>Ga0209473_1000536_pt1 | contig 22512 bp, 20 predicted proteins | sample GraSoiAngelo_133_FD_185890 | JGI IMG/M metagenome (GOLD analysis project Ga0209473, IMG submission 185890) | Grasslands soil microbial communities from the Angelo Coastal Reserve, California, USA - 14_0929_05_20cm (SPAdes) (version 2) | ecosystem: Environmental > Terrestrial > Soil > Grasslands ...
TCCCGGAGTCGAACATCATGAACACCGGGTTGAAGCCGCCCTTGGAGCGCTGCATGGTCTTCACCATGGCGTCCGCGATGTCGTTGTTCGCGTGCGTCCAGGCGTCGATCACCTTGTTGTAGCGCTCGCCGAACGTGATCTGGCCGGTCGCATAGGCGCGCTGGAACCGCTCCACCCGGCCCTCGGCGTCGTGCAGCAGGCTCGACTTCTCGGCCGGAATCTCCAGATCTTCCACCCCGATCGACACGCCGCCCATGGTGGCGTAGCGGAAGCCGAATTCCTTGAGGTTGTCGAGGAACTGCACCGTGCTCGCGAGGCCGGCGAAGCGGTAGCTCTCGAACACCAGCTCCGACAGGTCGCGCTTGCGCATCACCTGGTTGCGGAACCCCTCGCGCCGGATGCCCTCCGGGAGAATCGAGTTGAAGATCACGCGCCCGATCGTCGTGTACACCCAGCCGGCGTCGTCGCCCGTCCAGAAGTGCACCGGCGAGTGGTAGTCCAGACGCTTGGTGGCGATCCCCATGTCCAGCTCGGCGAGCGAGCCGAGCCGCTCCGCCTTGGCCTTCACCTCCGCCTGCTCGAAGTCGGACGGCTCCTTGGTCAGGAAGTAGCACCCCAGCACCATGTCCTGCGACGGCTCGGCCACGGGCCGTCCGTCCGACGGCTTGAGCACGTTGTTGGACGAGATCATCAGTAGCCGCGCCTCGAGCTGGCTCTCGAACGAGAGCGGCACGTGTACGGCCATCTGGTCGCCGTCGAAGTCGGCGTTGAACGCCGCACACACCAGCGGGTGGATGCGGATGGCTTTGCCTTCCACGAGCACCGGCTCGAACGCCTGGATGCCGAGGCGATGCAGCGTGGGCGCGCGGTTCAGGAGCACCGGGTGATCCTGGATGATCTCTTCCAGGATTTCGAATACCTCCGTGCTCTCTTTCTCCACGATCTTCTTGGCCCGCTTCACCGTCTCGGCGATGCCCTTCTCCACCAGCTTGTGGATGATGAACGGCTTGAACAGCTCCACGGCCATCGCCTTGGGGAGCCCGCACTGGTGCAGCCGCAGCTCCGGGCCGACTACGATCACGGACCGACCCGAATAGTCCACGCGCTTGCCGAGCAGGTTCTGGCGGAACCGGCCCTGCTTGCCCTTGAGCATGTCGGACAGCGACTTGAGCGGCCGCTTGCCGCGCCCGCGGATCGCCTTGGAGCGGCGGCCGTTGTCGAACAGCGCGTCCACCGCCTCCTGCAGCATGCGCTTCTCGTTCCGGAGGATGACCTCCGGCGCCCGGTGCAGGATGAGCTTCTGCAGCCGGTTGTTGCGGTTGATGACGCGGCGGTACAGGTCGTTCAGATCGCTCGTGGCAAAGCGCCCGCCGTCGAGCGGCACCAGCGGCCGCAGGTCGGGCGGAATCACCGGCACCACGTCGAGGATCATCCAGCGCGGGTCGTTGCGACCCTCGCCGGCGTTGCCGGAGTTGCGGAACGCGTCCACGATCTTGAGCCGCTTGAGCTGCTGCTTCTTGCGGTGCTGGCTCGTCTCGCCCGCGACCGCCTCGCGCAGCTCGTCCGCCAGCTTGTCGACGTTGAGCCGCTCGAGCAGCGACCGCACCGCCGGCGCGCCGATGTCGGCCTTGAAGGCGGCGTCGCCTTCGGCCTTCGCCTTGGCCCGGAGCTCGAGGAAGCGATCCTCGTCGAGCAGCTCCTTGTCCTGCACCTCCTGCTCGCCCGGCTCGATCACCACGTAATTCGTGTAGTAGATCACGCGCTCGAGGTCGCGCAGGGTCATGTCGAGCAGGTTGCCCATGGGCGACGGCAGCGTCTTGAAGAACCAGATGTGCGCCACCGGCACCGCGAGCTCGATGTGGCCCATGCGCTCGCGGCGCACCTTGGACAGCGTGACCTCCACCCCGCAGCGGTCGCAGATGACGCCGCGGTAGCGGATGCGCTTGTACTTGCCGCAGTGACACTCCCAGTCCTTCACCGGGCCGAAAATGCGCTCGCAGAACAGCCCGTCCCGCTCCGGCTTGAAGGACCGGTAGTTGATGGTCTCGGGCTTGGTGACCTCGCCCCACGACCACCAGGTCCGCTGGCCCTGCAGCTCGAGGCGCTCACGCTCCTTCGAATCGCGCGGGCCCCGGATCTCCTCCGGGGAGGCGATCCGGATCTGGATATAATCGAAGCTCGAGCTCTTCGGCTCGCGCCCGCTCCGGAAATCGATCATCGACGCTCCCTCCCCCTACTCTTCAACGTCTTCGGTGGTGCCCAGGGTGACCTTCAGCCCCAGGGCCTGGAGTTCCTTCACCAACACGTTGAAGGACTCGGGGATGCCGGGTTTCGGCAGGTTCTGCCCCTTGACGATCGCCTCGTACACGCGGCTCCGACCGTTCACGTCGTCCGACTTGACCGTGAGGATCTCCTGCAGCGTGTGCGCGGCGCCGTACGCTTCCAACGCCCACACCTCCATCTCGCCGAACCGCTGGCCGCCGAACTGCGCCTTGCCGGCGAGCGGCTGCTGGGTGACCAGCGAGTACGGCCCGATGGAGCGGGCGTGAATCTTGTCGTCCACCAGGTGGGACAGCTTCATCATATAGATCGAGCCGACGGTCACGTCGGACGCGAAGAACTCGCCCGACCGCCCGTCGCGCAGCCGCGCCTTGCCCGTCGGCGTGAGGCCGGCCACCTTGAGCAGCTCGTTCGCCGCCTGGTCCAGGTCCGCCTCCGACTTGGGACCGAGCAGCGCCGCGAGCGCCGGCAGTCCCACCGCTTCGAGCACCTCCTGCGGCTTGCCGTGCTCGACGAACTTCTCGCTTTCCTTCAGTCCCGCCTTGAGCGCGGCCTGCTCCGATTTCGACAGCCCCTTGGCCTCGCTCTCCAGGCGGACCTGGTGGAACTCGCGCTCGACCTTGTGCTGCTCGAGCTCCCGCTCCGCGAGCTGCTTGGCCGCGGCGCGCAGGAAGTCCACGAACTTGTGGTGCACGTCCCGGGTCTCCTGGGTGAGCGCCCGGCCGGCGAGCAGGCCGATCCCCGCCTTGCCGAGATCGGGGCGGCCGCCGTTGCCCTCGGGCAGGCGTCCCAGGTCGTCCGCGATGCGGCGCACCGTCTCCGAGTCGACCTCGGGGGGGCGCACCACCAGCCGCAGCGCGTCCGCCGCCCAGGTGAGCCCGGCGAGCCGCAACAGCACGCCGATCTCGGTCTCGTCCGCTCCCTGGAACACCGGGGTCTTCGCCTCGAAGCCGAGGATCGTGGCCGCCCAGCCGAGGTGGGTCTCGAGGATCTGACCCACGTTCATGCGGGAGGGCACCCCCAGCGGATTGAGCACGATGTCCACCGGCGTGCCGTCCGGGAGGAACGGCATGTCCTCCTCCGGCACGATGCGCGCGATGATGCCCTTGTTCCCGTGGCGACCGGCCATCTTGTCGCCCACGGAGATCTTGCGCTTCTCCGCGACGTACACCTTCACCAGCTGGATGACCCCCGGCGGGAGCTCGTCCGGCTGCAGAATCTTGTCGATCTGATCCTCGGACTTCTCCTCGATTTTGGCGCGCTCGGCGGTCGCGGCGTCGAGCACCGCGCGGATCCGCTCGTTCACCGTCTTGTTGGTGACGCGCAGCGTCTTCAGGTCCACGTCGGCGAACTGCACGCCGTCGAGCTGCTGCTTCGTGAGCTTGGTGCCCTGGGGCAGGTACTCCTCCACCGTCCCCGCCTTGAGCATGAGACCCACGTCCTGCCCCGTGAGCAGCTCCGCCAGCTCCGTGAACATCGCGTCGGAGATGCGCGCCTTCTCCTCGGCCTCGAGCCGGCGGACCTCGCCGATCCGCTCGCCGCGGTCCTTCTCCACCACCTGGTCCTCGATGCGCGAGAAGATCTTCACGTCGATGACCACGCCTTCCATGCCGGGCGGCACCTTGAGCGACGAATCCTTCACGTCCTTCGCCTTCTCGCCGAAGATGGCCGTCAAGAGCTTCTCTTCGGGGCTCAATTCCGTCTCGCCCTTGGGCGTGATCTTGCCCACCAGGATGTCGCCCGCTTTGACGTGCGCCCCGATGCGGACGATGCCCCGCTCGTCCAGGTCGACGAGCGACTCCTCGGCCACGTTCGGGATTTCCCGGGTGATCTCCTCACGGCCGCGCTTCGTGTCCCGGACGTGCAGCTCGAGCTCCTGGATATGGATCGACGAGTACACGTCGTCCTTGACCAGCCGTTCCGAGAGCACGATCGCGTCCTCGAAGTTGTGGCCGTACCAGGGCATGAACGCCACGAGCACGTTCGCGCCCAACGCCAGCTCGCCGCGCTCGGTGCCCGCGCCGTCGGCCACGATCTGCCCCGCCTTCACCTTCTGACCCGCGTGGACCAGCGGCCGCTGGTTGATGGCGGTGTCCTGGTTGGTGCGCCAGAACTTCTTGAGGCGGTAGCGGTCGTGCTGCTTGAGGCGCGCCAGCGGATGGTCGCCCGCCCGCGCCTCCTCCTCGCCCGCGTCGATGATGATCTCGTCGGCCGTGACGCGGGTGGCCACGCCGGCGCGGCGCGCGATCACCACCGCGCCCGAGTCGCGGGCCACCGTCTCCTCGAGCCCCGTACCCACCAGCGGCGCCTGCGGGAAGAGCAGGGGTACCGACTGCCGCTGCATGTTCGAGCCCATGAGGGCACGGTTCGCGTCGTCGTGCTCGAGGAACGGGATCAGGGCCGCGGCGATCGAGACGAGCTGCTCGGGAGCCACGTCCATGAAGTCGATCCGCGCCGACGGCAGCAGCGGGTAGTCGTCGCGCTTGCGGCACAGCACCAGCTCGTCGGCAAAGCGGCCGTCCTCCGTGAGGCGGGCGTTCGCCTGCGCCACCGCGTATTCCTCCTCCTCGGAGGCCGATAGCCACCGGATCTCGTCGTCGCTCACCTTGCCGTTCTTCACCACGCGATACGGCGTCTCGATGAACCCGAGCTCGTTGACGCGCGCGTAGCACGACAGGCTGGTGATCAATCCGATGTTCGGCCCTTCCGGCGTCTCGATCGGGCACATGCGGCCATACTGGCTGTAGTGCACGTCGCGCACCTCGAAGCCCGCCCGCTCGCGCGTCAACCCGCCCGGCCCGAGGGCCGAGAGGCGCCGCTTGTGTGTCAGCTCCGCCAGCGGATTCGTCTGATCCATGAACTGCGACAGCTGCGAGCTGCCGAAGAACGCCTGGATCACCGCGCTCACCGTGCGGGCGTTGACCAGGTCGTCGAGCGTGATGCGCTCGGGATCGTTGTTGATGCTCATCCGCTCCTTGATGAGCCGCGCCATGCGCGACAGCCCCACCGAGAACTGGTTGGCGATCAGCTCGCCCACCGAGCGCACCCGCCGGTTGCCCAGGTGGTCGATGTCGTCGGTGTAGCCGCGTCCTTCGCGCAGCTCGATCAGGTAGCGGATGATCGCGATGAAGTCCTCTTCCGTGAGGACCGTGTGGTCCTTCGCGACGTTCACCTTGAGCCGCTGGTTGATCTTGTAGCGGCCCACCCGCCCCAGGTCGTAGCGCTTGGGGTGGAAGAAGAGGCGCTCCAGCGCCTGCCGCGCCGTCTCGAGATTGGGCGCCTCGCCGGGCCGGAGCAGCGCATAGATCTGCTCCAGCGCCTCGGCCTCGGTGTGGGTCGGATCCTTGAGCAGCGTGTTCTTGATGAGCGGCGACTCGCTCCGCCCCGGCGGCAGCAGCACGTCGACCTTGGTCACGCCGCCCTTGAGGAGCTTTTTCTTGAGCGCGTCCGACAGCTCGCGCCCGCCCTCGGCCACGACTTCGCCCGTCTCCGGATCGGCCACGTCGAACGCGAGGATGTAGGCTCCCTGGCGCTCGCGCGTGGTGGTCGGCTGCGCCTCGTCGCGCAGGTCGAGCGAGGTGTAGCCCGCGAACACCGTGACCTTGCTGATGCCGGCCCGGCGGAAGGTGTTGAACCTCTCCAGCGTGAGCTCGTCGCCCACCTTGCCGAGCGGCTCGCCCTTCTTGTTCTCGGGGTCGGGCACATCGATCGCGAGCAGCGTGCCCAGCACCTCACGCTTCTGCGCCCGGCCCTCGAGCTTGCCGGTGATGTCGATGTCCTTGGTCGCGTAAAACAGCTTCAGCACGTCCGCGTTGGTGCCGTAGCCGAACGCCCGCAGCAGCGCCGTCGCGGGGAACTTCTTCTTCTTGTCGATATGGACGTAGATCACGTCGTGGATGTCGATCGTGAACTCGACCCACGAGCCGCGGAACGGGATGATGCGCGCCGAGAACAAGCGCTGGCCGTTGGGATGCACGCTCTCCTCGAACACCACGCCGGGCGAGCGGTGCAGCTGCGACACGATCACCCGCTCGGCGCCGTTGATCACGAACGTGCCCAGCGGCGTGAGAATCGGCAGCTCGCCGAGATAGACTTCCTTCTCGATGATGTTCTTGGGCCGCTTGGTCTTGGTGACCTCGCCCACCTCTTCCATCACCACCAGCTGCAGCGTCGCCTTGAGCGGCACCGAATACGTCATGTCCCGCTCGATGCACTCCTCCACGGCGTACTTCGGCTCCCCCAGCCCGTACTTCACGAACTCGAGCGAGTAGTTCCCGTTCACGTCCTGAATCGGGAACACGTCCTTGAACACCCGCTCCAGCCCGACGTCGGTGCGCTCGGCACCCTTCCCGTCCGGCTGCAAGAGGGAGGCGAACGCCCGCGTCTGGATGTCCAGGAGATGCGGCATCGGCATCCCCTGATCGAGCTTCGCGAACGACAGTACCGGCAGCGTCTTCGTGGTCATGTCGCAACCTCAAGCAAATGCGAAAAGGCCCCCGCCCCCGACCGGAACAGCCGACCGGGGGTAGACCGAGGGGCTCGTGCAAGCGAGCAGGAGTGTGTCAATCCGCACATGTCGTCGACCAAAGAAGACCCGAGAGTCGCGTCAGCGGGCCCCTATGACCCGCCACGTCAGCCCCCCCGAGTCTACTTCAGCTCGACGACCGCACCCTGCGCTTCGAGCTTCTTTTTGATCTCTTCGGCTTCCTGCTTGGACACGCCTTCCTTCACGGTGCCGGGCGCGCCTTCCACCAGATCCTTGGCCTCCTTCAGGCCCAGGCTGGTAATGGCCCGGATCTCTTTGATGACCTGGATCTTCTTCTCGCCGCCGCTCTTCAGAACGACCGTGAACTCGGTCTTCTCCTCGACGGCCGGAGCCGCAGCGCCACCACCTGCCGCGCCCCCTGCGGCCGCCGGCGCCGCCGCTGCCGGGGCCGTGATCGTGACGCCGAACTTCTCCTTGAACGCCTCGATCAGCTCCGCTAATTCAAACACCGACATGTTCCCGATGGCTTCGAGGATGTCGTCCTTGCTCAAACTCGTCTGAGTCGCCATTGCTGTCTCTCCCACGCTTATTGAGAAGCGGCGCCCGCCGTGGAGGCGCGCTTGGTCCGGAGCGCCTCGAGGGCACCCACGACGTTCATCAGCAAGCCGTTCAGCGCGCCGACCAACCCGGCCATCGGCGCCTGCAGCGTCCCGCCCAGCTGGGCCAGCAGCTCGATGCGCGACGGCAGGCTGGCCAGCCGCTTCACCTGCTCGGGCGTCACCGCCTTGCCGTCCACCAATCCCGCCTTGATCGCGGGCTTCTCGAACTCCTTCGCGAAGTCCGCCAACACCTTGGCCGCCGCCACCGGGTCCGCTCCGGCGAGCACCAGCCCGGTCGGCCCCGCGAGGTGCTGCTCGAGCCCCCCCCCGTTGCCCGCGAGATGGGCGTCGGCCAGGGCGCGGCGGGCGAGCGTGTTCTTCACGACCACGAACTCGGTCCCCGCCTGCCGCAAGCGGCGGCGCAGCTGCGTGAGCTTCGCGACCGACAGCCCGGTGAAATCGGTCACGTACACGGTGGAGGAGCGGCCCAGCCGCGCCGCCAGCGTGGTGACGAGCTCCTGCTTCTGCGCCTTGGTCCTGATCATGCGAACACCGCCGGATCCAGAGGCACGCCTGGCCCCATCGTGCTCGACACCGTGACCGACCGGATGTAGTGGCCCTTGGCCGCCGACGGCTTGGCCCGCACGATCGCCTCCATGAACGTCCGCAGGTTCTGCTCCAGCGCCTCGGCGCTGAACGACTTCTTGCCCACGGCCGCGTGCACGATGCCGCTCTTGTCCACCCGGAATTCGATCTTGCCCGCCTTCAATTCCTTGACCGCCCGAGCCACGTCCATGGTCACGGTGCCCGCCTTAGGGTTCGGCATGAGCCCCCGGGGCCCGAGCACCTTGCCGAGCGGCCCGAGCTGGCCCATCACGTCCGGCGTGGCCACGATCACGTCGGTGTCGAGCCAGCCCTCCTTGATCTTCTGGACGTACTCCACGCCCACGTAGTCCGCACCGGCCGCCTCGCCCTCCTTCGCCTTCTCGCCCTGGGCGATCACCAGCACCCGGATCTTCTTTCCGGTGCCGTTGGGGAGGCTCACGGTGCCGCGCACCACTTGGTCGGCGTGCTTGGGATCGACCCCGAGGCGCACGGCGATATCGACCGATTCGTCGAATTTGGCGTACGCCGTCGCTTTCACCTTGTCCACGGCCTCGCGCGGGGCGTACAGCTTGCGGGGCTCGAGCGTCGCGACGGCGGTGCGATAGTGCTTGCCGTGCGTGCGCATCAGTCCACCACCTCCAGCCCCATGGAGCGCGCCGTCCCCGCCACCATCTTCATCGCCGCCTCGATGTCCGTTGCGTTCAGATCGGGGAGCTTGATCTCCGCGATCTTTCTCAGCTGGGCGCGGGTGACCTTCCCCACCTTCTGGCGGTTCGAGGTGGGCGAGCCCTTCTCGATGCCGGCTTCCTTCTTCAGGAGCACGGCCGCGGGCGGCGTCTTGGTGATGAACGTGAACGTCCGGTCCTTGAAGATCGTGACTTCGACCGGCGTGATCATCCCCTGTGCCTGCGCCGTCTTGGCGTTGAACTGCTTGACGAAGTCCATGATGTTCACGCCATGGGGCCCGAGCGCCGTGCCCACCGGCGGGGCGGGGGTCGCCTGCCCGGCGGCCACCTGGAGCTTAACGACTGCGGTAATGGGCTTCGCCATCTAATGAGCCTTCAACTGTAAGTAGTCTAGCTCGACGGACGTCGGGCGCCCGAACAGCGACACCGCGACCCGCACCTTCCCCTTGTCGGGGATCACCTCTTCGACCGTGCCGGAGAAGTCCGAGAACGGTCCCTCGGTGATCTCCACCACCTGGCCGATCAGGAACGGGATCGTTTCCTGCGGCTCTTCTTCCTTCACCGCCTCCTCGATGCCGAGCAGACGGTTCACCTCGTCGGGGCGGAGCGGCATCGGCTCCCGCCCAGTGCCCACGAACTTGATGACGCCCTGGATGCCGTTGATCGTGTGGAGCGTCTCCTGGTTCTTGAGCATGTCCACGAGCACGTAGCCCGGATAGATCTTGCGCTCCGCCGTCACCTTCTTGCCGTTCTTGATCTCCACCGCCTCTTGGGTGGGGACCAGGGCCTGCCGGATCGGTTTCTCCTCGTCGGGCCGCGGATCGTCCTTGATGCGCCGCTCGATCAGGGAGCGCACTTTGTTCTCGTGCCCCGCCGTCGTCTGAATCGCATACCAGCGATGCTCCGACATCAGAACAGCTTCGCGATCGCGGTGACGAACACGAGCTGCAGGAACGAATCCAGCAGCCCGATGGCGATCCCCAGCACGAGCACGAACACGACGATCACGCCCGTCGCCTTCTTCAGCTCGTCCCAGGTCGGCCACGTGACCTTGCGCACCTCCGCCGGCACCTGGACCCAGATGAATTCCCACGCGCGTCGCAGCCAACTCTGGCCCAAGCGTTCGAGCGCTTCCGTCGCCACCGCTACTTCGATTCCTTGTGCGGCTGGTGCTTGTTGCACCGCGGGCAGAACTTCTTCCATTCCGCCCGCTCCGGGTGCTTGCGCCGGTTCTTCGTGGTGAAGTAGTTCCGGCCTTTGCACACGGTGCATTCCATGATGATGTTCTCCCGCGGCATCTATGAGTCCTCAGTCGTCAGTCGTCAGTCCTCAGTCGTCCTGACGGCTGAGGACTGAGCACTGACAACTACTTGAGTATCTTTGTCACCACGCCCGCGCCGACGGTCCGCCCGCCTTCCCGGATCGCGAACCGCAGCTGCTCCTCCATCGCAATCGGCGTGATCAGCTCGATCGTCATCTTCGTGTTGTCCCCCGGCATCACCATCTCCACCCCCGCCGGCAGCTCCACCGTCCCCGTCACGTCCGTCGTCCGCAGGTAAAACTGCGGCCGATACCCCTTGAAAAACGGCGTGTGCCGGCCCCCCTCGTCCTTCGTCAACACGTACACTTCACTCTCAAACTGCGTGTGCGGCGTGATGCTCTTCGGCTTCGCCAACACCATCCCCCGCTCCACCTCGTGCTTCTCCACGCCCCGCAGGAGGAGGCCCACGTTGTCCCCCGCCTGCCCCTCATCCAACAGCTTCCGGAACATCTCCACCCCCGTCACCACCACCTTCTTGTCCGTCCCAAACCCCACCATCTCCACTTCCTCCTGCACCTTCACCTTCCCCCGGTCGATCCGGCCCGTGGCGACGGTGCCGCGGCCGGTGATCGAAAACACGTCCTCCACCGGCATCAAAAACGGCTTCTCGATCTCCCGCTTCGGGATCGGAATGTTCTTGTCCAGCGCCGCCAACAGCTCGTCCACCTTCCCCACCCACGCCTTGTCCCCCGCGATCGCCTTCAGCGCCGACCCCCGGATCACCGGCACGTCGTCCCCCGGAAACTCGTACTTCGACAGCAGCTCCCGGACCTCGAGCTCCACCAGGTCCAACAGCTCCGCGTCGTCCACCAGGTCGCACTTGTTCAAAAACACGACGATCGCCGGCACGTTCACCTGCCGCGCGAGCAGAATGTGCTCCCGCGTCTGCGGCATCGGCCCATCCACCGCCGACACCACCAGAATCGCCCCGTCCATCTGCGCCGCCCCCGTGATCATGTTCTTCACGTAGTCGGCGTGGCCCGGGCAGTCCACGTGCGCGTAGTGGCGGTTCGCGGTCGCGTACTCCACGTGCGAGGTCGCGATCGTGAGGATCTTCGTCGCATCGCGCCGGCCCTGCGACTCGCTCGCCTTCGCCACCTGGTCGTAGGTCACGTAGGTGGCGAGCCCCTTGTCCGCCGCCACCTTGGTCAGCGCCGCGGTCAGGGTCGTCTTCCCGTGGTCCACGTGCCCGATCGTCCCGACGTTCACGTGCGGCTTGGTGCGCTCAAACTTTGCCTTAGCCATGATCTCCCTCTAACTGGTGCGCGGTCCGCGGTGCGCGGTTGCGGGCGGTGCAGCGGAAGCTACCGCGTACCGCGCACAGCGCACCTGGTCCATCTCTCGTGACGCCTCCCCGCGACGTCTTTCCGTGACGGTTCTTCGCGACGCCCTTCTGGTTTCAAAGCTCGCGACCGGGATTGAACCGGTGACCTCGTCCTTACCAAGGACGCGCTCTACCGACTGAGCTACGCGAGCGAGAGCGGGCGACGGGGCTCGAACCCGCGACCCTCAGCTTGGAAGGCTGATGCTCTACCAACTGAGCTACGCCCGCGCGCCGAGTGGTGGGGGAAGGATTCGAACCTTCGTAGGCTGTCGCCGGCAGATTTACAGTCTGCTCCCTTTGGCCACTCGGGCACCCCACCGCGCCCTGCTTGGCCCCAGTGACGACGCACCCCGCGTTCGCAAAGCGCGGGGTGTGTGTTCCCTCCAAACTCGAAAAGGGTCGGGGCAGTGTGTTGTTCCTCTTCGGCAACGTGAGCTGACGAAGGGACTCGAACCCTCAACCTGCTGATTACAAATCAGCTGCTCTACCAGTTGAGCTACGTCAGCTGGTCGACGCCAAACTTTCCAGACTCGAAGCTTAAGGGGAGAACGCCACCAGTGCAAGTGGCTGTGGCGTCAGGGACTTAGACCAGTCGCCACAAGGTCCCGGACGGGGTGTCCTCGATCTCCACGCCCCGCGCCAGGAGCTCCGCCCGGATCCGGTCGGCTTCCTTGAAGTCCTTGGCTTTGCGGGCTTTGTCCCGCGCGGCGATGCGCTCCTCGACCCACCGCACAAACGCCGGATCGCGTGTCCTGATGGTGGGAAGGATGTCGAGCACGCCCATCGCCCGGTCCAGGACCTCGATCGCCACAGCCGCTCCCGAGGCTCCCGCGTCCAGGGCGGCATTGCCGTCGTGCACCAGCTGGAACAGCGCGGCGCAAGCCCGCGGGGCATTGAGATCGTCGTCGAGCACCGCGCGGAAATCGGACTGGAAGTCGCCGGCGAGCTCCGCCAGCCGTCCGTCCCGTTTCCCGTTTCGCGTTTCCCGCTTCACGCGCTCGTAGAACTCCCCCAGTCGCTTCACGCCCACAGCGGCTGCGGCCAACGCCTCGTCCGTGAAATCGAGCGCTTTGCGATAGTGCGTCTGCCAGAACAGGAGCCGGACCGCCGCGGCATCGACGCCCTGCTCGCGCAAGTCCCGCGCGGTGAGAAAGTTGCCGAACCGCTTCGACATCTTGGTGCCGCGCACGTTCAAGAATTCGCCGTGCAGCCAGTAGCGCGCGAACGGCTGTCCGGTCGCGGCTTCGGACTGCGCGATCTCGTCTTCGTGATGCGGAAAAATCAAGTCGACCCCGCCCGCGTGAATGTCGAGCGTCTCCGTGCGACAACATTGCCCGATCTGCTCGAGCGACATCGCGGAGCACTCGAGGTGCCACCCCGGGCGGCCGCGCCCGAACGGGGCATCCCACGCCGCGCCGACCCGCTCGTCGGCCGGCTCGGCCTTTTTCCAGAGCGCGAAATCGCGTGGATCGTCCTTGGCATACTCGTCGCTCGCGACCCGCGCGCCCAGCTTGAGCTCGCGCGTGTCGAGCCGGGACAACCGCCCGTAGGTCGCGAATTTGGCGATGGCGAAGTAGATCGAGCCGTCTTCACCCTTGTACGCCACGCCGCGCTCCAGCAGTCGCTCGACCAGGCGCACCATCGCGGGTACCGACGTGGTCGCCCGCGGGTAGGCATGCGCCGGCTGGATCCGCAGGTAGTCGCGATCCTCGAAGAACGCCTGCACGAACGGCGCCGTATGCTCGTCCAGCCGCTTGCCCGCGGCCGCGGCGGCTTTGATCGTGCGGTCGTCGACGTCCGTCAAATTCATGATGTGGAAGACGTCGTATCCCGAATAGACCAGGTAGCGGCGCAGCAGGTCCTCGAACAGGAACGTGCGGAAGTTACCGATGTGGGCGTAGTTCCAGACCGTCGGGCCGCAGGTATAGAGAGTGACGCGGGGGGGAGCGAGCGGCGTGAACGGCTCGACGCGCCGGCTGAGCGTGTTGTAGAGCGCGAGGGTCATCGGTGCGGCTGAAACGTAGGAGCGCCCCCGGGGAGCGTCAACGCACGCGCGGCGCGCGCGGGTGCAGCGCCACGTCGAGCAGCCACGCGTCGGGCGGCCGCTCGCACACGACCGGGCCACGACGGAACACCAGCAGCCGCGCCCGGCGCCAGCCGCCGCGCGCCGCGTCGGCGGGCGCGAGCAGTCCGCGGCGCACCAGGCGCGCCGCCACGTCGGTTACGACCAGCACGGGTACGGACGCGGAGGTCGCCATGGAGCGAGCCTAGCCGCGCCGGCAGTGGCGGAGGGCATCCGATTGCCGCCGAGTGAAGCGAAAAAAGACAGGGGCTAGGGTTAGGGCGACCCCGCTGCACCGCGCTCGATCGCGTCCACGAGAGGCGTGGCATCGAACCGCACCGGATCGGTGGCGGGAAGGCCGGTCTCCTCCGCCGCGCGCTCCACGGCCTCGCGCGCCCGGGCCTCGCTCAAATCGTACGTGTTCAGGCAGATGCCGATCACCCGGGTGGGTCGCACCGGCGCCGCGGCGCGCTCGTAGATCTCCACCAGCTCCGCAAGCGGCGGAATCTTCACCCACGGCTCGCGGCCATGATAATCGCCGATGTACTGGCGCGTGGCCTGGTGGCACAGGATCAGCGCATCGGGGCAGCAGCCGTGCAGCAGGCCCAGGGTGACGCCGGAATACCCCGGATGAATCAGGCTCCCCTGCCCTTCCACAAGGATGATGTCGGCGTCCTTCGCCGCCTCGAGCACCAGCCATTCCGACGCCCCGGCGATGAAGTCGGCCACCACGGCGTCCACGGCGATCCCCCAGCCTTCGATGAAGATCCCCGTCTGCCCGGTGGCGACGAAGCGGGTGCGATGCCCCCGCTTGATCAGCGCGTTCCGCAGCTCGACCTGGGCGGTCATCTTGCCGACGTTGCAGTCGGACCCCACGGTGTGCACGACGTACGCGTCCACCTCGGCCGCCAGCCCGTCCGCGACGGGGAGACTCGCCGGGGGCTTGCGCGCGTCGAAGATGCGGACGCCACGGTCCCGGGCGAGCCTTCCCAGCTCGGGGTCGTCGCCGATGAAGGTGTGCAGGCCGCTCCAGATCTCGAGCCCGTGCTCGATGGCGCGGCGCAGCCAGCCGCGCCATTCGGCCGGCAGGCGACCGCCCATCGGCGCGATGCCGATGAGCACGGCGGTCGCGCCCAACCGGAGACCCTCCTCGAAGTCCCCCACGACCGGGAGAGAGCCGCCGAACCCCAGCACGTCCTGGACGGTCTTGCCCGCCTTCGCCCGGTCGAACACCCCGACGACCCGCTCGGGCATGTAGCGGATGCAGCAATTGGCGGTCTTCGACGTCATCGGCTCGAATTGCCCGTCGGCGATGATGAGGAACTGGTGAGTGTTTTGCGGAGGCATCAGACGGGCAGCTTTTCCCTCGGCGCGCGGAATTCGGCCGTCGTCCGGAGCACCGCGGGCTCGTAATGGGTGTCGTCGCCGTAGATCTCGCCCTGGAGCACGTGCCGGATCACCACGATGACGACGGCGAGGATGGGCACGGCCACCACGAGGCCCACGACACCGAGCAGCGTGCCCATCACGAGAACGCTGGTGATGGTGAGCACCGGGGGCAGCGAGACCTGGCGCTCCATGATGCGTGGCACGACGACGTTGGCTTCGACGACGTGCACGGCGACGCCGAGCGCGATGACGGCGAGCACGCGCACCCAGTCACCGGTGCCCACGACGAACAGGGCCGGCAAGAGCGTCGAGACGAGCGTCCCGAAGAACGGCACGACCGCGACGAGCCCGGTGAAGATTCCGAACGCGAGCCAGTATGGCACGCCGAGCACCCACAGCCCGATCGCGGTGAGGAGGGCGAGGACGAGCATCGCGAGGATCTGTCCCACCAGCCAGGCGCGCAGGGTCGCCCCGGCGTCGTCGAGGATCCGGGCGGCGACCGCGCGGTACTTGGGAGCCACGAGCGACAGGATCCCATCCCGGTACAGGCGCGGCTGCCGCGCGAGGTAGAGCGCCATCACGACGACGCTCGCGCTCTCGATGAACAGCTTGCCCCCGGCCGTGACGTACGGCAGGAGCGATCCCCGCAGGAACATGGTCGCGTCGTTGATGAGCCCCGCGACCAGCCCGGATGCAGGGTTCGCGAGCTCCGTGTTCCGCAGAAACGGGTACTCGCTGGCCCACGCGGCGATGACGTTTTGGATATTGGTCAGGGTCTGCGGCAGCCCGGAGATCAGCGCCTGCGTCTGCTCCACGACCGGCGAGAGAATGATGGCGCCGATCCCCGCGACACCCGCCAGGGTCGCGAGCACGGCGGCGGTGAGGCCGAGTGGGCGGGCCAGGCGAAAGCGGCGCTCGAGCAAGTCGGTGATGGCCGAGAGGTACACCGCGCACAGCACCGCGATGAACACGAGGACCAGCACCTCGACCACCCGCACGATGAACAGGATGGTGAGGGCGGCAACGAAGAGCGCCACGAACGTGGCGCCCGACGACCGAGAGGCGGACGGCTCCGTGTTCAGCGGTGGGGCTCGGGGGGCGCCTCGTCGTCGTCGACCAGCTCGGCCTCCGCGGCGCCCTTCCCGAGCTGCTTGGATTCACCGGACGAGCCCGCCGGTAAGAGCCCCAGCTTGCGCTTCAGGTCGAGCAGCTGCTGGTCGGCGTCCGCCTTCACCTCGAGGCTCTGGAACTGCTTGACCAGGGTGTCGCCCGACAGGTCCTCGTGCACTTCGGCCGCGGCGATCAGCTTGCGCTCCTCGTGCTCGATCTGCTCGGTCATGCGCTCGAACGTCTCGAACACGCTCTTGTCGCCGATCGACGACATGGTCTCCTGAATGCGCTTGTGAGCTTCGGCGCGCTTCTGGCGGGCGATGAGGATGTTCTTCTTGCGCTTCGCCTCCTCGATCCGGTCGTTCAGCTGGCGCAGCGACAGCTTGAGCTTCTCGGTCTCCTCACGATGCTTGATCCACGTCTCGTGCAGCTGCACCGCGCCCTGCGCGTGCTCGTTGTGCCGCAGCAGCGCTTGCTTGGCGAGATCGTCGCGTCCCTCCTGCACCGCGAGCACCGCCCGGCGCTCCCAGTCCTCGGCGCTCTTTTTTTCCGTGTCCACCTGGGCGGAGAGACGCTTCTCGTCCGCGATGGCCGCCGCCACCTGCTGCTTTGCCTTGGCCAGCTGACTGCGCATGTCCACGATCAGCTGGTTCAGCATCTTTTCCGGGTCCTCGGCACGGTTGATCAGGTCGTTGATGTTCGACCGGATCAGCGTCGAGAGACGGTCAAAGATTCCCATGAGAACCCTCGGTGTGCTGGCGGGGCGTCACTGTCCCGCGCCCAACTTGCGCTCCCGCCGCTCGGCCAGCATGCGTTCGGCGAAATCTAAGCGCTCAGCGAGCTCGCCGACCTGCGCCTGCAGGTGCGACACCTGCTCCTCCAGCGCCGCCACCCGCTGCGGGTCCTCTCCGGCCACCGCCCAGCGTCCGGCCGAGCGGTGCCGGATACGCTCGGCGAACGCCTCACCTATTCCGGTCGAGCGTAAGACCCACCGCACCCCGACGAACACGACAATCAGCGCGACGAACGGCGACACCTGATGGACGAGGTACTGCAGGTCGGGCGTCGGGGGCAGCGGTGGAAATTGCATCAGGTAGACGCCGTACGCCTTTCGCCCGGGCCCAGTTTCCCACCCTCCCCATCCCGCGCCTTGGCCAGCAATCGCTCCGTAAAATCTACGCGCTCCGCGAGTTCCGCCAACTCGTGGCGCAGCGCCTCGACCGCCTGAAGCAGATCCTGCCGCTCCGCCTCGTCCACCGGACGGGCCTGGTTGCGCAGCCGCTCGGCGTAGGCCTTGCCGATGGGCGAGATCGCGATCATCCAGGCGAAGAACCCGGCGACGCTGATGATCGGGATGAACAGCGCGACGACGCCTTCCATAATTAGCGGTTCCCCTGTCCGAGCCGCGGCTGCTCGCTTTGCTTCGCGAGCAGCCGCTCCGTGAAGTCGACGCGCTCGGCAAGATCGCCCACCTGCTGGCGCACCTGCTGCAGCTCGTCCAACAGCTCGGCGCGCAACATCGCGAGCTGATCGGCCGACGCCTCACGCTTGGGGCCGTCCGCGATCCTCTTGGCGACTGCGCCAACGAGGGGTCGGAGCACACCATAGGCGCCCCACAGCACACACAGCCCGAACACCGTCAGCAGCAGGTCCTTGGCGTCCATCATCCCGGTCCGATCCGCTGTCCTTCACGCTGTTTGGCGAGCAGCCGTTCGGCGAAATCCACGCGCTCGGCCAACTCCGCCACCTCGCGCCGCACCGCCTCGAGCTCCTGCTCGAGCGCCTCCTTGTGCTCCACCAGCTCAGACCGCACGTCCCCCCCCTGCCCGCGGGCGCGGATCCGGTCCGCGAACGCCCTGCCGATAGGGGAGATCGAGAGGAGGAACAGCGTGCCACCTCCGAACAGGAAGATGATCGCGAGAATGCTTTCGTAATCCATGATCAGCGCGGCGGCGCGAGACGGTCTGGATCCCGCTCTCGCGCCAGCAGCCGCTCGGTGAAATCGAGACGCTCTTCCGCGTCGGCCAGTCGCCGCTTGAGCTCGTCGATCTCGCCGAGCAGTCGCTCGGTGTCGCCCCCGAGCGCGACCCCGTGCTTGGCGGCCTTCACGGCCAGCCATTGCTCGTCGGTTTTCGACCATCCGCGGATCCACTCCGCCAGCGCCTTGCCGACCGGGCCCGACAGCACGAGTGTCGCCCCGATAACCAGGGCCACGCCGACAATGCCCACCGCGGGTACCCACATTTCCATGCGACCGAGTCCTCCTGCTCGTGAACTTACCGACCTAGTCCCCGACCGCCAGCGCCTTGCGCAGGAACTGCCCGGTGAACGACCCCTTCACGCGGGCCACGTCTTCCGGCGCCCCGGCGGCCACGACGGCGCCGCCCGCGGCACCCCCCTCGGGCCCGAGGTCGATCACCCAGTCGGCGGTCTTGACCACATCGAGGTTGTGCTCGATGACCACGACCGTGTTCCCCTTATCCACCAGGCGGTGCAACACTTCGAGCAGCAGGCGCACGTCTTCGAAGTGCAGGCCGGTGGTCGGCTCGTCCAGGATGTAGAGGGTACGGCCCGTGTCGCGCTTGGCCAGCTCGGTCCCGAGCTTGACCCGCTGCGCCTCGCCACCGGAGAGCGTGGTCGCCGATTGGCCGAGATGGATGTAGCCCAGCCCTACGTCGTTCAGCAGCTCGAGTTTCGTGCGGATACGCGGCTGGTTCTCGAAGAAGTCCAACGCCTCCGCCACCGACATGTCCAGCACGTCGGCGATCGACCTTCCTTTATAGCGTACCTCGAGCGTCTCCCGGTTATAGCGCCGCCCCTTGCACACCTCGCACGGCACGTACACGTCCGGCAGGAAGTGCATCTCGACCTTCACCAGACCGTCCCCCTGGCACGCCTCGCACCGCCCGCCCTTCACGTTGAAGGAGAACCGGCCCGGACCATACCCCCGGATCTTGGACTCCGGGAGGTACGTGAACAGCTCGCGGATCGGTGTGAACAGTCCCGTGTACGTCGCCGGGTTGGACCGCGGGGTCCGGCCGATCGGGCTCTGGTCGATGTCGATCACCTTGTCGATGTGGTCCAGCCCCTCGATGCGGTCGTGCGCGCCGGGCATCACCTTGGCGCGGTAGAAGTGGCGGGCGAGGGCGCGGTACAGGATGTCGGTTACCAGGGTCGACTTCCCCGATCCCGACACGCCCGTCACGGCCACGAACAGGCCAAGCGGAAACTCCACGGTGAGGTTCCGGAGGTTGTGCTGGCGAGCCCCGATCACCCCGAGCTTGCGCTCGGGGTCAGGTACGCGACGCCGGGGCGGTAACGGGATCCGCAGCTCGCCCCGCAGGTAGCGTCCGGTGAGCGAGTCGGCGTGCTGCAGCACCGCGTCGAGCGTCCCCGCCGCCACCACTTCCCCCCCGTGGCGACCGGCGCGCGGTCCCAGATCCACCACGTGGTCGGCCGCGCGGATGGTTTCCTCGTCGTGCTCCACGACCAGGACCGTGTTGCCGATATCGCGCAGCTCTTTGAGGGTCGCGAGCAGACGCGCATTGTCGCGCTGGTGCAGGCCGATCGACGGCTCGTCGAGGATATACAGGACCCCCACCAGTCGGCTGCCGATCTGGGTCGCGAGCCGGATGCGCTGCGCCTCGCCCCCCGACAGGGAGTCCGCGGACCGGCCCAGCGTCAGGTAGTCCAGCCCGACGTCGCGGAGAAAACGTAGCCGGTCGTTCACCTCCTTGAGGATGGGCCGGGCGATCTCCGGGTCCAGCCCGCCCCCGGCGCGGCCGTTGCGACGCAGCGGCACGCTCTCGAAAAACGCCAGCGCGTCCGCCACGGGCAGGTCGACGACGTCGCCGATGCTCTTGCCGTGCAGCAGCACCGACAGGCTCTCGGGACGCAGCCGCTTGCCGTGACACGTCGGGCACGGCTGCTCGACCATGAACTCCTCGAGCTGCTCCCGCACGCTGTCGGACGCGGTCTCGCGGTAGCGGCGCTCGACGTGCTTGAGGACGCCGTCCCAGCCCGATTCATACTGGCCGTGCCAGCGCTCGCTGTCGTACTGGAACGTCAGCGTCTTCCCGGGCGCGCCCGACAGGACGACCTTCTTCGCCTGCGCGGGCAGTGTTTTCCACGGCGCATTGAGGTCGAACTTGAAGGCCCGGGCCAGACTCGGCAGGATGACCTTGCGGATGTAGCCCGAGGGCTCGCCCCAGGGCAGGATCACGCCTTCCAAGATCGACAGACTGGGGTCGCCGAGCACGAGATCCGGGTTCACCTCGCGGCGCGTGCCCAGGCCCGAGCAGTCGGGGCATGCCCCGAACGGCGAGTTGAACGAGAACTGCCGTGGCTCGAGCTCGGAGAGGGACAACCCGCATCTGGGGCATGCGTAGCGTTCGGAAAAGAGCGTGGACTTCGAGCCCTGGACGATCTCCACCGTGCCGTCGGCCGCCTTGAGCGCGGTCTCGATCGAGTCCGCGAGGCGTGCGCGATCGCCCTTGCGCACCACCAGCCTGTCCACGACCACGGCGACGTCGTGATTCTGGCGGCGGTTGAGTTTCGGCACGTCGCCCAGCTCGTACGTTGCCCCGTCCACGCGCGCACGTACGAATCCCTGCTTTTTCGCGGCCTCGAACACGTCGCGAAACTCGCCTTTACGGCCGCGCACCAGCGGTGCCAGCACCTCGATCTTGGTCCCCTCCGGCCAGGCGAGCACGAGATCGGTGATCTGGGACGCGTTCTGCCGCTCGATCGGCGAGCCGTCTTTGGGACAATGAGGCGTGCCGAGCCGGGCCCACAGGAGGCGGAGGTAGTCGTACACCTCGGTGATGGTGCCCACGGTCGAGCGCGGATTGTGGCCGCCACTCTTCTGCTCGATCGAGATCGCGGGAGAGAGGCCCTCGATCGCGTCCACGTCGGGTTTCTCCATCAGTCCGAGGAACTGACGGGCGTAGGCGGACAGCGACTCGACGTAGCGACGCTGTCCCTCGGCGTAAATCGTGTCGAACGCGAGGGAGGACTTGCCGGATCCCGACAACCCGGTGATCACCGTGAGGCTGTCACGTGGGATCTCGACCGTGATGTTCTTGAGGTTGTGTTCGCGGGCGCCTCGAACGACTAACGACTCACTGGACATAGACTCGTAGGCTAGAAGGCTCATGGCGGCTGGGTCAACTCTGCGGGGCGCGGGAGGGCGCGGGACGCCGGGGGAGGGCGCGATCGCTCCGTTCGCGCCCTTCCGCGCCCTTCCGCGCCCTTCCGCGCCCTTTCGCGCCCTCCCGCGCCCTCCCGCGCCTTGCCTAACCCCCCTCGCCGTCCTAGGTTAGCCCTCCCCATGCCTACGACCGCTCTGGTGGCGCTTACGACGCTCGCGAGCGAAGGCGACGCCCGGGCCTTGGTCACAGCACTCTTGGGCGATCACCTGATAGCTTGCGGGACGCTCCTGCCCGGCGGGCACTCGCTGTACCGCTGGCAGGGGAAGGTGACGGAGGAGGCCGAGGTGGTCGTGTTGCTGAAGACCGATCGATCGAAGTGGGACGCGCTGTGCGCCGCGGTGCGGGATCGGCATCCGTACGAGGTGCCGGAGCTGCTCGCGTTGCCGGTCGAGCGTGGTCTGGATCGGTATCTGGCGTGGCTCACGCAGGAGGTGGTGGGTGATCCGCAAGCGTGAGCCGCGCTGGCAATCGGCGGCCGATCGGGCCCGTGTCGCGGCCGAGCTGATCGAGGAAGCCGCATCGCTCACGGACGAGAGCACGATCGCGTCGCCCGCCGATGTGGCGCGGGCAGGCTTGCCGCCGCCGATCAGCGCCGAGCTGCCGTCCTCCGCGCCGCCCGGCGGGGAGGCGGCACCGGCGCCGGACGCCCCGCCGGCTGGGCATACGCTCGACGATGCGCTCGCCCGCGACCCGGACAACGTCGCGCTGCTGGTGGAGCGCGCGGCCCGGCTCGCGGCGGCCGCGCACTACAGCGCGGCGCAGCTCGATTATGAGCGGGCGCTGCGGGTCGACCCGGCGCACGGCGAGGCGCTGATGGGTCTGGGCGTGCTGCTGTCGCGCCGGGGGCTCTGGACCGACGCGCTGCCCCCGCTACGGCGTGCCACGGAAGTCGACCCCGGCCGGGCGGCGGCCTGGTATTACCTCGGCGAGGCGCTCAATCATGTGGACGATCTCCCGGCCGCCCAGGCCGCCTACGAGCGGGCGGTGGAGCTCGAGCCCCGCAATGCGCGGGCGCTGCACCGCCTCGGCATCGTGCTCGATCGCCTGAACCGGCCCGCCGAAGCGACGCGGATGTATCGCCGCTCCCGGGAGGCCGCCGCCCGGTGATTCGCGTGGTCGTGGATGACCTCACGTTCCTCTCCGCCGACGCGATCGTCCGCCCCGCCACCACCCGACTCGACCCGACCACCCCCGCGGTGCGACGGCTCGAGACGGTGGGGGGTGCCGAGTTCTCCAGCCACCTCCGGCTCCAAAAGGAGCTCCCCGTGGGCGCGGCCGTCGTCACCGCGGGCGGGGGCGACCTCCCGGCGGACTTCGTGATCCACGCCATCATTCGGAGCGACACCGAGCCGGTCACCCGTGACGGCGTCGCGCGCGCCTGGCGCTCCACGCTGCAGCAGGTGCAGGAATGGGAGTTCGGCACGGTCACCGTGCCGCCG
>Ga0209473_1000540_pt1 | contig 22386 bp, 16 predicted proteins | sample GraSoiAngelo_133_FD_185890 | JGI IMG/M metagenome (GOLD analysis project Ga0209473, IMG submission 185890) | Grasslands soil microbial communities from the Angelo Coastal Reserve, California, USA - 14_0929_05_20cm (SPAdes) (version 2) | ecosystem: Environmental > Terrestrial > Soil > Grasslands ...
TGGGTGACAGCGGCGGGCGGCGCGTGGAACGGGTCGATCGTCGCCGAGTACATCGAGGCCGGGGGGACACTGCGCACGACTAGGGGACTGGGGAGCCTGATCAGCGAGGCCACGGCGCACGCCAACTTCCCGCTCCTGGCGGGCGGGATCGCGCTCATGAGCCTGATCGTGGTGGGGTGGAACCGCCTCGTGTGGCGGTCGCTCATGCAATGGGCGCAAGCCCGCTTCGGGCTCGCCGCATGAGCGCCGGCACGCTGCTGCTCGAGGCGCGACACGTGACCCAGCGCTTCAAGCTGCCGAACGGCCAGGTGCTCGAGGCGTTGCGCGATGTCTCCCTCAATGTGTGCGAGCACGAGGTCGTGGCGCTGGTCGGCCCTTCCGGGTGCGGCAAGAGCACGCTGCTGCGGCTGTTCGCCGGGCTGGCCCGCCCCGTCGACGGCGCGGTGTGGTACCGAGGGCAGCCGCTGGAGGGTGTGCTCGCCGCGGCCGCGATGGTGTTCCAGTCGTTCGCGCTGCTCCCCTGGTTCACCGTCGCCGAGAACGTCGCGATGGGACTCGAGGCGCGGGGCGTGGACGGGCCCGCCCGGCGCGACGCCGCGGCTCGCGCCATCAACCTGGTGGGGCTCGACGGCTTCGAGCAGGCCTACCCCAAGGAGCTGTCGGGAGGGATGAAGCAGCGCGTCGGATTCGCGCGCGCCCTCGCCGTGGCCCCCGAGATCCTGCTGATGGACGAGCCGTTCGGCGCACTCGACCCTCTCACCGCCGAGAACCTGCGCAGCCAGGTCGTCGACCTGTGGCGCGATCCCGCGACCGGCGTGAACACGCTCGTCGTCGTCACGCACAGCGTCGAAGAAGCCGTGTTCCTCGCCGGCCGCATCGTCGTCTTCGGCTCCAATCCCGGGCACGTGCGCGAGCAGCTCGAGAACGCGCTGCCGTACCCCAGGCAGGAGCGGAGCCCCGAGTTCGAGGACATGGTGGACCGGCTGCACGCGATCCTCACGGCCACCCTGCTCCCCGAGGCGGCCCCGACCGCGCCGCAGCGCCTGGTGCCCTTCCCGCGCGTCCACGTCTCGGAGGTCACGGGTCTCCTCGACCACGTGCTGACGCGGCCCGGCGGCAAGGGGCCGGTGTTCGAGCTCGCCGAAGACCTGGGCGTGGACTACGATCGCATGTCCGCCGTGGTGCGCGGGGCCGAGCAGCTCGGCTGGGTCACCACGCCGGGCGAGGTGGTGCAGCTCACGCAGGCGGGGCGCGAGGTGATGGCCATGGACGACGCCGCCCGCAAGGACGCGACCCGCGCGCGGCTGGCCAAGCAGCCGCTGTTCGCGCGGCTCGTCGCGATGCTGAAAGAGAACGAAGGGGCGGTGGAGGACGAGGAGGTCCTGGCCGACCTCACGATCCACTTCCCGTTCATTCCGGTGGAATCGCTGTTCGCCACCATCGTCGAGTGGGGGCGGTATGCGGAGCTGCTCGATCACGACGCCGACGCCGGACGGTTGAGCCTCCTCGGGCTGCCCGAGGGGAGCGGGGAAGCCCGCTCCGAGGCGTAGGCGGCCTCAGAGCAGGACCGCCAGCGCGTCCGCCACCGCCCTCACGGCCTCGTGGTGTTCCGGCGTGAAGCCCGCGGGCACGTCCGAGTCGACGTCCAGCTGCCCGAGAATGGTACGACCCCGTCGGATCAGGACGACCAATTCTGATTTCGTTTCGAGGTTGCAGGCGAGGTAATTGCCCACCCCGGCGACATCGGCGACGTTCTGGTCCTCGCCGGTCGCGACCGCGGTTCCGCACACGCCGCGCCCGACGGGAATGCGGATGTGCTCCGTTTCCCGGCCCGAGAACGCCTCGAGCACCAGGTCGTCGCCGTGCAGCATGTAGGCGTACACCGAGGTGTAAGGCGGGCCGAGGCCGCGGATTCTTTCGCAGGCGAGGCGCAGCAGGTCGGCGCGGGGCGCGTCGTGCAGATGCGCGGCGCGCAGCGCGCGCACGATCGGGCCGGTCGCGGGCATGCCGGTATATCTATCGGTGGCGCGATGCTCACGGAAGCCGGCCGCGTTGCCGGGGGTGGGCGTTCCTCCTAGATTGACCGACCCGATGTCGACGCACGAAACGCTCGCTGCGCGGTTCGCACGCTGCGTAACCCTGTTTCGCGAGCCGGGCGCGCGGGAAGACCAGAAGGCGGAGTTCCGCGCGCTGCTCGGCTTGCTGAAAGACGCCGCCGTCAGCCTCCGGGCCGCCGGGGGACGCCTCGAGATCAACGGCATCCCGTGTGCGGGCGAGAACCTCACCGGCCTGGTGCAGCGGCTCGATCTTCACGGGATCGGCGAGATCGCGCTGCCCGCCGAGCCGCCGCCGCAGCAATTGTTCGAGCTGTTCCGGGCGCTCGCCGACCAGCCCGGGGCGGACGACGTCCCGAGCCGGCTCGCGGCGGCGGGCGTCGACCGCATCCGCGTCACGCTCGCCTCGCCGGAGATAGGGGAGCCACCACGCGCGGTCGCGTCGCCGGAGGACGTCGAGTCGCGCGACGCGATCATTCCCCGGACGTCCCGCCCCAGCGGCACCGAGGGGATCCTGCGCGGCGAGCCGTGGCGCGATACCAAGTCCGTCCCCATCGAGGGCGTGCCCCTGGTGTCGCACGACCCGCCACCGCCTCCGGCGGCGGATGCCTTGCCCAGCAGGTCGCGCCCCGCGCGCGCGACGCCGGCGGCGCCGCCCACGCCGCCCGCGCCTCCACCGCCCCAGCCGCCCCCGCCGCCCCCGCCGCCCGTCCCTGCCGCGGCGCCGCCCGGCGACCCGACTCCCAGGGCCAAGGCCGCGGCGCCCGTCCCGCCAGCCCCGACGCCCAAGTCCCCCGCGCCGGCCGGATCGCTGCCGTTGCCGGCCGGCGCCGCCGACGTGGTGGCGCAGCTCACGCGCGACCCGACCGCCCCTGGCGTGGGAGACCTGCTGGCGGCGCTGGTGCACCACGTCGAGCTGGCGCTCAAGCAGCGCCGGCCCGATCAGCTGTTGGGCGTCATCAGCGCGATCGTGCGAGTGGAGGAGACCGTCCCCGAAGCCAGCGGCATGCGCCGCCAGTACGCGATCGCGCTGCGCCGGGTCTACACCAAGTCGGCGCTGGACGCGCTCGTTTATCTCCTCCCGGAGCCCAAGTATCGGGCCGACGCCGTGGCGGCGCTGCGGCGGGGCGGTGCGGGGGCGGTGGAGGTGCTGATGGATCGGCTGGTGGCGTCGCCCACGATGGACGAACGGCGCTCGGCCTTCGACGCACTGCGGCATATGACCGAGGGCACCGACCAGCTCGTCCACGCGCTCGAGCATCGAGAGTGGTTTGTGGTGCGCAACGTGGCCGAGCTGATCGGTGAGCTCGGGATCGAGGCGGCCGTCCCCGGCCTGGCGCGGCACCTGGAGCACGAGGACGAGCGGGTGCGCAAAGCGGTCGCGCTGGCGCTGGCCAAGATCGGGACACGGGCCGCGGTGGAGCCGCTGCGCCGGGCGCTGCACGACCCGTCGCCCGACGTGCGGATGCAGGTGGCATTGGGCATCGGCGGGCAGAAGTCCGCGGCGCTCGCCATGCCCCTGGTGGTCGCGATGGACGAGGAGAAAGACGAGGCCGTGCTGCGTGAGCTGATTCTCGCGTTGGGCCGCATCGCCAGCCCCGACGCCGTGCAGGCGTTGATCAAGTGCTCGCAACCCGCGGGACGGATCTTCGGGCGCAAGTCCGCGTCGCTGCGTCTCGCGGCCGTCGAGGGACTGCGGCTCGCCGCCACGCCGGCGGCGCGCGGCACGCTCGATGGTCTGGCCGACGACGGCGACAAGCAGGTGCGGGCGGCGGCGCGGTCCGCCGTCAGCGAGCTGGGGCGGAAGCCGCGTCGGTAGGGCCGCCCCCGTCAGGCGGGGACGAAGCTGATCTTCGGGTCGAGCCGCCGCGCGAACGCCGCGAGCAGCCGCGCCGCCCGCTCGAGATCCTCCCGCGCCACCATCTCGTTGGGGCTGTGCATGTAGCGGTTGGGGACGCTCACCAGCCCCGTCGGAATGCCCCGCAGCGTGTTGTAGATGGCGTCGGCGTCGGTGCCGGTGTCGTGGGGCGCCGCCTGGATGCTGAACGGAATCTTTTCCTCGTCGGCGCACGCCACCAGCATCTCGAACACTACCGGGCTCACCGCCGACCCGCGGGCCAGCACCGGACCACCTCCGAGCGAGTGCTCCCCGGCGCGCTTCTTTTCGGCTCCCGGCCAGTCGGTCGCGTGCGTGACGTCCACCACCAGCGCGACCTGTGGGTCGATTCCCACGGCGCTGGTGCGTGCTCCACCGCCGGTCCAGGCGATCTCCTCGCGGGTCGTGGCGACCGCGAACACGCCGGCGTGTTTGGGCCGCTCCCCGGCGAGCAGGCGCAGCGCCTCCGCCACCACGTAGGCGCCGATACGGTTGTCGATGCTGCGCGATACGATGCGGCCGTTGGGGAATTCCTGCACGCCTGCGTCGAGCACGCCGGCGTCGCCCACGCGCACGCGCTCGAGCGCCTCCTTCTTGTTCGCCGCTCCGATGTCGATCCAGAGATCCGTGATCTTCGAGACCTTATCCATGTCCTCGCGTTTCATCAGGTGTACCGCCTGCTTCCCGATGACGCCGCGCACGGCTCCCTTCGGCCCCGTGAGCACCACCCGCTGGCCCACCAGTACCTGCGAGTCCCACCCGCCGATGCCGGCGAAGTAGAGATATCCCTCGTCGTCCACGTGCGTGATCTGGAGGCCGATCTCGTCGATGTGTCCGGCCAGCATGAGCCGGGGCGTGCCCGTGGCGTTGAGTGTCGCGACCGAGTTGCCGTGCACGTCGGCCGTCACCTGGTCGGCGAACGCCTTGACCTCCTCCCGCCACACGCGGGCGGGCGCCGTTTCGAACCCGGAGGGTCCGGGCGTGTCCAGCAGTCGCTTCAGGAAGGCGAGGGTATCGCGCGTCATGGGTTGGACGGGGTTGGTTGCGAGAGGCGCACGCGCAAGCGGCGGCGCACGCTGTCGGCCGCCGCGCCCGTCGCGAGGGTCGGTTGCGGACCGACGCGCACAGGGACGGCGGAGAGGCGCATGCGGCGGTCGGGGCTCACCGCGATGCGGAGAATGGCGGACAAGCGTGTCCATGGGTCGCTTTGCACGAACACGAAGTTACCGAGCGATTGCACGATCGGCTTCCCCCGGGACCATACCACGGGTTGCAGCACGTGGGGATGGTGCGCCAGCACGAGATCGGCGCCGGCGTCGACCAGGCCGTACAGCAGGTCGCGATGATAGTCGGGCGGCTCGTCCACGTACTCCCTGCCGCCGTGCACGCTCACCACGATCAGGTCCGCCCGGCCGCTCGCCTTGAGGGCGCGGATGGCGGGGAAAATCCAGGCGGTGTCGCCCCACGCCACCCAGTTGGCGCCGGCGTGCTTGTAAAAGGTGTACGGCGCGGGGTTCCAGGCGCGCGTGACCGCGAAAAACGCCACGCGCCAGCCCCGGCGCTCGAGGATGACCGGCTGCTCCGCCATGTCGCGCCCGAACCCCGACCCGACGAAGCGCACCCCGGCGCGCGTGAGCAGGCGCATCGTCTCCTCGGCCGCGGGCTGTCCGCCGTCCCACGCGTGGTTGTTCGCCGTGCTCACGATGTCGAAACCGGCGCGCGCCAGGGCGAGGGCGGCGAGCGGGGGCGCGGCGAACAGGCCCCCGGAGTCGGGAACGGGCGTCGCGTCGTCGGCGATCGGGCTCTCGAGGTTTCCGAAGGTGATGTCCGCCCCCCGCAGCGACTCGAGCAGGGGCCGGAAGGGATAGAGCGTGTCCCCCTGCAGTCCCGCCCCGGCCACGCGCCGGTCGAGGTTCAAGTCCCCCACCGCGCACAGCCGCAGCGTGTCCGTGGGCTGCTGAAGCAGCCCCCGTGGCACGTTCACCGACGCCACGTTCCACGAAAGGAGCAGCACGCCGATCACCATGCTGTCACCCGACCTTCAACGGGAGATCAACGCTGCGAGTATCTCAGCCGCGTCCACCAAGCGCGGTCCGGGACGGGACGTATAGGCGTTGCCGTCAATGACCTCGACGCGGCGGCCGAGCAGCGCCCGCGCGGCCCCGGCGCGAACGGCGTCCAACTCCCCCCTGGCGCGTGCGGCGTCGAACCCGCACAGGGCCACCAGGACCAGGTCGGGCTGGAGCGTCGTCAAGTCCGGCCAGGAGCGCTTCCGCGAGGGCTCACCGGGCGCACCCGCCACGTCCTCGCCGCCGGCGAGCTGTACCAGCTCCGGGACCCAGTGCCCCGCCACGTAGGGGGGATCGACCCATTCCAGCACCAGTACGCGTGGTTTGGGCAGTGGCGCGGCCCGCGCCGCGACACGCCGCAACCGGTAGCGCAGCCCTGCCAGCAGCTCCTCGGCCTCGTCCCGCAGCTCCAGAGCCTCGCCCACTTTGGCGATGTCCTCGAACACCCCGTCGAGCGTGTGCGCGTGCAGCGTCACGACCCACGGGATCGGGATCAGGGTCGTCACCACGCGCGCGAGATCCGCCTGGCCGATCGAGCAGACGTCGCACACCGACTGCCCGATCAGCACGTCGGGGCGCAGGTGGGCCACGAGCTGGACGTCTACCTCCACGGTCGCTGTCCCGGCGCGCTTCGCATCGACCACCGCGCGGTCGATCGCGCCGGAGGGGAGCGCGGAATCGATGCGGCTGCGCGTGACGCGGGGGAGCGAGCGCACCTGGGGCGGAAAGTCACATTCGTGTGAAACGCCGACCAGCCGACCCATCGCGCCGAGCGCGGCCACGATCTCGGTGGCGGCGGGGAGCAACGACACGATGCGCATGCCGATAATCTAGGGGCGGGAATAGTAGGGGCGGGTCGGGAATAGTAGGGGCGCAGCATGCTGCGCCCCTACACCGACCTAGGACTCCCACACGGCCGGTCGCCCATTATTCCTTGCGCATCCCGACTCGGTACAGTACCGCCCCCAGCGCCGCGAACAGCCCGAAGGCCAGGGCGTTCGAGCCCGCGAGACCACCCAGCGCGTGGAAGAGGGGCAGCTTCTCGGCGAGCGCGTCGGCCGAGCCGAACACCCCGGCGATGGCCGCCAGCACGATGCCGCAGATGGCCCCTCCCGCGATCAGGCCGCTCGCGAACAACACGCCCGGTCCCGATTCGACCTCCGCAATCGTCTGCTGCCGGGCCTGAGCCCGGCGCTCGATCATCCAGCGCACGATGCCCCCGGCGAACATGGCGGAGGAGGTGGAGATCGGGAGGTACACGCCCACGGCGACGGGCAAGGCCTGCACGCCCATCAGCTCGATGGCGATGGTGATGAACACGCCCAGCAGCACCAGGGCCCAGGGCAGCTTGTGGGTGAGGATGCCGTCGGTGATGAGCGCCATGATGGTCGCCTTGGGCGAATCGAGCCGGGGGATGACCCGCCCGTGATACTCGCGAATGCGACCGCCGATGCCGGGGTCGAGCACGTAGCGCAGCTCGTGCGTCTTCGGGTCCATGAGGTACTTGCCCGCCGCGATGCCCTGGGTGACGACGTACACGCGGACGATCTGGTAGGTGGCGTGGTCCACGGAATCGCCGCCCGCGACGCGGAATTCCGACATGGTGGCCGGCAGCACCTCGACCGGCGCGCGGCCACCCGGGGGCGGCGTCAGCGACTGCGCATTGAAGGCGGCGTGGGTCTCGGGCACGGGGTAGGTGTAGGCGCGGTTGAGCAAGGTGAGCGTCCAGCCGACGGCCAGCGCCGAGGCCAGCGCCCCGACCAGGATGGCGATCTGCTGGCGCCGCGGCGTCGAACCCACCAGGAAGCCGGTCTTCAGGTCTTGCGACGTATTGCCCGCGTTCGCGGTCGCCACCGCGACGACGGCGGCGATGGAGATCGCCTGCACGCGGTGGTCCACGCCGGTCCAGCCGATCGCGACGAAGATGAGGCAGGTGCCCAGCAACGCGGCGATCGTCATGCCGGAGATCGGGTTCGCGGAGGAGCCGATCTGGCCGCAGATGCGCGAGGATACGGTGGCGAAGAAGAACCCGAAGATCACGATCAGGACCGCGCCGACCAGGTTGACGCCGAGCTGCGGCAGCAGGGTGAGGACGATGGCGAGCGCGACGGAGCCGCCGACGGTGAGCGAGATCGGAAGATCGTCCTCGGTCCGCACCCGGGCCACCGCCTGGCCCAGCCGCGAGTCGCGGAGGTCTTTAAGACCCGACGCAAAGGAGCTCAGGATGGTCGGGAGCGAACGGGCGAGGGCGAGGATCCCGGCCGAGGCGACGGCGCCCGCCCCGATGTAGAACACGAAGCTGGAGCGCAGCTCGGCCGGACTCATGTCGCGGATCAGCTTGACGGCTGGAAATCCGAACGGCTCCGTGAGGTCCGATCCCACCAGTTTGATCGCGGGGGCGAGCACCAGGTAGGCGAAGCAGCCGCCGGCGAACAGGTAGCCGGCGATGCGCGGGCCGATGATGTAACCGACCCCGAGCAGCTCGGGGGAGGTCTCGGTGAACACCGCGGCTCCCGGATAAAAGGCGAGCGCCTTCCCGGGCACGTCGGGCCAGAACTTGAGCCCCGCCTGGAGGAATTTGTAGACGAAGCCCAGCCCGAACGCCTGAAACACGCGCTTGGCCTGCAGGCCGCGCTCCTCGCCGGCGATGAGGACCTCCGCGCAGGCGGTGCCCTCCGGATAGATCAGCGTGTCGTGCTCCCTGACGATCAGCGCGCGGCGCAGCGGGATCATCATCAGCACGCCCATCAGCCCGCCCACCGTCGCGAGCAGCGCCACGCGACCGATCTCCAGGTCGTAGCCCATCAGGAGGACGGCCGGAATGGTGAAGACCACCCCGGCGGCCACGGAGTCGCTGGCCGAGCCCGTGGTCTGCACGATGTTGTTCTCGAGGATCGAGGTGCGGCCGAGCGCACGGAAGATCGTGATCGAGAGCACCGCGATCGGGATGGAGGAGCTCACGGTGAGCCCGATCTTGAGTGCCAGGTAGACGCTCGAGGCACTGAAGATGAGCCCGAGCACCACGCCCAGCAGCAGCGCACGCGGCGTGAGCTCGGCGGGGAAGTGCGTCGCCGGGATGTAGGGGTCGTGGCTTGGCATAGGGCGGAGAATGTGAACCCGGGTGGCAGAGGGCGGTAGAGGGCGGTAGAGGGCGGTAGAGGTCGTCCCCCTCGACCGTCTTCTACCGTCCTCTACCGTCCCGCAGTACCATCCTCCCATGCCCGACCATCCCGACCAGCTCTTTCTCGATTTCCAATCCGCGCTGGCCGGCCGCTATTCCCTCGAGCGGGAGCTGGGGCGTGGCGGCATGGGGGTCGTCTACCTCGCCCGAGAGGTGCGGCTCGATCGCCTGGTGGCGATCAAGCTGCTCCCGCCCGCCCGCGCCAGCGACGCCAAGCTGCGCGAGCGCTTCCTGCGGGAGGCCCGCACCGCCGCGAAGCTCAGCCATCCCCACATCATTCCCATCTTCACCGTCGACGAAGTGGGCGCATTCGTCTTCTTCGCGATGGCGTACGTGGCGGGCGAGACGCTCACCGAGCGAGTGGTGCGGCGGGGGCCCCTCGCGCCGTCGGAGGCGGCCCGCGTGCTGCGCGAAATCGCCTGGGCCCTCGCCTACGCGCACTCGCAGGGGCTGGTGCACCGCGACGTGAAGCCGGACAACATCATGCTCGAGGAGACGAGCGGCCGCGCGCTGGTCGCCGACTTCGGCATCGCCGGGCTGGTGCGCGGAGCGGCCGGGCTGGACGGCGGCGAGGTGATCGGGACCCCCGAGTTCATGAGCCCCGAGCAGGCCCTGGGTGAGCACGTCGACGGGCGCAGCGACCTCTACGCGCTCGGGGTCGTCGGCTACTTCGCGCTGTCGGGAAAACTGCCGTTCGAAGCGGGGAAGGCGGCGCAGGTGCTGGCCAAGCAGGTGACCGAGCCCGCGTCCCCGCTCGCGAGCGTGGCCCCCGGAGTCCCCCGCCGGATCGCTCAGGCGATTGACCGCTGCCTCGCGAAGGACCCCGCCGATCGACCGGCGAGCGGCGAGAACGTGGCCGAGCTGCTCGGTGTGGCCCTGGAGCAGCGGCGCGAACTCCCGGTCGGCTTGCGCGTGTTCGTGAAGCGCAACGCGCGGCTGGGGGGCGTGGGCGGACTGCTCTACGTGCTCTCGATCCCGTTCCTGATGGCGATCGTCGGCTCCCTGTTCGGTCGGACGGGCGGCGAGGCCGCCCTATGGACCTTCGCGGCGGCGGTCACGGTCGTCCCGTTTGGCATCCTGGTCAGTCGTGCTCGCCGGTTCCTGGTGTCCGGCTTCGGGCCCGAGGAGCTGGCCGTGGCGTTCCGTACCGAGCTCGAGCAGGGGCGGGAGGAGCGCATCTTCGAATACGGGCGCGGGCCGTCGCTTTACGAGCGGGTGCTGCGCCTGCTGGGCGTGGGAGGGATCGCCATCGGTACGCTGTCGGGGCTGATCCTTTTCAACACGCCGCCGTTCCACAGCGCGTCTTGGCGTTGGGTCGCGCAGCTCGTCGGCTGGGCGGGCACCGTGGGAGGCGTGAGCAGCTTCCTGGCGGTGGTGCGGCTGCAGCGCCGCATCGATCTGGATACCCGCATCTGGTCGTGGCTGTGGCAAGGGCCGGTGGGCCGGCTGATGTTCCGCACCGCGCGCCTGCTGGTGCCCGCGAAATCGCTGCCGCCCCCCGCCACGCACCGCCCCACGGAGCTCGCCCTCGCGATGGCGGCGGAGCAGCTGTTCGATCAGCTGCCGCGCGACGTCCGCCGCCAGTTGCGTGACTTGCCCGAGGTGGTGCGGCGGCTGGAGCAAGACGCCCAGAAAATGCGGCAGCGGCTCGAGGAGCTGAACGACGCACTCGGAGGGACGAAGGACGAGGGACGAGGGAAGGGTGGCGACGTGGCCATCCCGTCACGGCACGACCGGATTGTGTCGGATCTGGAGGCCGAGCGCGACCGCGTGCAGCGGCGTCTGGGGGATGCGGTGAAGGCGCTCGAGACGATCCGTCTCAACCTGTTGCGGTTGCACGCCGGCTCGGGCAGTGTCCAGAATCTCACGACCGACTTGGGTCTGGCCCGCACCGTGGCGCAGGAGATCGGGTTCGTGCTCGAGGGCCGGCGCGAGGTCGAGGAGGAGCTGCGCTGACCCGAGGCCGGAGTTTGTGTGCGCCCGGTCACGAGATCGTTGTTCGAGCACGCCGTCCCGCGGAACCCGGGCTAGGGGCACCGGGGTAGTCAGGCCCGGTGACGTGGGACACCCTCCTTCCGAATCTCCAGCGGGCCCTTGGCGGGCGATACGTGCTGGAGCGGCGCCTCGGTCACGGGGGCATGGGTGTCGTCTATCTGGCGCGTGAGGTGAGCCTCGAGCGCCGCGTCGCCCTCAAGCTGCTCACTCCCGACCGCGCCCTGCAGCCCAACGCCAAGCAGCGCTTTCTCCAGGAGGCGCGGACCGCGGCGCAGCTGTGGCACCCCGGCATCATTCCGATTTTCACCGTGGACGAAGTGCGCGACTTCGTGTTCTTCGTCATGGCCTACGTCGAGGGCCAGACCCTGGGGCAGCGAGTGCGCGGCGACGGGCCACTGAGCTACGCGGCGGTCGCGCGCATGCTCGAGGAGGTGGCGCGCGCGCTCGACTACGCCCATGCGCACGGCGTAGTGCATCGCGACGTGAAACCGGACAACATCTTGATCGAGCTCAGGAGCGGGCGGGCGCTGGTTTCGGACTTCGGCATCGCACGCGTGAACGGCGGCGGCAGCACGGACCCACGGTGGGTGGTGGGGACGGCGGAGTTCATGAGCCCGGAGCAGGCCGTGGGCGGGCCTGTCGACGCGCGCAGCGACCTGTACTCGCTCGGCGTGGTGGGCTTCTTCGCCCTGTCGGGCCGCCTGCCGTTCGACGGCCCCGACGCCATGACGGTGCTCGCGCGCCACGTCACCGATCCGCCGCCGCCCGTCGCGTCGTTCGTCCCGGGGGTACCCGACCGCCTGGCGGAGGCGATCGACCGCTGTCTCTCCAAGGATCCCGCCGCGCGCTACGCCAGCGGCGAGGCGTTCGCCGCCGCGGTCGCGGCAGCGCTCGACCGGCGCACCGCCATCGCCGTCCGGGCGTTCGTCACCGAGGCGCGCCAGCTCTCGACGGCCACCGTCTTGTATGGCGCGTTCGCGAGCATCGCGTTCCCGCTGACGGTGCTGCGGTTCATCGAGGTGCGCGAGCTCGAGCCCCGAGCCGCGGCCTTCGCCATGGGTGTCGCCATTGTGGCCGCGCCGATCGTGGTGATGCTGGCGCGCGTGCGACGCCTGGTTCGAGCCGGGTTCGGACACCGGGAATTGACCGACGCGCTGCGGGCGGAGCTGTTTCACCGGCGCGAGGAGCTGGCGTTTCTGTACGGGGAAGGACCATCGCGGCTCGAGCGGGTGTCGCGCCGCGTCTGTTACCTGGCGCTAGCTGTTTCGGCCGGCGTCGTGGTCGCGCTGCTGCGCACGCCGCCGCTCGCCGCACGGCCGTTCGTCCCGCTGGTGTGGGGCGCCGCCACGCTGGTGGCGCTGTTCGCGGCCGTGGTGGCGCGGGGCCGCACGGAGCATCGCACCGACCCCAAAGGCGAGCGCCGGCTGCGCTTCTGGAGTGGACCGCCGGGGCGCTGGCTGTTCGCCCTGGCGCGACTGCGGCTCCCGCCCCTCACGCCCCCACCGGGCGCGCGCGGTGCCTGACCTGCGACAGCCGCTGCGCGGCTTCCTGCAGCAGGTCCTCCGTTTTGCAGAAGGCGAATCGCACTACGCGGCGCCCCAGCTCGGGGCGGCTGAAGAAGCTCGATCCCGGCACGGGCGAGACGCCGATCTCGCGGGTGAGCCACACGGCGAACTCGTCGTCCGGGAGCGGTGAGATGCCCGAGAAGTCCGCCAGGACGTAGTACGCGCCCTGCGGCGGCGCGCAGCGAAAGCCGGCGTCCACGAGCGCGCGGCACAACAGGTCGCGGCGGGCGCGGTACTCGCGCGCGAGTGTGGCATAGTACTCGTCGCCCAGCGTCTCCAGCCCCACAGCGATCGCCTCCTGCAGCGGCGCCGGCGCGCCCACGGTCAGGAAATCGTGCACCTTGCGGATCGCATCGCTGGTGGCCGGGGGGGCGACGATAGTTCCCACGCGCCACCCCGTCACACTGAACGTCTTCGACGCGCCGCTGATGGTGATGGTGCGGTCGCGCATCCCGTCGAGTGTCGCGATCGGGATGTGCTCGCCCTCGTAGTAGATGTGCTCGTAGATCTCGTCGGTCACGGCGTAGGCGTCGTGCCGCCGGCACAGCCCGGCGATGGCCTCGAGCTCGTGCCGGGTGAGCACCCGCCCGGTGGGATTGTTCGGCGTGCACACGATGATGGCCCGCGTACGCCGGGAGAAGGCGGCCGCGACCCGATCGAGGTCCAGCCCGGCATCCGCCGGCATGGGCACGTACACCGGCTTGGCGCCGCACAGAATCGCGTCCGGGCCGTAGTTCTCGTAGAAAGGCTCGAACACGATCACTTCGTCGCCGGGGTCGACGATGGCGAGCAGCGCCGACGCCATGGCTTCGGTCGCGCCGCACGTCACGGTGATCTCGGTCTCGGGATTGACCGTCATGCCGTACCAGTCGGCGTACTTCCGGGCGAGCGCGTCGCGCAGCCGCTTCGCGCCCCAGGTGATGGCGTACTGGTTCACGTCGTCGGCGATGGCGCGCGCCGCGGCCTGTTTCAGCACGTCGGGCGCGGCGAAGTTCGGGAATCCCTGCGCGAGGTTGATGGCGTCGTGCTCGCTGGCGAGCCGCGTCATCCCGCGGATCACCGACTCGGTGAAGCCGTGCGTGCGCCGGGCGGTATGCATGCGAGGGAACTTACAACGAGAAAGGCCCCGGCGAGAATGCCGGGGCCTTGCCGTCTCGAACTATAGCAGATTGCCGAACGAAATGAAGTCGGCGCCGCCCCCATCCATGATGGGGAAGGTGAATCCAAAAACGCCGCCGCCGCAATCCGCCCCGCTCGTCGGGTCGGTCTCGTGCCACGTCGTGTTGGACGGCAGCTCCTCGCACACGGTATAGGTGCCGGGGAGGACACCGGTGAAGATGTAGTTGTTCCCCTCAGAGTCGAGGGCCGTGCCGCTGGTGACCGCGGTGGCGATGACCGCGCCGCTCGCGTCCCGGAGCTCCACACACCAGCCCGCGAGTAAGCTCTGAGTCCCATCATCCACGAACACCTGCCCCGTGATCGACCCGGTGCCCGTGCCCGGTCCGGAATTGACGCAGCCGGGCGGCGGTGGCGGGGGTTGCGGTGCGCATAGCCCCTGATGGGCATGCGCCTCCCCCGAGTCCGAGCGATGCTCGTCACCTTGACCGTTGTCGCAAATGGAGCCTTGCGGACTTTGGGACACGCCGACGAGGAACGGCGTCGTCGCCAACGCAAGCACGACTATAAGGGCTCGCATCGTAGTACCCCTCCCGTTAGGGCTGAGGAGGGGCGCTGCGGCCTCAGCGGGTCTGTTCGACTTGGGCACCCGAAACTCGCGACGGGCGGCGCAAGAGACTGTGCCGCTCGTCACGCTGTCCCTGGTAACATGCGGCGACAGTTACTTCCCTAGAGCCTTGGCATCACGTCACTTCAGCAGCTGCTTCGCGATGGTGTTTAGCTGCATGTTGCTCGTCCCCTCGTAGATCGCGCCGATCTTCGCGTCGCGGTAGAACTTCTCCACCGGGTACTCCTTGGTATACCCGTATCCGCCGAACAGCTCCACCGCGAGCGACGTCACCCGCTCGGCCACCTGCGCGGCGAACAGTTTGGCCATCGCGGCCTGGGTCGTGTAGGGTTGGCCCGCGTCTTCCAGCCGCGCCGCGTTGTATACCATGAGCCGGGCCGCTTCGAGCTCGGTGGCGGCCTGGGCCAGCTGAAACTGCACTCCCTGGAACTCCGCGACCGGCTTGCCGAACTGCTTGCGCTCCTTCACGTATTTCAGGGCCGCGGCGAGCGCCCCACGGGCCACGCCGATCATCTGGGCGCCGATGCCGATGCGGCCCGTGTTGAGCGTCTCGATGGCGACCTTGTAGCCCATTCCCAGCTGGCCGACCAGGTTGGCCGCCGGCACCTCGCAGCCGTCGAGGATCAGCTCGCACGTGCTCGACGCGCGGATGCCGAGCTTGTCTTCCTTCTTGCCCACCGAGAGCCCCTTGCACCCGCGCTCCACCGCGAACGCCGTGATCCCTTTGTAGCCCTTGGTGAAATCGCTGTTCGCGAAGATGACGAACAGGCCCGCCTCGGCCCCATTGGTGATCCACAGTTTGCGCCCCTCGAGGATCCACTTGTCGCCAGCCCGCGATGCGCGGGTCTGGAGCCCGAACGCGTCCGATCCCGACTCCGGCTCGGACAGCGCATAGGCGCCGAGCAGATCGGTGGCGAGGCGGGGCAGATAGCGGCTGCGGATCTCGTCGCTCGCCCATTTGATGAGCAGCGCGTTGACGAGGGTGTTCTGGACGTCCACGAAGATGGCGAGCGAGGCGTCGACCGCCGACAGCTCTTCCACCGCCAGCACGGTCATCAACATGTTGCCGCCCGCGCCGCCGTACGTCTCCGGGATCTCGATCCCCATCAGACCCAGCTCGAAGCATTGCGCGAGCAGACCCCGGTCGAGGGAGCCGGCCTGCTCCATGGCGGCGACGCGCGGGCGGACGGCGCGCTCGGCGAAGTCACGCACCGTGCGGCGGAACAGCTCTTCTTCCTCGGAGAGCGTGGTGAGGGGGGGATGGGTGATCGCTTCGGGCATCAGGGCCCCAATCTAGCGGTGTGCCTGGCGGCCCGGGCCGGGCGCTACCGGGCGGTCCGTTCCATATTGAAACAGTTCCATGCAATCTAGCGGCGGCCAGCGGCGGACGATATAAGCATCAGGACAAGTGAGCGCGGCCGTCAGCTCGCGCCCGCCAGACGCACGAGTTCTTTCGAAACTCGCGACGCAGCAAATCGATTGCGGTGAGTGCCGCCGTCGGCGTGTCTCCACGCCCGGCGCTCACCGGCTTCTCATTTCCACATCAGGAGGCGACGTGCAACATTTGCGTCCCGTCATTGCAGCGCTGCTCTTGAGCGCGGCGTGGACGACCCTTGCGTTGGGGCAACGGTCGCTCCGGGGAACGGTGACAGATGCCGAGACGGGTTTGCCGATCACGGCGGCCCGCGTGTCCGTCCACGGGACCCGCGTTTGGGCGACGACCAACGCAGAGGGTAGGTTCACGCTGAACGCCCCCTCGGGGGCCGTCACGCTCGAGGTACGGCGCATCGGATTTCAGCCGGTCAGCATTCCCATCACGGCGGACCAGAGTGAGGTCGACATCAAGCTCAAGGCTACGGCGCTCCAGTTGAGCGAGCTCGTGGTGACCGGCCAGGCCACCAGCATCACGCGGCGGAACCTTGCGAACGGGGTGCAGTCGGTCAGCGCCGAGGAGCTCAACCGCACACACAGCCAGACCGTGGAGGACGCGCTCCAGGGGAAGGTGGCGGGCGCCGTGGTGACGGCGAACTCGGGCGCCCCGGGCGGCGGGTTGCAGGTGCGGATGCGGGGGGTGACGTCGATCTTCGGCCGCTCGCAACCGCTGTACGTGGTCGACGGCGTGCCGGTCGCGAACACGGCCATTTCGAACGGCCTCAACGCGGCGACGCAGGCGGCCGGGGGCTTGAACTCGTCGAGCCAGGACAACCCGGTGAACCGGATCGCCGACCTGAACCCGTCGGACATCGAGAGCATGGAGTTCCTCGAGGGGTCGTCGGCCGCGGCGATCTACGGCTCGTCGGCGGCGAACGGCGTCATCATCATTACCACGAAGCGCGGTGCGCCCGGCCCGACGCGGTTCTCGGTGACCCAGCGCGTCGGCACGCACGCGCTCTCCAATACGCTCGGCCTGCGCCGGTTCCAGCTGGCCGATGCGATCGCCTACGACTCCGGCTGCTGCAAGATCGCCGCGGAGAGTACGACGGCGTGGTTCCAGCGCAGCGGAGGGTTCCAGGACTTCGAGCGGCAGGTGTACGGGGACAAGAGCCTGTCGTACGAGACCGACGTGCAGATCAGCGGCGGCGGCGAGAACACCCAGTACTTCTTCTCCGCGCTCAACCAGCACGACAACGGCATCATGTACGGCACGGGCTACGACAAGCAGGGGATCCGGCTCAACCTCATCCAGCTGGTCAGCTCGAAGCTGCAGGTCAAAGCGAACACGAACCTGGTGCATTCGCTCACAAAGCGCGGCATCAGCAACAACGACAACGTCAACATCACGCCGTACTTCGTGATCGGGGAGACGCCCAGCTTCTTCGACCAGCGCCCGGTGAACGGTGTGTACCCGTTCAACCCGTTCACGTTCGGGAGCGGGACCAACCTCCTGCAGACCCTGGGCCAGTTTCAGGCGCCGGAAGACCTGTTTCGCCTCATCGGCACCGCCAACGCGACCTACACGTTCTTGAGCGGTGAGTCGCACACACTGCGCGCGTCCGTCGACGGGGGCATCGACGCCTACACGATGAAGTCGAACCTCTACGCGCCCGCTACGCTGTACTGGCAGCAGACCAGTCTGCCCGGTCTGGCGAGCGACCTCACCGGGACGGAAACGCAAACCACGGTCGCCGCGACCGTCACCCACGGCTATTCCCCGGTCTCGAAGGCCTTCACGGCCACCACGTCGGCCGGCGTGCGCAGCGGGTACGATTACCTGAGCACGACCAACAACGTGACCCAGAATCTCCTGCCGGGTCAGCAGAACGTGGATCGCGGCTCCGCCGGGAGTGTGTTCGAGAACCGGCAACGCACCCGCACGCTGGCGATGTTCGGGCAGGAAGAGCTGCTCCTGCTCGACGAGCGCCTGTTCGTGTCGGGCGGCGTCCTGGTGCAGAAGAGCACGAACAACGCCGACGTCAACAAACTGTTCTCCTATCCGAAGGTCGCGGCGTCGTTCCGCTGGCCGACGCTCGGCCCCTTCGAAGAGGTCAAGGTCCGGGTAGCGTACGGCCAGACGGGAAACGAGCCACTGTACGGCCAGAAGTTCGCGTCGCTGTGCGGCACGACCTATACGGGGCAGAACGCCCTCGCCATCCAGGCGCCGTGCAACGTGGTCGCCGATCCGACGCTCCACCCGGAGCGCAACCGGGAGATCGAAGCCGGCATCGACGCGGGACTGTTCAACTCGCGCCTGGCGGTCTCGGCCACCGTGTATCAGAAGAACAACACCGACCTGATCTTGCAGCAGACCCTGGGGCCGAGCACCGGCTTCGCCCAGCGCATCTTCAACGCCGGCGACACCGCCGAGATCCGCAACCGCGGCATCGACGCGTCGATCCTGGCCCTCCCCATCAGGACAAAGGACGTGAGCTGGGTGGCGCGCGTCACGTTCGCGAAAAACGTGGGCGTCATGTTCCTGGACACCGTGGCGGTGCCGGCGTTCACGCCTCCCAGCAACTTCGGCTTTTCGTACGGCGCCGGCTTCATCGACGACAACACGTCTCCGTCGCAGATCCGGGGGCGTGACGGCAAGGGCGGGCTCGCGACGATGGGCGACTACGAGCCCAAGTTCACGATGGGGTTTTCGACCGACATCACGTACAAAAGCTTCCGGCTGTACGGGCTGTTCGATTGGCGGCACGGCGGCGCCGTCGTGAACGTCACGCAGAACGTGTTCGACGAAGACGGGATCGCGCCGGACTCCGCCGCGTCGGCGGCCCGGCTGGCCGCCTTTCACGCTACGGGCAAGCGCAAGTCCGTGTACATCCAGGATGCCTCGTTCGTGAAGCTCCGGGAGCTCACCCTGTCCTATCAGCTGCCCGACAACATCGTCCGCTCCCTGTTCGCGGGGAATGTCACGGCGGTGCGCGCCGAGCTCAGCGGTCGCAATCTCGTGACGTGGAGCTCGTATCCCGGGCTCGACCCGGAAGTCTCGAACTTCGGGAACCAGAACATCAATCGCGGCCAGGACCTCGCGCCCTATCCGCCCTCGCGCAGCTTCTTCTTCACGCTCGCCTTGGACTTCTGATATGGCCCCGCGAACCCACACACGGACTCCCATCCTTTCGCACGGCAGGAGAGCCATGAGCATCAGACATGTTGCGCTGGCGCTCGCAGCGCTGGTCGTCGGGGCGTGCGATCTGCCGAACGACCCCAATTTGAACAACCCGAGCGTCACCGACTTCTCGACCATCGCCGACCTGCCGCACCTGCAGGCGCTCGTGACGGGCGTGCTGCGCGGCGACCGGGTCCAGAACGAAAACGAGATCATCTACGGCGAGACCCTCGGGCGTGACGCCATGCGACTCACGGGGTCCGAGCCGCGCTTCGTCACGGAGCTGCTCGGGCCGAGCAGCATCGACCCGAGCGATTTCCTGGGTGGCGCCTTGTGGCCGTATGCCGTGGTCCGGCTCGCCAACATCGGTCTGCACGGCATCAGTGGCGCACCCGCAACGCTCCTCGACGCACAGGGCAAACCCGCGACCCTGGGGTTCGTCCAGACGATCAAGGCGCTGGTTGTGCTGCGGGTGATCGAGATGCACGACACCACGGGCGCACCCGTCGATGTGGACATCGATCCCACCGGTCCACTGGCGCCGCTGCGCTGCAAGAACGACGTGCTCGCGTACGTCGCGGCCCTGCTCGACACTGCGGCGGCGAATCTCGCGGCGGGAGGCTCCTCGTTCCCCTTCGCGCTGCCGGACGGCTTCTCCGGATTCGATACGCCCGCCAGCTTCCGCACGTTCAATCGCGGGCTGGCGGCCAAGGTCGATGTGTATCTGGCGTTCCGGGGCTATGCCCCGCTCGGAACGGTCGTAGGGACCATCGATGCCGCAGAGCTGGATTCGGCTCAGGCGGCGCTCACCGCGTCGTTCATGGCACAGGACGCGGCCAAGCTCGACATCGGCCCGGCGCATAGCTACAGCACCGGGACGGGCGATGCGACGAACGGCCTGTGGGATCAGGGCATCGCGAAGACGGCGTTTCGCGCCAATTCTCGTGTCAAGGCCGAGGCCAGGGCCGGCGATCTGCGGGTCGCTCGTAAGCTCGTCACCGGAGATCCCATCGGCGTGCAGGGGTACACGTCGGATCAAGTCTTCACATTGTATCCCGACCCGACGACCCAGACGCCAATCCTCACCAACAAGGAGCTGCTGCTGCTCCAGGCTGAGGTGAACTGGGGGAAGGCAGCCTATGCGACGGCGCTGGGGGAGGCGAATTTCATCCGCACCAACGACGGTGGGTTGGCCGCGGACACGAGCGTCGCTGCGGACTCGGTGCTCAACACCATCCTCTATGACAAGCGCTATTCGCTGCTGTGGCAGAGCGGGAGCCGCTGGCTCGATGCCAGGATGTTCGGCAAGCTGAATGCCAATCCGCCGCCTGCGGGTGTCGGGGTGGAGCAGGAGCCCGCTCCCGGGCAACCCTACCGGAACTTCCCGATTCCGTTCAACGAAGCCGCGGCTCGGAAGAACAATCTGAGCAAACAGGCCTGCACGCTGCCTTGATCAGGAACCTGCGAAAGAGAGTACCCAGCGGCCCCGGCGCATCATGCCGGGGCCGTTGCCTTACCGGTCCGCGAGCCGCCGGACGAACTTCAGCCCCGACCACACCTCGTCCACCGCCGCCACCTTCACGTCCACGAGACCGTGCGCGAGCCCGATCGCCCGGATCCGGTCCTCCGTGAGATCGGTCGCCACGCCGGATGCCTGCTTGGGCCAGGAGATCCACAGCATGCCGGCCGGCGCGAGCGCGCGCTCGAGCACCGGGAATCGACGCTCGAGCTCTCGCTTCTCGGCTGTGAAGAACTGAACGAAGTCCAGCGCGCCGACGGCCGCGATCTTACGCTTCACATCACGCGGCATCTTCCCGAGGATACGGTCGTATCCCCGGGGCGCGTTCAGAATCGCGATCGTCGCGCCCGGCTTAATCCCCAACTTGGCGACCAGCGGCTTGCCCGAGTACCCAGCCACCTCTACCGCCCTCTACCGTCCCCTACCGTCCCCTACCGCCCTCTATACATCACCCGCCAGATCGTGCCGCCCGCATCGTCGGTGATATACAGCGACCCGTCCGGCCCCACCGCCACACCTACCGGCCGGTGCTTCGGTCCCGCGGGGTCCTCTTTCCAGAAGCCGTCCGCGAACGTCTCGTAGCCGCCGACCGGCTTGCCGTTCGTGAAGGGCACGAACACCACGCGGTAGCCCGCCTGGGGGAGGGGCGCACGGTTCCACGAGCCGTGGAACGCGATGAAGGCGCCGCCCCGATAGCGCTCGGGGAACTGGGTCCCCGTATAGAACGTCAAGCCGTCGGGCGCCCAATGCCCCGGGAACGCGACGAGGGGCTCCTGCTTGTCCTTGCAGCGGCCCACCTGTTTGCCGTCGCCGCCGTACTCTGGCGCGAGCACCAGGTGGCCGAGCTCCGCGTCGTGGTAGCAATAGGGCCAGCCGAAATCGGCGCCCTCCGACAGCTTGAAGAACTCCTCGGACGGCTTCTCGGCGCTCTGCTCGATCGTGAACAGCTTGGACCAGTTCTGTCCCAGCTGGTCGCGCCCGTGTTGCGTGGCGTACAGCTCGCCTGAGGGTGCGAAGGCGAGCCCTACGGCGTTGCGGATACCCGTGGCGTAGTGCGTGCCGCTCAGCCTGGTCTGGTCCAGCTTGGTGGCATCGAACCGCCACACGCCGGCGCGATAGGCGAGCTCGGGGCAGGGATCCTCGCCCGGCGACTCGGTCGAGCGGTCTTTGACCTGGCACGAGTTCGTGGCTGAGCCGAAGTTCACGAACAGGGTCCGGCCGTCGGGAGAAAGGGCGAGGTTCTTGGCGCTGTGCCCACCGATGGGCAGGTCCTTCACGAGCACGTCCGGCGCGCCGAGCGGCGTGAGGCTGCTCGCGCGCAGCGCGTAGCGATACACGGTGGACGACGTGCTGGCGTACAGCACTCCTTTTCCGAGTGCGATGCCGGTGCCTCCCTCGCTGCCGAAGCTCTGCCGCACGTCGGCCTTGCCGTCGCCCGTGGTGTCCCGCAGAGCGAGCACGCCCCCGGAACCCGAGCGCCCGCCGGCGATCGCGACGAACAGGTCGCCGTTCGGGGCGACGGCGAGGTGCCGGGCAGTCCCCACCTGGTCGGCGACCACGACGGCGCAGAATCCTTCGGGCAGCGTGAGGCCCGCGTTGCCGGGATCGCAGGCGGGCAGCCGAGTGGCTGGGTGGACCGACAGAGACAGCGCGGCCACACCGGCCGCGGCGATCGCTTTACGCATCATGCCTTTTTCCCTCCGAGGGGCCCGCCAGCATCTCCCGGATGCCCCCGAGGGACGCCAGCACGCCCGTCGCTTCGTAAGGTAGGTAAATGACCTTGTTGCTCTGCGGGCTTGTGACCATCTCCTTGAGCGCTTCGATATAGCGG
>Ga0209473_1000544_pt1 | contig 22325 bp, 17 predicted proteins | sample GraSoiAngelo_133_FD_185890 | JGI IMG/M metagenome (GOLD analysis project Ga0209473, IMG submission 185890) | Grasslands soil microbial communities from the Angelo Coastal Reserve, California, USA - 14_0929_05_20cm (SPAdes) (version 2) | ecosystem: Environmental > Terrestrial > Soil > Grasslands ...
CTCGCAGGATGTCATTCCCGAGCCTTTTGCGGCGACTTTAGCGTTGCACGCGCCCGCGCAGGACTCGGAAGAATTTGGCGCCGTCACCGCCTCGTTGTCGGCCGATTTGATCCGCATTGGTTCTACTGCGAGCGAAGCAGCTGCCTTCGAGTTCGGCTTGGAATCGCAACCCTTACTTGCGCTCATCACTTTCGAAATCGCCAGTCCGCGCATTGATTCACCGCCGGAAGTGATCGCGAACGGCGAAAATGTTGGAATCGTCTCCCTCGTTCTGCCGGGATTGGCCGATCCGGGGTATCGCGGAGAAATGCGTAACATCGTCAGCCAAATGCAGTTCCAATACACCGGTTGGCTGCGCGCGCAGAAGATCGTCCCGGTAAGCGCGCTCCACGCCGGGACCAACGACATCACCATCATCAACGGCCCGAATGCCGCCAGCGCCGTCATTCGGGCTACGCAGATTCAATTAAAGTACCTTTGGGACAAATCGGATTATATTTTGAAACCAGACCGCTGACCTGATGTCTAAGTTCTGATGCGAGAAAAACAACAGGCTTTCACGTTGCTCGAAATCATGCTGGTGGTCACGATCATCGCGCTGTTGTTGGCCGCCGCGATAAAATTCATGTCACCGAATGTGGATATAGCAAAGCGGGTTCGGGTCGCAGGCGATATTCAAGCGATCAAGACCTCGCTCCTGGCGTATCAAGGAATCAACGGATTTTATCCGACGACCGAGCAGGGGCTTCAGGCTTTGGTTACTGCTCCCTCAACCGATCCGCGGCCTTCACGCTGGCAGCAATTCATGGAGCAGGTTCCCACCGATCCTTGGGGCACGCCTTATGTTTACCGCTGCCCCGGTCAGAAAAATCCTACCAAGTATGATTTGTTTTCGGCCGGCCCGGATCGGATTCCAGATACAACGGACGACGACCCAGGACAGTAGCGGCTGACTATTCCTCTTCCTCGTCCGGAGGCGGCGCATTTGGCGTCGGCGCTACCGGAGTGGGATTTCGCTGGATCACGCCGCGCTGGCGGATCTGGCCCGGCTGAGGAGTTTGCCTGCCCTGTTGGTATGTTGGCGGCAGGGACGGTATCGGCGCCGGCTTGATGTAAGGTTGTGGGGGCGGCGGCATTCCGGGCGGGAAAAGCGGCGGCTGCAGTGCGTTCGTTTGCGGCTGATTCGGATTCTGCGCTAACTGGGAAAGCACAGCCTGATTGAAGGTCAGCGTCGCGTATTTCCCGTCCTTGGTGATGGTGACCTTCGTTTGTCCCACCTTGTCCGACCATTTGATATCGCTAATGGCGAAGCCGTGCTCCGGCCCTTTAGTCGATAAATACTCTTTGAAATTCTTGTCTGTGGCCGAGGCGATCGTGACAAGGTCGCCGTCGGCGAAATGCGCTGCGTTCGCGATATACAAGTCCTTCGCGAAATCGGGAGTCGCAGTCGGAACGGCTATGGTAGCAATGGCGAAAGGCGAACGATTCAACATCGCTTGGTAACGATTAAAGTCCGGGCGTTTCGGCAACGGATCGTCTGCCAGTGCGGTTACTGGGATTATCCCGATAATAATGAATAAGCTGGTTTTCATTTCGCTGCGCTCGCCGGCGCGTACCAGCGCGCTATTTTAAATTTACCACGCATTTGCGTTGGGTCACTCGAATCGATGGCAATATTTGCGCTCTCAAAAACAATGAAAGCATCGGGCGCTTGCACGTCGTACAGAAAATGAACCAGCGGTGGCCAGGGACTTTTCGTTTCGATAGAGGCAAAAACTGATTGATACGCGCCCGCCGCAGGGCTGTTGCCGATAGCGGGGTTTTCGATCAACACGCTATATTTGCCGGCGATCTGTTTGAGTTGATCGAGCAAAGCCGAGGCATCGCCGGCTCCGTGGAAAACGGGCTGATGCTCGCGCAGCCATTGCTCGCGTTTCGACCAAAGATCGCTTTCCCGCAACAAGACCGTTTGCTCATTGTGCGCTTCTTTTCGTTTCGCGACTTCGACTCGCGAATCGCCAATGGCGCGGAAAAGCCAGCTCCACAAAAACAAGTTCGCCAGGAAAAATACCACCATCGCCACCAGTCCAGCCAGGACCTGCTCACGCCGGTTCATTCGTTGTAACACTTGCGCGATCATCGCGGTCTTCCCTCCAGCCGGAACTGCGCGTGATCGTTCGGCAAAATCCGCGGCGATTGCATGTCGAAGGTAAAACTTTGCAAATCAGGATGCTTTTTGACTTTATCCGCGAATTGATAAGCCAGTGCGGCTTTGTTCGCTTCGCCTTCGACCGAAATCTGACGTGCCGATTGATTATAGGCGGTGATGCGCACGTCCTGCGATGGCAGGCTGTCGAATAGGTGCAGCAAAATTTCGATTGGGTAAAAATGTGGATCGATCGCCGGAGCCAGCGCTTTCCAGTTATTAGCGGCCGCTCGCACAAAAACGGTGCGGGGCGCATCACGTTCAATCTGGCGATCCAGTTGCCGGACGCGGAATTTCAAGTAACCAAGGTGAATAAGAGCGAGCGCGACGATTGCGCCATAAGCAATCCCTCCTATCACCAGTCGTTTTTTCCATTGTTCGCGCCGGACCTGACGCAGGCGCGCTTCGCGCCATGCTTGCGGAAGAAGATTGAGACCGGTCGAGGCAGGTGGCGTTTCCACTGCCATCATTTCGGCCGGTGCCGCCAGCGCTCTCTCGACCCTGTCACGCAGGCCAAAACATTTTTCGTCTACCAACACGTTTTGAAACGATGCGGTGATTCCCTGTAATTCGGCCGTCATGGTCAATTGCGGCAGTTCGAGCTCGAGTGGCGCTGCCACCCCGCCATCAATCGTCCGCGCAAAACTAAGCTTGCCGTTTTCGGAAATGGCGGAAACTAGCGCACCGGATTCCGGATAGATGAATAAAGCACAGCCTTTCCCTGCGTGGGTGGCGACACGTTGCGCGGCATAGACCGTGACCGCGCGCGGAATGACCCTGCGATTCAACAACGGCGCCGCGATTTCCGTCAGTCGCTGATTCTGCACCGCCACCGCAGAAATCACGCATTCACCGTTGGCTTGCTCGATAACCTCGAAATCGCTTGTGACTTCCTCAGTGGAAAAGGGAAGCGCCTTCTCCAGTTGGATGCGAACCATCTCGCGCAATTCCGATCCTTCCACGCTGGGTAAACGCATCCGCTGCGCCAGCACGGCCGAAATCGGAAGCGCCAGCACGACATCATCATCCGTACTCAAGGTTTCCGCAGCGGCGTCCAAACAAGGAAAGGCCCGCACTCGCCAATTGCCGTTTTCCGCAGGGCGACTGATCAAATTCCATCCTTCCGCCCCAGGAACGAGAAAGAACTTGCCCATTAAAATTCCTTCCAAGTAATCAACTGGGGTGTGAGACCGGCGCGACGAAAGACCAGCTGGATTACGCGAGTGATGTCGGCGGACCGCCCAGTGCTAACGATTCGTAGGACAGGATCCTTGAACGAAACGAATGGACTAAGTTCTCGAAATTGCTCCGGGGTAAGACCGAGCGCGGCGCGAATCTCATCCAGACTTTTGAAGACGGTGTCATCGGCCGTGCCATCAATCCCATCTGGCCCCGCCCGGAGTTGGAGGAAACGCTCGATCATGGCATCCGTAAATCCCGGGAGCGCGCGCAGGACGTCTCGTGGCGCCCAGGCCATATCAACCGGTCCGGTGCTGTTGAGCGTGAATTCCTCGTCCCAACCCGGCGCCGAAGTAAAAGTCTCCCACCCTTTCACTTTTTTCAGTTCGTCGATTCGGACCAATAACGCATTGGCCGGTTGGTAGTCTTCGCTCGCTTCCGCTCCATTCAAACGCACGAGATCATCCGGGTCCACCCAGTCGAGCAGACAATCGATCATCCGATCGCGTTCGTTCAATTCGATGCCCTTTAGCTCGAGGTACCGCCGCAGCATTTCGATCCGCACCGGATTTTCCCCGGCCACCAGCCAGTTGATATTCAAGCGCCCGCCTTCGCCAGTGATGCGAGCACTGTAACTTTGGCGCGGACCAAACTTGCCTTGGAGATTCGGCGAATTCGGCTTGATCGCCGGAGCCATCGCCACCTCTGCGCCAGAGGCCGCCATTGCTTGTGCTTCCAAAATTCGGTTTTCACTTCCGGAAAGATTGAGGCGCGAATCAATGTTCAACGCCCACGACATGACCAAGGCTGCCAGCAAAAAGAGCGCCCAGAGCGAAAGTAGAAGGGCGGCGCCACGCGATTTCGAGGGCCTCATAATGGCATTCGTGCAAGCGGCACGGTGATTTCCGTTGGCGTCCTCGCATCGGTGCGACCGATCACCACCTTGACCAGACGCGGCAGCGTGACGGTGTCGGTCCAGCGTGGCACCCAGGTATTCAAACGCGAATCGAAAAAGCGAATTTGTAAGGTGCCGACGTTATCGATCAGACGCACCCATGTTTCGTGTTCGTTTCCAACGGCCGTGTCCTCCTTTGGTTTGCGCAAAAGACCGAGATCGAGCTGCCGGCTCTTTGCATCGCGCGCCCGCAGCCGCAGGCTCACCCGAAAATCGCCTGTTGCATAACGAGTCAATAATCCCGGGCCCGCCGGGCAAAACCAGGTCAACTCGTCGCGATCATGGCCGTCGATCTTTAATGGCTCGCCCGCGAGTGCGGCCGTCCCCGGTGGCAAACTTTGCAGCTGCTGGGTCAACAACTCGCGCAATCCATCGTAGCGCGCTTCCACCGCATCCGCTTCCGATGAGATCCGCATCGCGGTGATATTCGCTTGCACGAAACGATAAATCGCCAGGGACATCATCCCGAGAATGATCACCGCTAGCATGATCTCAAGCAGGGTGAACGCAGGCGCCCATACAGTTCCGGGGAGCGCAGGCTGCCAGCCTGCAGCATTCGGCCGCTGCGCCGAATGCAGCTTCGCGCGCAGCGCGAATTCCCCACCGGTCATCCCGAGCGGAAACGCCAGTCCGGCTCGGACCGAGGGATCCCGAGGCGAAACCTTTAAGGTACCTTCCACGGGATCCCTCGACTTATGCTCGGGATAACGTGTTAGCGGAAGCGGGCAGTCTCTCCCCAGAGAAATCGAGCGACGCTGGCAACCTTCAGAGCCGGTAAACATAAAATGCAATCGCTTTCGACTGGCCCGCTCCGCCGCGCGTCCAATTTGCCGTTAAGGTGACACGAATAATTCCAGTTAGCTGGGTCCCATCTTCCTCTTTCATTTCCTGCGGCGCGGCTTTCTGCACTAACTTTACTATACCAAACCCGGTATCGATTTTGGACTCCTTTGCCTTGTCCGGTTGCCCCGGGGTCGTTTCGATTTCCACCATCCGGTTCGCCAGAATCTCACGCACCCGAGCATCATCCGTGCTCAAGGCACTCGCGTTCATGCAATTATTAACCGCGCGCCCAAGCGCGATGATTCCAATGGCAAAGATAAATAACCCGAGCAGCACCTCGTAAAGAGCAAAAGCTGATCCTGCAAAAGTCGCCTTATTAGCGCGGCGCATAAGTAATAATCTCTCCCAGCCCGCTCAACGGCGAATACTCTGTCGTCCAGCTGCCATCATCGCTGGCAAAACGGATTCTGGCTGGCTCGCATACGCCCGACTCCCAAAAGATCCACTCCGCTGGCGCCTTTTTCGATAACGCCGCCGGCAATTCGACCCGCCATTTCTCCTGGCGCGCGATAGCAATGGTATCGATCGGTTGATGCGGTTCCGTTTTCAAAAATGCCGCTGGTTGCAAGCTGACCTCGACATCATTCCAGACAATTAAATAGGCACGGTGTTCAGCCAGACTACGCTCATGCGCCTGCCGCACCAGCTCATTAAAACGATTTAGCGATCGATGGAGCCGCTTGTCCGCGAGCACGCCATTCAAACTCGGCACCGCCAAAGTAAGCAGGAGCAGTAGAATAAAGACCGCAATTATTACTTCGACCAAGGTAAACCCGCGCTGGCGCTGCATGCCTGAAATTTACGACTTGGCTGGAAAATCACAATGCGCCACTCAGATATGGAGCATTGGAGGGATGGAGTAATGGAAAGCAGCAGAAGACCGGCTCCGCAGAGATGCGTCAGCAAAATGGTAGGGCGAGACTCCGTCGAGCCGATCTCGCCAAACTCGCGAAGCGATGCAAATGGGCGACAGCTTTTGGAGTGCGGCAGCGTGCTGCCGCTTTGCTCGCTGCGGCACGCATGGCCTACCGTCTTGGAGTGAATGAGGGACGAGCGCCAATACCGTTACTCCATCACTTCATCGCTCTATTGCTTCGCCGAACAACGAGTCGATGGAACACAGGCATGCATGCCTGTGCGCCCAGCGGGCTTTTAGCCTGCTGAGGGGAAACAGGCTACAAGCCTGTTGGGCACACAGAGCTGTGTTCCAGCGCTCTCCCGGACAACGAGCCGCTAAAAAATGGCAACCAAGCGACAGCATGTCGAAGTTCCATGTGTTAAGTTTGTTATATGGCTAGCACGCTTGCGCGCGGAGTTTACCAACAGCCTAAGGTGAATGTAGTCCCGCGAGGCACGCGGAAAAATCGCAGTTCGCGCGCTCTCGTCGTTCGCGTCGGTTTATTGTTCGCTGCGCTCTTCGTCATCGGCGTTTTCGTCTGGCAGGGAATCGCCGCCCACGGTGCGCCCGATCCCCTGCAAGCCCACACCAGCGCCACCGTCGCTTCGCTCGATATCGGTGTTCTCGTTTTCCGCGAGGGACTCGAATGCATTCTCGTTCTCGCCGCAGTCACCGCCAGTATGACCGGCTCGCGGCGCAATTATCGCAAACCAGTGATGTCAGGCGCGTTCATCGCGTTCCTCGCCACCCTTGTGACCTGGTTCGTTGCGGTCGGAATCATGAAGCAGTTGAGCGAGAACGTTCCGGCCCTGCATTTGCAAGCCGCGACCGGACTGTTCGCAGTGATCGTTCTGCTTGTGATCATGAATTGGTTCTTCCACAAAATTTACTGGGGCGGCTGGATTCGGGCCCATAATCGCCGGCGCAAATCGCTGCTCGACGCTGCGACCAGCAATTCGCGTCTGCGCTGGGGACTGATTCTCCTCGGATTCACTTCCCTTTATCGCGAGGGGTTTGAAGTGGTCCTTTTCCTCCAGAGTTATCATCTGCGGCTGGGTGGCGCAGTTGTGCTCAAAGGAACGCTGCTCGGTCTCGTCCTAACCGGGATGGTCGCGCTCCTGACCTTCGTTCTGCAACAGCGTTTGCCTTATCGCAAAATGTTGATTACCACCGGCATTCTGCTCGGCGTGGTCTTGCTCGTGATGGTTGGAGAACAAGCTCAGGAAATGCAGCTTGCTAACTGGATCTCGACTACACCAATTCCCTGGCTCGCACATTCCATTCCGGCTTGGATGAGTCTGTGGTTTGCTGTTTTCCCAACTTACGAAACCATGGCCGCACAATTTCTCGCCGCTCTTCTCGTCATCGGTTCCTATTATGCCGCGAAACATTTCGGCGCCGTCCCACTCGCCGGCACCGACTCGGTTGAGGAAGCGAAACGCGTCAGCATCGACACCGGCATGGTGAAACCGCTCCAAGCCGTGCGGTGACCGAGCCGCGTCCTTTGAACTTAATGCGCTCATGTGCCCCGCGCCTTGGTCTGTAGCCACGGCGCTCTGTCGCCGTGTTCCGGATTCTTGGCGCGCGCCACATGCGAACGGAACACAGCCGTGCACGGCTGTGCGCCCAGCGGGCTTTCAGCCCGCTGTCTTCAAGATCATTCTCGTGATTGCGGTGGCAACGCTCCTTTGCCAGACCTCCGCCTTCGCCGGCGCGCGCCATTTCACTTTTATTTACGAAGCGCCTACATCCCCGCCTGGCTCCTTCGAAATCGAAAACTACGCGACCACGCGATTCGCCAATGGTTTTACCGAAGCCCTCTTTCGCAATGAACTCGAGGTGGGAATCACTGAACATTTCCAAGCCAGTATCTACTTTGCGAACTGGAATTACACGCGACGTGGCATCGATGGCGGGGTCCACTACAACAGCGCGTCGGTTGAAGTTATCTACAACCTCTCTAATCCGGTTACCGATCCGGTCGGAGTTTCTCTCTACCAGGAAATCAGCGCTGGCCGGCGCGCATTTGAATCGGAAACAAAACTCATCGCGCAAAAGAACTTCGGTCCGCTCATTCTCGCTTACAACTTAACTCTGGAGGCGGAATGGGAAGATAAAGGCCTGCGCGAACATGACGGTGAGATCCAACAAGCTTTCGGCGGGAGCTACGAAATTAGCCCGAGAATTTCAGTGGGAGCAGAGATGCTACACGAGATTCTATTACCGGCCTGGCATAGCGCGGAAGCGGAAAACAATTTCTTCCTCGGCCCAAATGCTTCCTATCGCGGCGATCGCTGGTTCGCCACCGTTACCGCCCTTGCTCAAACCACCCGCACCGAAGGCGAACCTCATTATCAAGTGCGCCTCATCTTCGGCTTCAGCTTGTGAATACCAGCGCCTGTAGCCTCGGTCACCGGGCGCGGCCTCTTTCCGCTAAACCTGTAGCCGAGGTCGCTCACCCCGGCCCGCGGCCACCGGCCGCGGCTACAACTTTCGCGCATCGCAGCCGCTGGGTGGGCCGAGTCGTATCGGCAATCATTACCCTATTTATCGTTAGCTGCGCGAACTTTGCCCCGCCGCCTGCAATTACTCCAGCCTTAATTGCAAATGCGCGCCCCGATCACGCAAGCGCAAAAGATCTCGCAACCGGCCGCAACTTGTTCGTTTCCCGCTGTCTCGAATGTCACACCCTGCCCTCGGTGGCGAAGCATTCGCCGGATGAATGGCCAACACTCGTTAGCCGAATGTCAGGCCGTGCCAATCTGTCCGCCTCGGATCAATCCGCTATCATTGCCTACCTGCGCGCCGCGTCAACAACACACCACTAATTTGTCATCCTGAGCGAAGTCGAAGGATCTCTTACTTATTCCTAAACGCCAGGGATATATCGAATTGACACCCAAAAACGGCCCGGCGCCGATGATTCAGCGCGATTCAAGCTTAAAGAGGCCGACCACTCCCTTGCATCGGCGAAATGGAAGGCGAGATCGACGCTCTCGTTCGGGAATTTGTCGCGATTCCGCAGCCAGGACAGATTATCACCAAAATACAATCGATTCACTGTGTCCAATAATCAGAAGTGTTTCGACTTCGCTATCGCCTCAACAGCTTTCGTTTCCTTGGTTTCCTTTTGTTCATCACATCCGTGCCATCCGTGTCACCTGTCACGCTGTAGCCTCCTCAAAGGCGGATTTGCGGTTAGACCCTCGGTTGCGGTGCAGCCGCGCAGCGTAATCCGCGGTTCGGCATGATTAACCGCGCGTTTGCAGTTGAACGGTGCGCGTAAGTCTGGAACTTACGCGCCATGAATTCGCTTGGTCTTCGTTCTTTCTTTTTCTTTGTTTTCGTTGCGCTAGCCGGCGCGGTCTGTGCCGCGCCCTCGCCGTCACCGAGCGCATCCCCCACTCCAGCGCCACAAATCGATCCGAGACTTTTTTCCGGAATGCAATGGCGCCAGGTCGGTCCGTTTCGCGGAGGTCGTGCACTGGCGATTGAAGGCGTGCCGGGCGAGCCTAATACCTGGTACTTCGGCGCGGTTGCGGGCGGGGTTTGGAAAACGCTGGATGGCGGGGCGAACTGGACGCCACTCTTTGATAAGCAGGACATTTCGTCCATTGGTGCGATCGCGGTTGCGCCATCCGATCATAACACAATTTATGTTGGCACCGGTGAAGCCGCCATCCGCGGTAATACGACCTACGGCACCGGGGTTTACAAATCGGTCGATGGCGGAAAGAACTGGAAAAATATCGGACTGCGCGACACGCACCAGATCGGCGCGCTCATTGTCCATCCCAACAATCCCGACATCGTCCTCGTGGCCGCGCTTGGTCACGCATTCGGTCCAAATGCGGAACGCGGAATCTTCCGGACCAGCGACGGCGGCAAAACCTGGACGAAAGTTCTCTCGAAGGACGAAAATACCGGCGGGATCGACGTCGTATTCGATCCGCATAATCCCAACGTCGTTTTTGCTTCGCTCTGGCAGGCGCGAAGGCAGCCGTGGTTTTTCTCCAGTGGCGGGCCGGGCAGTGGTCTCTACAAATCGGAAGATAACGGCGTCACCTGGAAGCAGCTAACGGGAAATGGACTGCCCGATGGTATCCTCGGGAAAATTGGGATCAGCGTTTCCGCTGCGGACTCGAATCGCGTTTATGCCATCATCGAAGCGAAAGAGGGCGGCATTTTTCGCTCCGACGACGCGGGCGAGAAATGGACCAAGATTAATGACGATGGCCGGTTTCGCCAGCGCGCCTGGTATTTCAGCAAGATTTACGCGGACCCAAAATCGGTCGACACCGTCTATGTTTTGAATACCGGCGCATTCAAATCGGTGGACGGCGCCAAGACCTTCAATCTCTTACCAGCGCGCCATGGCGATCATCATGGGCTCTGGATTGATCCGCAAAACCCGAATCGGATCGGCAACGCCAACGACGGCGGCGCCAGTATTTCAATGGATGGCGGCAAGACTTGGACGACGCAAAATAACCAGCCAACGGCGCAGTTTTATCATGTCGCGACCGACAACGCCTATCCGTATCACATTTACGGCGCGCAGCAGGACAACTCGAATGTTGGGATTGCGAGCCGGAGCGAGGAGGGCGTGATTACGGCGCAGAACTGGTTCGTTGCCGGTGGTGGCGAGTGCGGGTTTGTCATACCCGATCCACGCGACTGGCACATTATTTATTCCAACAGCGAAGGCTACGTCGTTCGCTACGATAAGAACAAGGAAGAAGGACAGGACGTGAGCGTTTGGCCGATGGACCATTCCGGACACGGCGCAAGCGATCTGCTGCATCGTTTTCAATGGGTCACGCCGCTCCTCCTTTCACCCCACAATCCGGACGTGCTCTACACCGCCGCGGAATGCGTTTTCAAATCCACCGATCACGGCATGAGCTGGACGCAGATCAGCAATGACCTAACAAAAAACGACAAATCGAAACAGCAGCCAAGTGGCGGCCCGCTCACCAACGACATCACCAGCGTAGAATATTACGACACAGTGTTTGCGCTGGCCGAATCGCCGAAAAAACAGGGAACGCTCTGGGCAGGGACGGATGACGGACTGGTGCACGTCACAACCGACGACGGCAAAAACTGGGCGAACGTAACACCAAAGATGCCGGATTGGAGCACGGTCTCGATTATCGACCCTTCGCCGCACGACGCGACCACGGCTTACGTCGCGGTCGATCGTCACCGGCTGGATGATTTCAAGCCCTACATTTTCAAAACGACAGATCTGGGAAAGAGCTGGAGCACAATCACCAATGGAATCCCAGAGGGCGCATACGTCCACAGCGTGCGGGAGGATCCGAAACGCAAAGGGTTGCTCTACGCCGGGACCGAGCTTGGTGTATATTTCTCGTTCGATGATGGCGCGCACTGGCAACCATTGCAATTGAACCTGCCGCAATCGCCCATTCACGATCTGGTAGTCAAGGATGACGATCTCGTCGCGGCCACACATGGCCGCTCCTTCTGGGTCCTGGATAATTTGACGCCCTTGCGCCAGCTCACCACCCAGAGCGCGTCGTCCGACATGTTGCTTTACCAACCGCAATCGGCGGTGCGATTGCATTACCCGGAAGAAATCGACAAACGCCAGCCGGCCGGTGACAACCCGCCCATGGGCGCAATGATCGATTATTATTTTAAGAGCGCACCGAAGGATGAAGTGACTCTCGATATTCTCGACGCCCAGGGAAAACTCGTGCGCCATCTTTCGAGCAAGGAGAAAAAGGAAAATGAGCAGCCGCCAGAATGGCCGGACCGGGTGGAAGCGCCCAAGACAATTCCGGCGAATGAGGGAATGAATCGGTTCGCCTGGGATTTGCGCTACAACGAGCCGATCCAAATTCCGGGCGCATTTTACTCGGGCAACCCGCCACGCGGAGCGTTGGCCTTGCCTGGTGACTACCAGGTGAAACTAACGGCAAATGGGAAAACGCAAACGGCGCCGCTTCATCTTGTGATCGATCCGCGCACCAAAGATCACGAGGGAGAATTACCGAAACAATTTGAGCTTTCGACGCAGGTGAGCGAGCGCATTTCCGAGTTACACCAGGCGGTGAACGAAATTAGAGAGGTAAAATCGCAAATCAAGGAGTTGCACACGAAGTTCGGCGACGATCCGAAAGTGAAGCCTGCGTTGGATGCAGCGGACGGAATGGAACACAAAATGTCAGACGTGGAGCAGAAGTTGATTCAGGTGAACATGAAAGGGTCGGAAGGAAACCTGGCCTTCCCCAATATGCTCAACGAAGCGTTCGACACTTTTAGCCATTCGGTTGATGCGGGCGATCGCGAGCCGACCAAGCCGCAAATGGATGTTTTCGCGTCGTTGAGCGGACGGCTCGATGAGCAGTTAAAAAAATGGAACGCGATCAAACAGGATGATCTGCCGAAAGTCACCGAGCTGATCAAGCAAGCGGATTTACCCGCGCTCGTTATTAAGCAAAACAAGGAAGGGCGATCTCCAGATCGCCCCGCCGGACTGTAGACCGCGGTTCCTTGAAGCTTCCCTACGATTTGTCGACGCTGTATTTCCCGGGACCGATGAAGGAAAGACAAACGAGAGCGATGACGGCTTCGATCGGAATAATTATCGAATAAAGACCGTGCTCGTGGTGCGCGACAGCAATGGCGTTTACCAGCGCAACTAGAAAGGCGAGGAGAATGCCGATGCGAAAGGCAAATCCGAGCATCATGAAAATTCCGCCGATACATCCAGCGAGCGCTCCCAGAAACCCCCACCAGTCAAGATGCGAATGAAAGTTAAACACGCGCATGGCGCTGCCGAATTGCCACCAGCGATGTTCGCCAGAGAGAAGAACGGGCGCGCAAATTAAAATGAAGATGAGACCGACGCTCGCGCGTAAAAGCAGGAGACCGGCTTCGCGATATTTTCCAAGAAATTTCAGCACGCGCGAGATGCTGGACGACTCGCCGCGTGAAATCAACTCGCGATGAAGAACATCGTCATCCCGAGCGAAGTCGGGCTCTCTTTCTGGGGAGCACAGGCTGCTATTTGTAGAGCACCGAACGAAATCGACAACACGGCCGCCGCGATCCGCTTCGAGCGAAGTCGGGCTCTCTTTCTGGGGAGCACAGGCTGCCAGCCTGTAGTTCGTGGCAGCTTGCCGCGAACCGGTTTTGAGATACCGGTTACGTTGTAAACGCATGCATTCGGCAAGCTGCCGAATGCTACAGGCTAGCAGCCTGTGCTCCCCAGAAGAGCTGCTCCGCACATTTGTAGAGCACCGAACGAAATCGACAACACGGCCGCCGCGATCCGCTTCAAGACGAATCGACCACATCGTGACATGGTGTTAATCACAGTGATGAATAGGATCAGCAAAGCTGTCCTGCTTGCCGCCGGTCGCGGCACGCGGATGCGCGAGCTAACAGCCGATGTTCCCAAACCGATGATCAAAGTGCGGGGAAAACCAATTCTGCTGCATATTGTTGAAGGATTACAGGCCGCCGGCATCAAAGATTTTCTGCTCATTGTCGGTTATCACAGCGAGACGATTCGAGAATATTTCGGCGATGGAACATGTTTTGGCCTGCGCATTCAATATGCGACGCAGGTGGTACAAGATGGGACCGGCCGCGTTGTCGATCTCGCGCGCGACTTTGTTGGCGACTCACCATTCGTCTTGAGTTACGGCGACATTTTAGTGGATCCGGTGAACTACAAATCAATTGTCGATCTGGCGGACGATGTCGAGGCGATCGTGAGCGTGAAACAAAATGAAGATGTGAGCAAAGGCGGAGCGGTCTTCGTTAACGAGCGGATGGCAGTGACCGACATCCGCGAGAAATCGCAGCCGGGCGAAACGACGAGCCCGTGGTACAACGCCGGTGTCTATGCATTCCGACCGAGTATTTTTGAATGGACGGCGAAGTTGCAGCCATCGCCGCGCGGCGAATATGAATTGACCGATGCCATTCGCGATCTGGCGCAATCTGGAAGGAAAGTGAAAGCACTCGAGCTCAGCGGAGAATGGGCCGATGTGCGTGATCCAGAAATTCTCGCGCAGTTAAATCGTCCTGCCTAATTCACGGAGTCATTCCGAGCGGACGCGAAGAACCTCACGTCCGGAGGTGCGCTACCGAGTTCCTAAGAAAGATCGTCGTCAGCGGTTCGAGCAACGTTCGGTGGATTGCGTGACCACTGTGCTTACGAGCGGTCCCTCGCTTCGCTCGGGATGACACGCGAAATAATTAACAAGCTTAGCGTTGCTTCGCAGTGTCAGCTGAGCGCGACTGGTTTCTTTGCTTCCTCGATGAGTTTGTCGAACCGCGGATCGTCGCGCAGCGGATCCCACCACGGATGCAGACGCAATTGGCCATAAGAGACGTGCCCGGGAATTTGCAGGTGGTCTTCCAATTGTTTCAGCGCAAGATCTTTCTCGCCAGTCCAGGCATAGATAATCGCCAGATTTCTTACCAACTCCGCGCCCAGCACCGCATCCTTCGAAACGGGACAGAGTTCGACGGCGCGTCGCCCCTCAGCCAGTGCTTCTTCCTTGCGGCCAAGAGCGGCATCGGACATTGCAAGAACGCAGAGAGCTTCAGCATATTCAGCTTCCCTAACTATCGCCTCCATCTCGGCGCGCGCGGCAGTAAACGCCCTTTCCGCAGTCGCTACGTCGTCCTGCGCCCGCGCCGCCAGTCCTTCACAAAAATGATGAGGCATTCGGACATTGACCGGAATGATTCCCTCCGGCGGCACCGAAGCTAAAGCGCGGGTTACTTCAGCAAAGTCGCGGCGGCAAAGAGCAAGATAGAACCATTGCTCGGCGATTTCATCCACCGCACTTGGATCTACGCTCACAACATCCTGAATGGCGTCGTAGCCAGGTTGCGTATCGGCGTGCCATTCGAGATCGACCAAAGCTCGCGCGACGCGCGTGTTCGCGTCGCCGGGAAGGGCGGCGAGAGCGCGATCCAAAGTGTGCGCCGAATCGGAAAATCGCCGGAGCGATTGATACGCCCCAGCAGTTTGTTGAAGCAAGAACCAGTTATGCGGATCGAGTTCGGCCGCTCGCTCAAAATTGCTTATACACTGCTCCCAGTGGCCCTGCCGACGAGCGATGAAACCGGCTAACTTGAAAACGGCTGGATCATTCGGTAATCCGCGCTGGGCGATGGCGAGCTCGGCCAGGGCTGCTTGATAATCGCGATAGCAGTGATAGTGGATGCCCGCTGCGGCGAGGTGGGACTCGCCTCGATCAGGGGCAAGGCGCAAAGCCTTATCTCGGGCCTCGTTGGCAAGCCTAAGGCGCGCCGGGCTGTGATCGACTCCGCTAAAGTAAAGCTGCACATGGCCCACCGCGAGCTGACAATAGGCAAGCAAGAAGGCGGGATCGTGTGCGACGGCCTGGTCGAGCAAACGTATGGCATGGCGGGTTTGCTCTACCCGGCGAGTGTCGAAGGTAGCCATTTCAACGAGTTTTTTGCCACGGAGATAACGATCATAGGCGACAATGTTTGCTGTCGGTGCTTGCTCGATCGCGGCTTTCTCCGCCGGTGCAAGCTTCGCCTGAAGTTGGTCCGCCACTGCTTTGGCAATTTCGCTCTGGATTGCGAAGACGTCATCGAGCGGCCGATGATAATTTTCCGCCCAAAGATGGGCATCGGTTCTGGCGTCGATTAACTGCGTGCTAACCCGCACGCGATTTCCTGCGCGCTGGACGTTGCCTTCCAGGAGATGTGCAACGCCTAATTCGTTTGCAATTTGGCGCAGATTGCGCGTCGGCGCGCGGTACTGCATCACCGAGCTGCGACTGATCACTTTGAGATCAGCGATCTTCGCCAGGTTGGTTAGGATCTCGTCCTGTACGCCATCGGCGAAAAACGCATTCTCCGGGTCGGCGCTTAGATTTTCGAACGGCAACACCGCGATGCTTTTTTCCGGAACAGTAGAAGGTGCTGCAGCGGGAGTGACTGCTGGCTTAGGCGCGGCTTGATGCTGGGATACTTTCGCTGGCGGTTCAGGATTGCCGAGCTCTTCGGTGTAAACATTCACGATTCCGAGCTGGACTCCGTGTTTCACTTCGATTTCGCCAATCTCGTGTAAATGGGGCTGCCAGAGGCTGTCCTGCGAAAGATCGTCCGCAACGCGTTGCGACACCAGAATGTGTCCGGCATCGCCGCAATCCATGATTCGCTGGGCCACGTTGATTCCGGCGCCGGCCACGTTGGACCTGTTGTTGACATCTTTAACTTGATCGACCGGGCCGCTGTGCACACCCATGCGCAGCCGAAGGCGCGGATGGTTTTTTAAAGCCCGGCTAATTTCCAGGGCGCACTGCACCGGCTCCTCCGGACTTTCGAAAAAGACCAAGGCCATCCCATCGCCGGAAGGAATGGAAATGAGTTTCCCCCGCGCGTCGCTCTTGCGGAATTGCGCAGTTTTGCGCACGACCTGATTGAGTTGGTGCACCACCTCTCGCTGCTCGTTGACGAGCAGCCTTGAGTAAGCCACCACGTCCATAAACAAGACGTGTCCAATCGCGAGGTGCGGATCGGATTTGAGCTTAGCGGCCATAGGTCTTTGGCGTTCTCTGTTTAACACTAATAGTTTCCACTGGCGAGACAATGGCGGCCCAGCGCAAGCTTTTTGCAGTGCCGACTAGCTTCAAATAACGAGATCTCCGGCTTTCAACTGTAGCGGCGCTCTATGAGCCGTTGTATTTCAGATTCGGCGGTCGTAGACCGCCGCTACAGAAGGAATGCCAAGCGACGCGCTTGCCCTACAATTCGACGGCTTCGCCGTCCTCGCCTTCTTCCCCGATCTCCTCTTCGATCTCGCGCCGCCAGCGTTTCGAAACCCACGGACGCAGGAATCCGTAAAGCAAATAAACTAGAAACAGGACCGCCGGCATCCATTCGTAATTCAAGGCGGTGAAGAACATAATGAGAATGATGGCGGCAAATCGCGGAAGCGAGCGAGTGGTGCGCCAGGTGACGGCTTTGAAACTCGGATAGCTCAGGCGGCTGAACATCATGATGGAAAGAAAAAGCATCAGCGGCGGAAGCACCCATTTCCAGCGACCGATCTCATGGTCGCGCTCACCCAGCCACCACAGCATGAATAGCGTAATCGATGCAATTAATCCGGCGGCAGCGGGAATGGGAAAACCGGTGAAAGCTTTTCCGTCACCGGCTCCGCCAGTAGCGGAGACGCAATTGTAGCGGGCCAACCTCAGCGCGCCGCAAACCAAATAAACAAAGGCGACGAGCCAGCCGAGGCGCGGGAAATCAATCAGCACAATCCGGTAGACCATTAGCGCGGGCGCGACACCAAAGGAGACAATGTCGGCGAGGGAATCGAATTCGCGGCCAAAAGGGCTGTCCTGTCCCCCGAGCCGAGCCAGTCGGCCATCGAGGACATCGAAGATGCACGCCCCGAGAATGAACCAGACCGCAGCGTGAAAAAGCGTCGCTGCCTCATCCGGACTGGACCATTGGATGAGCGCGCCCTGCACGATCTTAAGCGTGGCCGCGAATCCGCAGAACAAATTGCCCGCGGTCATCAGGTTGGGCAGCAGGTAAATCTTTGGATTGTGCTCGTTCATTCCGGCAACCGCGCAATCACGCTGGCGCCGCCCTTCACGTGATCGCCTACTTTGACCAAAATTTCGGCGTCGAGCGGCAAATATACTTCAGTCCGCGATCCAAATCGAATCATCCCGAAGCGTTGACCGCGTCTCAGTTCATCGCCCACTTTCGCCCAGCCGACAATACGTCGCGCGATCGCACCGGTTAATTGTCGCACCACGATAGTGGCGCGCGGATTTTGAAAGGCCCAGGTCATCGCTTCATTTTTTTCCGAACATTCGGGACGGCGCGCATCGAAAAAAAAGCCTTTGCGATGTTGCTGAAAAGCAATACGGCCGCCGACGGGCGCGCGATTGGTGTGCACATCAAAGATGGAAAGGAAAATGCCGATGCGTTTACTCCGCGCTTTCAGAAATTCTCCTTCGTCGATTTCCTGAATATCGGCAACGGTGCCATCTGCGGCCGCGACGACGGCAAGTTGATCAGCGGGATCGGGGCGATTTGGATCGCGAAAAAAAGCGATGGTGTAGAGAATCAGCGCGACAAAAAAAAGCGCGAGCCACCATGAAATCAGCGCGCTCCCGATCGCCAAAATAAGCAGAATGGCAAAGATCCAGCGACCTTCGAAGAGGGTTTGAAAGCGCATGATTTCGCGGTCATTTTCCGGCCCAAAAAAGGCGCGGTCAAGCCAACGAAAACCGAGCCTGAGAAAACGGAGCAGGGACCACAATAGGCTGGTTTTTTCCGTTCCCCAAGCTCAAGGCCTTGGGCTTGCCGAGGCAAAATTTTAACCAGATATTTGTTGTGACAGGCCCGTTTTCCGCTACCATATTTATCTGTGGTCGCGCGACCATCTTCTATGCCCAAAACCGACGATGATTTGCCCGTGAAATCTGTCTCGTCGGTACGCCCTGCTGGCATCGCCAGCACACAAAAGTACGACGCCGCCCAGATCGATAAACTCGAAGGGCTCGAAGCGGTTAGGAAGCGGCCTGGCATGTACATCGGCGATCCCGATGAGCGCGGCTTGCATCACATGGTTTTCGAAGTTGTCGATAATTCGATCGACGAACATCTGGCCGGATTTTGCGACAAGATTGAAGTAACGGTACACGTCGATGAAAGCATTTCGGTACGCGACAACGGCCGCGGCATTCCAGTCGATATTCATCCGAAATGGAAAATGCCGGCGGTGGAACTGGTGCTGACCAATCTCCACGCTGGCGGAAAATTCGGTCAGGGCGCATACAAATATTCCGGCGGCTTGCATGGCGTCGGCGCGAAATGCACCAACGCCCTCTCGGATTGGTTCAAGGTCGAAGTCACGCGCGAGGGCAAGGTTTACCACATGGCGTTCGAGCGCGGCAAAACCACCGAGAAGCTCAGTGTTATCGGAGAAATCAAAAACAAAAAGAACACCGGCACGCTGATTACATTTTTGCCGGACCCGACAATTTTCACCATTACGACAGAATTTAAGTTCGAGCGCTTGGCCACGCGATTGCGTGAGCTTGCGTTCTTAAATCCCGGACTCGAGATCGCCTTGATGGACGAGCGTAGCGATTCGCCGAAAAAGGAGACGTTTCTTTACAAGCACGGGATCGACGAATTCGTCCGCCAGCTAGGCGAGAACAAGCAAGTCATTCATCCAAAGCCGATCAACATTTCGCGACAACGCGACGAGACCTTTGTCGATTGCGTTCTCCAGTATAACGACAGCTACAACGATCAGATTCTTTGTTTCGCCAACTCCATTCCGAATCCAGACGGCGGAACGCATCTGACCGGCTTTCGCACCGCGCTGACGAAAGCAATCAATCAATACGCGCGATCGAATAGCCTGACCAAGGACAAGGATCCATCCATTTCCGGCGACGACGTTCGGGAAGGTTTGGTCTGTGTGTTGAGCATTAAACTTCCGAATCCGCGTTTTGAATCGCAGACCAAAGTGAAGCTGGTCAACACCGAAATCGATGGCGTGGTGAACTCGGCTGTTTACGACGGGTTAATGACTTACTTCGATCAAAATCCGCCGATTGCGCGGCGCATTTTTGATAAAGTGCTGACGGCGGCGCGCGCGCGGGAAGCAGCGCGAAAAGCGCGGGAGACCATTCGCAAGGGTGCGCTTACCGGCGGCGGGTTGCCAGGCAAGTTGGCGGATTGTTCGGAGCGTGATCCGGAATTAACTGAGCTCTACATCGTCGAGGGCGATTCCGCCGGCGGCTCGGCCAAACAGGGACGCGACCGCCGTTACCAGGCGATCCTGCCGATTCGCGGCAAGCTGATCAACGTCGAGAAGGCGCGCATCGATCAATTTCTGAAGAACAACGAAATTCAGTCGATGATTACGGCGATTGGGACCGGCATCGGTAAGCCCAAAGAAGACGGCGCGTCGACATCGAAAGACGAAACGAGCTTCGACATTTCGAAATTGCGCTACGGCCGCATCATTATCATGACGGACGCCGACGTCGACGGCTCACACATTCGCACGCTGTTGCTAACATTTTTCTACCGGCAAATGACCGAGCTGGTGCGGTCCGGCAAAATTTATATCGCGCAACCGCCGCTCTACCAAATCAAGCGCAAGAAACGCGAGGAATACGTCGAGGACGACGTTGAGCTGAACAAAATTCTGATCAAACTCGGCGCCGAAGACGTGCGCCTGAAGAACCTGGCTGATGATAAAGAGGTCACGGCGGCGCAACTCAAAGACATTCTCGAATCACTCGAGAAACTAGCGAAGCTGAGTGAATCGATTCGACGACATGGAGGCGACTTCGAGGGCTTCCTGGCGAAGCGCAACGCCAGAAGCGGTAAACTCCCCGCCTATCTGGTGAAAATCCGCGATGGAAACGAAGAGACGGTGCGTTACTTCCCGGATGAAAAGGCCGTGCGCGAATTTCACCAGGGAAACCCGGATTTGAATTTGTTCGACGCCGATGTCCAGCAGGAGCTAATTCCGTTGGAAACCGCAACAAAAACGAACGGGCTCGGCCGCCGCCGCGCTACCAAAGTGGAATTGCACGAAGCTACAACGATTCAAAAACTCATCGCTGAACTCGCGCGCAAAGGACTGAAGGTCGATCATTACGCAGCCAGCGACCGTCCGATCTTTGAACTGATCGAAGGCGAAGGAGAAAGAGCGGTTGCGCATCCCCTCTTTTCCATCCCCGAAATCCTTCAGAAAATTCTGGAGATTGGCCGTCGCGGCGTTCAGATCACGCGCTTCAAGGGTCTCGGCGAAATGAACGCCAAGGAATTGTTTGAGACGACGATGAATCCGGAAAAACGCAAGCTACTGAAGGTCGACCTAAACGAAGACAACGCGGTCGAGGCGGATCAAATGTTCACAAGATTAATGGGCGACGCCGTTGAACCTCGTCGGCAGTATATTGAAGATAACGCGCTGAATGTGCGCAACCTGGATGTATAGAGAATGACCAAGCACGAATGACGAATGTCGAAGGAAATGTAGCAGCGATGTTGTCCCTCGTTTCGTCATTCGTCATTCGTCATTCGTCATTTCTTTCCTGTGTATAACGCCAACGAAAAAGTAGAGCCGATCAACGTCGCCGAGGAAGTTTCGAGATCATTCCTCGATTACTCGATGTCGGTGATTATATCCCGGGCGCTGCCGGATGCGCGCGACGGCCTGAAACCATCGCAACGGAGAATTCTTTACGCGATGCACGAACTGTCGCTGTTTCCGGGCCGCAAACCTTACAAATGCGCAAAAATTTGCGGTGACACCAGCGGCAATTATCACCCCCATGGCGAAGCGGTGATTTATCCAACTCTCGTTCACATGGCGCAGCCGTGGGCCATGCGGGAGACTTTGATCGAAGGCAAAGGGAATTTCGGTTCTCCCGAAGGCGATCCGCCGGCAGCCATGCGTTACACCGAAGCACGCATGACGCATCTCGGCGCCGCGCTCATGACCGACATGGACAAAGACACGGTAAACTTTGTCCCGAATTACGATGAGCGGTTAACTGAGCCGACGGTTTTCCCCAGCGCTTTTCCGAATCTTCTAGTCAACGGCGGGACCGGCATCGCCGTCGGCATGGCGACAAACATCCCGCCGCACAATCTTGGCGAAGTTATTGACGCCATCTGCGCACAAATCGACGACCCCGATATCTCTCTTGATGGTCTGATGGAGTTCGTGAAGGGCCCGGATTTTCCGACGGGCTGCGCGATTCTGGGCACGGCCGGCGTTCGCCAATATCTCGAGCACGGACGCGGCAGCATGAAAGTGCGCGGCAAAGCGGGCGTGGAGGAACTCAAAGGCAATCGCGAACAGATCGTGATCACGGAAATTCCTTACAACGTCAATCGCGCAACCTTGGTCGAGCGCATCGCACAACTGGTGAACGACAAAGTTCTTTCCGACATCACCGCGATCCGTGACGAATCGGACGAAAATACCCGAGTGGTAATCGAGCTAAAGCGCGACGGAAATCCGAAAGTCGTAATTAACAACCTTTACAAGCACACCGCGATGGAATCGTCCTTCGCCGTGCACATGCTGGCGATCGATCACGGCCGGCCAAAATTGTTGCCACTCAAAGTTGCTAACCAGGCGTACATCGAGCACCGACGCGAAGTCATTCTTCGCCGCACCCGTTTTGAATTGCGCAAGGCGGAAGAGCGGGCGGAAA
>Ga0209473_1000545_pt1 | contig 22301 bp, 22 predicted proteins | sample GraSoiAngelo_133_FD_185890 | JGI IMG/M metagenome (GOLD analysis project Ga0209473, IMG submission 185890) | Grasslands soil microbial communities from the Angelo Coastal Reserve, California, USA - 14_0929_05_20cm (SPAdes) (version 2) | ecosystem: Environmental > Terrestrial > Soil > Grasslands ...
CCGTAGCGCCCGAACATCGACGTCGTCGGGCTGATCTGCAGATCGATCTTGCCCCCCGCCTTGTTCGAGTGGTTCGTGAAGTCCTGAAGGATCGAGTAGTTGTTGGCTGCGCCGGGAAGATTCGGATCGGGCAGGCCGCTGAGCACCTTGCGCGCCAAGCCGGTCATCGGAATCGAGGTGCCGGCGGCGAACACCACGCCGGTCCGCGGATCGCGAATGTCGAGGGGCAGCACGCCCGATTTCTGCGCAGCGGCTGGAATCGTTCCAAAGGACGTGACCTTGCGATCCTGGCGGAACCCTTCGTAGTCGCCGAAGAAGAACGCCTTGTTGCGCACGAGGGGTCCGCCGACGACGCCGCCGAACTGATTGCGCTGGAGCGGCGGCTTCTCACCCGACGGCGGCGTGAAGTAGCCGCTCGCGTTCAAGGTGGTGTTCCGGTTGAACTCCCACGCGTCGCCGTGCAGCTGGTTCGTGCCGCTCTTGTACGACACGTTCACCGTCGCGCCGGCCGCGCGCCCGTATTCGGCGCTCTGATTGTTGGTGACGACGCGGAACTCGCCGACCGCGTCCGGCGGCGGCTGCATCACCTGGTTCGAGAAGCCCTGATTGCTGGTGCCGTACGCGTTGTTGTCGACGCCGTCGATCAGGAAGTTGTTGAAGACGCTGCGGAGGCCGTTCACGTTGAACGCGCCCTCGCGCGGCGTGCCGTTCGTGCTGCGGTTCAGCGCTGACTGGCGGACGCCGGTGGTCAGCAGCGCGAGCGCCGAGTACTCGCGCCCGTTGAGCGGCAGCGCCTGCGTCTGCGCGCCCGTGATGACCTGCCCGCGCTGGCTCGTGTCGGTTTCGATGAGCGGCGAAATGCCGGTGACGAGAATCTGCTCGGAGATGGCGCCGACCGCCATCTGCAGATCGACGCGCTGCCGCGCCGCCACCTGCACCTGCACGTTGTCGGCGAGCGCGACGGCGAATCCGGATTTCTCCGCAGTCACGATGTAAACGCCCGGCCGTACCGTGACGAACTCGTACAGTCCTTCGCTGTTCGTCGTGCGCGTCACCGACACACCGGTGGCGGTGTTGGTCAGCGTGACTTTGGCGTCGGGAACGACGCCGCCGGATGCGTCGCGGACGACGCCGACGACGGTGGCGGTGTCAAATTGCGCACCCGCCGCAGCGGCGAATGCGAGCACAACGAGCACGACCAGAAAGAGTCGCAGCCTTCTCATCGGTTCACCTCGAACGAAGGAGAACGTACGTTACAGTCGGGATGTAAATTCGGTTGATGCCGTCGATTCGCGCCGGACAGGTCGTCGCATTCTACCTCTGAAGTAACACGCAATTTACATCGGCGTAACGGGCGTGACGCGCGTGCCACGTAGCGTCACGGTATCGTGGCCGCATGAGACCGACGCGCCTGGCTGGGTCCCTCGCTCTCGTGATGATGTGTTCGGTTCGGTTGGCTTCAGCTCAAATCACTCCCGCAGCCGGTTATACCCCGCCCGACGACACGCCCTCGATCAGGGTCGGGGCGGTCATCTATATGGACTACACCTACCAGCAGAGTCCTGAGACGACCGACGCCGACGGCAACACCGTCAATCCGAGCAGCTTCAACGTCACCCGCAGCTACATCAACATCACCGGCAACGTCTCGCACATCGTCGCGTTTCGCATCACGCCGGACGTCGTCCGCCAAAGCGCCCTGTTGAACGTCCCCGGCAGCAGCATCTCCAGCGACAGCCTCGTGTTCCGCATCAAGTACGCCTTCGCGCAGTTCAACCTCGACGATTGGATGGCCAAAGGCTCGTGGCTGCGATTCGGCATTCAGCAGACGCCGCTCCTCGATTACGAGGAGGGCATCTACCGTTACCGGTTCCAGGGGACGACGTTCACCGAGCGCGAGGGCTTCTACAACTCCGCCGACGCCGGCGCGTCGTTTCACTACAACTTCCCCTCGAACTACGGAGAGGCTCACGTCGGCGTGTTCAACGGCGAAGGCTACGCGAAGACCGATCCGAACGATCAGAAGGCAATCGAGATCCGCGGCACGGTGCGGCCGTTCGCCTCGGGCGCACCGATTCTGCGCGGCCTCCGCGTCACGGGGTTCTACTTCGGCGACAACTACATCAAGGACGCCGAGCGCACCCGCGCCGTCGGTCAGCTGACGTTCGAATCAACCTATCTCAACGCCGGCTTCGATGGCATCAAGGCGCACGACCAGACGTCGGTGACGAGGCCGGACGTGGAGGCGAGCGGATGGTCGTTCTGGGCGACGCCGAAAACGCCGCACGGGTGGGAAGCGCTGCTGCGGTACGACCAACTGCAGCCCGACTCGCGCGTCGACGGCCAGGTACGCAAACGCACGATCGTCGGTGTCGCGTACTGGTTCCCGCACCAGGGGGCGGTGTCGTCCGCGATCCTGCTCGATTACGACCGACAGACGTTCGACAACTTCACGCCTCCCACGGCGGCGCAGAAACGAATCGCCGTGCACGGGTTGATCAATTTCTAGGAGAGCAACATGACCACGATCAAGAGAGTCGGGCTTGCAGTCGCCTGCGCCTCGGCACTGGTCGCCGGCGCGTCGACCGCCGTTCAGATCAACGGCGCCGGCGCGACGTTCCCGTATCCGATCTACTCGAAGTGGTTCGCCGAGTACAACAAGCTCCACTCCGACGTGGCGATCAATTACCAGTCGATTGGATCGGGCGGCGGCGTCCAGCAAATCACGAAGCAGACGGTGTTCTTCGGCGCCAGCGATATGCCGATGACGGCGGAGCAATTGCAGTCGGCGCCCGGCAAGATCATGCACTTTCCGACGGTGCTCGGCGCCGTGGTTCCCGTGTACAACATTCCAAACGTGAACACCGAGCTCAAGTTCAGCGGCCCGATGCTCGCCGACATCTTCCTCGGCAAGATCACGAAATGGAATGACGGTGCGATCGCGAAGTTGAATCCCGGCGTATCGTTGCCCGGCACCGACATCACCGTCGTCCATCGCGCGGACGGATCCGGTACGACGTACATTTGGGTCGACTACTTGTCGAAGACGTCCGAGGAATTCAAGAAGAGGGTCGGCGTCAATTCGTCGGTCAACTGGCCCACGGGCGTCGGCGGGCGGGGCAACGAGCAGGTCGCCGCGCTCGTCAAGCAGACGCCGGGCACTCTCGGGTATGTCGAACTGATTTACGCGCTGCAGAACAAGATCAGCTACGGTCCGGTGCAGAACATGTCGGGGGAGCTCGTCAAGGCATCCGTGGAATCGGTGACGGTCGCCGCGGCGGCTGCGGCCAAGCAGATGCCGCCCGACTTCCGCGTGTCGATCACGAACGCGCCGGGGAAGGGTGTGTACCCCATCTCGTCGTTCACGTGGCTCCTGCTGTACGAGAATCCCAAGGACAAGGCGCAGAGCCACGTCATGGTGGACTTCCTCAAGTGGGCGCTCGGCGACGGCCAGAAGTACTGCGCCGAGCTCGGATACGCGCCGCTGCCGCCCGACGTCGTGAAGCTCGAGCTGGCCGCGCTCGCTAACGTCAAAACCAGTTGACGTTCTGTTCTTGATACGCGCGAGCGGTTTACGCCGCGAGCGCGTCTGGCGCCGGGGTGGGCCCCCGGCGCACCAAAAAAATGACCGAACGATCGCGTGATTTGACCTTCCGAATCGGCACGGGCGCCGTCGCGCTCGTCGTCGTCCTGATCGTGTTCGCGATCGGCGTCGAGCTGACGCGCCAGTCGCTGCCGTCGATTCAGAAGTTCGGCTTCAGTTTCTGGCGCACCGAGATCTGGGATCCGGTCGCGGGCGAATTCGGCGCGCTCCCGTTCATCTGGGGCACGCTCTACTCGTCGGTCCTCGCGCTGCTCATCTCGACGCCGATCGCACTGGGCATCGCGGTGTTCATATCCGAGCTCTGTCCCGCCGTGCTGCGGCAGCCGCTCGTCTTCCTGACCGAGCTGCTCGCCGCCATTCCGTCGATCGTGTACGGGTTATGGGGGATCTTCGTCCTCGTTCCAGCCGTCCGGGCAATCGAGACGTCGATGCCAGACTCGCTGCGGCAGCTGCCGCTCTTCACGGGTCCGCCGCTGGGCCTCGGCATGCTGTCGGCCGCGCTGATTCTGTCGGTGATGGTCATTCCATTCACCTCGTCGGTGTCGCGCGAGGTGCTCCGATCGGTGCCGATCGCGCAGCGTGAGGGCGCCTACGCGCTCGGCGCGACGCGGTTCGAGGCGATCCGCGCCGCGCTCTACTACGCCCGCACCGGCATCATCGGCGCCATCATGCTCGGCTTCGGGCGCGCGCTCGGCGAGACGATGGCGGTCACGATGGTCATCGGCAACAACCCGCGGATCTCGACGTCGCTGTTCGCGCCGCAATACACGATGGCTGCGGTCATCGCGAACGAGTTCACGGAAGCGGCCGATCAGCTGTACCTGGCCGCGCTCGTCGAGACGGGTCTCGTCCTGTTCGTCATCACGTTGATGGTCAATTCGCTGTCGCGGCTCCTCATCTGGAGCATGACGCGGAGCCTGGCGCCGTTGCAGGAGGCGGCGGCGGCACCGGCGGGCGGGGCGGCGGCGTGACGCGCACGCGTCGCCGCAAGCTGCTGTCGTCGCTCTTCGTCGCCTTCTGCGGATCGGCAGTGGTCGTCGCGCTGACTCCGCTCGCCTTCGTGCTGTTCTTCGTCGTCTCGCAGGGCGCGCGCGCGGTCAACCTGGAATTCTTCACGCACATGCCGACGCCGGTCGGCGAAGCGGGCGGCGGCATGGCGAACGCGATCGTCGGCACGCTGATCCTGACGAGCCTGGCGGCGATGATAGCGGTTCCCATCGGCGTGATCAGCGGCGTCTATATGTCCGAATATGCCGGGACCCGGTTCGCAGCCCTCGTGCGGTTCGCCGCCGATACGCTGAACGGCGTTCCCTCGATCGTCATCGGTCTCTTCGCTTACGCCGTCGTCGTCGTGCCGTTCAAGCAGTTCAGCGCGCTCGCCGGAGGGTTCGCCCTCGGCACGATGATGATCCCGATCATCGCGAGGACGACGGAGGAGCTGCTCCTGCTCGTGCCCGGCTCGATGCGCGAAGGCGCGCTGGCGCTCGGCGCGACGCGCGCGCGCGCCGTCTTCAGCGTCGTGCTCCCGGCGGCGCTGCCGGGCATCATGACCGGCATCGTGCTCGCACTCGCGCGCATCGCGGGCGAGACGGCGCCGCTGCTGTTCACGGCGTTCAACAACCGTTTCTTCAACATCAGGCTCACGCAGCCACTCTCGTCGCTCACCGTCCAGGTGTTCACCTACGCCACGGGACCGTACGAGGACTGGCATCGCCAGGCGTGGGCCGGCGCCCTCGTGCTCGTGACGATAGTGTTCGCCTGCTCGCTGGCCGCACGCTTCGCGACGCGTCGGCTCGAGCGCATGCACGGCCGCGCGTAGCCGGTTATACTGAGAGTTCCGCATGTCACGCGTTCGCTGCCTGGCAAACGTCCTTATCGCTTCCTTGCTCATCGTCCCGGCTGCCGCCCGCGCGGCGCAGGCGCTCGATCCGGGCCGCCACGCGTCGGCGACCTCCAGCTTCAGCAAATCGGCCGACGTGCCCGACCCCGTCGTCATCGTACGCGACGTGTCGTGCACCGCGATTGACATCGACGCGCTGCTCCACCCGATCGCGCGGTCGGTCGTCGTGTTCGGCGATCGGCTGCCGGCGTTGCCGGATCCGCTCGACTTCGATTTCCTCCGCGGCCCGCCGTTCGCGATAACGCTCGGTTGAGAGCCGGCTCACCGCTCGCCTGAAAGACTCGCGCGACAGCGACCGTTGTAGCGGCGATGGCTTCAGCCGGATGCAGCGTAGCGCGAGCCTTTCAGGCGAGCGCACCAAAGCCTCTCTCCAACCGATCGTGGTTTTCAGCCGGATCGACGATCCGGCTTGGTTGCTGATGAAACGTGTCGTGCTCATCACCGCTGTCGAACGGCAGCCTGTACAACGCGCGGCATGCGGAAGCCTCGTTCCGCGCGCAGGCGCAGGATCAGGCGGTTCGCGATCTCGAAAATCGCGCGCGACGTCACCGTCGCGTGGCTCGACGCGCGCACCGCGTACCAGCGCCTCGACCTGACGAATCAACTGTTCGCGCAGGCATCCGACACGCTCGATCTCGCGCAGGCGCGCTACAACCTCGGGCTGAGCTCGATGGTCGAGCTGACGCAGGCGCAGTTGAACAAGACGCGTGCGGAGATCGAGCAGGCGACCGCGCGATACGAGTATCAGCGCGCCGCCGCGCTGCGTTATCAGACCGGCACGCTGGGGAAGTGAACATGGCTGGGTTCGGAGTTCGAGGAGCCTATGACTGAATGCGAGTTGTGCGGCGGTCGACTGTCGGAGCTGGCGCGCACGCCAACCCGCGTCTGGCTTGGGTGCCGCAAGTGTCACAGGACGTGGAGCCAGGAGGCGGCAGTCCGGACCGGCGTCACGCCGCCGCCGGCGACCGGCGTGCCGAACGGCCTGACGCGGTGGATGTCGATGCTCACGGGCGCCGGCGTCGCGCTTGGTTCGGTCGGCGTGGCGCTGCTGTTGCGGCTGGCGCTCAAACCGGCGCTTGGCGACGCGAGTCCCTTCCTGCTGTTCACGCCCGCCGTCATGGCCGCGGCATTCTACGGCGGCATCTTTCCGGGCGTTCTCGCGACGCTGTCGGCGGCCGCGGTTGGCAGCCAGTTTTTTCTGCGCGCCGCCGCTCCGACGATTGAGACCTGGGACCGCGTGTTGCTGTTCCTGGTCGTCGGCGGGTTCATCACCGCGTCGAGCGCGCTCCTCAGGATGTCCCGCAGCCGGCTGGCGGAGGCTTTGTGGCAGGAGATGAAGGCCCGCGCCGTCGCAGAAGCCGCCGACCGCGCCAAGGACGATTTCCTCGCGCTCGTGTCGCACGAGCTCCGTACCCCGGCCGCCGTCGTGCTCGGATGGGCGAGCGCGATTCGACAGCACCGACCGGACGAGGCGACGCTCGATCAGGCGCTGGCAGCGATCGAGCGGAACGCGCGCGTGCAGAACCGGCTGGTCGATGACGTGCTCGACCATGGCCGCATCGCTACCGGCACGCTGCGGCTGGATCCCGAGACAATCGCGCTGTCGACGGTCATCGCCGCCGCGGTCGAACAGATCGCCGAGAGCGCCCGATCGAAGCAGCTGCACATCGAACGCTCGGGGGACGCCGAGGGCCTGATGGTGCGCGCCGATGCGGTGCGGCTGCAGCAGGTGTTTTCGAACCTGCTGTCGAATGCCGTCAAGTTCACGCCGCAGGGGGGGCGGATCACGATCGAGGTCGCTACCGAAGACGCCGGGGTGCGCGTCGTCGTGTCCGACACCGGCGCCGGCATCTCGCCCGACTTCCTTCCGTATCTGCTCGAGGCGTTCCGGCAGGACGCAACGACGGTGCGCCAATCGAAGCACGGACTTGGCCTCGGCCTCGCGTTGGCGCGACATCTCGTGGAGCGGCACGGCGGAACGCTTCAGGCATCGAGCGAGGGAGTCGGGCGCGGTGCGTCGTTCACAGTCACGCTCCCGCTCGAGCGGCGCCGCACGCCGGCGTGGTCGCCCGCGCAGCCAACCATTGGCCACACGACCGGCTCGGTGCATTAGAAATGCTCAGCGTCTGGGGAACTGATCGGGATTGTTCGTGAACAGCGCGTCGATGCCGAGATCGTACAGAAAATGCGCCATCTCGTCGCGGACGCTCGCGAACGTCGTCTTCTCGTCGGCGCGGAAGGTCCAGCACGTCACCGTGAGGCCCAGCGCGTGCGCCTGCTTTACCATCTCGGGATGCTGAGCGACCAGGCTCTTCTCGGGCGCGACGCCGGTCGCGAACGTCTTGATGACGCGCAGGCGCGGCTCCGAGACGTCGCCGTCGCGCTCGACGAGCAGCACGCGCGGAATCGACGGCAGCTCCTTCGCCACGCGCCGGACCGCTTCTTCGTCGAACGACTGGATGATGACGGGCGTCGTCTTCAGCGACTCCGGCTTGTCGAGGCCGTTCTTCCTGATCACGTCGACGAACAGCTTCACCTGATCGACGTGGCGCGACCGGTACAGCTCCGGCGACTTCAGCTCCGGGTACAAGCCCGCCTTGCCGCGAACGAGGTCGATTGCTTCCTGAAACGTCTGAATCCGCTGCCCGGCGAAGGCCGGCTTGAACCAGCTGCCGGCGTCGAGCCGCTTGATCTCCTCGAGCGTGAAGTCGTTCGCGAGCCACGGCTCGCGCTGCGGAAACACCTCGGCCGCATTCGTCGTTCGCTTCAGCGCGTCGTCGTGCAGGCAGATGAGCACACCGTCTTTCGTCACCGCGAGATCCGGCTCGACGAACTCCGCGTGCTGCTCCATGGCGAGCCGGTACGCGGCCGCCGTGTGTTCCGGCGCGTAGCCCGACGCGCCGCGATGCGCGATGAGCTGCTTGCGCGCTTGCGCGGCAGCGCCGGCCCATGCGAGGACGATCGTGACGAGGATGGCGAAGAGCAGCGGCGACAGCCGAAAAGAGAGCATCACGAACGCGGATTATAACGGGACGCGTAGCCCTCGCGCGCGATGAACGCGTCGACCTTCGCGCCGGACGGCGTCACGGATGTCGCGCACGCGGCCAGGCGGCTGATCGGCGGGATCGTCGACCGGCCAATCCTCGCGTTTCATGCCAGGCACGATCGGGCAGGGGCGATAGAAGCGTGCGGTTGCTGGTTGCTCGTTGCTGGTCAGCAAACCAGCAACAGAATTATCGAACCGCAAACCAATTGAAGTTGCCAACCCCTCCGGTCGCGCCGTTCGTATCCATCACGACGCGGATCACCTGCCTCCCGGCGCCGAGTGCGACGCCGCGCTTGCTGATCGTCGTCCATGCCTGCCACCCGCCCGTGTTCGGGATCGTGAGCGGACCGGTTTTGTCGACGCCATTCACCTCGATGTGAAAGGTGCCGCCGGCGCCGTTCGACGCCACGCGGAGGTCGATCGTGAACGTGCCCGCGGTCGCGGCACTGATGGTGTAGTTCACCCACTCACCCGCTCTGACCCACCCGAGGTAATAGCCGCCGCCAGTATCGTTCGCGGCGGCGATGTCGACGTTGTCGGACCGGTACAAGCCGCCTTTGTTGCCGGGCGTCGTATCGTGATAGCCGACGCCCTCGCCGCCGGTATCGTAGTTCTCGAACTGCACGGTGAACCTCGGCGCGGGTGTTGACGCAGGCGTCGCGTTCAACGCAGCATCGAGCGCCGTGAAGTCGACGCCGACGTCCTTGGCGTCGGTGGACGCGTTCTTCGACAGGCTCGTCGCCACGAGGCGATAGTTCGCGGCGCCGATGTTGACGAAATCGGCCTGCCACTGCGCCATCGTCGGGAAATCGTTGCCGGTCGGATACTGCGTGGCCGCCGCGCCGCCGAACGCGTTGCGCGCGACGATCGCGTTCGGTGTGTAGAAGCGGAGGCCCGCCGATCCTTCGCCGACCGCATCGCCGAACACGCCGTACGCGTTGTCGCGCAGCAGGTTGTTCGTCAGCTGGAATCCGTAGATCTGGACCGTGGACGTCGGCGTGTAGCCGCCGTAGATCAGGATCGTCGCGCTCCCGTTGTTATCGACCGTGTTGTGATCGATGGTGACGTTCCTCGGTCCGCCGCCGATGATCGCGAACCGCGCGGCCGCCGCACCGTTCGGTATCGACCACGCCGTCGATACGTCGTAGAACAGGTTGTTGCTGATCGTGATGTCGCTCGTCTGCTGGCTCGGCCGTCCGTCGTCGTACCCGCTGATACTGAAGCCGCCAGCGACGTGTCGCATGATGTTGTTCCTGAACACGACGTTGCGCACGATCGTCCACGGCGCCGTGCCCTCCTGGTTGCGCGGGGTGAACAGCACGGCGTAGCCCTGCTGCGCCGCGACCCAGCTGTTCTCGATCACGTTGCCTTCGACCACCACGTTCTGCGCGTTCTTGAACTCGACGAGGTTCTTCACGGTCCACGACTGCATGATCCACGACGTCGGCTTCGTGATGTAGTTGCGCCGGATCGTGATGCCGGTCGCGACGAGGTTCGGAATCGACGGATCGGCGCCGCCGAACATGATGTTCTCGCCGGCGCCCTTCGAGGTAGTTGTTCTCGATGAGAAACGGGCCGGGACCGTTCCAGCTGCCGAATCGCGGGTCCGTTCGCATCCGATCGGATCCTGGCGAGCAGCGGCGCATAGTTCGGCGTCATGCGCGTACCGGCCGGGGGCAGCGATGCGTCGGGTGTGGACGATCGGATCGTGATGTAGCTGGTGCCGCCCTTCGCCGGCAGCTCGTAGTTCCCGGTGAACGTCGCGCCGGCTTGCAGCACGATCGTGTCGCCAGGGACGGCGGCTCTGATGGCGGCCTGCAGATCGCCTCCACTGTTGACCATAATCGTCGCGGCGCCACTCGCGCGCGGGGCGAGCAGAGCTGCGGCTAGACACAACACGACAGACGAGGTACGCCTCGAAGGAATGCTCCTGTTGAACCTGACGGGTTGTGTCCTAGGAACGGCAAGGTGCGCGCCACGAGAGAGTCCGATCGATTTGCAGCCTGTTCTCGTGGGAGAGCGCTCGAGGCGACGGTTGTGATGCGGGAGGCTACTGAACCGTTTGGAAATACCTGCCCGTTCGACTCGAATGCTTCGACTTTCGAGGTGGGCCCGTCGAATCGCTGAGTTCGGTTCTCAGTCGATCAGACGTGGGTGCCCGCCCGGATGACGCCGTCCTTCGGTACGATGACGACGCCGTTGCGGATGTAGTAGCCGTCGCCGTCGGCCTCGTCGACGCTGCGTTCGTTCACGAGCCGCGCACCGTCGCCGATTCGCGCGTTCTTGTCAACGATGACGCGGTCGAGCACGACTTCGCGGCCGATTCCGAGGCGCGGATGTTCGCCCCGAACCGTCGCGTCGTCGTCTGCCTCGTAGAAGTCGGCGCCGAGCAGGACGGACCGCCTGATCGTGGACCCGTTCTGGACGTTGGTGCGGATGCCCACAATCGACTGCTCGACGGTGCACCGATCGAGGTAACAGCCTTCGGCGACGATGGCGCCGCGGATGGCGCAGTCGGCGAAGCGCGCGGCCGGAAGAAACCGGGGGTGCGTGTAGATCGGCCGCCGCGGATCATAGAACGTGAACGGCGCGCCCGGCTGCGTGAGCATGACGTTCGCGTCGTAGAACGACGCGATCGTCCCGACGTCGGCCCAGTACCCGCGGAAGAGATACGAGTTCACGCGGTATCGTCCGAGCGCGCACGGGATGATCTCCTTGCCGAAATCGGTGGCGCCGTCGCCCGACAAGAGATCGACCAGAACGTCGCGCGAGAACACGTAGATGCCCATCGACGCCATGAACGGCCGGTCCGGCGTGTGGCCGGCGAACGTGGCACCGGCCGGAATGCTGCGGCCAATCTCGTCGAGGCGGTCGCGCTTCGGCTTTTCCTCGAACGCGACGATCTGCCCGCCTCGATCGAAGCGAAAGATGCCCATTGCCGACGCGTCCTCGATGCCGACCGGCTGCGCCGCGATCGTGATGTCCGCGCGGCGATCGCAGTGCGCGTCGACCAGCTCGCTGTAATTCATCCGGTACAGGTGATCGCCGGCGAGAATCAGGTAGTAGTCGGCGTCGTAGCGGGTGAAGTGGCGCATCGCCTGCCGCACGGCATCCGCCGTGCCCTGATACCAATTCGGATTGTCCGGCGTCTGTTCGGCCGCGAGGATCTCGACGAAGCCGTGGCTGAAGAGGTCCATGCGGTACGTCTGCGCGATATGGCGGTTGAGTGAGGCGGAGTTGAATTGCGTGAGTACAAAAATGCGACGGATGTCAGCATGCAGACAGTTGCTGATCGGAATGTCAATCAACCGATACTGCCCCCCAATCGGCACGGCCGGCTTCGATCGATGGTGTGTGAGCGGAAAGAGGCGAGTGCCCTGACCGCCCCCGAGGATGAGCGCCAGCACTTCGTTGTTCACGGCGATCGCGGTACGCAAAGGGTACACCCGCTCGCCTAAAAGGCTCGCGCTACAGATGCCTAAAAGGCTCGCGCTACAGATGCCTAAAAGGCTCGCGCTACACGCGTAGCGCGAGGCTTTCAGCCGAGCGAAGGCGACGTGCCGACGGAGCGCGAGACCTCACCGAGCGAGACGCCGGCGTAAACGGATCTGCTACAATCCGCGGGTTTATGGCCTTCCGATTGATCCCGCGTGAGGAGAAGTTCTACAAGGACTTCCAGGCGCTCGCCGACGAGTTGAAAAAAGGTGCCGCGCTGCTCGAGGCGATGCTCGCGCCGGAGCGGCCGGTGTGGGACAAGGCCGACGAGATCAAGGAAGTCGAGCACAAATGCGACTTCCTCACGCACGAGGTCATCCAGCGCCTCAACCGCACCTTCGTCACGCCAATCGATCGCGAAGACATCCACGCGCTGGCGCGATCGCTCGACGACGTGATGGACGCGATCGACGCGTCGGCGGCGCTGATTCGTCTGTACCGGCTCGACAGCGTCCGCTACGGCGCCCGCGAGCTCGCGCACATCATCAGCGTGTCGACGCATCAGCTGCGGCTGGCGCTCGACGCGCTGGAGAATCACAGCGGCATCATCACGCACGCGGTGGAGATCAACCGGCTCGAGAACGAGGCCGACCGCACGCACCAGCAGGCGGTCAGCCGCCTGTTCGACGACGAGCGCGATCCGCTCCTCGTCATGAAATGGAAGGAGACGCTCGACTTCCTCGAAGACGCCACCGACCGCTGCGAAGACGTCGCCAACGTCCTCGAAGGCGTCGTGGTCAAGCACGGATAACGGCCATGCTGTTCGCCGTTGTCACCGGCCTCATCCTGGTCGCGCTGCTCTTCGACTACATCAACGGATTTCACGACGCCGCGAACTCGATCGCGACGGTGGTGTCGACGCGCGTGCTCTCGCCGGGCAAGGCGGTCATCTGGGCCGCGTTCTTCAATTTCGTCGCGGCGTTCACGTTCGGCACCGCCGTCGCGAAGACCGTCGGGTCGGGCATGATCGACATCAACGTCGTCAGCTTCGCGGTCATCCTGGCCGGTCTTCTCGGTGCGATCACGTGGGATCTGATCACGTGGTTTTACGGCCTGCCGACCAGTTCCTCGCACGCGCTCATCGGCGGCTACGCCGGCGCCGCGGTCGCCAAGGCAGGGTGGCTCGCGATCATTCCGGCGGGATGGACCAAGACGCTGCTCTTCATCGTGCTGTCGCCGCTCATCGGCATGCTGCTCGGGCTGTCGCTGATGACCTCGATCTTCTGGCTGTACCAGGGCATGCCGCCGTCGCGCGTCGATCGGTGGTTCCGACGCCTGCAGCTCCTCTCGGCGGCGTTCTTCAGTCTCAATCACGGCGCGAACGACGCGCAGAAGACGATGGGCATCATCGCCGGCGTGTTGTTCGCGGCCGGCTACATCCAGAAATTCGACATCCCGTTCTGGGTCGTGCTCGCGGCGCACACCGCCATCGGCCTCGGCACGCTCGCCGGCGGCTGGCGCATCATTCATACGATGGGATCGAAGATCACCAAGCTCCAGCCGGTGGGCGGCTTCGCTGCAGAGACCGGCGCGGCGCTGTCGATTCTGATCGCGACGCAAGCGGGCGTTCCCGTCAGCACGACGCACGCGATCACCGGATCGATCGTCGGCGTCGGCGCCACGCGGCGTCTCTCCGCGGTGCGGTGGGGGATCGCCGGACAAATCGTGTGGGCATGGCTGCTCACGATCCCCGCCGCATTTCTGATCGCGGCGGCAGCGTTCACGATCCTGCGCATCGCCGGCGCTCGATGACCGCCCCTGAGCCATGATCGCCTCTGTCCTCGCGGCTGCGATCGTGATGGCGCAATTCAGTCAGACCGCCACCGGCGGCCTGCGCATCACGTCGCCGACGCGCAGGGCATGCCGGCTCAGTGCGGCGTGGACGTGCGCAACCTGGCGAACCGGCTGAAACGTGATCAATTTCGCGGGCGTGTTCTCGGGCACGGCCGTCGGTCAGCCGCGCAGCGTCGCGGTCCGGATCAGAGCGGAATTCTGAGCCGCGCCCGCCGCGCGCGCATTCGCCGTGCGTGCCGGCGCAGCCGACGCAAGGCCGGCGCCGCCGCCGTGACGGTCGAGACGATTCCGCCGGCGCTCAGCGCAATGACCACCACATCCCACAGCGGGCGGTGATAGTAGAGGAAGGGAAAATCAAGACTGTGCAGGCCGTGGTACAGCCATCGGTTCACGCGGCTCCAGCGTTCCTCCTTCCTGGCGATCGTGCCGCGGTGCGGATCGAAATAGAGCCACGTCTGCTGCGGATCGTCATAGCGCACGCGCAGGATCGGCAGCGGCAATTCTCCGTCCCGATCGTAGTAATACGCGTCGTACGCGCGCAGCCACGTCGTGTCGACGACCGGCGTCGGCAGCATCGCGGCGCGCGCCGACTCGAGCAGCGCGGCTTCGGGGAGCTCGGTCATCGCCCCCCGCTCCGGCATGGCGAGCGAGATCATTCCGTTCCGAGGTTCTGCGACGAGATAAGGCTCGCCGCGGAACTGCACGATCTCGACGTCGCGCGGCTTCGAGGCGAGGGCATCGATCGCCGCACGCAGGCGCGGAATCGTGACGCCGTCGAGCGCGATCCGGCCGCCGGCGACCGCCTCGCGCTGATGCCGCGTCGGCGCGGTGCCCGGATGCCAGTCCCACGGGTCCATCGACAGCGGCCGCTGAAGATCCAGCTGCACGTCGTGAGGCCGAACAGCAGTCCGGCGTAGTGATGCCAGTGCATCATCCCCGCGTACGGCGAATGCGCGTGTTTGCGCTTCAAGCGATACCGCGAGCTCGGCGAGTAGCGCCACACGCCCCAGATCAATCCGGTCGCGCACATCGCGCAGCCGGCGATCGACAGCCAGATGATCGACTGAGCCCACAGCGTCGCGTGCCGTCGGAACGGCGCGAAATACAGCCAGTGCAGCACCGCGCCGGCGTAACCCCATCGCCTGGCGCGAGCGGTCGTTCGCATGACCGGCTCGCCCGTCGCATCGGAGACGTAGACAACGGTTCGGTCCGCATCGTCGACCGCGAGGCGGTGCAGAGGAAACGCGGCGCGCGGCACACCGGTCAGCGTCCATTGATCGGGTTGCTCGAGAAGCGCGTCATAGCGTGTCCGAGGCGACGCGTCGCCGGCGAACGTGGCGGCGATCGCGACGGCGCGGCCGCGCTCGACGCCGTCGAGCATGTCGCCGCTGTCGGCGAACACGGTGACCGCTTCGCGTGCCGACGACAATCGGTACACGGGTCGTCCTTCGAGCGTCGACAGGTGTATCGCCGACGGAGCGACGCCGCCGATGCGAACGGCATCAGCCGGCGAAATGCGGATCGCCTCGGGTCGAATCGGCGTCAGCCGCGAAAGCCGGTCGGAGCGCCGCAGTTCCGGCATGCGCGCGTACATCATCACGATGCCGGACGCGAACCAGGCGAGGAACAGCAGACATCCGCCGATCCCGAGCCAGCGATGCGTATAGATCAGCGCGCGGCGCATTCGACGCCTATACTAACGGACCTGTGAAAGCGCTCGCTGCAATCGTCATGGTCGTCGTACTGACCGCGCCTCTCGGCGCCGACGACCTCGCACAGCTGAAGTTTCTGATTGGACGGTGGCAGGCGATCGACACCGCTGCCGGGGAGAGCGGCAGCTTCACGTTCGAACTGGCGGTGCAGGATCACGTGATGCTAAGGAGGAACGAAGCAATCTACGAAGCGACCAATCGACGTCCTTCGTCACGGCACGACGATCTGATGGCGATTTATTCGGAAGGCGGCTCGCTGAAAGCCGACTACTTCGACAACGAAGGGCACGTCATTCGCTACTCCGTGCAGCCACGCGGCGGCAACCGCGTCGTCTTCCTCAGCGACGCGAAGACGTCGGAGCCGCGTTATCGCCTGTCGTATTCGATCGGCGCGGACGGCGCTCTCACCGGTACCTTCGAAGTCGCCGCGCCCGGAAGCGGCGACGCGTTCAACCCGTACCTGTCGTGGCGCGCTCGCCGACGATAGCCGCGGGCGTCCACGAACACCCGACGAGCGATCCGTCGAACGTTATACTGCCCGCATGATCATCGATCCTGAGGAACACGAAGTCGATGCGCTGCTGGCGCGGCTGCCGGCCGTTGATCGCTGCGTGGTCGTCGAAGTCGGCTGCGGCGACGGCCGGCTGACGAGACGCTACAGCCGGCACGTCGGCACGGTGCTCGCTGTCGATCCCGATCAAGCGGCCCTTGCGGCGTTCCGAAAGGACGGCATTCCGGGCAACGTGGAGGTCCGCGAGATGCCGATCGATCGTCTCGCGCTGCCTGACGAATCGGTCGACGCCGTGCTGTTCTCGTGGGCGTTGTGATGAGTGCCCGCTGAGGGCATGGTCGATGCCCTGAGTCGTGCGCGTCGATGGCTGAAGGCGCCCTCCGGCCGCATCATCGACCTGCGTCCGGCCCATGTGGTCCCCGACGTCGAGCTCGGATTACCCGACGGTTCAATCGCGCATGTGGGCGGTCTCCTCGTCGACGACGAGCGGCGTCAGCGCCATCTGGCCGCCGACCTCGCGGTGTTGACGGTCGTTCGACGCAGACTCCTGTCGGTGACCGGCGAGCAGGAATTCTCCTTCTACCGCTACCCCGATTCCGCGGACGAGCTGCGCGATTACATCGCGACGAAATGGCAGCACACGCACCTCGATGCCGTCACGCATCGCCGCGCAGGGGAGATGATGCGCGCCGATCCGGGTGCGCGCCTGTGGCTGCGCGAGCAGGTCGCGATCAGGACCTTGCTGCCGGAAGCGCGATCGTGAACTTCGCACCGCCTTCGGGCCGATTCTCCGCGCGCACGTTTCCGCCGTGCAGCTCGACGAGGTGCTTCACGATTGCGAGGCCGAGCCCGGTGCCGCCCGGATCGCGCGCGCGCGACGCGTCGACGCGATAGAACCGCTCGAACAGCCGCGACAGGTCTTCTTCGGGAATGCCCGGCCCCCGATCGGAGACGGAAATTTCGACGCGATGGTCGACGCGGCGCGCGTCGACGAGGATCGTCGTCTGCGCCGGCGCGTACGTGACGGCGTTGGCGACGAGATTTCTCAGGGCGTCGTGCAGCTTTGCCGGATCGGCGCGCACCGATTCGGCGCCCGGCTCGATGCGCACGGCGAACCGCTGATGCCTCTCCACGGCAGCCGGCGTCACGTCTGCGACGACCGCGTCGGCGAGACCGCGGGTGTCGCACGAAACGAGCTCGAGCGGCTCCTGCCGCGCGTCGAGCCGGGCCAAGCGCAGCAGATCTTTGACCAGCCGCTCCATCCGCAGCGCGTGTCGTCCAATGACGTCGATGAACCGGCGGCTCTCCTCCGGAGTGGCGTTCCCATCCGTCAGCGCTTCGACGTAGCCGCGGATCGCGGTCAGCGGCGTTCGGAGCTCGTGCGACACGTTCGCGACGAAATCGCGGCGGATCTGATCGGCGCGGCGCAAATCGGTGATGTCGTGCAGCACCAGCACGACGCCGTGCTCGGCCGCGCCGGCGGCCGGCGCCGCGCGGGCGATGATCGTCCGCTGCGGGTCGCGCGGCGGCGAGAACTGCAGCGCGTCGGGCGTCCGGCCGAAGAGCACGGCCGCGACGAGCTCGACGACCGCCGGGAGGCGAAGCGTCTCGACGTACGGCCGGCCGATGCCGACTTCGTCGAGCTTCAGCATCTGCCGCGCGGCGTCGTTCACGAGCTGCAGCCGTGCGTGTGAATCCACGACGATGACGCCTTCCACCATGCCGGTGAGGATCGCTTCCATCCGCGATCGATCGCGCGCCTGCTCGGCGAGACGGCGGCCGACCTCCTGCACCGATCGATCGAGCGCGCGCGCCACGGCGCCGATCTCGTCGTCGCCGAAGCCGAGCGGCGCCGGCGTCAGGTCGCCGGACTGATACCGCCGGGCGACATCGGCGACGAGACGCACGCGCCGGCCGATGCGCTGCGAGATGACGAACGCGATGATCGAGGCGCCGACGAGCGCGAGCCCCAGAGCGGTCATCGTCGCGCTGAGCACCGCTTGCAGCTGATTCCCCACGTCGGTGAGCGGCAGCGCGACGCGCACGAACGCAATCGACGGGTGCTGCACCGGAACCGCGACGTACAGCATGTCCATCTTCAGCGTCGCGCTGTAGCGGCGGGCGCGGCCGAGGCCGGTCGCGCGCGCGTCGAGGACTTCCGGACGCCGCGCGTGGTTCTCCATCGCCGCGATTCCCTGGAGCGTCTCGAACGAATCGCCGACGACCGTGCCGTCGGGCGCAATGAAGGTCGTCCGCGCGCCGATCAACTGGCCGATGCGGTCGGCCTCGTCGTCGAGCTCCGGCACCGTCGAGAGCGGCGTCCCCCGCGCGATGAGTTCGGCGGCCAGCCGCGCCTCCGCCACGAGCGTGCTCTCGATGCGCCTGTCGATCTGCCGCCGCATCGTCGTCGCGAAGAGCGCGCCGGCGACGGTGAGCGCCAGCACCGCGGCCGACAGGGCGGCGACGAAGAACTTCGTCTGAAACGTCCTCATGCACGCGTCAGCGGCGCCGGGTCGACGAGCTTGTAGCCGAACTGCTTGACCGTCACCAGCGCTTCGGCGAGCAGCGGCAGCTTCTCGCGGAGGCGGCGGACGTGCACGTCCACTGTCCGTGTGCCGCCGGTATAGCGGTAGCCCCATACGTCGGTGAGCAGCACGTCGCGCGAGAGAACGCGCCCGCGATGCTGGAGCAGGTACTCGAGCAGCAGGAATTCCTTCGCCGTCAGCGTGACGTCGCGGCCGCCGGCCGACACGACGTGGCGGTCCGAATCGACCGAGATCGCGCCATAGGTCAGCGTCTTCGCAGGTGCGTCGCTCGCCTGGCGCTGCGCGCGCCGCAGCAGCGCGCGCACGCGGGCGACGAGCTCGTTCGGACTGAATGGCTTCGCAAGATAATCGTCGGCGCCGAGCTCGAGCCCGACGATCCGCTCCGACTCCTCGGCGCGCGCGGTCAGCATGATGAGTGGAATCGCGGCGGTCTTCTGGTCCGAGCGCAGACGCCGGCAGATCTCGAGACCGTCGACGTGCGGCAGCATCAGATCGAGCACCACCAGAGCAGGAGGATTCACCGCGATCATCTGCAGCGCGTCGCGACCCGATGCGGCGCGATCTGTCTCGAACGCGGCTTTCTCGAGGTAGCGCGCCACGAGCTCCGCGATGTCCGGATCGTCCTCGACGATCAGGATGCGCGCGGCCATCGTCGTCATTCTACCGATGAAGACGGCGGATGAGCCCGAAAGAGGTCAACGGTTTCCGTAATCAAACGAATTCCTTCGAAAATCGGCACGCTCGCCGGTGGCATCGCCCTTGGTCTGTACCCCGCTAGCGGAGGTGGATCATGAGGACGTTTTTCGCAGCGGTACTCGGCGTGATTGCGGTCGGCGTGATGCTGATCGCCTATGGGCTTCTGAGCCCCCGCGTCGCTGCGGCGCCCGGCGACATCGTGACGCTCGACTCGCGAGGCGCGGCGGCGTACCAGACGGCGCGTCCGGTGTACGCGAGCGAGCGCGTCGCGGTGCCGGCAGATCCGTACGTCGACGCGCGCGACCCGCGCGCCTATCCGGCGTACGCGCCGGCTTCTGCGCGTCCGGCGTACGCGCCGACGTCGGCGCGTCCCGTGTACGCGTCGCAGGCGCCGGCGGCTCCGCAGCGCCAGACGCGGCCGGTAATCAATGACGGCGCGCCGCGTCGTGACTGGAAGAAGACAGCGCTCGTCATCGGCGGATCGACGGCTGCCGGCGCCGGCCTCGGCGGTATCTTCGGCGGCAAGAAAGGCGCGCTCATCGGCGCCGCAATCGGCGGCGGCGGCAGCACGCTGTGGGAAGCGATTCATAAATAATCGCTGGGGCTGGGGGCTCTGGGCTGGGGGTTGGTTCGCTTCAGCTCCTAGCCCCCAGCCCCCAGCCCCGGCTACAATCGCAGTGATGCGTTTCTTCATCCTTCTTCTCGCCTTCACGCAAGCGTCTCCCAACCTGCAATTCCGCGGACCCGGATCTGCACACGCGACGATCGCCGCTTCACCCGCCGCGGTGACGGCGGCGCCAGGCGGCAAGGTGACGATTGGACTCGACGTCACGCCGAAGCCGGGCATTCACGTCTATGCGCCCGGCGCCAAGGATTTCATTCCAATCGAGCTCAAGCTCGATGCGCAGCCGGCCGTCAAAGCCGGCAAGGTCGTCTATCCGAAATCAGAGACGATGGAATTCGCGGACGAGAAGGTGCCGGTGTTTCAGAAGCCGTTCCGGCTGACGAACGACGTGACGATCGCCAGGTCTGCGAAGTCCGGATCGACGATCACGCTCGCCGGCAACGTGCACATCCAGGCGTGCGACGACAAGGTGTGCTTCCCGCCCGAGACGGTGCCGGTGAGTTGGACCGTGAACGTGAAGTGAAGTAGCGGGCTGCGCTACAGAATTCTTCCGACCAACGGATATCCCCAGAACAATCCGAGCGCTGTCGACACGCACCCGACGGCGAGCGACATCGCGCGGGCGACGCGGCGATGGGCGCCGAGGCGCGCGAGCGGCCAGCCGAGGACGCCTGACAGCATCGCCATCCCGAGCGTGGATCCCAACCCGAACACCATCATGTAGGTGAGCCGCGCGGCCGTGGTCGGCAGCGTCGCGAGTACGAGCGCCGTGAGCGCGCCGCTCCCCGCGAGGCCGTGCACGGCGCCGATGAGCAGCGGACGGCGGGCGAGCGTCCACGCGCCGATGTGGATGTGTGCCGGCGCGCCCGGATGCACGTGGACGCGATGCCCGTGATGATGCACGCGCGAGGGACCGGCCGGACCCTGCCGCGCGGCGAGATACATCGCGCGCAGCCCGAGGCCGACCAGCATCAGCGCGACGAACAACTCGAACAGATCCGACGCGTACGCCGGCATTTCCGCGCGCAGCACGACGAGCGCCGCGCCGACGGCGAGGAGCGACACCGTGTGTCCGAGTCCCCAGCACACACCGAGCAGCGCCGCCCTGTAGCCGCTCCGCTCGTCGCCGTGCGCGGCGACGAGCGTCGACACCGCGGCCAGATGATCCGGCTCGAGGGCGTGGCGCATCCCGAGCAACGAGCCGAGGCTCGAGCTCGTGACGAGTTCGAGAATGGGCATGAGCGTTTCTATTGTAGCGCACGGTTCATTGCGCGATGCTCGTTGCGCAGCCCTTGAGGGCTGCCGCCAGGCGTGGCGTTGCAGGCCTGAAGGCCTGCGCTACACGAGCGAGAGCGCGATGCCGCCGACGATACCGACGATCGTGGTCATCTGACAAAGAGCGTTCCGATATTGCGGCGCCGCAGCATGTCGTTGAACGTCGCGAGATCCTTGCTGATGACGGCGCCAAGATCGCTCTCCGCAGACGACACCTGACCGCTCAATTGCCTGTGGACCTCGAGCTGCTGATCGGTGGGCGCGAAGTCGCCGAGCTGCAGCGTGTCGGCCAGGTGCGCCAGCTTCTCGAGCAGCTGGCTCGGCATGCGCAGAAAATCCTGGCCGCGGCCGGTGGCGGTGATGTTGAACAGCTGTTCCTCGACCGCCACGACGCGCTTGTCGAGATCGTCGCCGGCGGCGATCAGTTCCTTGACCGCCGCGTCATCGCCGAGAAACGTTTTCAGATTCCCGATCTGCGCCCTGACGGCTTCTGCGCGGTTGATGAGCGCGGCGGTCCTGTTCATGTTCTCGCGCACTTCGCGAATCGTTTTCGTCTGCGCCTCGATGTCCGCTTCGCTACCCGCGCTGTTTGGATCTTTGCGAACCGTCAGCGTCTGCGATGCGGTCTGACCGGCGGCATCGAGCGTCACGGTGTACGTGCCCGGCGGCTCGAGCAGCGACAACCGGCTCGCGCCTGCCATCGCAAACTTCCGCGTGCCATCGGGGTTCATCTTGAAATCGACGGCGTACAACGGCCGCGTTCGCGGCTTCACCTCGGTCGACGGCTCGCCGCGCAGGTCCCACCAGACGCGATTCAGTCCGGCGCGCGGCTCCTTCACGTCGATCGTCCGGACGACTTGTCCGGCCTGATCCTTGACGACGATCTTGACTGCGGGCTTTGTGGCCGTTGTCCCCTTCGTGTCTTTTGCGTCCTTCGTATCCGTTGCATCCTTCGTGTCAGTGGGTGGCGCCGCCCTGAGCCAGAAGGTGATGGGCGCGCCGTCCGGCGGATTGACACCTTCGGTCGCATCGTCCGGCATCATCATCGGTTCGGTAATCGCGCGGAGCCGGAACGTCGCTCGAGGTTTGAAGACGTG
>Ga0209473_1000552_pt1 | contig 22189 bp, 24 predicted proteins | sample GraSoiAngelo_133_FD_185890 | JGI IMG/M metagenome (GOLD analysis project Ga0209473, IMG submission 185890) | Grasslands soil microbial communities from the Angelo Coastal Reserve, California, USA - 14_0929_05_20cm (SPAdes) (version 2) | ecosystem: Environmental > Terrestrial > Soil > Grasslands ...
CGGCATAGAGACCCGGAGGGAACGTGTCGAGCCGAAGCGTCCGGAGGATGGCGGCGACAATCAGCACCCCCAGAACGGCGATCGATGCCTGCTGTTGCCAGGCCGCGGCCCTGAGCCGGGCTACGCCGTGCCCTCCGAAACCTTCTCCGTCACCTGATACTCGAGGTACATGCCGAGCATTAGCCGCGTTTGCGCCTCCAGCGCCGGCAGGACGCTGAACAGCAGTCCCACGATCGGATAGAGGCCAAGCTGCACATAGGCCCAGATCTGGTGCGGCACCCCCCAGCCTCGCGGCATCGGCGGATTGATGCGGCGTTCAACGAGGATCAGCGCGGCGATGTTGAGGAAAGCGATGTTGATGAGGATAAAGGCGTAGCGCCCCAGCTGGTCGGCCGCCAGCGTCAGGTTCCAGTCCTCGGACAGCAGCCGGGGCAGGGCGGCCCCGAGCAACAGCAAGAGCGGTAGCGTTGCCCAGGTCAGGTGGTTGAAGATCATGTATCCGTAGCGGCGGGCGCGCAGCCAGAGCGAGATCTCGGGATGGCGCAGGAGCCGGACAGTCGCGTAGGGAACGTCGCTGACGCCCCACGCCCAGCGCTTGATTTGGTTGTACTGGTTGGCGTGCGTCTTGACCCGCTCCCACGGCATTCCCCGATCCGATGCCTCCGGCGCATCGCCGTAGATGGGCAGAAAGACGGGGACCATGTGGAGGCGCCCGTGGGTCGCGAAGAACGACTTCCAGTAGAAGCGGGAGTCCTCGGGGATGACGTCGTCGTCCCAGTAGTCGGCCTTGATGACGAGGTCGAGCGACATCGAGTAGCTGCTGAAGGCGACTAGCCGGTCCGGACGGGAGGAGAGGAACATCTGCCACTGGGTGCAGGCGCTGGCCATGATGCGGACCGCGAACGGTACCCGCCAAAGATTGTTGTGGAACATCGGGATGGGCTGGAAGAGGCACTCGAGCCGCTTGGGATCCTGGACGTATTGATACGTCACGTAGGCGAAGTACTGGCGGTGGACCCGGAAGTCCGAGTCCAGGTCGGTGATGATCACGTCCTTCGGGTTAAGTCCCATCGCGTCCAGCTCGCGTCGCAGGACCGGTCCGCCGTAGGCCATCGCCGCCGACTTTCCCACCACGATGCCCGGCAGCAGTGGGTCTTTGATATGCAGGCAGGCCTTCAAGCGGTCGCCGAACTCCTGCTGGAGCCGGTGGACGTTCTCCCAACCGGGCCGGTCGCTCTCCCGGGTGATGATCGCCACCACCTTGTTCTCGGCCGGGTAGTCGGCGTCCGCGATCGCCCGCACGGTCTCGCGCAGGATCGGGTAGGGCTCGGTGTAGGTCGGAATCAGGACGGCATGCACGATCCGGCGAGGATCAGGGGTGGCCGGCGAGACCGCCAGCGCCAGGCAGCGCTGCCACCAGTCCTGCAGCATCGCCGCCTTCATCTTTCGGTAGGTGCTGCGGATCCCGATGACGACGGTCGCGGTGCGCACGAACCAATAGATGTCGATCAGGAAGATCGCCACCGCAATGTAGGGGGCGAACAGGAACGATGCGGCCACCGGGGCGATCAGGATGGTCCAGGTGAGCGCCCCGGGTGCCACTTCAAGAGCGCGCTGCACGCGCCGCTCGCCCTTGCTCAGGGATGCCCTTTTTGCCACCTCGTCTAACCCTAGAGTATGGCGAAGGGGCGAGTTTGGCGTTATACTGGTGCCCGGGTTAGACAGGCCAACGCTCACGCCTGTCCGACGCTCTGCCGAAGGGGTGGCTAGCCGTCGGCCCACCTGTGAAAGCCAGGCCCAATCTTATGCGCCACAAGGAGCGCCATTGACCTTACGGTTACCGCCTGTTGTCGCGGGGTCCCCGTTTGCCCACCGGGCCCCGGACATTACCGCAGTTCGTTTGCTGGTCTGCGCCGCACCGGAAAGCCAGGCCGAAACCCTGCTCGCCCATATCGGCCAGGACGCCGTGATAGCCTTGCTGGCCGAGGCCACCGAGGGTGACGGCTACGTCGATATCAAGCACGCGCCGGTGCGCTACACCCTCAACCTCCAGAAACGCACCGAGACCACCATCGAGCGATTCGGACTGACCGGCCAGCTCTTTGGGCTGCCGGGGCGCGATATGGCGTTTGTGGTGGAGCGAGTGCAGCCCGATCCGGACCCGTCCAAGGATGCCGGAGACGTCCTGACACTCGAAGTCGCACAAGCCGTCGCCGAGGCCGCATCCTACGTCCCGGAAGAGGATTGGGTTCGCCGGCAGTTGACGGCGCTCGAGGAGGCGGCTCAGTTGCCCCTCGTCCTGGCCGGCCAGGCCTTCGCCAACCACGAGCGGCAATGGCTCGCCTGGCAGGCCGAGCAGGATGCCCGGCCCTACGAGGTCGAGACCGAGGGCGTCATCTGCAGTAAGTGCGAGAGCCTGCAGGCGGCGGGCGCGAAGTGCACCGTCTGCGGCGCCACCAACGGCGACCGCAGCGCCGGCGCGATGCTCATCCTCAGCCGTCGAGGCGGGTTCAAGGAGGGCGACCGCGTTATCATTCGCACCGCTCACGGCGCCGACCGCGAAGGCACCCTGTTGCGGGGGGAGGGCGGCGGCCGTCGCTGGCTCGTCAAGCTGCGCGAGGAAGGCCAGCTCGGCCCGGGCACGATCCGCCCGCAACCGATCACCGCCGTCGTCGAGGTTCAGCAACGGACCCTCAATGGTTTCCCGGCGGGCGACATCAGCCTGCGGCGGGTCGCCGCCCTCCTGATCGCGCCCGACGAGGTGCTACCACCTGGTTCGGGCGACCTGCAACCCTTCGACGAGCGCCTCAACCCGAGCCAGCAACAGGCCGTGCGGGGTGCCGTCAACCTCTTCCCCGGGAGCATGCAACTCGTACAGGGACCGCCCGGGACCGGGAAGACGACCTCGATCGTGGAGACGGTTCGCCAGCTGGTCGCGCGCGATCCCAGCGTCCGGATCCTGATGACGTCCCACGCAAACACGGCGGTCGACAACGCGCAGGAGCGTCTGCAGGGACTGGACTCGCTGCGCATGGTTCGCATCGCCGAGCCCGAAAAGGTCGATCCGAAGTTCCGCGCCAGCATCGTCGAGGCCGACGATCCGCGGGTGCGCACAGCCCACGTGGTCTTCGGCACCGTGAACCGCATCGCGCTCGCCTGCAAGGAAGCTGAGATGTTCGACTGGCTCATCCTCGACGAGGCGAACAAGGTCCGCTTCACCGAGACCCTTCCCCTCCTCCGGCTCGCCCCGCGCTGGCTGCTGGTCGGCGACCACCGCCAGTTGCCGCCGGTGCTCGACGAGAGCGCCGCCGCGTTCCCCGTTGATGACGATGAGGCGAAGTCGATGGTCCGTGACGCGAGCTTCTTCGAGTTGAGCTGGGTGGTCTTGCCCGAAAGCAACCTCGTCATGCTGGACGAGCAGTACCGGATGGCGGCGCCCATCGGCAGCTACGTGTCGGTCGCCTCCTACGACGGACGGCTGCGCAACTCCCCCGAGATGGCGGCACTGCGCTCGCCGTTGCCCTGGCCCTTCAACCGCAACCTCACCTGGCTGACGATCCGCGGCCGGGAAAAGAAGGGCGGCTCGGGGAGCATTTCCAACCGCGCCGAGATCGAGGCGGTCGGTCGCGTGGTCCGCCACCTGCAGCGACTCGGGCTCGAGCAGCTGCGGGTCGCCGTCATCGCCATGTACCAGGACCAGGTCACGCAGTTGCGGCGTGAACTGCGCATGGTGGCATTGCCGGGCCTCGCCGTCGACACGGTAGATGCGTTCGAAGGTGAGGAGGCCGACGTCGTCATCCTCAGCCTGGTGCGCAGTAATGAGGCGGAACGCATTGGTTTCTTGAAGAAGGCCCAGCGGCTGAACGTCGCGATCTCGCGCGCGAAGCAACTGCTGGTCGTGGTCGGCGATATCGAGACCATGACCGGTCGCGAGGGACAGGACCTCTACCGGCCGTTGCTCGAGCACATCGAGCGCGAGGGCCGTGTCGCCGGCATCGGCGCCCTTCATGCCATGGACGCGGCGGTTGGTGGGCGCCAGCGAGGCGACCGCCGGCGGCAGCGGGTTGGCGGCGTCGCTCCGGCCGCCGGTGGGCGGTCGCGCCGGCGACGCCGCGGCTACGGACCGCGACCGGTCACTCCCGGCACGGCCGCCGTCGCCGGCAATGGCGTCCCCGCTACGGAAGGCGTGGCACCAGCTACGGAAAACGGGGCGGCCCCGCCCCGGAAATTCCGCCGGCGGCGCGGTCGACGCCGGGGCTCGCTGGCAACGACCAACGGCACGGCGGCGGGTAACAGCCAGGGCCCCGTCCAGGCTGATGGCAGCGCGCCCTCGTCCGCGCCAGGCCCGGCGCCCGCGCGCGAAGCTGCGGCGCAGGCCGTTGAAAATCGCTGACTGACGCCGGGCCGCAGCACTACATCGACCTCGCCGATTGGCGCCGGCGCGTCGGCGACCTCTACCGCCTCAGGGGACCTGGTGCCCTCCAGCGCTTTCGGCAGGGTAAGGATCAGCTGTTTCGAACGCACCCACAGTCGCCGCTGTCAGCTCAGGCGCGGGCTGCGTTCAAGGGTCTGGTCTATTTCGATTACGATCCGGCGTCTCGCCTGACGGTGCGACTGGAGCCCGCCGAGGCCGGCGATCCCCTCGAGATCGACACCGGCGGCGAGGATGGCGTGATCACCTACCGCCGCGCCGGCTGGCTGCGATTCCGCCTTGGCGAAAAGGACTGCCGGCTGACGGTTTTCAGCCTGGTCGGCTATGGCGGGGGCCTGTTTCTCCCCTTCCGGGACGCCACCTCGGCCCGGGAAACCTACGGCGGCGGGCGCTACCTCTTCGACACCGTGAAGAACACCGACGGCCTCGTCCTGGAAATGACGGCCGGCTCCCCGGACCTCACGATCGACTTCAATCTGGCTTACAACCCCTCCTGCGCCTACGACGCCCGCTGGGCCTGCCCGCTCGCGCCACGCGAGAACTGGCTGCCGGTCCCGGTGCGCGCCGGCGAGAAGACCTTCTCGTGAGCAAGACCGCCCTCATCACGGGCGCCTCCGGCGGGATTGGCTACGAGCTGGCCCTTTTGTTTGCGCGCGACGGCTTCGATTGCATCGTGGTTGCCCGCAGCCAGGACAAGCTGAGAGAGCTGGCAACCCGGATCGAGCGCGAGCATCACGTCAAGACGCTGGTGATCGGCAAGGACCTGTCCAAGCCAACGGCGGTTGATGAGATCTACGAAGAGACCACGGCCGCCGGTCTGGCGGTCGATGTACTTGTGTCGAGACCGACCTGCAGATCGAACTCGAGATGCTGCAGGTCAATGTCATCGCGTTGACGGCGCTCACCAAACTGTTCCTCAAGGGGATGGTCGAACGGCGTACCGGCCGCATTCTCAATCTCGCGTCGACGGCCGCATTCTTGCCGGGTCCGCTGATGGCCGTTTATTACGCGAGTAAGGCCTACGTGCTGTCGTTTTCCCAGGCGCTTGCCAACGAACTGCATGGCACGGGTGTCACGGTTACGGCGCTCGCTCCTGGACCGACGCGAACCGGCTTCCAGAAGCGCGGCGTGATGGAGGACTCGCGCCTGGTGCAGGGCAACATCTCCGACGCGGCCTCAGTCGCCCTCGCCGGCTACCGCGGCCTGATGGCGGGCAAGACGCTCGTCATTCCAGGGCTGACCAACAAGACGATTCCATGGGTGGTTCGGCTCTCACCTCGGAGCATGGTGACGCGTGTCGTGCGCCGCATGCAGGAACGAGTCCCGCCGCATTAGTCGGAGCGGCGGAAGCTCCCCGTAAGGTGGCGGGTGGCTGCAACGCCTTCCATCCCCATCTTCAGCTCATAGCGCAGCGTCTCACCATCCATCCAGAACGATCGGCTGATCGATGTCACCGGTTTCGCGGTGGGCGTGCGCCCGACGCTGGCGCACTCGACATCGACGCGGCGGCCATCGACCCGGCCGAGGGAAATCTCCGCGTAGCCAATCGGCTGCGCGATCACAAACTCCACGCGGCCCTCGCCGACGAGCCGCAGGTAGCCCGCCTCGCCGTGCATCGGCTGGCCGGTGTCGATCGCCTCGGTGCGCTGGGTGTAGATCAGGAACGGCTTGCCGTTGTGGGTGAACCGGATTTCTTCGCGGTAACGGAAGGGCTTGATGCTCGGGTACTGACCCTCCCCTTCTCCGCGCCAGGTGCCGAGCAGGAAGCTCACCGGCGTCAGGGCCGGATTCAGCTCGGTGGCGATCACGGGCTCCATGTTAAGGGCTGAAAAATGCCCTCGGCAGGACTCGAACCTGCGACGCCCGCCTTAGGACGGCGGCGCTCTGGTCCCCTGAGCTACGAGGGCATGCTCCCGGCGGCGCGCCAGAGAGAGGTTATCATTGACATTCGCTGATCGGGGCGTAGCTCAGCCAGGTTAGAGCGCTCGGTTCGGGACCGAGAGGCCGAAAGTTCAAATCTTTTCGCCCCGACCATCCCCGTGCGACGACGCTATCCAGCCCGCGATCTGGGCGCGTGAGTTGAAGCCGAGCTTGTTCAGGATGTTGCGCACGTGGCTGTCGACCGTTCGCTCAGAAATGAATAACCTCGCTCCGATCCGCTTGTTGCTCAGCCCTTCCGCCACCAACCGCGCGACCTCGGCCTCGCGCTTTCCGAGCAGCGCGACGCCGTTGGGTGGCGCCCCGACGGAAACCTGAGCGGGCTCCCCCAGCGCCAGCCGGATGGCTTCATCCCGGCCCAATCGTTTTCCGGCGTCCATCTCTGAGTCGAACTTCGACTGCCCGAGCGCCGCGACGGCCGAGGTTTCCGCCTGCGCGATCAAGGGAGCAAGGATGGGGATGAGGCTTGCCCCTGCCTGGATTCGGATGGTTTCCGCCGCCCCGATCAACTGCGCGGCGAGACGAGCCTGGCCCGACCCGGCTGCCACGCAGCCAAGCCCGTCGAGCAAGGCGTACTCCGCGACCCGGTCGTCGATCCGTTGGGCGATCCTCAAGGCTTCGGTGTAGAAGCTCTTCGCCTGCTCGAGGTCGCCGGTAATCAGCGCCGTGCCGCCCGCGTTCAACAGCATCATTTCAAGGCTGTAGAGATCACCAACCTCGCGACCGAGACGAACGCCTTCTGCCGCGGCCGACTTGACGGTCTCGATATCTCCCTGGAAGAACCCGTCGAGTGCGCGAGCCTGGAGAAGGGAGATCCTCGCGGGAAAGTCATCGAGATGACCTGCCACGACGGCGGAATCATCGAGCAAGCGCCGGGCGGATCCGGGATCACCGGCCATGTTCTCGGCGATCGACGCCATCGAGAGCGCCTGCGCGAGCAGCGTCGGCTGGCCCAGCTCTCGGGCCGCCGCCAATGCTCGTTGAAGCGGCGGCCGGGCCCCTGTTGGGTCGGCCTTCAGCACGGCAAGAAATCCACGGAGGTAGTACGCCCAGAACTGGCCCTCCGGATTTCCGGGACCACAGGCCTGCAGCTCATCCAGCCATCGCACACCTTCGGTTGTCGCCCGCGTGACCCAGTACCAACCCGCGGAGGTGACGAGATCGAGTCCGCGGCGGGCGTCCCGACGCGTCAGGCAATGCCGAAGGACAGCGCGGATGTTGTCGATCTCCAGGTCCATCCATTCGAGCCAGTCCGGCAGCCGGTAGCGAGCCTCTGCGGTGGCCTGCTGGCATCTCGACCAGTAGTAGTCGGTGCATCGCTCGCCGACGACCACCTCCTCGCCCGCCTCGCGGAGCTTGAGCGCGGAATATTCGCGCATCGTCTCGTGGAGGCGATGGCACGCGACGCCCGCGACGTCCTCTTTCATCACCAGGGACTTGTCGACCAGTGAGGAGAGCAGGTCCAGGGCATTCGCGACCGGAACGTCGTCGGCCGTACACACGGCCTCAACGTCCTCCAGCGTGAAGCGCCCGGAGAACACGCACAACCGTCTCAACAACGCTCGCTCCGCAGCGGCCAGCAGCTCGTAACTCCAGTCGATCGTCGTACGCAGCGTCTGATGCCGCGGTAAGGCCGCACGGCCCCCTCCGGTGAGCAAACCAAAGCGGTCGTTCAAGCGATCGCGGATCTGCTCCACGGTCAGGACTCGAGTTCTCACCGCCGCGAGCTCGATCGCGAGGGGCAGGCCGTCGAGCCGCCGGCAGACTTCCGCAACAGCAATCTGGTTCGCGCCGGACAACTCGAAGGTGCCCGACGCGGCCGCGGCCCGCTCCGTCAACAGCATGACGGCCTCGTTCTGCCGGAGCCGAGCAAGAGACTCAGCCGCGCTACCTGTGGGGAGTTCGAGCGGCGGGACCGGGACCACGTGCTCGCCGGCGATCGCCAGCGGTTCGCGGCTGGTTGCGAGCACACGCACGCCCGGGGCGGCTTTGATCACGTCGGCGGCGACCTGAGCCGCGGAACCCAGGAGGTGTTCACAGTTGTCGAGCAGCAGCAAGAGCTCCTTGTCTTTTAGATACGAGAGCAGAAGGACGAGCGGCTCGGTGAACGCCTGATCGCGCAGGTCGAGCGCAGCCATCGCGGCGTTGCTCACCAGGGCGGGGTCTCGAACGTCGGCCAGCTCGACCAACCACGCGCCATCGCGGAAGCCACGGGCGAGGTCCGCCGCGATCCGGACCGCAAGGCGGGTCTTGCCGACTCCTCCCGGTCCAACCAGGCTGATCAGGCGTGCCGCGCCGAGCTTCTTTCGAACTTCGGCAAGCTCGCGGCGCCGACCGATGAAACTCGTCGCCTCAGCCGGCAGGTTGCCTGACCGGCGGGTGGGCCTGGCCATGCTGACAAGGACGTTACTACGGGCCTGAGTTACCGCTCAGCTGAGCTCGACTCGGCACCGGATCAGTAATTCCACTGATTTCAACGCTCCGCCAGCTCCCTAGCCTGAGGAACATGACGCGGGAGCTCCCAGTGCAGCGAGTCGAGGTGAGTTTCGTGGGCGCGCCCCCTGCGCAACAGGTTAAGCGTGCCTCGGGAGTCAGCGCGGTCGAAATCGACGGTGCCACGTTGCGGTGTTTGGTCTACGGCAGCTTTCAGCCATTTCTGGAGGCCTTGCGCGGTCACGAAGTCATCACGCTCAAGTCGATATCCACGAACCATGCAGGAGGAAACCCATGGTAACCAGCTATCCGGTACAGTTCGACGTCGATCTCCCGACTCGACCACTTGACCGACTGACGACGGGATTGCGGATCTTCGCCGCCATCCCGATCCTCATCCTGCTCGGCCTGCTGTCGCGAGACGCCGTACAGGGCGGCGACCATCACACGACGACGACGTTCGCGAGCGGCGTCGGCCTTCTCTTCCTACCCATCGTTCTGATGCTTCTGTTCCGCCAGAAGTATCCGCGCTGGTGGTTTGACTGGAACCTCAATCTTCTCCGATTCTCGAACCGTGTCACCGCGTACCTCGCCCTCCTCGATGATCGCTACCCGTCAACCGATGAGGAGCAGGGCGTGCACCTCAACCTCGACTATCCCGATGCTCGCCAATTGAACCGCTGGCTGCCGCTCGTCAAGTGGTTCCTCGCGATCCCCCACTACATCGTTCTCTTCTTCCTCAGCATCGGCGCCCTGGTTGCGGTGATCGTGGCCTGGTTCGCGATCATCTTCACAGGCCGGTATCCCGAGAACCTCTTTCGCTACGTCGTTGGCGTGATCCGATGGAGCAACCGGGTCACTGCCTATGCCTTTCTCCTGGTCACCGATGAATATCCGCCTTTCCAGCTCAGCTAACCGTCTGACCGGACGCCTTGGCGAAGCCTCGCCCCGCACGAGGGCGAGGCTTACTGGGGTCGTCTATCTGCTGTTCTTTGCGACGGCCGTCCTCGGCTCGGTAGTCGCGCCCGGAATCAGCGGTCCGGGTGCAACGGGCGACGCCGCGGCAACCGCGAACAACATCGTGACCCACCAATTGTCATTTCGGCTCGGCTGGGCACTGGACCTGACATCAACGGCGTTGTATGTCGCGCTCATGGCGCTCTTCTATCAATTGTTCAAACCGGTGAGCAGAACCCTCGCCTTACTCGCCGCGTTCTTCGGCCTGGTCGGATGTGCGGTCACGGCTTTCGGCAGTCTGTTTCAACTCGCCCCACTCGTGGTCCTGGGGGGCAGCCCATACTTGAGCGTCTACAACCCGAACCAGTTGCAGGCCCTGGCGCTGTTGTTTCTGAACTTGAGCGTTCAGCTCGGCTACATCGCCCTTGTCTTTTTCGGGGCATTTCAAATCGTCCTGGGCTACGTGATTTTCAAGTCGATGTTCCTGCCGCGAATTATCGGCGCGGTGATTGCCCTGGCCGGTTTGGGTTGGCTGACGTTTCTATCGCCGCCGCTGGCAAACCAGTTTCTCATTCCCCTCGAAGTCCTCGGCTTCGTCGCGGAGGCGTTGCTCATGTTCTGGCTCCTGGTCAGGGGTGTGAACTCCCAGCGGTGGACGGAGCAGACCGCGTGAAGGCGATCGTTTGCCGTAAGCCTGGGCGCCCTGACGTTCTTGAGCTCGAAGAGATCGATACTCCGTCGTTCGCCGAAGATGGCCTGCTGGTAAAGGTCCGCGCCTCCTCTATCAATCCGGTCGACTTTTTCAGCCTGTCGCGAGTAGGCTTCACGGCCAGCCGGGTCAGCGGCGGATTCCGGCGAAAACCGGTAGTGCTTGGCACCGACTTTGCCGGCCGCGTTGAATCGGTTGGGAACCGCGTCACCGAATTCAAGCCAGGTGACGAGGTCTTCGGTGGCCGAAGCGGCGGTGCTTTCGCCGAGTATCTCTCTGTTCCAGCGAACGGAGCCGTGGTTCATAAATCTGCCAGCCTCTCTTTCAACCAGGCCGCCGCCTTGCCGGTGGCGGCTGTCACCGCGCTCCAGGCCGTACGTGATCACGGGAAGGTTCGGGAAGGCCAGAAGGTCGTGATCAACGGCGCTTCCGGAGGGGTGGGCAGTTTCGCCGTGCAGATCGCGAAGGCGTTCGGGGCGCACGTTACCGCGGTCTGCAGTCCGAGAAACGTGGAGACGGCCCGCCGGCTGGGCGCTGACCGACTGATCGACTACACCCGCGAGGATTTCACTCTTAGCGGCTCCTACGAGGTGATAGTCGACGTCGCCGGGAACCACTCCTGGTCCGAATACAAACGGGTCCTCACACCGACCGGCATCATGGTCGCGGCTGGAGGCTCAGCGCACACGGTGTGGGGTACGAACCGGACGATCAAGCATCTCATCGGCGTACGGATGGCGTCCCTCCGTAGCACGCAGAAAGCCGCTCTCTTCATCGCGAAGCTCAATAAGGCAGACCTGCTGGTCCTTCAGAGGCTACTCGTGGAAGGAAAAATAACCCCAGTCATTGACAGGTGCTACGAGCTCAACCGGGTGCCTGACGCCTTTGATTACATGGGCGAAGGCCACGCCAAAGGCAAGATCATCATCAACGTATGAGCAGGGCCACATGAGAGCGGTTGTCTATAACCGATACGGGCCGCCGGACGTTCTTCGACTGGAAGAGGTCAAGCGGCCCGTTCCGACGGCGGGTGAAGTCCTCGTGAAGGTCCACGCCACGACGGTGAACCGGTTGGACGCGGCGACCCGCGAAGCCAACCGACGCAGCGGCCCGGCCGTCTCCTTCCTCAGCCGCCTGGTGTTTGGCATCCGCCGGCCGAGACAGCGGATCCTCGGTAGCGAGTTCGCCGGGGAGGTCGTTGCAGTCGGCGCCGCTGTCCGCGAGTTCGCGGTCGGCGAACACGTCTTCGGCATAACCGGGCTCGCCTTCGGTGCACACGCGGAGTTCATCTGCGTTCAGCAGAGCTCTCGCATCGCGCACAAGCCGACCGCGATGAGCTTCGAGCAGGCGGCGGCGCTCTGCGACGGAGCGCTCAATGCGTTGGCGTGCCTGAGGCAGGCCCATCTACGAAGAGGCCAGACGATCCTCATCTATGGCGCGTCCGGCGCCATCGGGACTGCCGGGGTGCAGCTCGCCAAGTACTTCGGTACCGACGTAACGGCGGTGTGCAGCACCAAGAACCTCGAGCTCGTGAGATCGCTCGGAGCAGACGCGGTGATCGACTACACGCGGGAAGACTTCACCAAGAACGGGCGGGCCTACGACGTCATCTTCGACGCCGTCGGCAAGCACTCATTCAAGAGGTCGCGGGGCTCGCTGACGCCGGGCGGCAGCTACCTGGCGACCGATGGGTTGCGGAATCTCAGCTTGGTGCTGTGGACATCGCTGACCGGAGGCAAGCGAGTGAGGTTCTCTATAACCAGCCCGATGCCGACCAAGAAGGACGTCCTCTTCCTCAAGGATCTCGTCGAAGCAGGGAGGTTCCGGCCCGTCATCGATCGTTGCTACCCGCTCCAGGACGTAGTCGAGGCGACCAAATACGTCGAAACGGAGCAGAAGGTAGGAAACGTCGTCCTGACCGTTTGAAGGCATAGAGATGACTGGCCGGACCTTCTTTGCGATGCTGATCTTCGTGGGGTTCGTGGTGGCCATCATGTGGTTCGCCGTTCTGCCGTCCCTGACGACCTTTAGGCCGACGCTGCCCTGATTACCCGAGCGTCAGCAGCGCTATGCCGGCCACGATGGCGAGCGCGCCGCCGAGCCGCAGCCACGCACCACGCCTCTCCCGCAAACGCCAGATTCCCCAGGCCGTCACCAGCACGATGGCCGACTCGCGGAGCGGCGCGATGATGGCCAGCGGCGCAACGCTCAGGGCGAACAGGATCATGAAGTAGGCGGCGGTCATTAGCACGCCGACCGCCAGTGATAGGGCTGGCTCATCGGTGAGCCGCGAGTGGGGAATGCGGCGAATCCTCGTAAAAGCCACCAGGAACACCGCACCGAACAGCCAGAGAAGCCATCCGTAGATCCAGGGCGAGCCCAACCGGACGCCGATCCGGTCCAGCGAGGTGTAGGCCGCAATCATCACCCCCGTCAGCAACGCGGGCCACAGGGCTGAGCCCGCGGCGGCGGGTCGCCTGATCGCCCAGATTCCCCCGAGCAAGGCGATCACGCCGAGGAGAGCGACGGCGTGAAGCCGTTCGCCCAGTAGCAGCAAGCCGACCAGCACCGCAAGCAGTGGCGCGGTCCCGCGGGCGATGGGATAGACGACGGAGAGCTCGCCGCGCCGGTACGCGAGCGAGAGCGTGATGAAGTAGATCAGTTCGAGAAATGCCGAGGCGAGGGCCAGCAGCCAGCCTGCCAATGGGAGGCCGGGGCGCCCCGCCAGGAGCCAGGCAACCGCGACTGGCGGCAGCGAGACCACGGTTCCCCAGGTCAGCGCCCTGGTCGCAAGCGACAGTGGATTCTCGGAAGCCTTGAGCAAGGCATTCCAGGTGGCGTGGAAGACGGCCGCAAGAAGGACGAGCGGCAAGACCGCCAACGGCACGCACGGAGTCTAACCTGCCCCCTTTCGAGTTGGGATCACCGGCCGCTAGTGATACCCTTGATGTTAGGTATGGCGCCAAAGACCGCGCGCAAACGGACCCGCTCTACGACCCGCGAGCGGGGGAGCGAGAAGCCCGATGGGGAGCGAGAGAGATCCGGCAGAACCCCGCGGGCCATCTGGAGCGGCACCATTTCGTTCGGATGGTGAGCATTCCCGTTCGCCTCTACACGGCGACGGAGTCGCATGATGTGCATTTCCATCTGCTGCACAAGCGCGACGGCATTCGGTTGCAGAACGTCCGCTGGTGCCCGAAAGACGAAAAGTCCGTCCCCTGGGACGAAGTCGTGCGTGGATTCGAGTACGCCAAGGGCAATTACGTCCCCATCACCGATGAGGACCTCGATCACCTACCGGTGAAGACCGTCCACACCGTCGACATCTCCGACTTCGTCAAGCGGGAGGAGGTCGACCCCATCTACTACGACAAGGCCTACTACCTGGCGCCGGAAGAGACCGGCGCCAAGGCGTTCGTCCTTCTCCGGCAGGCGCTTGAGCAGACCGGGCGCGCGGCGGTCGCCAAGGTCGCGATCCGCGACAAGGAGAGCCTCTGCCTGGTGCGGCCATACCAGGACGTCCTCTCGATGGATACGTTGTTCTACGCCAACGAGATCCGATCGACGAAGGGCATCGCCGTCGATGGCGCCGGGGTATCGCCCAAGGAGATCCAGATGGCGATCTCGCTGATCGAGAACCTCAGCGACACCTTCGATCCGGAGCGATACCACGATGAATATCAGGCGGCCTTGAAGAAGCTCATCGGGGCCAAGGTGGAAGGCGCGCCGTTGCCCGCGGCGCCATCCGAGCGAGGCGAAAAGATCGTCGACTTGATGGAGGCTCTTCGCGCCAGCGTGGAGGCGACTAAGAAGAAGGCGTCAGACAGGGCCGATGAAAAAGCTCCGGTCACACGGACGCGGACCATTTCGTCACGTCGTCGAAAAAGCGCCTAGCCCCCACCCTACTCTCCCCCGCAAGCGGGGGGAGGGATTTTGTGAGCTACGGCCAGAAGAGATGTCCGAGTAGCATCCCGATGCCGACGGCCACCACGTAGCTGACACGAGGGTAGGCGCGCACCAGCGAGCGAATCATGTTGGTGAGGGGCGCCTGCCCCTTGCCCAGCGAAATCGTTTCGTTGAGCATCAGGACGAAGACGATGCCGGCGAAGATGGTGGCAAGCAACGAGAGGATCGCACCGGGGCTAATCTGCAGCACGTCGACTCATCAGCTCGCGGAGCTTGCGCGGGGCCGGGGCGAGGAGACCGGTGGCCGGACCCCAGAGAAAGTGGCCGAGCACGATCCCGACCACGATCGCGATCACCAGAACCAGGCCCGGAACGTCGTGTACGGCGCCGCGGAAGTAGTCGGTGATCGTCTTGCTGCCAGTGAAGAGGGCCCAGGTTTCGAAGGCCAGCAGCAGGAAGATCGCGCCGACGAAGGCTGTCACCAGGGCGGATACTAGATTGGCGCGGTTGAGAATCAACCCTTCCAGTCGACGAGGAATTCCTTTTCTTTTTCCTCCACCCTGGTACCGATCACCGGGTGGAGTTCGATCGCCGGCGAGTACTTGCTGGACGGGACCGTGCGTCCCAGGGCCTCGGCGATCGCGCGCACGTAATGCGGGCTTCCGCCACAGCAGATCCCGATGTAGTTGACGCCCAGCGCCTGCGCCCGCCGGGCGTAGTCGGCCATCTCGAAGCGGGTGCAGAGGAAGGGCTCGAGAGCGATGGGGAAAACGTTCGTGCCGTCGGCCGTTTTCAACGACTCGAACGTCGGCATCGCTGCCTCGGTCTTGTAGGGAACGGGTTGCATGGCGACATACCCGCTTACGCGGCTGCGCACCTGTTCGATGATCGGCAACATGGTCGCAGGTCCCCGGTCGCAGTTCATGCCGACGATATCGGCCCCATGGTCGGCGAGGATCTTGCAGGCATCGACATAGTCATAGCCATCCCACGTCTGATGTGGCCGCGTGCTGGCCAGCGTGACCATCGCGGGTAGTTTGAGCCCCTTGATCACCTCGAGCGCGATCAACGCTTCACCGAGGTAGTCATTGGTCTCCGCGATGACGAAGTCGATGCCTTCCTCGACCGCCCACGACAGCTGCTCTTCATACATCCCGCGAACGACCTTGGACGACGCCTCTTTGTTCTTCGGGTCGTAGGCCCAGGTGTTGCAGATGTCGCCCGCGACAAGGGCATCGCCCTCACGCGCGACCTCGTTTGCGATCCGCACGGCTTGCCGGTTCATCGCCTCCAGATCGTTCTCGCGGCCGACGTCCTTGAGCTTTCCGCGGTGCGCATAGTACGTGAGCGCCACCATGACATCGGCGCCCGCGCGAAGGAACTCGCGATGGAGCTCTCGGAGCGCGTCGGGAGCATCCAGGACGACCTCCGGCACGTACGGCCCGGCCTTGATGTAGCCCCGCCGCTCGAGTTCGAAGACGTAGCCCTCGGCGCCCAGCACCGGGCCACTCTTCAGCCGCTCGAGGATGCCGCGCTGGCTTCTAGCCGGCACGGCTGACCTCAAAACGCTCGGGTGCGAAGCGCGAGATGTCCTCGACGGTACGCGTTTCGAGAGCGAGTTCCATCAGGGTCCTTCCGATGAGTGGCGCGAATTTGTAACCGGTGCCGCGCCAGCCGGTGCCAACCGCGCCACCCGGCAGGCCGGGGATCGGTCCAAGGATGAAGTTGTCATCCGCCACCAGATCATACGAGCACTGGTCCGCACCCTCGACGTCGACGACGCGCGCATCCTTGAGCTCGGGCATGCACTCTTCGACGAAGCTCTGCACGCTGGTGATGGACGTGACCTGGGTGCGCACATCGGGCGGGTTGTAGTAGCCGATCTTCACGCCGGGTGTTTTACCTTCGAGCATCGGATGGCCATAGATGCCCACGTCGAGGTAGGCAAAGACGGGGAGCCGGCTCGGCGTGAACATCGCGCGCTTGGCCGGAGGAGGGATGAGGTACTTCGACTCGCTAGGCCGATCCGGCCGCAGCGGAAGCCGGAGATCGCAGCCGTCAATCTTTGCGAGCAGGGCATTGGTGCCGAGCCCGGCCGTCAGCACGAGGCGCTCGGCCAGCCGCTCGCCGGAGTTGGTGTCAATCGCGATTCGGCCCTGCCGGTGGTTGATCCGGTTAACGGTCGTGTTCTCCGCGACCGCCACGCCCGTAGCCCGGAGGCGCGCCAGCAGTGCCGCCGTGATCGGCGGAACGTGGAGGAATCCTGCCTCGACGTCGAGCCGGCCGAGGTCGACGTCGAACTGCGGGAAACGGGCGCGGAGCCCGTCGCGATCAAAGGCCTCCGTTTTGAGGTGCAGGCCCGCAAGGACGCGGTAGCTGTCCTCGGCGTAGGTCGCTGAGAGGTCGGGCGTGATGCTCGCTTTGGCGAGATTCAGGCAGCCGCACTCAATGAGGAAGGACTCGCCGGTCTCACGCTGGAAATCCAGCCAGAGCTTGCGGGCCTCGAAGGCCAGCCGGGCGTAGACCGGATCGAGATAGTCGTTGCGGATCGACCGGGTCAGGCTGAAGGAGGCCGCGCGCGGGTCACCCAGCCGCCATTCGTCGAGCAGCAGGACGCGGGCCCCACGCCGGCAGGCGAAGTCGGCGGTAAAGAGGCCCATGACCCCTGCCCCGATGATGGCCAGGTCGTAGACGGTTTCGGCCAAGCCCGGCTTCAGCTGGCGAGCCGGTTGGATTCCCGGGTGCAGTAACGCGGATAGTGGGCGCGATAGCCCACCAACCATCCCACCGGGGCGAGGGCAGGGAGACCGAGCCGCACCCACAGGGGTTGGCCCAGCGCCTGCGTCTCTCGGCGGTAGGCCGCGGCGATCACGGCCCACTGGAGCATGTTGCCAACCCCGCGAAGGTGGTGCCGGCCGTCGCGAGCCAGCCCGAAGGTCGTTTCGGAGAACTCCTGCTTGAGCATGCCCGGCCGGAATTCGACCAAGAGGTGGGCCTCCGCATCTCCAGCGTTCCACAGGCAGTGTGCCGTGCGCGCCGGGATGGTCAGCTGCTGACCAGGTCCCAGCGTGAACCGGGCGCCGTGGATGGAAAACGAGGCGGTCCCGGAGATCACGGTAAAGCGCGACTCCTGGACAGGATGGATGTGGGGTTCGCCAACACTGCCGCCGGGCGCGAGCCAGGATTCGTACTGGACCAGTTCGCCGTTCGTTTCAGGCGCAGTCTTTAGGAACCGGATCCGCTCGCCGTGGAGGGGGTTTTCGATGATCGGACCGACGATGAGCGGCGTCACCTCGTTGGAGTGTTTTGCGGAGTATAGAAGATGACGGGTGGCCGTGCAATAAATTGCACCCGTCTGTGCAATACTGCCGTCAGCCCGACGGTGAAGCCCCTCGTTTTCGCAAATTTCCTCGCGCCGAACATGACTTCCGTCTATGCCGGCGTGGCCGCCCGGGTCGGCCAGGCGCTCGAGGTGCCCGCACAGCTCATCGAGCGGAGTTCGTTCGAGCAACTTCGGGATGGCTCGGTCGGCGTGGCGTTCCTCTGCGGGCTTCCCTACGTCCGCCTCTGCGCCGAGCGGCCGGGCATGCTGGAACCACTGGCGGCTCCCGTGCTTGACGAGGCTCGATACCAGGACCGCCCGGTCTACTTCTCTGACGTCATCGTCCGACGCGACAGCCCCTTTCGTTCGTTCGACGACCTCCGCGGGCACAGCTGGGCGTACAACGAAGCGGGATCCTTTTCGGGCTGCCTCCTGGTCCGCCACCACCTCTTACAGATGGGCGAAACGGAGTCATTCTTCGGGCGCGTGATATTCACGGGCCGGCACCAGGAGTCGATCCGAAAAGTCGTCGAGGGCGCGGTGGATGCGGCGGCGATCGACTCCCACGTCCTTGGCGTCGAGCGCTTGCGAAATCCCGAGCTCGCCAGTCAGATTCGAGTCATTGCGAGCTTTGGCCCGTCGACCGTCCCCCTGGTCGTGGCCACGGCCGACGTTCCGGCACCGGTCCAAGCTCGCATCGGCGCCGCGCTCTGTGAGCTTGGCAGTGATCGTGAGAGCCGCAATCTACTGGCAAGCGGTCTGATCCGGCGCTTCACGCCCATCGACGACCGAGCCTACGACGACATCCGCCAGAAGCTGGCGGCGGTGGATCAGCGGCGGGCGCCTTCCAGCTCCGCCGGAACCCGCTGAATCGCCGCGACGAACGACTCCGGAGTGAGCACGCCGCGGAAGCGATCCCCGTCCACCACCGCCACCCAGCTAGCCTGATGGATCAGCATCTGCGAAAAGGCGTCGTACAAGGTCCGGTCCGCGCCGATGAGCGCCTCGAGGGGACGGGCTCGATCCCCGACCCGGCCGTCGCCGGCAGTTGCGTCCCGATCTAACTCGCCAACCGGTTTGTCGTTTCGATCGAGGACAACGACCCGGGTCCAACGGCTGTCGAGCACCCGACGGGCGTCGGCCAGCGAATCGTCAGCGTGGACGACCGGTGGGCGGTCCAGCGCATTCAGGTCGATGGGCGTCACCGACAAGCGCTTGAGTCCACGGTCGGGCCCGAGCAGATCGACGACCAGGTCAGAGGCCGGCTTGGCCAGGAGGGCGGCCGGCGTATCGTACTGCTCCAGGCGGCCGGCATTCATGACCGCGATGCGGTCACCGAGCTTGATGGCCTCGTCGATGTCGTGCGTCACGAAGATGACCGTTTTGCGTACCTCGCGCTGAATCCGCAGGAACTCGTTCTGCAGGCGCTCCCGCGCGATTCGGTCGATGGCGCCAAACGGTTCATCCATGAGCAAGATGGGTGGGTCGGCACCGAGCGCCCGAGCCACACCGACGCGTTGCCGCTGCCCACCGGAGAGCTGGTGCGGATATCGATGCGCAAACTGGTTCGGATCAAGGCCGACCAGCTCGAGCAGGTCATTGACGCGACGGCGGATCCTCTGCTTGTCCCAGCCGAGCAGTCGCGGCACCGTGGCGACGTTGTCCGCGATGCTCATATGCGGAAACAGGCCGACGTTCTGAATGACGTAGCCCATGCGGAGGCGGAGGACGACCGGGTCGACATGGGTGACGTCTTGCTCGTCGTGAAAGATCCGCCCCTCACTCGGCTCGATCAGCCGGTTGATCATTTTGAGGGTGGTGGTCTTTCCGCAGCCCGACGGTCCGACCAGCATGGTCAGCTGTCCCGTGTGGAACTCGATCGTCAGCTCGCGCACCGCGACCTGGCCGCCCGGAAAGCGCTTGGTAACCCGCTCCAGCCGAATCATTAGAAACTCCTACTTTAAGTTGATTGCCTCGGGAAGGCCCTGCTAGCATGCGGCAATGCTCGCCACCGGGGTCGTGGGGGCGGTCGAAGACCCATGGATCCGGTGGTCCTGGATATCAGGGCACGCCGACATCATCATCGCCGCTCTTCTCCAACACATCGAGCTCACCCTGATCGCGGTGGTGGTCGGCCTTTTGATTGCCGTTCCGCTTGGCCTCCTCGCCTGGCGACGCCGCGTTTTCCGGGGACCGATCTTTTCCCTGACCGGCATCCTCTATACGATCCCGTCGCTGGCCCTCTTCTCACTGCTGCTACCGTTCACCGGCTTGACCATATGGACCGCGGAGATCGGCCTCGTCGGCTACACGCTGTTGATCCTGATTCGCAACATCGTGGTCGGGCTGAACGCGGTGCCCGACGAGGTGCGGGAAGCGGCCCGCGGGATGGGCTTCCGGCCGCTCGCCGAGCTGGCGCGGGTGGATTTACCGCTGGCATTCCCTGGGATCCTCGCCGGTGTCCGCATCGCGACGGTTACCACCATCGGCCTTGTCACCGTCACCGCCTTGATCGGCGAGGGCGGCTTGGGCAGCCTGATCTACGACGGACTGCTTCGCGACTTCAAGACCCCATTGGTTGTTGGAACAGTGCTGTGCGTGGCGCTGGCCGTCCTGTCCGATCTAGGCCTGGCTGGTCTGCAACGCGTGGTCACACCCTGGGCGAGAAGTCGGGCGGTGCCATGAGCTTCTTCGGGCAAGTCATCCAATGGTTCCAGAACCCAGCGCATTGGCAGGGGGACGCAGGCATCCCACATCGGACCTTCGAGCACTTGCTGATGTCAGGAGCGTCGGTCTTGACCGCCGCATTGATCGCGCTACCCATTGGGATCGCGGTGGGTCACTACGGCCGCGGTGGGATCCTCGCGATCAACGTCTCGAATGTGGGCCGAGCGATACCCTCATTTGCCGTGCTGGTGCTCGCGGCGAAGCTCTTCGGGTTCGTGTCCGGCCCCAAGGTGCTCGGATTTGGCGCAGTTCCCGCGTTTGTGGCTCTCGTCGCGCTCGCGATCCCGCCCATGGTCACCAACAGCTATATCGGGATGCGCGAGGTCGACGCGGATGTGCGCGAAGCAGCGCGGGGCATGGGGATGCGCGAGCGCGCCGTCTTGCTGCGCGTCGAGCTGCCGATCGCGATGCCGTTCATCATGGCCGGCATCCGCACGTCGGCTGTGAACGTTGTGGCCACCGCCACGCTGGCGGCGGTTGTGGCATGGGGCGGCCTGGGGCGGTTCATCCTCGACGGGTTCGGCCTCCAGGATTACCCGATGCTCTTCGCGGGCGCCGTTATGGTCGCCGTCCTGTCACTGCTCGTCGAATTCTCGCTCGCCGGCGTACAGCGTCTGTCCACGCCGGCAGGGCTCCGTCCATCGAAATCGAGCCAGAAGGAGGGACCGTCAGAAATAGCACTCGACCCGGCAGCAGTCGCGGCGTAGTTTTCGGTCATTTCTTGGAGGTGGAGCAATGCGTCTAAAGCGAATCGTGGTACTGGGCGCCAGCATGGTCGCCCTGTCCCTGGTCATAACCTCGTGCGGCTCAACAGGTGGGCCGTCCAGCTCGGCGAAAGCGACGATAAGGATCGCGTCCTTCAACTTCTCGGAGAGCATCATCCTGGCGCACATCTATGGCGATGCTCTGAAGAACAAGGGCTACACGATCACCTATCGCGATAAGCTCGGTAATCGCGAGATCGTCGAGCCGTCGCTGGAGAACGGCCTGATCGATCTTTACGCGGGGTACGCCGCCACCGACCTCACCTTCATCGACAAGCGTCAAGGCGTTGCCTCGGAGGCCGGCACCGACGCGGCCGCCAACGTCCAGAAGATCAACGCCCTTCTCGCGAGCAAGGGTGTCAAGGCGCTGGACCCTTCGCCCGCGGTCGATCAGAATGCCTTCGCGGTGACCAAGGCCGAGGCCGACCAGTATCACCTGACTAAGCTCTCTGACATCACCCCCGCGATCGCTAGCCAGTGGACGCTTGGCGGGCCGCCGGAGTGCCCGCAACGACCGTTCTGCCAGCCCGGGCTCGAGCAAACCTACGGCTTGAAGTTCAAGGCGTTCAAGTCGCTCGACACCGGCGGGCCTCTGACCTTCGCCGCGCTGAAGCAAGGTTCCATCAACATCGGTCTCGTCTTCTCCAGCGACGGCGGCATCACGGCGAACAACTTCGTCGTCCTCGAGGACGACAAGCATCTGCAGCAGGCGGACAACGTCGTGCCATTGATCCGGACGGAGGTGTTGAACAGCGAGATCACCACGCTGTTGAACAGCATCGACGCCAAGCTGAACACGCCCGATCTCACGGCCATGAACAAGAGCGCGGACGTCGACAAGCAAGACCCGATCGATATCGCGAAGACCTGGGTCACGAACCACGGTTTTTAGCCGGCTACCCGACTAACCTCACTCTCACCCTCCCCCGCTTCCGGGGGGAGGGTGGGGTGGGGAGCACGTTCCTAAAATACTTCGCGTGTCCGAGATCTACCACTTCGTG
>Ga0209473_1000553_pt1 | contig 22182 bp, 19 predicted proteins | sample GraSoiAngelo_133_FD_185890 | JGI IMG/M metagenome (GOLD analysis project Ga0209473, IMG submission 185890) | Grasslands soil microbial communities from the Angelo Coastal Reserve, California, USA - 14_0929_05_20cm (SPAdes) (version 2) | ecosystem: Environmental > Terrestrial > Soil > Grasslands ...
TCGAGGTAAGGTGATTTCACTCGCGGAATTGGGCGCTCGGGGAAGGCGCGTGCGCGATTGGAAAGCACTTCGCGTTCGAGCTTGACTGAGGTCCCAGCCATCCAGATGAACGGCCAGGCGAACAAGAGCGAACCGGCAATTAACAAAACGTAGATGAGGAGGCGACGCATCATATACTTGCGGTGCGAATCTCTCCGGGTAGCGCGCGCGTCTCGAGTGCTGGCGATGGCATCCCCGCCATGGCGGACTTTTCAACCCGTGCAGCACGAAGTGAAGTTTGTTGCAGCGAGACCCCGTAACCAGCACGCGAGCCGCTTGCGCTACCTCGAGCTAATGCTCCATCACTCCTCATAGTGTACCCATCGTTTCGACAGTTTCAGTTGAAGTAGTGTCAGCGCGAAAACAGCTAGAAAAAGAAACCAACCAAGCGCACTGGCATAACCCATCTGTAGAAAACGGAACGCGTTGTTAAAAAGATGGTAGGCGTAAAAGAGAGTGGAATCGATCGGGCCGCCTTGAGTCATGATGAATGACTGGGTAAAGATTTGCAGGGTAGCAATCAAACCCATGATGAGATTGAACAAAATGTAGGGAGTAAGTAACGGCAGGGTGATAGTGCGAAAGCGTTGCCAGGCATTGGCGCCATCGAGTGCGGCCGCTTCATAGTAGCTCGGGCTAATTCCTTTGAGGCCGGCCAGCCAGATGATCATTCCGCCGCCGGCCGACCAAAGTCCCATCAAAATCAGAGCGATCTTGCTGGTGTGTTCGTCTTGTAACCAGTTAGGCCCGTGAACGCCGAAAGCAGCGAGGGCATTATTAAGTAGGCCGATTCGCGGATTGAAAATCCAAATCCATAAAATACTGGAAGCCACTACCGGTACGATTGAGGGCAGAAAAAAAAATGTGCGCCAGACTGCTACCCCGCGCACTTCAAGGTTGAGCAGAAGAGCGATGGCCAGGCTCAACCCCATGCCGAGTGGAATGCCGATGATCATGAAAACAGTATTGCCAATCGCTTTCCAGAACAACGGGTCCCGCGTGAACATCCAGCGATAGTTTGCCAAGCCGGCAAAGCGTGCCGGATTCAGAATATCGTAATCGCAGAAGCTGACGACGATGGCGAAGAGAATCGGCCCGCCGGTGAAGAGAATAAAACCAATAATCCATGGTGAGGCGCAGAGCCAACCGCTGGCCCATTGCGAGCGGAAGTAGCGGCTGGGGGTTCCACCCGCTTCCTGCTCATACGCATGCTCCTGCTCGATTTCCTTCTTTCGAGCACGAGTAAGAGCAGGAGCATGAGGAAAGCGAGTGCGCGTCTCCCAAAGATAAATTCCGATGGCAGCGGCGGTTATTAGCAAGAAGTAGACAGCCAGAAAATACTTCCACGGCACAATCACACCTCGTGGCGGACTAAGCACCCGATCGAGCGCACTCTGGACGACTTGGGTGCTTTGATTGAGCGCTTCTTGGGCCGTCATTTTGTGGAAGATCGCGTTCTCAGTCGCGCGCTTCTGTTCATTAAAGAGTAATTGACCGACCGGCGTCACTGGCCGGAAAGGCGAAGTGTCGATCAGATCGTTTAACAGCTTAACGCCATCTCGAAGCTTAGGGGGAATCGCTGGATCGGACGCGATATATTTTTGGAAGGCCCACTGGTTGAGGTTTCGGTTCGCATTTTGCGTGGGCACATAGATGCGGCCGATGCTTTGCAGCCGAAGCCGCTCGTTTTCGCCGATGATTTCACGTGCGTGCTGACTACACATGTACTTGAGCAATTCCCACGCGCCTTCTTTTTGTCGCGCAGTGGAAGGGATGGCGTAACACCAGCCACTGACCCAACTATATCCGCTCTTCTCCTTGGCGCCGGTGCTAGCGGGCAATGGCGGAAGTGTGACCGCGTAGTTCAAGTTTTGGCCGTATTGCGCCAGCACTTCTGGAAAGGTCCAATAACCGTCAATCTTCATCGCCACCTTGCCTTGGACAAAGAGGTCGAGTTCCCCGGGCGGCGCGCTGCGCTGGCCGGATTGCGCCGTCCCCTCAAAGGCAAATTCCTTTTGGGCCCCGCCTAACGAATCATATACGCGCGTCATCCATTCGAGCGCCTGCACAGCTGGTGGTGAGTTCAGGGTGCAGCGACGGCGATCGTCGCTCATGAACTGTCCGCCATTCATCCAGGCGTAGAGGTAAAGCCAGGCGTTGCCAAAATTCGGGGCGAAGCCGAGCTGCGTAACGCGTCTGCGGGCGTCGTGTTCGGTCAATTTGACCGCCATCAGCTCGAGCTCCTCCCAGGTGCGCGGGGGCTGCGCTTCGCCGCTTGCATCGACAAAGCCCGCGCGCTTCAACAAATCCTTATTGTAAAAAAATGCGCGATCGTCCACTCGCTCCGGGATTCCGTAAATGCCGCGTTCATGTGTGGTCGGATTTTCACAAATGACTTCGTCCCAGCACGACTTGTAAAAATTCTCCGGCCGAATTGCGTCAGGCGCAGAATTGGTCGATTCGCGTGTGACAAACTCATCTAACTTGGTGAAAGCGCCGCGTGCCGCCCATTCGCTCACCGCGTAACGATCGAAGAGGATCAAATCGGGCGGCATTCGCCCCGCCAGACTAACGAGAAAGCGGGTTGGGTCGGCGGTCGGATCACGCGAGGCGGTTTGGCCTTTAATGATTTTGTAAATCGGGTGCGCTGGATCTCTTTCGTGCGCAACCTGGCTCTCGGTTTCAAACTCGCGCATTGCTTCCTCCACCGATGCCGCTTCTGGTCCGCTCTCGCCCAGATAAACGATTTCCACGATGCCGGGCTCGTTACGTTTGATCGTGCGTTCGGGATTTAGAAGCCAAAGCAGGGCGATGGCCGCCAGCGCGATGAAAAGAAATTTCCAGACGCTCATTGCTTTCCTGTCATGTCGAGCGGAATCGAGACATCTCTAGCTATTTTGAAAGTAGGTCTTTGCGTCGCATTAAAAGAGGAATGGTCAGAGATTCATCGACTTCGCTCGGAATGACAAATGCCACGCATGTCGCGTGTGCAGCCGCCACGGCTGCCGTTACAGAAACTAATGCGGGATTTCTCGACTTCGTTCGGAATGACGGGATAAATCGTAATTAATGAAGTTTTCCTCGCTGGGTGATTCCGCCCTCACCGTTAATTTCACTGATGAGTCTTCCAATCGCGAGCGATTATTGGCGCGCGCACTCTCGGTCGCGGAGGCTCTGGAGGGGGCGAACGTTCCTGGAGTAATCGATGTTACTTCCGCTTACGAATCGGTGGCGGTGTTTTTTGATCTAGCGCGGATTGAACGAGACGTTGAAGAGAAGATTCGCGCATTGGTTGCCTCGGCACGGATTCGCGTGTCACGAAAGAGGCGAAGAATTGAAATTCCAGTGTGCTACGACGCCGACTTTGCCCTCGATCTCGCCCGCGTCGAAGCGGAAACAAATTTGTCTGCCGACACGATCATCGCGTTGCATTCATCCGCCGAATTTGTTGTCGCGTGCGTGGGGTTTATGCCCGGGTTCCCTTTTCTCGTAGGGCTTCCGGAAAAACTGCGGACAACGCGTCTGACCACTCCGCGGACGAAAGTCCCCGCGGGTTCGGTTGCGATTGCGCGGACCCAGGCCGGAGTCTATCCGGTTGAATCTCCGGGCGGTTGGAATTTGATCGGTCGCACGCCGTTGCGTTTGTTTGATGCGAATGCGAATCCGCCCGCTTTGTTGCAGGCGGGCAATCGCATTCGCTTTCGTAGGATTACGCGCAATGAATTTGAAGCGCGCGCAAAAGAAAGCTCGGGATGACGGCGTCGGTCATTTCCGCAGGATTTCAGACTACGGTGCAGGATTGCGGGCGCGCTGGACTCCGCAAATTTGGCGTGACGCCTGGCGGCGCGCTCGATTCGGTTTCTTTGCGGCTCGCGAATCTTTTGGTGGGCAATCCGGAATGCGTGGCTGGTCTCGAAGTTACGAACGGTCGAGTACGGTTGAAGCTTGATGTCGACCGATTGGTCGCGTGGAGCGGTGGCGAATTCGAGATGCGAATTGGAGACGAGCCAATTCCGATTTTGCATTGCGCGCGCGTTTCAGCTGGCGGCATGATCGAGATTTCGCCGAAGCGCGGTGGCCGCGCCTGGCTGGCCATTTCCGGTGGAATTGATGTTCCTGAAATTCTGGCAAGCCGGGCGACCGATTTGCGCGCGCGCTTCGGTGGATGGGAAGGCCGCGCGCTACGCGATGGGGATCTGCTTCCGCTGGGTGCGGAATCAGAACTTTGCCCGCGTATTCGCGCCGCGATTCGAAATGTCGCTTCCGATTGGAGCGCACCGCGGTTCGGCTCGCGCAGAAGATTTCTTCGCGTTATTCGCGGGAAGAATTGGGATGATGATATCGGAGCAAAATTGCTCGCACAAAAATTCCGCGTGGCGATGAATTCCGACCGCATGGGTTTGCGGTTAGAAGGGGGTGAAATGGTATCGACTAACCCGGCCGAGCTTGTTTCAGAAGCAGTGGCGCCTGGAACTATTCAACTTCCGCATAGCGGCGCACCGGTCGTGCTTCTTGGTGATTGCCAGACGATCGGGGGTTATCCGAAGATCGCGCACGTGATCACGGTCGATCTCGGCTACGCGGCACAATTGCAGCCGCTAGACGAAGTCCGGTTCGAATTGATCGAGTTGGAAGAAGCGCGCGATCTTTTGCGGGAACGCGAACGCGATGTCGCCCTTTTTCGCGCCGGATTGGAGGCCCGTTTCGGATGAAAGTCGATTTAAATTCCGATCTCGGCGAAGGAGCAGGTCACGACGATGAAATTCTAAGCCTCGTTAGCTCTGCGAATATCGCGTGCGGATTTCATGCCGGAAATCCGGCCTCAATTTTCAATTCCATTCGCGCGGCAAAAGAGAAAGGCGTCGCAGTGGGGGCGCACCCAAGTCTCGACGATCGAAAAAATTTTGGGCGAACCGAAATGCAAGTGAGTGCAGCGGAGGCTTACGCGCTCGTGGCCTATCAGGTCGGGGCCTTTCAGGCGCTTTGCATTGCAGCGGGGGTGGAGATGAACCATGTAAAGCCGCACGGCGCCCTTTATAATATGGCGGTGCGTGATCGTGAATTGTCCGACGCGATCGCGCACGGGGTGCTCGCCGTTGATAGTCGCGCAATCCTGTTCGCGCCCGCTGGGACCGAGCTGTTTAGGGCGGCGCAAAAATTGGGGCTGCAAACCGCGGCCGAGGTTTTCGCGGACCGCAACTACAATAGCGACGGCACGCTCGTTTCCCGAACAAAGCCGGACGCGCTGTTGCATGATCCAGGCGAAGCAGCGGAGCGCGTGCACCGAATGTTGCGAGAAGGAAAGATTCGTGCGGTTGATGGTAGCGACGTTCGTGTTCAGGCCGAGACGATTTGCGTGCATGGCGACACCCCCGGCGCGGTAGAGTTCGTGCGGACATTGCGGGCGCACCTGGAAGGGGAAGGAATTATCATCGCCGCGCCGGGAAAGAGCTAGAGCGCACTGTTATACCGAGCGAGGCCGCGGCAACCCGTTGCGAAACCTTTAAGGTAACTTGGCGGGATCCCCCGACTTTCGCTCGGGATGACAGTGTAATGGGTACCGAGATGACCGTGTAATCGTGTCTGTCCATGAATAACGAACGCGATCAATCTTCTTCGCTCGTCCGCGGTCTTGGGTTGCTCGATGCCACCATGATCGTGATTGGCTCGATGATCGGGTCGGGGATCTTCATTGTCTCGGCGGAATCGTCGCGATTAATCGGTGCTCCGGGCTGGTTGTTGCTGGCGTGGACGATTGCTGGATTGCTGACGATCACCGGGGCACTTTGCTGCGCGGAGCTGGCGACGATGATGCCGCGTGCAGGCGGCGTTTATGTTTTCTTGCGCGAAGCCTACGGACCAGCGCTTGGATTTTTCATTGTCTCGGCGGAATCGTCGCGATTAATCGGTGCTCCGGGCTGGTTGTTGCTAGCGTGGGCGGTTGCCGGATTGCTGACGATCACCGGGGCCCTTTGCTGCGCGGAGCTGGCCACGATGATGCCGCGTGCAGGCGGCGTTTATGTTTTCTTGCGCGAAGCCTACGGACCAGCGCTTGGATTTTTATTTGGCTGGACCCTCTTTCTCGTTGTGCAAACCGGAACCATCGCTGCGGTGGCAATCGCATTTGCGAGGTTTCTCGGCGTCTTCGCGCCAAGTGTTGCGGGCGATCATTATCTGATCGCGCCATTCGTCCTCTTACCCGGGTATGCGATCAGTCTTTCAACCGAACAACTGGTCGCGATCCTTTTAATCGCGCTCCTCACCTTTTCGAATACACGCGGCCTTCGCGTCGGCAAGATTGTGCAGAACAGTTTTACGTTTACCAAAACCGCGGCGCTCATCGGTGTCATCGTGATTGGACTCATCTTCGGATGGAAAGCGAATTGCGCGGCGCTGGCATCGCACTGGTGGGATGCGTCGGCCAACGGCTGGAGTGCACAGGCGGCCCAACCAGGATTCGCCATCATCGGCGGACTCGCGGTTGCCTTATTATTTGGCAAAGCAATGGTCGGACCGCTGTTCGCGCAGACGGCGTGGACCAATGTCACCTTTATCGGCAGCGAAGTGCGCGAGCCGGGGCGCAATCTTTCGCGCGCGTTACTTTACGGTTGCGGGATTGTAGTCGTGCTCTATGTGCTCGCGAACGTCGCCTACATTGCGTCCTTGCCGTTAGCCGAAATTCAAAACGCGCCGCAAAATCGTGTCGCGGTCGCAATGATGCGCAGCATTTTCGGAACCCCCGGGGTGCTGGCGATGGCAGCGGCGATCATGATCTCGACCTTTGGTTGCAATAACGGGCTCATCCTCGCCGGCGCACGGGTTTACTATGCCATGGCGCAAGACAATTTATTTTTTCATAAGGTGGGAACAACAAATCGCTTTCACGTGCCGGCGTTCGCGCTGGTGGTGCAAGCAATCTGGACGGCCTTGCTCACTCTACCGCGCACGGTTACGACCAACGCGCAAACCGGGACGCCCACGTTCGGCAACGTCTATACGCAATTGCTCGAATACATCGTCTCGGCAGATTTGATTTTTTACGTGCTCCTTGTCGCTGCGGTCATCGTCTTGCGCAAAAAAAATCCCACTGCGGAGCGTCCTTACCGTACCTGGGGTTATCCCATTGTTCCGATTATTTCCATTGCTTTGGCGGTGATCGTAATCCTCGACCTGGCTTATCTCGCTCCAAGTATATTAGGAATCGGAATTCTGATCGTCCTCACCGGGGTTCCGGTTTATTTTTTGTGGCGACGCAAACCGGCCTGACTGTTCTGCGCGCAACGCAACCATTGGATTGACGCTAGGTCGTCTCTCCATGGCTACCGGCGACAAACCGGCCAAGATAGGTTGCAATTCCCGATTTATTCCGTGCGCAATGCTTGCACCGGATCGAGCATCGCTGCCCGGCGTGCGGGAAAAACACAAGCAAACAGCGCCGCAAGTCCGAGGATCGACATCGTGGCCGCGAGTAACAGAGGATTGTTAGCGGAAGTTTGATAAAGTTGCGACGTGATCAAACGGCCGAGGGCCAGCGCCGCGGCCAAACCGGTAACCAATCCGAGGACGACCGGCCGCATTCCCTGACTTACAATTAATTGCAAGATATCCTTGGTTTGTGCCCCGAGTGCCATGCGCACGCCAATTTCGCCGGTGCGTTGCTCGACTGTGTAAGCAACTGCACCGTAAATTCCAACCGTCGCCAATAGCAATGCCGCACCGGCAAAAATTCCCAACAGCCACATCATCAGCCGCGCCTGACCGAGTGCTTGGGCGACAATTTTGTCCATCGATTGGGGAATTGCGATCGCCAATCCGGCATCGACTGTGTTTAGCGACGATTGCACTACTTTAGTTGCTTCATCTTCTCTCAAATTGCTCCGGACCGCGATCACTGCGAATGGAAAATTCTCCTGCGCCCAGGGCCGGTAGATTTCCACGTCATTCGATTTTGCTATGAGCCGCGACCGCACATCGCCTACCACACCGATGATCTCCACCGGCGTGCTCGCACTCGAGACCAGAAGTGTTTTGCCGATCGGATTCTGGTTGCCAAAGACTTTGCGCGCGCCTGCCTGACTGATCAGCATCACGTTCTGATGATCGGCCACGTCGTGCTCATCGAAATCGCGTCCAGCCAGGATTGGAATGCCGAATGTCTTCAAATAATCCGGAGCAATATCGTGGCCCGCGGCTGCGGCACGTTTATCCACCGGCAAAATTTCTCCGTCCGGGCGAGTGTAAAGCATGTTACTGCCGGCAGCGGCGATCAACGGGATGTCGCCGCTGATCGTGGCGCTTTGAAGTGATGGAATCCGCTGCAATGCGGCGAGCGCCTTTTCCACGAAACGTTGGCGCGTGGCCGAATCGGGATATTGCGCCTGCGGCAATGTCACCAGACCGATCCACATATTTTCGGGACGGAAGCCAATGTTCTGCCGGCTCAACTTCACGAAGCTGGTGATGAGCAAGGCCGCGCCGGCGAGCAGCGTGACAGACAGCGCCACTTGCGCGCCGACTAAAATTTTGCGGAACCGTTGCTGGTGCACGCTGCCACTGGTTCCGCGGCCGCCTTCTTTCAATCCCCCAACCAAATCGGCACGCGAACTTTGCAGTGCCGGATAAATTCCCATGGCCACCCCCGTCAGGATCGACAACGCAATCGTGAATCCGAGCACGGAAAATGAAAGGTTAACGCCAGTATCGGGATTGAACGGAAGGAAATTTGCCGCCATTCTTGGCACGAGCGGCACGAACTGCGACGCCAATACCGCACCGATTACTCCCGCGAGAATGCTCACGAGCAAACTTTCGAAAATGAAAAGTCGCAACACGCTCGCGCGCGAGGCGCCCAACGCCATGCGCAACGCGATTTCCCGGCGGCGCCCGGTAAATCGCACGAGCAGGAGATTGGCGACGTTGCTGCACGCAATCAGCATTACGAACGCCACCGCGGCGAGCAAAGTGGCGAACGCCGATCGCAGATTTCCGGTCACATCCTCGGGCAGCGCTTTGAGACTCATGACCGATGAGCTGTCGATCTTGTCCGGATACTGAGCGTGGTAACTTTGCTCGAGAGGCCGCAACGCGGCCCGCGCCTGTTCGATCGTCATCCCCGGTTTCAATCGCCCGACCACGCGCAGAAAACCGCTCCCGCGCATCGTTCGTTCGTAGGATAGTCCGGGAACCACGAACGGTTTTGTCGTCCAAATCTCGGCATTCGGTCCAGTCCAGGAGAACGGCAAGTTCGGCAACACGCCCACGATCGTGTGCGGCACACCGTCGAGCGTAATGCTGCGGCCGATCACATTCGCGTCGCCCCCCATGCGTTTCCGCCATAAGTTCTCGGTCACCATGGCCACATCGGCGTTCTCTTCTTCCTCCGGCAAAAAATTGCGGCCGCGAATCGGACGCACGCCGAGGACATCGAAATAGTTCGAGGTAACCTTGCCGCCAAAAAGCTGAACGGGATCCCCCAGCCCGGTCAAAGTGAACGGAACCGCGTTTTCGCCGCCGAAGCTATCGAAAATCGTCTGGCTGCCTCGGAAATGCTGAAAGCGGGGCACCGACACCGCGAGTTCCAGCAAATTGCGCTCCCTGGCGTTCGAATACATGTGCACGACACGTCCCGGCTCTTTGAACGGCAGACCGCGCAGGAAAAGATCGTTGATCAGGCTAAAGATCGCAGTGTTCAGTCCAATCCCGAGGGCGAGCGTGAGCAACGCCAGCAAAGTGAATGCAGGCGACTTAAGCAATTGCCGGAGAGCGAAGCGCAGATCGGTCATCACAATTAGATCGCTCGCTTATGGACTTCGCAACGGCATCACTCGTATCGCAATGCGACCATTGGATCGACCTGGGTGGCGCGGCGTGCGGGAACGAAACAAGATGCCGCCGCGACGAGAGCGAGCATTCCTGCAACTGCGAAATAAATGAACGGATCAAGCGTGTTGACCTTGAAGAGAATGTTCTGCAAAGCAGCGGCGGCGAGAACTCCGAGGAGCAGTGCGGCGCCGCCGGCGCCAAGGACAAGCCCGATCCCCAACTGCCAGGCGCCTTGCGTCATGACCATGCGAAAGATGCGAGCGGCATCCGCGCCTAGCGCCATACGGATGCCAAATTCCTGCGTCCGCTGAGTAACGGAAAAGCTCATCACGCCGTAAAGACCAACTGCCGAGAGCACGAACGCGACCGCTCCGAAAATGCCGAATAAGGTCGCGATAATTCGGTTGCCACCGAGAATTTCATCGTGCAAGCGTGCTGGCGTTCCGGCGAAATAAGTCGGCAAATTTGAATCGAGTTCGGCGACTGCCCTGCCAAGGGCCGAACCGAGGGTATCAGCTCGCTGTCCCGGACGGGGGCGAACAATGATTGTGCAAAATTGCGTGGCCGGCGCGGCGCCGAGGAGCGGCATGTAAAAGCCGGCGGTATCGGTCTGTTGGTCGAATGGACCCTGCATCAGTGTGTCCGGAACCACTCCGACAATCGTTCGCCACGGCTGCGGTTGACCGGGATTATAGATCCGGATCCGACGCCCAATCGGACTTTCGTTACCGTAATACTTTCGCGCGAAGCTCGTGTTAACGATCGCCACCGGTTGTTTGGCATCGGTGTCATCAATGATGAAGTCACGGCCTTCCAAAACCTTCAAACCGAGTGTCGCAAAATAGTTATCCGAGACCGACTCGAAGTTTCCCCGGGGCCGATCGCGGTCCGTCGTATAATTTTGACCGTCCACTTCATATTGACCTTGGCCGGCAAACGTCATGCGGAAGCGATCGCTCATCGCTACAGATTCGAATTGCGGATTGGCTCGCAATGCCCGCACCGCACGAAGAAAAAATCCACGGCGAGCGTCCTGCGTCGGGTAAGCGCCTTCCATCAGGGCCATGCGCGCCGTATAAATGGCACTCTCGTCGTAGCCATAATTCAGCGTGATCTGATTTCGAATCGATTTGATTTGCAGCGTCGCCGCAATCAGGAGCGCGGCTGTCAACGCGATCTGCCCGACCACGAGCGCACGAGTGATGATATTGACCAACCGGCTGCTATTGCCGCGGCCGCCTTCTTTCATGATCTCGGCGGCATTGCCTTTCGAACTGACTAACGCCGGGACTAAACCAGAAACAATCGTTGCCACCAAAGTGATCGCGACGGTGAAGACGAGAACCGGGCCGTCTATCCTATATTGAATCCAATAAGGTGGCGGAAACGGCAGCGAATTCGTCGCCCGAATCAGCAGGTCGACCGCCCAATAGGCCAACATCACGCCCGCGACTGCGCCGAATGTCGCGACAACGAAACTTTCCGTCAGCATCTGGCGCACGATTCTCCAACGAGTGGCGCCAAGCGCACCACGAATCGCCAATTCCTTTGCCCGTAAGGCGGCGCGACCAAATTGCATATTCATCACATTCACGCACGCGATCAGCAAGACGAGGATGACCGCGCCAAGCATTCCCCAAACCTGCTGACGTAGTTGCGGGCCCGTCATTGCCTTCAAAAGGGGCTGGACGCTCGCGGACGTGAGAGTGCTGTTCGTTTTTGGATTGTCCTGTGCCAAGCGACGCGCCAGGCCGACAAACTCTGCGTTCACCTGATCGATGCTGACGCCCGGCTTGAGCCGGCCCATGACCGCGGGTGCGGCGTTATTGGCACCGATCACGAGCTGACCGCGGGGTATTGGAGGAAACTCATTGTAAAGGGTGACCCAAAGTTGTTCGGAAAATGGAAATTGAAAATTTGGTGGCATCACGCCGATGATGGTCGCGGCCTTGCCATTAATCCGAACGCTTTGCCCGACAATGTTGGGGTCACCATTGAAATCCCGCTTCCAAATCTCGTGACCTAAAATGGCGACTTTTTCTGCCCCGGGCTTGTTGTCGTCAGCGGTGAAGTCGCGGCCCATGATCGGCGAAACGCCGATAATCTTAAAGAGATCCTCGGTAATGTAGGCGCCAGTGTAACGCTGCGGATTATTTTTGTAGCTCACGTTGATTGTCGATCCGCTCAAATAACCGGCCATCTGGGCGAACGATTGCTGGGCCGCACGCAAATCCTCATAGTCCTGGGCCGTCGGGATGTTGCCGAGACCGAAATTATTGTTTGGCGCACTAGCCTGGGGATCAATCAACCCCACGCTCATCAGCTGTTCTGGATGAGGAAACGAAAACCCGCGCAATACAGTGGCGTTGACGACTGTGAATTGAGTGGTCGCGCCGCCGATGCCCAGTGCGAGCACGAGCACGGCTAGGAAACAGAAGGATTTCTCCTTGAACAAAACACGAAGCCCCACCCGCACGTCCTGAAAAAATGATTCAAACATAGTTCGTTCTCTTTTCCGTCTTCATGCTTGCGGGACGCTTTGTGCCACTGGTAGCAACGGTGTCGTCTTGTGCCCACTGCAAAGGTTGTGCCAGCACTCCACCTCGTGCGTAAACTGCAGGGTTTGACTGGGTTGGCCAGGCGCAATCCCTTTCGATAACTCGAATGGCTCTTCGGTTTCGGGAAATTTCTGTCCCGATTTCGGGATCGCATTATGCACCCATAGGCATGAGACCCGATGTTCTCAGCTGCAGACGCCGCCACGCAGGATTTTTTATCTAGACGGCATCAAGTCATCTCAAAATTACTCCAAAATTCGGAAAGCAATTTCAGAGCTCGAGAAACTTGATAGCTTTGAGCCGTTAAGTCCATCTGCACCGACAGCAGAATTGGATACGCCTTAAAATCTAAATTGGAGAGCCTGTTCCTCCAGGAGATCCTTTGGTGCGGTCACCGACCGCGCTTACAACTGTAGGCGGTCTCGGTAAGACGGCCATTTGCTAAATTTCTTTGTCCATCAACGCTGAGAATGCTTCTGCTAACGACTCGAAGGTAGCGAGCTTGATTTGCGGGCCGTAATGAAATTGCGAAAGAATATTCAAGCCAATGTCTTTGTGTGGATCCGGAATCACCCGTACCACTGTCGCGACACCTTTCTCCGCCAGCGCATCCATGATTTCGGCAAGGTGAGCCGTTGCCGCCGGCTCCATCCGATCAAGCCAGCGAAAATCGGTTAAGACGCGAAATCCGGGAGTCATCTCCTTCATCATCTTGCAGACTCGCAGCGCCACGGTTTCCACTTCTTTCTTCGTCACCTGACCAGCTGCGCTAATCACCAACAGCCGCTTCGATCGATCGGATTCGATGGAATACATCGATACGGGCGCTAGATTTTAATCGCTGGTTTGGCGCTTTGGCGCCGGCACTGGCTTATCGGAACTTCGTCTTCTTTCGTCTGAATTTTATCGCTGCCGCATACGCCGCCAACTCTCCCTTGGGATCTCGCCAGGAAAAAGTTCTCACCCGCGTCCGTCCTTTTTTACCGTGATAGGTGACAGAGTAGAATCGGCGGGTCTCGTAACGAGAAACCCCAACGACCGGCTGCTTCAAACGCAGTTTGCTCAGGATCCGCGACGGAATTGGCTGGCTGCGTTTATTGGGAAGCAGGCGAAGAACGCGATCGCGCCAGCGATGCGCCGCCTTGAGCGACTCCTTCGAATGTCCGGCGAAATGCTTGCTGTATTCCTTTTTATTGCGCGTGATTGCCACCTGATAGCCACTTGGCAAAATGCGGATATTAGTAAACTCGCGATATGCTCCTTGCCGTTTCTTCATTCCGCCACCTTGCCACCGTCTTAGGAAAAATGGAAGAACGTCTAACGAAAAATCGATATTTTTTTGGGTCTGCCGAAATTGATGGAGTCATTCGCTAAATTTGAACACGAAGGCTGGCAGCGTGTTGCCGGCAAATACGATTCGGTGTGGGCGAGATCGACCCGGCAATTCATCCCATCACTACTCGATGCCGCCCAGGTTAACTTAAACATGTCTGTTCTCGACGTTGGTTCTGGCCCCGGCTACGTCGCAGCCGCAGCGGCCGAGCGCGGCGCCATATCCCGCGGCCTCGATTTTTCCAGGGAAATGGTGGCAATCGCGCAAAAGATGTTTCCGCGGATCGAATTCTGCGAAGGCGATGCGCAAAATCTGCCTTTCACCGATGTGACCTTCGATCGCGTTCTGGCCAACTTCGCTTTGCTTCACGTGTCTGACCCGGAGCGCGCTTGTGCTGAAGCGTTCCGCGTCCTCAAGCCTGGCGGCAAATTCGGCTTTACGGTTTGGGCAGCGCCCGAGGAAAATCCATACGCGAAGATCATCGACGACGCCATCCAGGCACACGCTGATCTCGAGGTCAATCTTCCAGCCGGCCCACCGCACTACTTGTTTTCTGGTCGCGAGGAATTTCCCCGGGCGCTCGAACGCGTCGGGTTCGATGGCGCGTCAATGATTTTTAAACTCCATACCATTCAATGGAACGTTCTCACCGCGCGCTATCCATTCGATGCGGAACGAGACGCCGGTGTGCGTACCGCCGGATTGCTCGCGCGCCAAACATCCGAGAGACTCCGTGCCATTCAGTTAGCGATCGACAAGTCCGTTCGTCGCTATGCAAAAGGCGATAGCTTCTCTATTCCGAAAGCAGCCTACGTCATTGCGGTTACTAAGACGTAAAAGAAAGGCGGGTTTTAATTTCCGTTTCTACCCAATTTTGTATTCGATTATGAAACTCCTCGCTATTTTCCTTATTCTTGCCTGCGGCTCAAACCTCGGATCCGCTGCTGAGAGAGACGCAGCCATTAGTGAGAACGAATTGGTTCGGCGAACGCAAGAGCTGTACGACGCCGTAGTTCCCGGCGACCAGGCTCCCTGGAAGAAGTATTTCGCCGACGATTCCATTTTCGCGGATGAAAAAGGACGCACCATGGATAAGCTCAAGCTGATTGCGGATATCACGCCGCTGCCAGCCGGATATTCCGGTGCGATCAAACTCGAGCATGTACAAAGTCGGATTTACGATAACGTGGCGATTCTTAGTTACGACGCTAACGAGACTGAGACAATCTTTGGCCAGAATCTGAGCGCGCGTTATCATATTACCGATACCTGGCTGCGACGCGACGGGAATTGGCAGATCATCGCCAGCCAGGCGCATCGTTATTATGAAGATCCGGCCGTTGGGAAAGCTGATCCAATGAAGTTCCCCGACTTCATCGGCAACTATGAGCTTGCGGCTAGTCAAACACGAACCGTCGTCGCCGATGGAGAGAGCTTGTTCATCGAAAGAAATGGAAAGAAAGAGCAACTATTTCCGGAAACATCTGAGCTTTTCTTTCGCAAAGGTATCGAAGGCAGAATCCTGTTTCGCTATGACAAGAACGGGAAAGTCGACGCACTTATCGATCGTCGAAATAACGAAGATGTTGTTTGGCGCAAGGTTGCTGGCAAGTAGGCACCGCACTTGTAGCCCGCGACTCTTGGGTATCAGGCACGGTTTAATTGCATGAGCGGAACACAGGCCTGTGGCGTGTGTGCCCAGCGGGGATTCTCCCCGCTGTTCTTGAGACTGGGTGGCAGCGGAGTAAAACTCCGCTGGGCGCGCAGACTTGAGAGTCCGTGTTCCTCATGACGCGGCTCCGCAGAGCGTCGCCCTACCGCAGAAGGTCGCAATGCTGCCTTAGTGTTGTGATTTCCTTTGATAGACAAGATCGGCGGCGGCGACATCCTCTGCCGCTACGCCCACCGATTTAAATAGCGTAATCTGCTCTGCTGACGTTCGTCCGCGTTGTTTTCCAGCGATCACTTCGCCGATCTCGATCGGTTCCTTCCTCGCCGCGATGACGTCACCGGATTCCTTTAGTGCAGCCTCGCGCGATTCCACATAGATCGTCGCCCGCCGCAATACTTCGTCATCCAGTTCGCGCCAATTTGGCCGGGTCGCGCCGACGGCGTTAATGTGTACGCCGGGTGCGAGCCATTCACCGCGCAGAACTGGTGTGGTGGCTGAGGTTGCTACTACGATCACATCCGCTCCGCGCACCGCTTCTTCGGCCGAAGCTGCGGCGTGCACCCTGAACTTGCGGGCGAAACGATCAGCCTTACCCGGACTCCAAACTCTTACTTCAGTAAACTCCCGCACCAATCGTAAGGCCCCGAGATGGCTTCGCGCCTGCACTCCCGATCCAAGGATCGTTAGCACCTTTGTATCGGCGCGAGCGAGTAACTTCGTCGCCACCGCCGATACCGCGGCTGTGCGCATCTCGGTAATGAGCCGGCCATCCATTACCGCCAGGGGCTCGCCTGTTTCGGGTCGAAAAAGCAAAATCATGGCGTGATGTGTCGGGATCGCTTTGTTTTGCGGATAGAACGTTACCAACTTGGCCCCGAGCGCGCGCCCGCAGGCTGGCATGACGCCCAAAAAACCTTCATGCTCCGATACCGGAAGGACGGTTCGCAACGGTTGCAAGACCGCGCCGGCCGAAAGGTCCCGGAGCGCCTCGGCCATCGCGGGAATCAAATCCTCCATTCGTAAAAGCTTTCGAACTTCGTCTTCACTTAGAACCATCGGTGAACGTTGCATGGGCGTTATCAGCGCAATACTCGATAGACTTGCTCTGTCCGTCATTCCGAGCGCAGTCGAGGAATCTCTAACTATTCTTCCCCGAAAAAGCTAGAGAAGAACGGCCGCCCCAAAGCCGGCGAGCAGTAAATTCTCCCGGTCCGAGCCGGACTGGCATATTCGCTCGACATGACAAAGGTAAATTTTCATTCCCAAACTTCCTTTATGCACGCCGTCACATCTGAACCTCCATTTCGTTTTCTTAGCTTCCATCATGGGTTGCAACCCGAGGTTCTATTTCAAACGCAGCCGGGAAATATCTAATTTGATATTCTCACGCGCCTTTCGCCGTTCCTGGCGTGTTGCCCTGAGGTAAAGAATCGTTCCGGCAATGCCAAATGCAGCCGCACCGAGAAAATTGGCCGCGGGACTTCGAGTCCAAAGGTACGCTCCGAGAATTGCGCCGACACTCACGATTAGGTCGCGCATCAGGTAATAGGCGCCGATCATCTGGCCGCGTCTTTCCGGTTCGCTATAACTGACGATGAGGGCTTTGCGTGAGGTATCGCCAAACTCTTTCAGGCCGCGAATAAAGAAGGCGATCATCAGCGCGGGAAAGCTACGCGAGAAAAGCAATACAATTGGAAAAAGGGTGAACATCACGAAAGTGGTGACAACAAAAGGTTCGCGCCGTTGTTTATCGGCAAAGTGGGAAGTAGGAATAATGCATAGGGTTGCGACGAGCACTTCGATAGTGGTGAGAAGGCCTACTTCTTGTCCGCTGGCCCCAGCGTAATCCATGGCGAAGATCACGACCCAGGCGAATGGGATTCGTTCGCAAAAGCGAACCAAAATATCACTTAGCAACAACCAGCGCATCGGCGCGTCGAACTCGCGAAGACAGCGCAGCAAATTCCACCGCTCAGGCGATGGCGCAGTCTCTTCACTTTCTTTTACTTCTTCGCGTAATTCCCGGAGGGCGATGAAGGTAACGCCGGCAAGCAGGATCGAGATAATAAGCGCGACGCGAACTCCTGCGATCACGCCGAAGCGATCGATCAAGATTCCACCGATTAGCGGCGCGACCATCATCGGCACGCGCTTTATCACCATCTGAACCCCGATCCCCATCGAGTATCGGTTGGCGGCAACGGTGGCACCGACGAGCGAGAAGGTGGCCGGGAGAGAGAAACAGGTCCAGGAGAGAAACAAGAACATTCCGGCAATGACCGCGCCCCAATGCGGAATCAGCAGGACGAGTGCATAGCCAGCAATCGAAACGAGGTTGAAGGTGATGAAAGCGCGCCGGTGTCCCCAACGATCGGCGAGCATTCCTCCGGGATAGGCATAGATCGCGCTGACCAAAGTGCGCAGAGCGTCGTAAAGACCAATGACGAAGACGCTCGCGCCAAGAGTTTGGAGATATTTCGGAACGAATCGCATCCATAGTTCCTCCCCGGTTCCGATGACGAAAATCGCGATCAGGATGATGACGAGATTACGTTTGAGCGCGAAGAAATCCGTGAACTGCTTCCCGCGACTTATTTCTGGTTGATTCGGCGCTTCCATTTGGCGTCAGGCGGGTGGAGAACGAACGCGAGCTTGAGATTTCGCTGACTTATCGGTCGAAGCCGCCGAAATACAAACGATTCACAGCAGAAGAGAGGCCAGAGGCTCTCCTAAAAACCCTAGAGTGTGGAGTTTCCTGGAAGGTTGCACCTACCTTCTCCCGTCGCCGCGAGGGTGAATCGCATTCTGTCCTTGCGAGACAGTCGCCAGCATAGTCTCATTCTTGTTCGCAATGGGAGACGATAAGACCAACAATCTGTCGCATGTAATTGTTCGCGGCAGCGCGAGCGGCTTTGCGCAAGAGATTCAAATCGGCTCGCATCGTCTCACCAGTGACGAACCAGTTTCTTTTGGTGGGACCGACACGGGGCCATCACCGTACGACCTTCTCCTCGCTGCGCTCGGCAGTTGCACGTCGATGACGATCTCGCTTTACGCCCGGCAAAGGCGTTGGCCGCTTGAAGAAGTAACAGTTTTCTTGTCCCATTCGAAGATTTATGCGGCGGATTGTGCCGAGTGCGAAACAAGAGAAGGAAAGATCGATCGAATTGAGCGCGAGGTTCAATTGATCGGCTCACTCACTGCCGAACAGCGATCTGAGTTAATGGAAATCGCGGATAAGTGCCCGGTGCATCGAACCCTTACTTCGGAAATTAATATTAGGACAAGAGAGAAGGTTAATAGCTGAGAGGCGAGGAACCATTCGAGGAACAGGCGGCGACCGTATTAACATTCTGCATGGCGGAGAATCCGGTTGGGTAACGCACGCGTCTCGCGTGCTATGCCAGTCCGGCTCGGACTTTCTGCGTCCCGCGGATCCAAGGTAATTTGCGAGCACTGACTATTCCGCTCGTTTTGCAAACACGAAAGCCAGAAGAGAAAGCAGTTGCAGGATGACTGAGAAGATAACGAGGATAAGGATCGATTTCTCGTAGAGAATACCCATCACCCAACTGCCGAGAAACCAGGCGACGCCGAAACCAGTATCGAACAGACCAAAACCAGTGGCTCGGACGTCGCGGCGAAGCAGAGGAGCGATGACGGATTTCAGGAGCGAATTCTGGGCGCCCATGCCGATTCCCCAAAGAATCATTCCACAAAGGATAACCCAAGAATGGCCGAAAAAGACGAGAGGCGCGAAAAACGCGGAAACCAAAAAGACGGCAATGAGGATGGATAGACCAGCTTTATCAAACCATTTTCCAAAAACGAGGGCACCTACTCCGCCCAAAGCCATCGCGACGGCGTAGTCGATTGGAATAACTGGTCCGGCGACCGATCCGGTTCTTTGAAAGTGATAGGCAATGAGCGAGAAGTCAGCGAAACCGGCGGCAATAAAAGCGCCTGCAACTAAATAGAGCCAGTAAGAGCGCGAAAATCCTTGGGTTTCCAAAGTATGACCTGCCTCCAACTCGCGCGGATTAGGGAAAAGCTTACTAGCGACGAAAACAATCGCGATAGTAAGGAGCGCGGAAACTAGCAGCAGCGCGAAACCGGTTCGATAGCTGCCGTGCCGGAATAGTACCACTGAAATGATGAGGGGACCCAAGGTCGCGCCTGCCTGATCGAATGCTTCGTTCAAGCCGAAGACCCAACCGCGGCCAAGTTTGTGACCGGCGAACGATAGCATGGCGTCGGTAGATGGTTTACGGATAGCGCGCCCGGTTCGCTCAGCTACGATTAGACCGGCAGCAAGAGGCCAGCTGCCAGCCAGAGCCAATGCTGGGACTGCCAGCATATTCACACTGTAGCCGATGATCGTAACGAGCCAGTACCTGCCGGTTTTATCGCCAAGATAACCGCTAAGAGAACGCAACGCGTAGCCGAGTAATTCCCCGAGTCCGGCAGTGAAACCGATAATGGCAGCGTTTGCGCCGAGGTATCCCAGAAATTGCCCAGTGACGCTGCGTGCGCCTTCGTAGGTAAGATCAGCGAAGCCGTTGGCGATACCGAGGATGAGGACAAATCGAAATGCAGTTGCAGCGGTGAGTGACTTTTGCTGGTCAGGCACCGTTACGTTCCCGTTCTCTCTTCGACCTCCTGCGGTGAACTCGGCTTTTCACTCACCGGCTCGGTATCGTGCAGTCGACCGAAATCGACGGTAAGTTTTCCATGATCCGGTTCGGAATAAATCTCGACGAACCGTTGTCCGAAGCGAATGTCGCGCCAGCTGTAGTCCTGCTGGGTTTGCACCGCCGCTGGAATAACCGGGTCGATTCCGACGACGGATGCGATGAATATGGCACGGCTCGCTTCGAGTGATTCCGCAGTCTCGCCATAGAGCGGGCTTTGCTCGTCGATGGTGTGGCGAAGCGTGAGCGCCGCCGGAAATGCGATAAGGCGGTCGAAGTGAAGTTTCAGATCGTAGAAGTGCCTGAAATTGTCTCCCTCCAGGATTGGTTCATCGCGCGTGAACATGATTCTGAACTCCGCTTCAACCATGCTTTGTGCGCGTAGATTACCGACACGCAACATCAGAGTAGGTCGGCCATTGAGTGGTCCGATGACGATTGATCTGCTGAATAGAATTCGGGCGGCGGGTCGGGAGAAGCGAACAAAGATCAAGCCAGTCATGACCGCGAGGCCGAACATGCCATTGATGATCTCGACGGTAGTGACGACGTGGCCGTAAAGAGTTTGTGGATACCAGTGGCCGTAACCGACGGTGGCGAGCGTTTGCACACTGAAGAAAAAAGCCTCCAGGTAAGAGCCGGGCGTCATTCCGGCAATGCATTCGCCACCAAGCGCGTAGATGGTGGCGAAAATGAGGTTGATGACGATATAAATGGCCGCGATAAGGGCGGCGAACTCCGGCCAACTTAAAGCCAGCAACCATTGGTAGGCGTCGCGCCACTCCCTCTTTTCAAGATTGAGTTTGAGAAACTCAACCTGACCGGAGCGGACGGAAACGGGTCTTGGCATTGCTCACCATGAAAGTAAAAACTGGAAAGTAAAAAAGAGAAAAAAGGAGAGCAAAGAGCAGGGAGGAGGGGGAAGCAAAACCGAGCTAATCTTTGTTATTTGCCGCCCTGAACCGAAAGCTCCCAGCGGTAGCCATCAGGATCATGGAACCATAAGCCCATGTGTTTCGAGCCCGGAGCTTCTGGCCCGATCTCGTCACCGGGATCTTCGATCTTAACTTTATGTTTCTTCAGGTACGCCAGCGCTTTTCTTAGCGTTGCCATATCCGGCAGATGGAAAGACATGTGCTCAAGTGTTGACGGCGATGGTTTCCCTTTAAAAAGGGCGATAGTGATGTTGTCGTTGCCGATCGCTACACCGTTCTGGAAGTCGAATTCTTTGCGTAATCCAAGCGTACGCTGAAACCACCGGGCGCTCTTCTTCGGATCGCGCACCGCCAGACCAAAATGCCCAACCACACCGAGAACAAACGGAATTTTCGTATTATGATATCGAGCCTGCCTGAAAAAACAGATGTCTCACCCTTCGCAATTAATCCAAGCGTTGCACCAGTAGCCAGACCAGCCCCGAGAGGATGCCGGCAAAAATGGATAGGACAATCGTAGTGCGCCGAGTGTGCCGGCGTTTGAACTCCGGCACAGGGATATCATCATGAATGCGACTCGCCTCGAACATCACCATCAAAAAAAGTGTTACCACGAAGCCAACGACGCCCCATTTCAGAGCCCCGAGAATGGTGTCGAGCATTTGGATCTCGACTGTAATCGTGGCGTCTTTGGATTCAAGAAGAGCGCTTGCGAGAGAGTTCCCGGACTAAAAAGCGTCTCGTTATCTGCACCCTTCATGCTTCCCATTCGCCTCTCCCTTTGCAGGGAGAGGCTAGCGTGGGGAGTTCCTCAACGCGCCACGTTGTTAAACGCCGCAGCAGGACGTCGTAAAACACGTCGCGTGAGAAATCAGACCCTCTAGGGAAGCACTGCCCGTGCCAGCAACTCTTCGCGTCCTCAAAATGCAACGCGCAAATCCGTATATGTACCATGTGCGGCGACGTTTACAGATCAATAGCAAAAGCTTTTTGATCAAAAATGTTCGGTCATCAAATATAAGAAGTTTGTAAGTTTGTCCGACCTTTGAGTGGGCCGAGCGAAAGACAAAATATCGAGAAAACATTTCAACTTACTTGGGTTGAAATAGTTACAGGATTCGAACATACCTTG
>Ga0209473_1000557_pt1 | contig 22027 bp, 17 predicted proteins | sample GraSoiAngelo_133_FD_185890 | JGI IMG/M metagenome (GOLD analysis project Ga0209473, IMG submission 185890) | Grasslands soil microbial communities from the Angelo Coastal Reserve, California, USA - 14_0929_05_20cm (SPAdes) (version 2) | ecosystem: Environmental > Terrestrial > Soil > Grasslands ...
GGCCGTACTCCCCGTCCCGGCACTCACGGTGGCCACTGTAGGATTGCTGCTCTGCCACGTGATCGCTCGGAACGGGAGGAGATTTCCGGCCGCGTCCCGCGGCTCGGCGCTAACTTCCACGAAGCCTCCGACCACGAGCTTCGCGGACCCGGGCGCAACCGCCACGGAGGCGACCGGAGCCAACGCCACGGAGACTTGAATCGTGGCCAGAGCACTCGGCCCGTCCATTTCGGCCTGCACATGCGCCACACCTCCGGCGAGCGCCGTTACGAGGCCACCGGCCGACACCGTGGCCACTACCGGGTTGTCACTCGTCCAGTTGAAGGGCCGGCCCACAATCAGGGTGCCGATGGTGTCCCGTGCGACAGCCGTCAACTGTCCCTGCCAGGCGATCGCGAGTGCGGACGTGTCGGGCGAGACTGTCACCGTGCTCGCCGGCAAGACCATGGTGGTGCCAGTCGTAAAGGTGACGGCGATGTCCGCGTCGAGGCTGCCACCGGTGATGTCTTCGACCCCCGTCGTCACGACCAGGCGGTAGTCCGTGTTCTGGTCGAGCGGCCGGGACGGGCTGAACACCGCCGTCGTCGGGCTTCCAGCCAGGAGGCTCACGGTGCCCGGGATCGACGTCGTGCCGTTGAAGAGTTGTACTGACGCCGTGAGCGTCGTGACGTCGACAGGGCCGCTGAAGACGATCACGATGTTTGCGTTGAGCGGCTGATCCCGCTTACCGGACCCAGGATCGGTGCGGATGACGCTGATCCGCCGGATAGGCGTCACGGCAGCCGCTGCTCGGAACAGCACCGAGTCGGTCCCGTCGACGACCACGGTCGTAACGCTATCGCCGACTTTCGCCGTTAGCGCTACCGGGTCGAAGCCGCCATCCTGAATTGCCGTGGTCACCGTCGCTCCAGACGTGAGCGCACGCACTGTGGCCGTCACGCCCGTCGGGACCGTCTTGGGAACGAGCGACGCGTACACCACGCTGTCGCCGCTGGCACTTGCGGCAGCTGCGGCCGCGAGGCCCCCTCGCGGGCTGAGCGCCGGCGGTGGTACGGGATGAGATACGATCATGCCCTCCCGGGCGACTCCGTTGGGGCCCGCGATCGTGTGGTCGCCGGCGCATCCGACCAGGACCCAAAGCAAACCGACCAGCGCCGCCCGTGTCGCGTGCGGCGGTGCCGTCAGTGGAATGGCACAAACGGATCTCACGGCGCCGCGGGGTGACGGGCTCACCGCGTCCGGTCCTCTGCAGGTGCGCCGCCTATACTCACGAACCCCGCCCAATAGAAAGGATGCGCCGTCGCGGGTGCCGCGAGGAGGGTTCGTTGCGCGAGCGCCAGCGCACGCGCGGCATCATCCTGTGCCTGGTAGCCCTCATAGAACCGCTCCATCAACGCCGCGCTCGCCCAGTCGTCCACCGGCCACAGCGTCGCCACGACGCGCGCGGCTCCAGCGTGGAGGAACGCGCGGGTCAGCCCGACCCAATCGTCGCCCGCGGGCACGTCCGCCAGCGCGCCGGAGCCGAGCCCCGTCTGGCACGCCGACAGCACGACGAGGTCCGCCGCGAGGCGGAGCCCGAACACTTCGTGCACCTCGAGCCGCCCGTCCTGCTCGCCTCCGGCAGCCAGGTCCATATACGAGAACAGGGGATTCTGCTTGTTGAGGACTCCGTAGGTCGCGAGGTGCAGGATGCGCCGTCCCGGTGCGTCGCGCCGGAACGCGGCCTCGGTCGCGGCCTGGCCGATCAGGACCTGCGGATCCGCGCCACCCAGCCGCGCCACCGCCGCCACCTCCCGCCGCGAGGCGGGCAACGCGTCGGTTCTCGGCGCGAGGGCGAGCACGCCGGCGGCGCCTCCCGTGCGTCGATCGCCCAGCGCGAGCCACACCGACGCGGATGGCGTCAGCGCGACGTCGTACCGCTCGATCAGAAACCGTCCCCGACCGGCACCGCTCACGAGCGCGGCGAACGGCAGGTAGTGCAGCTCCGCATGGGGAACGAGGATCAGTCGTGCCTTGTGCGCGAGGAGACCGGTCTCTTCGAGCGGCGCGACGAGATACTGGTGCAGCTGCCGCAGCGGAGCGCGCCACAGCGAGTCCTCACCCCCGGTCCCCCTCTCCGCTGCGCGGAGCGGGGGGACGAGGCGGTAAGGCAGCAATGTGCCCCGCGCGAACTCGACCAAACGAGCGAGGTCATGGCGCCTGACGCCCAGGTCCACGGCCGCGACGGTGTCGCGAGTGATGACGAACGCCAGGGAGCCCGAGTCGCCGACCAGGTACTCGACGAACGCGGCGTCGGGCGCGAGGCGCCGGGCGACGTCGCGCCAGGCGGCCGTCGGGGACGCGACGAGCATGGCGTGCCGCGAGCTGCGCTCCCGGATCTCGAGCAGCAACTCGGCGTACGCCTCCTGATTGCGAGCCAGCGCTTCGCGGGTGGCCGTACCGGTCGTCCCGGCGCCAGGGTCGCGCAGCGCCGCTGCGTCCGCAGCGTCGAGATCGTGCGTCAACTCGGCGATGTGGCGTCGCAGATCCTGCTCCCGGACGACCAAATCGCCGGCCGTATCGGTGGGGGACGCCACCCGGCCGCGCTGCAACAGCTCGAGCATTTCGCGCGCGCGCAGCCTCTCGCTCGCCTCAAACGCGGCCGCCGGCAGCGCACGGGAGCGCTCGACGACGGCGAGCTGGGCGTACACGTCCCATTTATCGGCGAGAAACGCCGAGCGGCGCTCCGGCAGGGCGAGCGATCCGCCGGGCCGCTCGATGTCGGCGAGGGCGGCCCGCAGCTCACGCGCGGCTTGGTCATCGAGGCCCCGCGCATGCCATGCTCGCCCCAGTCCCGCGTGCAGCCGCCAGGCGATCTCCGGTGCGACGTGCTCACCGAGCCGGTCGAGCCCCGCCCGGTAGAGCGACTCGGCAATGACGGGGAGACCCGCTCCGGCGTCCAGATTTGCTCGCTCGCCGAGCGCGGCCGCGGCGCCGACGGGATCGCCCAGGCGCTCGAGGTCGGCGGTCGCCTGGGCCAGCAGGCGTCGGGCGAGGGCCGTGTCCCCACGTATTGCGGCGAGCTGACCGAGCGACACGCGCGTCAGTGCGGCGGCGCGCTGGTTCCCGGAGGCGACCTCGGCACGCAACGCCCCCTCGAGCATCGTCCCGGCCCGCGCGTAGTCGTCGCGCGCCAGAAACAGCAGGCCGCGCCCCTGGCGCGCCTCGGCCTCGCCCGCTTGATCGCCGGCCCGCCGGTACAGCAGCTCCGCCTGGGTGTACAGCCGGTCGCCCTCGGCGACCGTGTTCAGCTGGGCGGCCAGGTCGGCCCGCGCGAGCGCGATGCCCGCCTGTACGCCGGGCGGCGCGCGCGCCGAGTCCGCGAGGCGTTGGGCACGGCGCAGCTGGTCCAGCGCCGCCTGGAGCTCGCCTGCCGCTGCGAGCGCGCCGGCGAGCTCGCGCCGCACCGCGAGCGCGTCCGCCAGTGGCCCGGTTCGCCCATAGATGGCCACCGCCTCCTGCAGGGCGGTCCGCGCGGCGGGATAGTCGCCGCGTCGCAGCTCGAGCTCGCCGAGACCGCGCACCGCGTCCGCGGCGTCGGCCCATTGCTCGCGGACGCGCCACGTCGCCAAGGCGTCGCGGTACAACGCCTCCGCGTGCGCGAAATCGCCGGTCGCGGCCGCGAGCGCGGCGAGGTTCACGAGATTGGTCGCGGCGACCTCGTCTCGCCCGTCACGCCGGTTCAGGTTGAGCGCCGCCTCGAACTGGCGGCGCGCTTCGTCCGCATCTCCGGTGGTCTGCGCCAGCAAGCCGAGGTTGTTGTGATCGGCGGCGACGCCCCGTGAATCACCGATCCGCTCGCGCAGGCCGAGGGCCCGCGCGTACCCGTCGCGCGCGGCGGCGAGGTCGCCCCGATCGGCGCGGGCACCTGCCAGCGTCCCCACGGCATTGGCCTCCACGCGAATGTCCCCGACCGCGGCAGCCAGGGCGCGCGATCGCTCGAGATAGACGGTCGCGCTGTCGAGCCGACCCTCCCGGAGAAAGCCGGCGCCGAGGTTGCCGAGCACTGCCGCGATACCGGCCGTGTCGCTGATTCCCACGGCCCGGGATAGCGCACGGCGCCAGATCGCCATCGCGGCCCCGGGACCCGCGCGGCCATACGCCGCGACGCCGGCGCGCCGCAGGCTGTCGGCCCAGACCTTCGCCGCCCGCCGGTCCGGCGGCCACGCGACGAAGCGTGCGACTTCCCGCACCAGGAACGAATCGCTCCATGCCGTGGCGTAGGCCGCGGCCAGGCCTTGCGCTGCCGGCAGGTCGCCGCGGGCCAGGACCTGGGTGATAGCCTCCCGCACCGCGAGCGGGTGCGAGCGGACCTCGAGGACGAGCTGAGACTCGGGGATGCGGAGGGCGAGGAGGCGCAACGAGTCCGCGCCCGGTGACTGGGTAACGAGGGCGGCGAGCAGCAGCGATGGTCCGAGCACGGCGGTCATCGCCGGGCGCCGGGGGCGATGGAGAACCGGACCAGGTCGGACGCCGACCACCGGGCCACCCCAGTACGTGCCTCGACCTTCCATAGATAGGGTCGCCCGGGCACGAGCGTGACCGAATCGGGGAGGGGGGCGCTCGTGTCCGCGACCTGCGCCTCGTACAGCACTCGCCCGCCGGCGTCGAACAAGACGACGCGGTAGCGGTCGGCGCCGGCCAGCGACGACCAGCGCAATGCGCCCGCGTGGGCCACTGTGCCGACCGGCGACAACGGGACGGGCTGCCCAGCCGGCACCGGCGGCCCGCGGTGTCGCCCGGGGACGTCGTCCACCCAACGCGGCAACGCGAGGACGAGAAGAATCGCCGCGGCGGCGGCGGGCAGCCCGATCAGCCACAAGCGGCGCCGATCGCGACCCTCGAGCGCCGCCTGCGCGCGCGTCACGGCAGGGTCGGCGAGGCTTCTGGCGACCGAGGCCAGGATCCCGCGGCAGCGCAGGCAGGTGGCCAGGTGCGGCAGCACGGCGTCCCGCTCCGCCGGATCGAGCGTGCCATCGGCGAGCGCGGCGAGTGTGTGGTCGTCGAGGCAGTCGAGCGTCTCCCGTGCGGGAGACTCGAACCGATGCCGTAGCAGATCGAGCGGATCGGGATCGGTCACCGGGTCAATGTCCCTCTCGTGGCGCCGTTCACGCTGGTCGGCGATATGAGACGGTCGGGACCCGGACGACTGCTCACAGGTCGCCCCGATGGATCCCGACCTGAGAAAGCCGTGCTCGTACGGTCGCGAGCGCCCGGTAAGCGCGGTTGTGGACCGCCTTCCCGTTCGGGAGGCCGAGGATCCTCGCGACGGCCGAGGCCGGCAGCTCATCCACGATGTACAACTCCAACACCACGCGGTCCTGTGGGGTGAGCGAGCCGAACGCGTGCTCGAGCAGGCGGCGCGCGTCCCCCGCATCCTCGGGTGGTACGGTCTCATCGACGACTTCGGGAGGCATGGGCGCCCCCAGCTCTCCGAGCACATGGCCCCGCCTTCCGTCGGTGACGGCGAGGTAGGTGGCCCGAAGCTCGGCGAGAAACGCCCTGAAGGAGAGCGTGGGGGCCTCGCCGGCGCGGATCAGCTCATAGGCTTCGATGTGACTGCGCTGGTCGAGGAAGACGTGCTCGAAGATGCGGCGCCGCAACCCTGGCAGCGCCGAGGCGACGGCGGAGAGCCGGCGGCGGCCGTCGCGGTGCCGAAACCAGTCGACCGTGAGATGGCGGACGACCGTGACGAGCCACGTGGAAAAGCGAGCGCGGTGGTCCTGTTGTGCCGCGAAGGCACGGAGCCGTCGCAGATCGTCTTCGCGCAGGGCCTCGCACACCCGCGCGAAGACGTCCATCACATCGTCATGGTCTTGGGCGTAGTGGCGGATGGCCGCGAAGATGAGACGTCGATAGCGGTCGAGAAACAGGTCCCACGCGGCGTCGGGTTTGCCCGACTCCAGCTCGGCCGCCCAGCCTTCCATCCGCACGACCTTCAGAGAGGCCTAGCGGGATATACCTCACGCCGAAGGCCTGTCAAGCGTGGAAACGTTGTGGGCGCCGACCGGGCGTTCACCCTCGCGCTGGAGGAGTTGTTCCAGCCGGTCTGCCTCACACCGAAGGCCTGTCAAGCGTTGAAACGTTGTGACCGGCGCCCGGTGGGTGCCGACCGGGCGTTCACCCTCGCGCTGGAGGAATTGTTCTAGCCGGTGTGACTCTCCCTTTGTACCGCAAGCCCAGCCAATGACTTCCACGCCTGAGACTAACCGAGGCCCGCTGGCGGCGCTATTCTTCCATTTGAGCTTCCGAGCTTCGAAAGCGGCACGCAGTCACCGTATGAGCCTGTATCTGCTTTGCCTGGCGATTGGTGCCATCGGATTAGTGGCGATGGCGCTCACGGGCGTCGGCCGCCACGGGCATGGCCACGTCGGCGCCAGGCTGGGAGGCCGCGGGCGGGCCGGGCACGGGCACTCACCCGGGCGCGGCGCGCAGCCGCACCACGCAGCGGGTGTCCGCGCGACGGCCACCGCCTGGCTGTGGAATCTCACGTCGCCGCGGCTCCTCTTCAGCGTACTCATCGGGTTCGGGACGACCGGACTACTGCTCCGCGGTGTGCTGGTGGAGGCGCTGGCCTTTGCCGCGGCGCTCGTGGGCGGCGTGCTGTTCGAGCGCGCTATCGTCGGCCCGGCATGGAACTTCCTGCTACGGTTCGCGTCGGCGCCCGCACTCACCCTCGAGAGCTGCATCCAGGACGAAGTGCGGGCGGCCACCGGCTTCGACGCGAACGGCCAGGGTCTCGTCGCGGCGGAAGTCGACGGCCAGGTGATACAGGTGCTCGGAACACTGCGTCCGGAGGACCGCGCCGCCGGCATTCGCGTTCGCTCGGGCGACCGTCTCCGTGTGGAAGACGTGGATAGCCGGCGGAACCGTTGTACGGTTTCGTACGTCGGTTCGGAGATCGTCTGACGGCTCGTGGCGGCGTGTGAACGCCGCATTCTCGTCGTGAGGTGCCTATGCCCCAATGGATCCTGGTCGTCGCCGTTCCCATCGCGGTACTGGTCCTGCTGCCGTTCATCGTCGCCGGATTCCTGCGCGACGTGGATGCGGGCACGATTCGGATGGTGAGCTGGCTCAACGGCTCGACCGTCATCTATCGCGGCCCGGGGAAGTCGAAGGAGATTCCGTTGCTCACCACGGGAACGACGCTCTCGAGCAAGGTGATCAACGTGGACCTGGACATCACCGACCAGACGGCCGACGTCGAGGAGTCGGGCACGCCGCGGCCGATCAAGGTGCGCGTCCTGGCCAGCGCCATCGTCTCGGTGGGCGACTCGGATACGATGATCAAGACAGCGGCCAACCGCTTCTTCGCGAAATCGGACGAGGAGCAGATCAGCACGCTCACCGACCTGCTGACGAGCTCCGGCCGGCGCGCCATAAACCTGTTGACCCATGACCAGCTGTTCTCGGCGAAATCCGCGACCCGGGGACCACGGACCAGCTTGCCGGCGGTCGCGTCGGCGCCGGCCACGGCCCTCGTGGAGGCGGAAGACGATGACGATCCGCTGGCGATCATCATCCGGAAGGCGTGCTCGCGAGAGCTGACGGACCTCGGCCTCGTGTTCAATTCGCTCAACATCAAGGTCGTACAGTCCGAAGTCGCGGAAGCGCGGCGCCGCCAATCGGCCGCCGAGGCGCAGGCCAATGCCGACATCGTCGCCGCGCAGCAGGCCCGCCGCGCCAAAGAGGCCCAGCTCGAGGCGGAGCGGGTGATCTCCGACAAGCAGCGCGAGCTGGAGCAGACCAAGGTGTCGAACGCCGCCCTGGTGGCTCAGGCGGAGGCCAAGCGGCAGGAAGCGATGGGAGTGCAGCGCGTCGCCGAGCTCGACGCCACGCAGATCGCGCAGGCGAAGGCGGATGCGGAGAAGGTGCGCATCGACATCGAGGCCAAGGCGCGCGCGGAAGGGTTGCGCATCACGACCATCGCCGAGGCGACCGCGGAAAGCATCCGGCGGATCAACGAGGCGATCCAGGCGGGCGGGGAGCCCTATTTCCGTTACCGCCAAATCGAAATGCTGCCGCAGATCGTTCCGGTGATCGCCCAGGGCCTCGCCGATGCCAAACTCATCACGATCGCCGGTGGGAGCGGGGCGGGGGCGCCCGAGACGACGGTGCAGAACATCACCGCCGTTATCCAGACGGCGCTCGCCGCGCAACTCGTGACGCGCGGCGGGTTGCTCGATCGCGAGCCGACCGACGGCGGCAACGCCCGGCAAGCGGACACTGCTCGGCTCGCGGACGCACCGTCCCCGACGCCGACCGCGGAGCCCGTCCCGGGGAAGGCGAGATGGCAGCAGTGATGCTGGTCGAGTCCAGCCCTTCGCATTGTGCCGTCTCCGTGGAAGTTCGCCAAACGGTAGGATCCCCCATAAAGCGCGGGTCAAGGCACGTCATCAGGCGCCCCGGGGCCTGATGGCGGAAGTGTGACAATGGAGCCACACTTATGGAAGCTGCGATGCGCCCTACTCGTGGCGTAGTGCGAGGGCGCGTACTCGGGCGCTCTGGTCGGGGCGTGGCACCACCCTTGCGCATGCGCAACATCACGTATGAGACACGTTGCGATTGCGCTACTCGCGGTGGGTTCGCTCGCCGCTTTGCCGCCCCGGGCCACGGCGCAGCGCGCCGCTAAGGAGCTCGCGGCGTTCACGTTGGCTTCGGGCGCGCGTCGGCAGTACCGCTCCGTTGCCGTCGGCCTGCTAGCGATGCGGTCGCAGCCGGTCGCGCCGAGCGGCATGGGGCCGCTTGCGGCGCGTATGTCGTGGAGCACTCTCGGCATTGCCGAGCTGCCCGCGCGTCGCTCCTGGACGGCGTCGCATACGGCCCTCGCGAGTGCTTTTACGGTCGTCCTGTTGGTCGACGCGGCGCAGACCCGCGACCTGGCACGCCGGGGATGGCCCGGCTTCCGGGAAGCGAACCCGCTGCTCGGCCCGCGCCCCAGCGTCGGCCAGGTCAACACGTACACGGCGCTCGCGGCCGCCGGCATGATGACCGCCGCCGCCGCCGCTCCCCCGCGGGTTCGTCCGTGGCTGCTCGGCGCCGCGCTGGTGGTCGAAGCCGTGACCGTCGGCGGGAGCGTGCGGAACGGCCTCCCCCTCAGAATTCACTAGCCTCGCCGTCGTCAATCGGGCGATCGTAGCCTGCGAGCGCTGCCCGCGGCTGCGCCGTTATTGCCGTCGCGTCGCCCAAGACAAGAAGCGCGAATTCCGCGACTGGACGTACTGGGGCAAACCCGTCCCCGGGTTTGGCGACCCGAGGGCGCGCTTGCTCGTGGTCGGGCTGGCACCCGCGGCGCACGGCGCCAACCGCACCGGCCGCATGTTCACGGGCGACTCGAGCGGCGACTGGCTGTACGCGGCGCTGCACCGCTACGGGTTCGCCAGCCGGGCGCAATCGACTTCCCGCGACGACGGGCTGACGCTCGACGACTGCTACATCACCGCGGCCGCGCGCTGCGCGCCGCCCGGCAACAAGCCGAGCCGCGGCGAGCTGGAGCGCTGCCGGCCGTATCTCGCCGCCGACATCCGGCTGCTCTCCCGCGTGCGCGTGGTGCTCACCCTCGGCCGCATCGCGCACGACGGGTGGCTCAAGGCGGCGGGCTGGTGGGCGCCGCTCGCGCCACGCGACCGGCCGGCGTTCGCGCACGGCGCCGTGACCACACTCCCCGACGGCGTCGTGCTCGTAGCGTCATACCACCCGAGCCGGCAGAACACCAATACCGGCAAGCTGACACGGGCGATGTGGCATGGAGTGTTCGAACGGGTTCGGCGGCTGCTCGCTACTGGACGTCGAACTCGGCCGTGATGTCGTAATCGTCCACGTCGCAGATGCCGACGTGCGCCACGTAGCGTCCCGGTCGCGGGGCCGCGTCGACGGGCAGGCGGATGGCGTCGCGGAAAATGCCGCCGCGCGTCACGGCGAAGCGACGGGCGTCGGGATTGAGCACCTTCGTGGTCGAATCCCAGTGGTAGCCGCTCTGGCTGCCCGTCACCGAGATGCACAGGAAATCGTTCGTCCGCAGCATGAACAAGATGGGCGCCTGACGCTGGTTCGCGATGCTGAAGAGCGCGATCGGGTTCACGCCCGTTTCGTCGCCCTGCGCGTCGCGCCAGGCGAAACGGTCGGGTACGACGGAGAGCGTGACGTCGGCGTGCAGCGTCAATCCGTGGTCGACCGTCCGGTGGGTCGTGCGCGGGGGCGAGCGCGCGCTCATCTTCTCCACGTCGATGCCGATACCCGGCGTCCCACCCCCCGGCACACGGGCGACGTGCCCGCGGGCCGCGACGTACTCGTTACGATAGCGGCTCCACCGCCCGCCCTTCCCGACCAGCGGGAGGACGAAGGTCCGCACGCCCAGGGCGTGCACCGGGAGTGGAGCCACGATCGTCCACAGGTCGAATTGCTCGTCGTTCTGGAGAAATCCTTCCACTGTCAACGCAGTGTCGGCGCCCTGCTGGGCCGGCGACGCTGTCGCAAAGCCGAGCAGGGAGAGCGCGAACACGAGGGTGACACCAGCGCGTTGCATCGCGGGGAATCTCGGGCCTGGGAGCTCGGACGGCTAGAGTGGGTTGCTCTGCGCGATACGCAGCGCCTCGGTGAAGACGGCCCGGACCTTGGACTCGTCCCAATGCGCGTGGCCGGGTGTGAGCGCGCCCATCCACATGTCCAAGTCGGAAGGGGGGCTCGTATCCGGCGGTGCGCGCCGCTTGAACGAAAGCCGCCCCATCGTCAGACGCCGCCACAACGGCGCGGGGAGCGGCTCGGGCTCGCGCACCCGAGCGGGGGCGGGGTGCTGCAGGAACGCGCGGATGACCGGCGCCAGCTCGTGTGCGGTCGTATCGAACGTGTGATCGCCACAGAGGTACGGCGCCAGAATCGTCCGTGACTGATGCACGAGTGCCCGGACCTGGTGGAAGAACGCGGCTTCGTCTGTCATGGAGTGCGAACGCTCCTTCCTCGGATGACTCCGGATCATGGCATCGATCCCGACACGCGATCCGGCGGCCCGGCCGCGCCTCGACGGTGGTCACCACGGGCAGACCCGGGGGCGACGCCGAAGCCTAGGGCCGCGCAGCCGGGTGTCCGGAACGTCACGTACCGCCCCAGCACTCTGACAATGAAGACCCGGCCGAAATCGACGTATCCCATGCGATGGGCGGACTTGAGCGATGTGAGGTTGTCGGACTCGATGTAGGAGACCAGGCCCTTGAAGCCCCGGGCCCGGTAGGCCGCGAGGGCGCGCGTCATCGCGATCGCATGGAGCCGGCGGCCGCGATACGCGTCGAGCGTGAGGCCCTTGTACATGTAGATGTAGGCGGGGTCGAAGTACACCCGCATGCCGTTGCTCGCCGGAGTCGGTGAATGCGCGTACCAGCCGTACGCAGCCGGTTGGTCTCCGTCGAGGAGGGCGTAACACTCGTCGCCCTTGGCGAGCGCTTCGTCCAGAAACTCCGGTGTCACATCGTACTGCGGATCCGCCGACATGCGGCGCAGCGTCTCGCGATCGAGAAAGTCGCCGCGCAGCCCGGGCGGGAGCTCCAGGAAGGCCGGGGCGACCACAGTGATGCACAGCGCCCGCAGCACCTTGAAATCGATCACGCGCTGGATGGCGCGGAGCAGCAACGCCCGCAGCGCGCTCCAGAAGCCGAACGCCGATGCCTGGGATCTAAACTCGGCGCTGATGCGCTGGACCCGCACCCGGGGACCTTGCCAAGGGACGTCGAGGACTACCGCAGGTAGCGCGCCACGCTGCGATTTCGCTACAACGCGCTGTGCGGCGCGGGTCTACGGCAGGTCGCAAGAAGTGGCTGTCGCATTGACGCCACAAGCGCCCTTAAGGCACGGACTGATCTCGATACCGGCGGGCCTGTCCCGGGGTCAGCATCTCCTGCAGCACGATGTCACGTTCGATCGGGGCGGCGAACAGGTAGCCCTGCGGGTCGGCGCTGAGCCAGCGCTCCCACTCGAGCACGTCGAGGGCTTGAGCGACGGGGCCACGCTCGAGGCCCGTGGCACGCGCCAGCCGCTCCACGTCCCCGCGACCCCCCAGGGCCGCCGCCGCGCCGAGCACGTGCTGGGCCGCGAGCGGCAGCCCGCGGAACCGCAGGCACACGGCTCCGATCACCGCGGGCGGCAGGGTTCCCGGCAGCGAATCGATCAGGGTGCGCGCGGCGGAGGGCCACGCCGGCGCGTCGGGGGCGAGCCGATATCCGGCGGCAACCGCCTCGAGCAGGGCGACGGCGAGCAGGGGAATGCCGGCGGTATCGCGCTCCACGCGTCGCACCAACCGCTCGCGCTCGTCCGCGCCGTAGGCCGGCACGGCCCACGCGACCAGTTCCGCGAGCGCCGTCTGGTCCAGGCGCGCCAGCCGGATCAGTGCACCCTCGAGATCGCGTCCCAGCCGGCCCTGCAGCACGTCGAAGCGCTGTGCGTCCGGCACGCCCCGCGCCACGCCCAGGAGCAGCAGCACGCGGTGTGGAGCGGCGTCGCGTGCGAAGGCGGGGAGGACGGCGAGCGACGCGGCGTCGAGCCACTGCGCGTCGTCGAGTACGAGCAGTAAGGGACGCTCCTGAGCCGCCGCGATCACCGCGGCCGGGAACGCGTCGTCCATCGGCATCGCGCAGTCCGCGCCGCCTCGGAACCGGGCGCCCAGATCGGGATCGAGCGTTCCCAGGGTCGCGAGGGCAGCCGGCGGCGCGCTCGCGAGGCCGGGCGCGTCTCCCAATCCGGCGGCGACGAGTCCAGCCAGCGCGCTCCATTCCCGCTCGCGGTCGGCCGGCACGGCGCGGGCCGCCGCCACGGTCGCGTCGTCCAGCCGGGCGCGGGCGACGAGCTCTTCGATCAGCCGCGTCTTTCCCTCGCCCGGCTCGCCCTGGACGAGCACGACCTGTCCCCGGCCGGCCTTGGCGCGCTCCCACGCCGCCGCTGCGACCGCGAGCTCGGCCGCGCGACCGAGCAAAGGCGGGCGGGGCCGGGCGGCCGGCGGCGCAGCGAGGATGCGGCGCCCGACCCGCGCCTCGCGGATCCGCTCGACCAGGCGGGCCAGCTCCGGACTGGGAGCCGTGCCCAGGGCGTCGGCGAGGGCGTGCGCGAGACCCTGGGCGACGCGCAGCGCCGCCGCGCGGTCGCCCGCGAGCGCGAGGGCGCGCATCGCCGCGCGCGCCGCCGGCTCCGACGTCGGATCGAGGCCCACCGCGCCGAGCGCCGCGCGCGTCGCCGCCGCGGTGTCGCCGCGCGCCAGCCGTGCCTCGGCGGACCGGACGAGCGCGTCGAGCCCGCGCGCGCGCCACAGCGCCCGCTCCGCGCCGAGCCAGGTTTCGAAGCCGTTCTCGCCCGGGAGCGCCAGTCCCTCGAGGAATTCTCCTTCCACGAGCGCCGCCGCGGCGTCCCATTCCCCCCGCTCGGCGAGGGCGGCGAAGCGGTCGCAGTCGAGTGTGACGCCGTCCGCGGCGAGCCGCACCTGATCGACGTCGGCCTGGACGGCGGCGTCGCCCAACGCCTGTCGCAGCACGCGCAGCGCTTCGCTCAGCGAGTGACGGGCCTGCTTCTCGTCGCGGTCGCTCCATAAGAGCCCGACGAGATGCTCGCGCGTGCGGCTCTTGCGCGGGCTGCGCGCCAGGTACACGAGCAGCGCCAGGTGCTTGCGCCACAGCAGCTCGGGGGGCGCCGCGGCGCCGTCGACCGTGACGCGCGCGGGCCCGAGCACGCGGACGGAGAGGTGTGGGGAAGGGGAGTCGGCCATCGCGTCCCGATTATCGGCCACGATGCGGTCCCCAGCAAGCGCCGCTACATTCTCCCCCGCATGCCTGCCCCCGCACTCGAAGACGTGCAGCGCGCCGTGGGCGACCGCTACGAGGTGGTGAGTCTCGCGGGCGCCGGCGGCATGGGCGCCGTGTTCCGGGCCCGCCATCGCACGTTGGGTCACATCGTCGCCGTGAAAGTGCTGCCTCCGGAGGTCGCCGCGAGCGCGATGCGGCGCGAGCGGTTCCGGCGCGAGGCGACGCTCGGCGCCGGGCTCGAGCACCCCAACATCGTGCGCGTGTACGACTTCGATACCCGGGGCGGGATCACGTTTCTCATCATGACGTTCGTGCGGGGGGCGACCCTGGACGAGCGGCTCCGGGCCTCGGATCGTCCCACCAGCGACGCGATCCTGCGCAGCGTGCGCGAGGTCGCGGACGCGCTGGGCTACGTGCACCGCCGCGGCATCGTGCACCGCGACGTGAAGCCGGCCAACATCCTGCTCGACGAGGACAGCGGGCGCGCCCTGCTCGCCGATTTCGGGGTCGCCCACGTGGAGGGCTCGGCCGACACGTCGCTGACCCAACCGGGGATCCCCATCGGCACGCCCGGCTATATGGCCCCGGAGCAGGTCGCCGGGGGGCGCGTGGACGCCCGCACGGACCTGTACTCGCTCGCGGCAGTAGCGTTCGAAGCGCTCACCGGCGGGCCGCCCGACTTCAAGGCCGACCGCGCTACGCTGGCGCGGGTGCTGCGCGCCGCCCGGCCGGGGCTCTCCGCCCGCGCGGCGGCCGTGCTCGTCGCCCCGATCACGGAGCGGCCCGATGAGCGCCCGGGCTCGGCGGACGCCTGGATCGCGGCGCTCGACCGCACGCGATCGCGGCGCCGGCGCTGGGCCATCGCCGCCCTGGCGGTAGTCGTCGCGGCGGGCGCGGCGCGCCTGGTGTGGGGACCGGCAGCGCCGTCCGACGTGCCGCCCCGGCTCGCGGTGATGCCGTTCGCGGTGCTCGGCACGCCGCCTTATCCGGCCACCCAGCTGCCGGAGTATTTCGTTTCCCGGTTCCGGCCGGTGGAGCACGTGATCGACGTCCTCTCGTTCGGGCGCGTGGCGGCGCAGACGGGCACCGCGCCGCCCTCGAACGAAGACGCACGCGATCTGGCCCGGCGTCTGGGCGCGCGCTTTTTCATCCAGGGCAGCGTGTCGTACGCCGGACCGGCGGTCACATTGACGGCGACGCTGTACGAGGGCAGCCGCGCCCGGCGCAGCGGCCAGGCGACCGGTCGCGTCGGGTTGGACGAGTCGGACGTGATGGACCGGGTGTGGGCCCAGCTGTACCCGGAGTTCACCCCCAGTCCCGAGGCGACGCTACCGAACGGCGGGCCCGACGCGCTCGCGGCGTATCTGAATGCCGAAACGGCGTTCCGGCGGGGCGACTATCGCACGGCGCGCGACGGGTACACGCGCGTGATCCGCGCCGATACCGGGTTCGCCATCGGGCGGCTGCGCCTCGCCCTCGTCGCCGCGCAGGTGGACCCCACCGAGCAGGGGTTCGGCGCGCCGCTGCGGAGCGCGATGCTGCACCAGCGCGGCCTGTCCGATGCCGACAGCCTGCTGCTCGACGGATACTCCGAGCTCCTGTCGCGCGGCGACGGTCTGGCGGCGCTGGCCCGGTTCAAGAGCGCGACCGAGCGCGCGCCCGACTATCCGCAGGCGTGGTACGTGCTCGGCGAGTTCTACTACCACTTCGGCGACCTGTTCGATCAGAGCGTGGGCGAGGCGCGACCGGCGTTCGAGCGGGTGCTCGACCTCGATCCCCGGTTCTCCCCGGCGATCGGCCACCTCATCGCGCTCGCCAATCAGGTGGGCGATCGGCCGGAAACGGAGCGTCTGATCCGCCAGTACCTCCGGGTGGACTCGACGTCGGTGGTGGCCGAGGTCGTGGGGATCGCGGACACGCTCATCCTGGGATCGATGCCCGATCAGGCGGCGCTGCTGCGGCACGTGTGCGGCCACAGCTTTCTGGCGCTCAAGTCGCTGGCGTTTCAGGCCGCCGCGTTCGGCACGGCGGCACAGCGCCAAGGACCGGCGCGCCGCGTGTTGCGCTGCCTGGAGCAGCGCGCCGCCACCGATCAGGAGCGGGTGCGTGTGCTGCGCATGGGACTCGCGGCGGACCTCGCGGCCGGCTGGGTGGACAGCGCGCGCGCCCGGCTCAGTCGCGCCGGCCCCTGGGCAGAGCGGGAGCGGGACCTGTGGCTGCTCGTGATGCACGACGTCGGGTTGCCCGCGCTGGGCGACTGGGAGCCGGCCGCCGCCCGGCTGGCGGCGCGCCCCGGTGCGACGCAGGACAGCGACGTGACCGCCCACTGGGCCCTGGCGCGGGCGGGGATGGACCGCGGGCGCCACGCGGCTGCGCTGGCGCGGCTCGCCGCCGGTGGGGAGGCGCCGCTACCGGCGAGCCTCGCCGCCGACCTGCAAGCGCGCGCGGCGCTGCTGCGAGGCGACTCGGCCGCCGCGCTGCGGCTGTGGCAGGGCGCGACCCGCCGCTATGCGGTGCTCAGCGTACCGTTCGAGCTGGTGGCGTCGCTCTGGCCGCTGCGCCTCGACCTGGTGCGTGTGGCGCTGGCGCGCCGCGACAGCGCCGCGGTGGCGCGCGGCTGCGCGTCGTTCGAGGCGCTGATGGGCTACACCGACCAGGTTGCGCAGCCAGAGGTCGCGAAGCTCTGCTTCACCCCGGGCGTGCGCCCGGGGTCAGGGCGCTAGTCCACCCCGGAGAGGAGGGCGGCGATGAAGATGGCCGCGATGCCGCTCGCGGCGGTGAGGGTGACCCCCGGCACCCAGCCGAGCTCCATGCCGAGCGACATGCGCATGTGTGACTGAACGGCGACCTCGCATCCGCTCGGGCTACAGCCGAGGAGCACGGGCCCGCGCACCAGCTCGGGCCGGGCCGCGAGCCCGAACCAATGGTTGGGACTCCAGCGCACCAGGCCGAACACCGAGCCCGACTGGAGGTCGTCAGTAGCGGCCAGCAGCGGCGCACCCACGGCGACGTCCACGGACGCCGTAGACGACAGCCAGCGGCGGTAGTGGACGGCCGGTCCGACACCGACGCCAAGCCGGTCCAAGCTCGCGAACACTGACGCGCCGATGGCGTTGCGGCTATCGACGTTCGCCATCACGCCCCAGTCTGCCACTGCGCGCACGGGCGTATCGCCGCTCTTGATATCGCTGCCCAGTAGCAGGTAGGTCCCGAAATTTGTGAACGCGAAGGCGGAGCAGGCGGGCTTGGGCCGCGCGCGGTAGCAGAACGATGATTGGGCCTCTTGGGCCGGTGCCGTCTCGGACCAGCCGAGCAGCAGGGGAAACCAGAGCAAGGTGCGACGACGCATGAGCAACTCCCGCTGTGAAGGGTGTGCTCCCAATAAGAGGGAGGCCCGTCAAGCGGATTTCAAGAGCGGGCGCTCGTGAGCACCCTCACCGCCTTGACCAATTTGGTCAAGTACGGTACAGTAGGCGCATGCGTCGTCGCAAGCAGGTCGCTTCAGTGCGCGAGTCCGTGAGCCTGTACGAGGCGAAGACCCACCTCTCCGAGCTGGTGGAGCAGGCCGCCCAGGGGCGGGAGATCATCATCGCCAAGTCCGGGAAGCCCAAGGCCCGCTTGGTCCCGCTCGCACCCAAAGACACGCGCCACCTGCGTAAACCCGGCAGAGGGAAGGGGAGGGGCTGGATCGCTGACGACTTCGACGCGCCGCTGCCGCCCGAAGTCTTGCGGTTGTTCACCGGCGAATCCGAGTGAGGCTGCTGCTCGACACCAACGCGCTGGTTCGGTGGCACCTGGAGAAGCTTCGGCCCGCTGCGGTTCGTACCGTGCGGCGGGCCGATCTCGTTGCGGTGAGCGCGATCAGCGCGTGGGAGATCGCCATCAAGCGGGGCGTGGGCAAGTTGGAGCTCAAGGACACCGTGGAGGACATCGTGGCGCAGAACGGTTTCGTCGCGCTTGCGACGACCATCCGTCACGGAGACTTGCTGCGCGACCTGCCGCTGCACCACGCCGACCCGTTCGACCGCCTGCTCATCGTGCAGGCGCTGGACGAGGGACTCACGATCCTCACCTCGGATCGCTCGTTCGAGCCGTATCGGGTGCCGGTGGTGTGGGCGTGAGGGGATGACCAGTGCCATGACTAGGGGGTGATTCCCACGCTGAAGCGTGGGCCCGGCAAACCACAGTGCTGAAGCACACGCCCTAAGAGTGTTCGCTTGTGGGACTCGGCATCCCAAAACCGCACGCCTCGAACTCGGACCTGCGCGAGCGCTGGTGGCAATCCGTTCGCCGGCCGCACGTTAGCGCCGTCCGCCTCGTGGTACGAGGTGTGCTAAGTCAGCGCCTCGTGGACATCGCCCGCGCACCCCTCCCCAAGACCGGCCGGTACGTGAAGGCCGGCATCGGAGCCGGCGCGATCATCCTGCTCACCGTTTTTCTCACGAGCTTGAAGCCCGCCGCACCGACCGTGGACCGAGCGACTCTGTGGGTCGATTCGGTGCGCCGGGGCGAAATGGTGCGTGAGGTTCGGGGGCCCGGTACGCTCGTCCCGGAGCACATCCGCTTCATCACGGCGCTCGCCGCCGGTCGGGTCGATCGGGTGCTCGCGCAGCCGGGCCAGCGCGTGAAGCCGGAGACCGTTCTGCTCGACCTCTCCAACCCCGATGTCCAGATCCAGGCGCTCCAGGCCGAGCAGCAGCTGGCGGCCGCCCGCGCCGAGCTCGTGAGCCAGCGCACCACGCTCGAGAATCAGCGTCTCACCCAGACCGGACTCGTTGCCACCACCCGTACCGAATACCTCCAGGCGAAGCGCGAGGCGGAGGTCGCCGAGTCGCTCGGGCTGCATGGAGGCATGTCACGCAACGACGCGGCGCTGGCCAGGGACAAGGCCGCCGAGCTGGAGACCCGCTACGGGATCGAGCAGCAGCGGCTCGCACTCATGACCGAGACGATCGACTCCCAGGTTGCGGTGCAGCGGTCGCAGGTGGACCGGCTGCGCGCCGTGGCGGAGTTCCAGCAGAACGTGCTGCGGTCGCTGCAGGTGCGCGCGGGCGACTCGGGTGTCGTCTCCGACCTGACACTCCAGCTGGGCCAGTACGTGCTGGGCGGCACCATGCTCGCCAAGGTGGTCCAGCCCGGGAAGCTCAAAGCGGTGCTGCAGATCCCCGAAACGCAGGCGAAGGACATCACCATCGGCCAGAAGGCCGCGATCGACACGCGCAACGGGATCGTCCCCGGCCACGTGATCCGGTTCGACCCGAACGCGATCAACGGCACGGTCGCGGTGGACGTGGCGCTTGAGGACACGGTCGCCGGCATGCGCCCCGACCTGTCGGTCGACGGCACGATCGAGATCGAGCGCCTCGAGCACGTGCTCTATACGGGGCGGCCCGGATACGGCCAGCCGAACAGCACGATCGGGATGTTCAAGATCACCGATGAAGGGCATTACGCGAACCGGGTGCAGGTGCAGGTGGGTCGCAGCTCGGTCAACACGATCGAGGTATTGCGGGGTTTGAGCGCGCGCGATTCGGTGATCCTGTCCGACATGTCGCAGTGGGACAACGTGGAGCGGGTGAGAATCAAAAGATAGGGATCAGGGGTCAGGGGCCAGGGAGGGCCGATGTCCAGCAACGGCGCCGCGTTGATTCAGCTCCAGGGAATCAAGAAGGTCTTCTACACGGACGAAGTCGAGACGCACGCGCTCGCGGACGTGCACCTGGAGATCAAGCAGGGCGACTACGTCTCGATCGCGGGGCCATCGGGCTGCGGCAAGACGACGCTGTTGTCGCTGCTCGGTCTGCTCGACACGCCGACCGAGGGGACCTATCTGCTCGAGAGCCGGCCGGTGGCGAACCTGTCAGCCGCCGAGCGTGCCCGGATCAGGAACCGCCGGATCGGGTTCATTTTCCAGGCGTTCAATCTCATCGGCGATTTGACCGTCTACGAAAACGTCGAGCTGCCGCTCACGTACCGCGGCATGGCGGGTGCCGAGCGTAGGCAGCGATCGCAGGCAGCGCTCGAGCGGGTCGGGATGTCGCACCGGGCGAAGCATTACCCGGCGCAGCTCTCCGGCGGTCAGCAGCAACGCGTCGCGGTGGCGCGCGCTGTCGTGGGCGACCCCGCGATTCTCCTGGCGGACGAGCCGACCGGGAACCTCGACTCGACCAACGGCGAAGCCGTGATGGAGCTGCTGCGCGAGCTGCATCGCGGCGGCGCGACGGTGTGCATGGTCACCCACGATCCGCGCTACGCGCAGCACGCGGACCGCACCGTGCAGCTGTTCGATGGACGGGTGGTTGAAGAGCAGGGGTCGGGGGTAAGGGGTCATGGGCCAGAGAAGGTAGACGCGGGCTCGGGAACGCTGAGCCCCGACCCCTGACCCCCGACCCCATGCTCTCCGACCTCCGCTACGGCATGCGGACCCTTCGAAAGAACCCGACGTTCGCGCTCGTGGCGATCCTGGCTCTGGCGCTCGGCACCGGGGCCAACGCGGCGATTTTCCAGCTCGTCAACGCCCTCCGTCTCCGCTCGCTTCCGGTAGAGAAGCCGAACGAACTCGTGTCCATCGGGATCGACCTGCACGGCAAGGGGCGGGTGGGCAGGGGGCGTGGGGGTCGCTCGATTTTCACCGAGCCGCTGTGGCAGGAGATCCGCTCGCAGCAGCAGGCCTTCTCGTCGCTGATCGCCTGGGGCAACGGCGGGTGGGATCTCTCGGGCGGAGGAGAAGCCGTTCTCGCGAAAGGGTTCTACGTGAGCGGAGGGTTCTTCGACGCGCTTGGGGTGCACCCTCAGATCGGTCGCCTGTTCACGGAGCAAGACGATCACAAAGGATGCGGCTCGCCTGGCGTGGTGCTGTCGCACGGGTTCTGGCAGGCCCGGCTCGGCGGCCAGCCGGGTGTGATCGGGCAGACGATCATCCTGGACCGCCGTCCGTTCCCAGTGATCGGGGTCACGCCGCGGGGCTTCTTCGGAGTGGAAGTCGGCCGCACGTTCGACGTGGCACTCCCGCTGTGCGCCGAGGCGCTGCTGCAGGGCCAGCAGGCGGGAACCGGCCAGCGAGCGGTCTGGTGGCTCGACATCATGGCACGTCTGAAGCCGGGCTGGACGGTGGAGGGCGCCCAGGCACAGGTCGCCGCCATTTCGCCGGGCGTGTTCCAGGCAACGGTGCCCGCGACGTACACGACCGACTGGGCGAAGAACTACACGTCGTTCACGCTCACGGCGAGACCTGCCGCTACCGGCGTGTCGAACCTGCGGAGCAGGTATGCGACTCAGCTGTGGGCGCTGCTTGGCGCCACCGGCCTGGTCCTGTTACTCACCTGCCTCAATCTCGCGAACCTGATGCTGGCGCGGTCCACCGCCCGCGGCCGCGAGGTTGCCGTGCGTCTGGCGATTGGCGCGTCGCGGCGCCGGGTCGTCCGTCAGATGTTGTCCGAGAGCGTGCTGCTCGCCGGATTGGGTGCCGTAGGGGGGCTGCTGCTCGCCCGCTGGATTAGCCAGACGCTGGTGATGTTCTTGAACGCGCGCGGCGGCGGAATCTTCGTGGACCTGACTCCAGACTGGCGCGTGTTTGCGTTCATGGCCACGGTCACGGTCCTCACGTGTGTGTTGTTCGGCTTGAGCCCGGCGCTCAAGGTCACGCGCCGCGATCTCGCGCATGCCATGCAGCGCGGCGGCCGATCGTCGACTGAAGGACATGAGCCACTCGCGCTGCGGCGCGGGCTGGTGGTCGTGCAGGTCGCGCTCTCGATGGTGCTCGTGGTCGGCGCGCTGCTCTTCGGGCGCACCCTGAAAAACCTCGGCGCGGTCGACCTGGGCTTCGATCCCGACGTAGCGGTGGTGGCTGTCGACCTGGGCAGAACCGGGGTGCGGCCCGAGGCGCGGACGCAGACCTTCGCGTCCATCGTCACGCGGCTCCAGCAGGTCCCCGGCGTTCGCCACGCCGCCGAGACATTGATCGTGCCGCTCGACGGCAGTGATTGGAACGGACGCATCGTCACGGGCGGTGCGGTGCAGGACGGCGACGCGCATTTCGACGAGGTCGGCGCCAACTACTTCCGCGTGATGGGGACGCCGCTCCTTGCGGGACGCATGTTCGACGGTCGAGACCGGCCCGACGCGGCGAAGTCGGTAATCGTGAACGAGACGTTCGCACGACGGTATTTCCAGAACGCCGATCCCATCGGGAAGACATTCCAGATGGAGCT
>Ga0209473_1000560_pt1 | contig 21874 bp, 18 predicted proteins | sample GraSoiAngelo_133_FD_185890 | JGI IMG/M metagenome (GOLD analysis project Ga0209473, IMG submission 185890) | Grasslands soil microbial communities from the Angelo Coastal Reserve, California, USA - 14_0929_05_20cm (SPAdes) (version 2) | ecosystem: Environmental > Terrestrial > Soil > Grasslands ...
CGCGACGACCCTCAGGGCCCGAGACACCGCTAGCGCTCCACCAGAGCGATGTCCGTGATTCGCAGCCGCTGGCCGGATGCCAGCTCGATCTTGCGCTCATAGGGACGGAACCCGTCGCGTTCGACCCGCAGCAGGTGCGATCCGGATGCCACCTGGAGGTCGATTTGCGGCGTGTTGCCCACCGGTTGGCCGTCGACGTACACGCTGCCCCAGGGAACCGAGTTGACCGACAGCAGTGCCGGTTCCGCGGGTGGGGGAGGGGCCGGCCGCTCGACGCGCCGCGGGGGTGGCGAGGCTGCCGGCGTCGTGCGCCGCGCCGCGAGTGCTCGCTTGACCGGCACGGGCTCCGGGCGGCGGCGCACCGGTTCGCGTGGCGGCTCGGGTGGTGGTGTCTCGACCGCCGCCGCGGCCGTGTCGGCGCGCGCGCCCTGCGGCGCAGGCGATGGCACCGATTGCGCGGGAGGAATGCTGGCGTCGTAGGCCGTGGTCTGCGACGCGGGCGCGGACGACGTGCCGAGCCACACCGCGCCCCCGCCCACGACGATCACCAGCGCGGCGGCGGCCACGAGCCGGCCCGGGTGGCGCGCCGGGGGACGCGACGGCCGCTCCCGTTCTTCGTCTTCTTCGTCGTCATCGGCCACGATCACCACCGGCGCGCGCGGGTTGCGCTGCTGCGGCGGCCCTTCGAACCAGGACGCCGCCGGAGCGGCGGCCGGGGCCGCGGCGGTGGGGTCGCCGAGGGCGGTGACGAAGTCGAGCACCGTGGGGAACCGCTCGGCGGGCCGGCTGCTCAAGGCCCGGCGCAGCGCCTGCGACACGTGCAGCGGAATGTCGCCGCGGCCGTCCAGCAACCGGGAGAGCGGCGGCGCGTCGCGCACTGGTGTTCCGGTGAGGCACTCGTACGCGAGCGCCGCCAGCGCGTACTGATCCGCGCGCGGCCCCGGCTCGCTGGCACGCGCTTCGTCGGGCGGTACCTGGAACACCCCCCCGACCAGGAAGTCGCTCACCTGCACCCACTCGTTCGCGCCGACGACGACGCAGTCGGATCGCAGACCTCCGTGCGCCAGGCCCCGCCGGTGCGCGTGGTCCAGCGCGCTCGCCACTTGCTCCAGGATGCGGACGCAGGTCCCGACCTCCAGCGCGCCGACCGTCTCGAGCATGTTCTCGAGCGAGCGACCGTCCACGCGCTTCGTGGCGTACCACAGGAAGTGGTCGGTGCCGCCGAAGCGAAACGGCGGCAGGATGTGCGAGTGCTCGAGCTGCATGGCGGCTTCGGCGGCGCGCGCGAACCGATCCGCCGCCGGTCCCAGCTGCTGGCGCGCGATGGCCTTGAGCGTCAGTAGGTGATCGGCCTCGTCGGAGGCACAGTACACGATCGGCTCGGGCGACCCGCGCAGCAGCGCCTCGATGCGAAACGCCGCCGACAGCTCGCGCCGCGCGTCGAGCTCGGTCGGGACGAGCTCGACTTCCTCGGCGACGGCCGTCGACGCCTGCGAGCCGTGCGGATCCGTGGGCGTGGACCCGCCGGCCGGCGTGGTGCGGCGCCCTCGCGCGGCGCGCGCGGGGGGCGTGGGCTGGGCGGCATCACCGGCCGCCCGCGCGTCGGGCGAATAGCCGCACAGCACGCAGGTGCGCGCACCCTCGGGGATGTCGGCGAGGAAACAGCGGGGACAGCGCACTACAGCACCGAGATAAAGAAGTGAGAGCTATCCACGTTGCCTAGCTGGGTATTGCCTGCCTGCAGCATGTAATAGTCGGTCCCCCCCTGGTCGATACTCAGGTCCGCGAACGTAGCGACCCCGTTCACCGTGGGTTGGAGCAACGTACCGCTCAAGGTACCGGCTCTCAGCAAACCGCCGTTGTGGCCGATCGCGATCGTGATGCTGCCGCTGAACGTGGGCACGATATTGTTCTGGTCGTCCACCGCCGCCACCTGGACGGGCGGCGAGATCGTCGCACCTGGCGCCGTGCTGGTCGGCTGTTTCACGAACACGAGCTTCGTTGCCGGGCCCGTGGTCGGCGGCGTCGCCGTGACGTCGAACGCGGTGCTGGTATCGCCGGCGAAGGACGCTGCCGCCGCGGTCAGTGTATACCCCGACCCGATCTGGTCGATGCTTAAGTTAGCGAAAGTCGCGACGCCGTTCACGGCGGCGACCTGCGTCGAGCCCCTTCTGAGTTGACCCTCACTCACCAGGCCCCCGTTGTATCCGATGGCGACCGTCACATTTCCCGTGAAGGTCGCGACGACGGTCCCGGTGGAATCGAATGCTGTGACCTGCACGGGCGGGATGGTGCTGTCCTTCATTGTACTGCGTGGTTGGGTCGTGAAGGTGAGTCGGTTCTTCGTCGACCCGGCGGGCGGTGCGTGCGTGCTGCCCGAAGTTTGGAACAGCTTGTCGAAATGACAGCCAACAGCCAATGCGACGAGGAATGCAAGGCGTAGTGTCTTCATAGCCTCTTGAAGGTATGCAAGCGTCACACCGCGTCGACGTGGTTGCTGTGCTCGTGTGTAGGGAGATCTCCGGGCGCCGTGCTCAGCACATGTTGCTTCGACGCAACGGGTGTCTCGTCGCACCCACGGTGGACTATGTTCAGAGGAAGGAAAACACAACGGCCGGCGTCGATTCGACGCCGGCCGTTTTAGTCGCGCGACCTACTTCGTCTTCATGGACTACTGAGGTTGGCGAAATCGATGAAGCTCGCGCCGCTCCCGTCCAACAGGAGCGTGATGCTGTACCCGAAGCCACCGGGGCAACCGGGCCCATCTCCGGGGAAGGTCTGGTGCCAATTGGCCTGCAGCACTTCGCACACCGCGTAGGTGCCGGTCGGCAGACCCGTGAAGCGATAGTTCCCCGAGGCGTCCGTCGTCACCCCGCCCGAGACCGGACCGCTGAGCTGGACGCACCAGCCCGCGAGGCCGGGCCACGGCGAGGCGTCAGAGTACACCTGCCCGTCGATGGTAACCGATCCACCACCGGCCGGAGCGCTGCCGCACGCCCCTGTCGTGGACGGAGGAGGCTGCGGAGGCGGCGGAGGCGTCCCCGGGTCCGTTACGGGATCGGGGCACTTGTTGATGGTTTCCCCAGGGCGTAGCGCCGCACGCATGGCGCAGTGGGCCGCATCGTGGCCCAACCCAGGATTGTCCAGCGAGCCGGTGGCCTGAGGCGCACCTTTGGCTGGCTTGATCTCGCGCACATGTTGGGCCACGCTGGTGACGAACGGCGTGGCGACCAAGGCGAGAACGACCACGAGCACTCGGTTCACAGTGTCTCTCCTAGCTCAGTAGGGCTGAGGAGGGGCGCTGCGCCCTCAGCGACAGTCAGGTGGTGGGTATTTCCCTAGGTCCACCCGGCACGACGAAGTTCGCGCGCCGTGGCCTGGGGGTCTGTGTGGCGCGTCACGCGGTTGCGTAAGGTCAAGTCCGTCGGGCACTTGTGTGGAGCAAGCGGAATTCGTGCTCAACCGCCGCGGCACTGCCGCCGCCGAGCGTGCTACGCTAGGTTGTTCTCCTGCATTTACGGCGGCGTAGCTCAGCTGGTTAGAGCAGCGGAATCATAATCCGCGGGTCGTCGGTTCGAGTCCGACCGCCGCTACTAGAGCCGGACCGGGAGCGAGGTGGTGCCATGTCGCATCGCTGGGCGGGGCCTACCGAACTCCTCGTAACACTCTCTCTCCTCGTCGTCTCGTGCCGCTCGTCCCGAACACCGGCGTGGCTGGCCGAGCGGGCCCGCCAGGAAGTCGAGCTGGCCGCGCGCTCGCACGTGGCGCACGACTTCCGATTCACGGATCAGAGGCAGGCCAGCGGGATCACCTTTCAGAACCGGATCGTGGACGACGCCGGCAGGAGCTACAAACTGGCGCACTACGACCACGGGAGCGGCGTGTGCGCCGCGGACGTCGATGGCGATGGTCTCCCCGATCTCTATTTCGTGACGCAGCTCGGAACCAACCAGCTCTGGAAAAACGCCGGCGGCGACCGGTTCGTGGACATCACCGCCCAAGCCGGGCTGGCCATGCCCGATGCGATCGGCGTGGGGTGCGTGTTCGCCGACATCGATAACGATGGCGACCCTGACTTGTTCGTCACGACCGTGCGCCATGGGAATCGGCTGTTCGAGAATCTCGGGAACGGGACGTTTCGCGACATCACCGCGCAGGCGGGCGTGGGATACGTGGGCCACTCCTCCGGCGCGGTGTTCTTCGACTATGACGGCGACGGCCTGCTCGACCTGTTCCTCACCAACGTCGGCGTGTACACCAGCAACGCGCGTGGGTCGGGTGGCTACTATGTCGCGCTGAGCGACGCGTTCCTTGGGCATCTCCATCCCGAGCGCGCCGAAGCGAGCATTCTCTACCACAACCTGGGCGGCAACCGGTTCAAGGATGTGAGCCGCGAGGTCGGGCTGGTGGATCTCAGCTGGAGCGGCGACGCCACGCCGTTCGACGTGAACGACGACGGGTTTCCCGACCTCTATGTCCTGGACATGCAGGGTGGGGATCACGTCTGGCTCAATGAGGGGGGAAAGCGGTTTCACGACGCGACCGCGAAATACTTCCCGAAGACTCCCTGGGGTTCCATGGGGGCGAAAGTGTTCGACTTCGACGGCGATGGTCGGCTCGACGTCTTCGTCACCAGCATGCATCCGGATATGTGGGTCAACGTCGCCCCGGGCGATTGGACGGCCGAGGCTCGCAAGGCCGACACCGCAACAGTGGCCGGGGGGATGATTCCCGGAGGGAAGGGTCGCTTCATCTTCGGCAACGAGCTATTCGCCAACCGGGGCGGCGGCCGATTCGAGGAGATTTCCGACTCCGTGGGCGTGGAGACGTATTGGCCCTGGGGGCCGAGCGTGGACGATTTCAACGCCGACGGATGGGACGACATCTTCATCGCGGCGGGCATGAACTTCCCCTACCGCTACGGAATCAACTCCGTGCTGCTGAACGAGGCGGGAAAGCACTTTCTCCCGAGCGAATTCGTGGTGGGGGTCGAGCCGCGGCCGAACGGCGTCACCCAGCAGGTCTGGTTCACCCTCGACTGTAACGGAGCGGACCGGGACCATCCGTTCTGTGGTCCGTGTGCCCACCCGGAATCGATGGGGGGGGCGTGTCGTGTGGATGCCGCGGGCCGCTTGACCATGATGGGCTCGCTCGGCACGCGCTCCGCGGTGGCTCTCGACCTGGACGACGACGGCGATCTCGACATCGTCACCAACGAGTTCAATGCCGGGCCCCAGGTGCTGGTGAGCGATCTCGCGCAACGACACGCGATCCATTTCCTGAAGGTCCGGCTGCACGGCACGCGCTCGAACCGTGAGGGGCTCGGCGCGCAGGTGACCGTCGTCCTCCCCGACGGGCGCCGCATCCTCAAGCCGCTCGACGGCAAATCCGGATACCTCTCCCAGAGCGACCTGCCGCTCTATTTCGGGCTCGCGGGCTGGGACCACGCCGGGGCGATCGACGTGCGCTGGCCCTCGGGTCGACGCCAAAGCGTGGCCGGTCCCCTCAAGGCCGGCCGGACCATCGAGCTGGTCGAGCCGTAGGCCGCTAGCGCCGCTCTAGCCCCGGCCAAATCACCGGGCGGATGTCGCGCGAGCGCTCCGCCGCGTACGCCTGGGCAGCGCCCAGCAGCGCTTCGTATTCGGAGCGCCACGTGGCCGGCATGTTGGCGCGAAAGTAGGCGGCGGTCATCACCGCGCCCGTGGGGCGCTCGGCCGCGCCGTGGCCCACCGCCACGACATCGCCCAGAAAACAGGTCGAGCTCCCGGTGTCCATCACATTCACCACCCGGCACTCGAAGTGTGCGTAGCAGTCGTCCAGCACGGGCGCCCCGAGCACGCGGGGCCGGTGGGCGATGCCGGCCAGCTTGTCGCGCTCCCGACCGCTCACGAAGCCGAGCCGGTGGATCAGCTCGAACTGATCGTCGCGCAGCAGGTGCAGCACGAAGCGCCCGGTCTCGAAAATCAGGTCGTGGCTGAAGTTGAACTTGTGGATGTAGACGGACAGCCGCGGCACCGTCGGAGCGATCGAGGCGCGCACGGCGCTGTCCGAGATCATGCCGTTGCGCTTGCCGTCGCGCTGGCAGGTGATGGCCACGACGGGCGAGGTCAAGTTGCGCAGCAGCTGATAGACTTGGTCGGGCTGCAGGTTTGGCATGGCCCTATTCTCGGGGCCCTGCGGGCCCGCGGCAAGGCGGCCCCGCGGCTCCCTCTATCATTTATACTACTGTATGACTCCGTTGCCCTCCCGCGTGCGCGCGCACGTCGCTCGCCGCCGCCTCTTCGCCGCCCCAGGAACGGCGGTGGTGGCGGTGTCCGGAGGGCCGGATTCGGTCGCCCTGCTCGATCTGTTGCACACCCTCGCACCGGACCTCGGTCTCTCGCTGGTGGTCGCGCACGCGGACCACGGGATTCAGGCCGACAGTGGTACCGTCGGCCAGGCCGTGGCGGCGCTCGCCCGGCGATACGGGCTGCCGTTCGAGCTGGGGGAGCTGCGCCTCGGTTCGGAGGCCGGCGAAACCGCCGCGCGGCGTGCGCGCTACGCGTGGCTGGCCGAAGTGCAGCGACATCGCGCGGCGCGCTATCTCGTGACCGCGCACCATAGCGACGACCAAGTCGAGACGATCGTCTTGCGGCTGCTGCGAGGGAGCGGGCCGGCCGGGCTCGCCGGCATGCCGGCCCGCGCGCGGGGCGGACTGGTTCGCCCGTTGCTCCCGTTCACGCGCCGCGATCTGGTCGACTACGTCGCCGTGCGCGGCCTGCCGGTGCACGACGATCCGGCCAACCGCGACCCCCGGCACCTGCGGAGCTGGATCCGTACGGCGCTGCTGCCCCTCGTGTCGGAGCGACTGGGCGCGGGCGCGCTCGAGGATGTGGCACGCGCGGGACGGGCCGCGGCCCTCGAGCGACGCGCCTGGGACCGCGTGCTCGGCCACCTGCCCGATCTCGATCTCCGGGTGCACGAGGACGGCTTCGACGTTGCTCGAGGGGTGGTGGGGGGCTATGATAACGCCTTGGGGGTGGCCGTGTTGCGGGCCGCGGCCCGGCGTGCCGGGCTGGTGCTGGGGCCGCGGCGGGCGCGGCAGCTGGCGCGGCTTGCCCGGCGCCCGTCGGGGCGGCGTCAGCCGCTCGGCGGCGGGTGGGCGGCGGAGGTGGCGTTTGACCGACTCCGCGTGCGGGTGAGCCGCGCTGGCGCGCGGGAGGTTCGGGAGGTTGTGGAGGTGGTGGCGAATGAAGAGCGAGGGGGCGCGCGGTTTGGTGAGTTTCGGGTGGAGTGGTCTGCGGAGCCGGCGCCCGAGCGCGTGGCGCGCGGGGACTGGACGACGTGGATTGCGGGAGGCGCATGGGAAGTGCGGCCGCTGCGGCCGGGGGATGCGCTGGTACCGCTGGGTGGCGTCGGGCATCGTCCCGTACGGCGGTTGTTGATGGACGCGCGCGTGCCACGCAGCGACCGGGCGCAGTACCCGATCGTGGCGCGTGGCGAAACCATTCTTTGGGTCCCCGGAGTCTGCCGGAGTGCTGCCGATCTCCCGCGGCCAGGAACCCCGGCGGTGCGAGTGGATGTTACCAAGCACGGCGAGCCTCAAGCAGACCGGCGGGCGTGAGCTCAAGCGGATCGTCTTCGACGAAGAGACGATCGCGCGTCGCGTCCGCGAGCTGGGTCAGGAGATCACCGCAGCGTACCCCGACGGCGAGCTCCTCGTACTCGGCCTCCTCAAGGGGAGCTTCATTTTTCTGAGCGATCTCGTGCGCCGCATCGAGCGGCCGCTCCAGGTGGACTTCCTGGTGGCCGCGAGCTACGGCGTCGATACGATTTCGAGTGGGAACGTGCGGCTGCTGTACGATCCAGAAACGGAGCTGCGGGGTAAGCACATCCTGCTGGTGGAAGACATTGTGGATACCGGAAATACGCTCAACCGGCTGGTGACCCTGCTGCGGGAGCGTGGCCCCCGGAGTCTGGAGATTTGCGCGTTGCTGAATAAACATCTGGCCCCGCATCTCGAGCTCGAGCCCGCGTTCGTCGGGTTCGACGCGCCACGGGTGTTCCTCGTGGGGTACGGGCTCGATCATGCGGAGAATTTCCGGCATCTTCCCTACGTGGCGAGCCTGACCTGATGCCCAACCGCGTCCCGCCGCCGCGCGAATTCAGCTGGGCCCGCACGCTGCGCACGCTGTCGTTCTGGGCGCTGTTGATCGTGGGGTCCATCTTCCTCGTGCAGTTCGCCTCCAACCGCCGCCAGGAGGCGCTGGAGCTGTCGTACACGCCCCAGTTCACCGAGCAGCTGGACAAGGCGAACATCGCCGCGGTGGAAATCACCGATCGCCAGCAGGTGAAAGGGGACTTCCGCTCGCCGGTCACGGTCGGCCGGCACACCGCCGAACACTTCACCATGCTGCTGCCGTTCGAGTCTACCGACGCCTGGGTGACCACCCTGCGGCAGAAGGGCGTGGACGTGCGGGCGCGCGAGGAGAAGCAGTCGTTCGGCGTGTTTCTCTTCAGCTTCCTGCCGTACCTGTTCATCATCGGCCTGCTGATCTTCATGGTGCGGCAGATGCAGCAGGGCGGGAACCGCGCGTTCGCGTTCGGCAAATCCAAAGCGAAGCTCCTGGCCGGAGACACGCCGAAGGTCACCTTCGCCGATGTGGCCGGCGCCGACGAAGCGAAGCAGGAGCTCGAGGAAATCATCGATTTCCTCAAGGACCCGCAGAAGTTTCAGCGGCTGGGCGGGCGGCTCCCCAAGGGAGCGCTCCTGGTCGGTCCCCCGGGAACGGGAAAGACCTTGCTCGCCAAGGCGGTCGCGGGCGAGGCGGGGCGGCCGTTCTTCTCGATGTCGGGCTCGGATTTCGTGGAGATGTTCGTGGGCGTGGGCGCGTCGCGGGTGCGCGACCTGTTCGAGCAGGGCAAGGCCCACGCGCCCTGCATCATCTTCATCGACGAGATCGATGCCGTGGGGCGGCACCGCGGGGCGGGACTCGGCGGCGGGCACGACGAGCGCGAGCAGACGCTCAACCAGTTGCTGGTGGAGATGGACGGCTTCGAGTCGAACGACGGCGTGATTCTGCTCGCCGCCACCAACCGGCCCGACATCCTCGATCCCGCGCTGCTGCGCCCCGGGCGGTTCGACCGCCAGATCGTCGTGGATATGCCCGACGTGAAAGGGCGGGAGCAGATCCTGCGCGTGCACACCCGCAAGATCCCGCTCGGGGCCAACGTGAACCTCGAGCGGATCGCCAAGGGGACGCCGGGGCTGTCCGGGGCGGAGCTGTCGAACGTGGTGAACGAAGCGGCCCTCCTGGCGGCGCGGCGCAACAAGCCCGTCGTCGACATGAACGACCTCGAAGACGCGAAGGACAAGGTCATGCTCGGCCTCGAGCGCAAGAGCATGGTCCTGACGGACGAGGAGCGGAAGCTCACGGCCTATCACGAATCGGGACACGCGCTGGTCGGGCTGACCGTGCCGGGCATCGATCCCATCCACAAGGTGACGATCGTGCCGCGGGGCCGGGCGCTCGGGATCACGTTCTTCCTCCCCGAGAAGGACCGCCGCAACGTCACGAAGCAGTGGCTGCTCGGTCAGCTCGCGATGTCGTACGGGGGGCGCGTGGCCGAAGAGCTGGTGTTCGGCCCCGACAAGGTGACGACCGGCGCGTACTCGGACATCCAGCAGGCCACGGAGATGGCGCGCCGCATGGTGACGCAATTCGGCATGAGCGACGTGGTCGGGCCGATCGCCGTGGGCGACCGCGAAGCCGAGATCTTCCTGGGGCGGGAAGTGGTGCAGCGCCGCGAGGTCTCGGAGCGCACCGCCGAGCTGGTGGATACCGAGCTGAAGCGTCTGCTCGGCGAAGCGTACGAGCACGCCCGGGATATTGTCACCAAGCACCGCGACCAGCTCGACCGGCTCGCGGCCGCGCTGCTCGAGCGCGAGACGCTCGACCGCGAGGAGGTCGATCTCGTGATGGCGGGGAAGCGCCTGCCGCCCGTCGCCCCCGCGTCGCCGCCGCCCGCGGCGCCGGCGCCCGAAGGCGCGGCGCGTGACAAGCCGGCCGCGACGCGCGGCCCGGTGCTGGGGAGCCCGCCTCCCGAACCCGCCGGGGCGTGAGCCCCGCCCGCCGCCGCACGCCCCAAAAACCGCCAGCTTGATGCGCGTCCGCTCCGGCTCGTCGCGCGCCTGCCGGAGGTGTTAGGATTGGGGCCATGGAAGCGAAGAACGCGGACCTCGCCGAGCTGCGTATCAACCGCGACCCCGGCCCGGCCGCGGAAGCGTCTGCCCGCCGCAGCCGGCGATGGCTCGCGATCGGCCTTCCGGTCGCCGCGATCCTCGTCCTCGCGGCGGTCCTCGTCATCACGGGGGGCGCGCTCGGCTCGTCGCTCCCGGTCCATCTGACGCCCGCGACGATGGTGTCGCCGGTCCGTGTCGGCGCCATGCTCGTGGCCAGCGGTTACGTCGTCGCCCAGCGCAAGGCGGCCGTCGCCTCCAAGGGCACGGGCCGGCTCGTGTATCTCGGGGTCGTCGAAGGCGATCGGGTACGGGCCGGCCAGGTGATCGCGCGCATCGAGGACGCCGACGTCAAGGCGCAGCTCGCGCAGGCGCAGGCCAACGTGCAGCTCAGCCGTGCCGAGCTGCACGACGCCGAGCGTTCGCTGGCCCGGGAGCGGCTGCTGGGCGACAGCGGGTTCTCGTCGCAGGCGAGCTTCGACGCGGCGGAGGCGCGCTACGATCGGGTGAAGGCCGGCATCGCCGCCGCGGAGGCGGCGGTCGACGCGGCGCGGGTGGCGCTCGAGAATACCGTCATCCGCGCGCCCTTCGACGGGACGGTGCTGACGAAGAACGCGGACGTGGGTGAAGTCGTCGCTCCGCTCGCCGCGAGCGCGTTCTCCAAGAGCGCCGTGGTCACGGTGGCCGATCTGCGCTCGCTCCAGGTCGAGGCCGACGTGGCGGAATCCAACCTCGAGGCCGTCGGCCCCGACCAGCCGTGCGAGATCGTGCTGGACGCGTACCCCGACGTGCGGTATCCGGGCGTCGTCGCCAAGATCGTGCCCACCGCCGACCGCGCCAAAGCGACGGTGCAGGTGAAGGTGGCCTTCCGCGGCTATGACGCGCGCGTGCTGCCGGAGATGAGCGCCAAGGTGCACTTCCTGCCGCGCCCGGGGCGCGTGGCGGTGGACACCCAGCCGGTGCTGGTGGTGCCGGCCACCGCGGTGGCCGAGCGAAACGGGCGTAGCGTCGTGTTCGTCGTCGAGGCGGGCCGGGCGGTGGAGGTGCCCGTGGCGGTGGGCCGGCAGCTCGGGTCGTCCGTGGCCGTGCGCGAGGGATTACGTCCCGGCGCCCTCGTGGTCGACAGCGTCGGCGCCCGCCTGCGTGGCGGCGCCAAAGTCACCGTGCAGTAGAGGAGTCCATGCCCAATCCGATCGTGCAGGTTCGCGGCGTCTCCAAATCCTATCGACGCGACAGCATGGCGATTCCCGTGCTGCGCGACATCTCGCTCGATGTCCCCGAGGGCGAATTCCTTGGACTGATGGGCCCTTCGGGGTCCGGGAAGACTACGCTACTGAACCTGATCGCCGGCATCGATCGTCCCGACGCCGGGTCGGTGGCGGTCGCCGGGACCGACGTCACCAAACTGAGCGAATCGGAGGCGGCTCGCTGGCGGGCCACGCACATCGGGTTCGTGTTCCAGTTCTACAACCTGCTCCCCGTGCTCACGGCATTCGAGAACGTCGAGCTGCCGCTGCTCCTGGCCCCGCTTTCGAAGGCCGAGCGGAGGAAGCACGTGGAGACGGCGCTCGCGCTGGTCGGCCTTGCCGACCGCGTGCACCATTATCCGCGCCAGCTCTCGGGCGGTCAGGAGCAGCGGGTGGCGATCGCGCGGGCCATCGCCAGCGATCCCACGATCCTGGTGGCGGACGAGCCGACCGGCGATCTGGATCGCAAGTCCGCCGAAGAGGTGCTCACGCTGCTCGAGCGGTTGAACAAGGAATTCAAGAAGACCATCGTGATGGTGACGCACGATCCGCACGCCGTCGAGCGGGCGCATATCGTGCGGCACCTCGACAAGGGCGAACTGCAATGAAATTGGTCTTCAAGAACCTGTTCCGGCATCGCCTGCGCACGGTGCTCACCATGCTCGGCATCGCCACGGCGGTGATGGCGTTCGGCCTGATCCGGACGATCGTGGGGGCCTGGAACGCCGGCGTTGCGGGCTCGGCCGAGAACCGGATGATCACGCGGCACAGCGTATCGTTCATTTTTCCGTTGCCGGCGCCGTATCGCCAACAGATCGTTCGCGCCCCCGGTGTGACGGCGGTCTCCTGGGCCAACTGGTTCGGCGGCGTGTACGGCGACCCCAACGACTTCAAGAACTTCTGGCCGCGTCTGGCCGTGGACCCGGAGACGTTCTTCGATCTGTACCCGGAGTTCCAGGTGCCGCCCGATCAGCTCGCCACCTTCCAGAAGGAGCGCAACGCCTGCATCATCGGCCGCAAGCTTGCCGCGCAACACGGCTTCAAGGTCGGCGACGTGATCACCATGGAAGGTGACATCTTCCCGGGCCGGTGGGAGTGGGTGGTTCGGGGGGTCTACGCGGGCCGGGACCACACCGTGGACGAGACGCAGATGTTCTTCCAGTGGAACTATCTGTACGAGCAGGTGCAGGCGCGTGAGCCAGGCCGGTCGGTGGGCATCGGCTGGTACATCCTCCGCGTGCAGTCGCCCGACGCGATGCCGGGGGTAGCGACCACCGTCGACGAGCAATTCCACAATTCGCGGGCGCCGACCAAGACCGAGAGCGAGAAGGCATTCCAGCAGAGCTTCGTCGCGATGTCGAGCGCGATCATCACGGCGATGCAGGTGATCTCGGTTGTGATCGTGGGGATCATCCTGCTCGTGCTCGCGAATACCATCGTGATGGCGGTGCGGGAGCGGACGCGCGAGTACGCCGTCCTCAAGACCTTGGGCTTCTCCGGACGACATCTCGTCGGCCTCATCTTCGGGGAGTCGTTGCTCATCGCCTTGTGCGGGGGCCTGCTCGGCTTGGCGCTCACGTTCCCGATGGTGGCGGGCTTCGGCAAGGCGCTCCCGACGTTCTTCCCGATCATCAACGTCGCGCCGCTGACGATCGCCCTCGCGCTCGGGGCGGCGCTCGCCGCCGGGGCGGTCGCGGCGCTGTTCCCCGCCGCCCGCGTAGTGCGCACGCCGATCGTTGCCGGCCTGCGCACCGTGGGGTAGCGGACACCGATGCGCATACCTTTCTCCTACATCTGGCGGAGCCTCTGGGCCCGCCGCCTCACGACGGCCTTGACGCTGGGCGGCGTGGCGCTCGTGGTGTTCGTGTTTGCCGGGGTCCTGATGCTCGCGCGGGGGCTCGAGGCGACGCTCGTGGAGACGGGGTCGCCCGACAACGCCATCGTGCTGCGGCGCTCGGCCGGCTCGGAGCTGGTGAGCCAGATCGACCGGGGTACGGCGAGCGTGCTCGAGACGCAGCCCGAGGTAGCCCTTGCCAAGGACGGCCGCCCGCTCTTGTCGCGGGAAGTCGTCGTCGTGATCAACCTCTACAAGAAAACCACGAACGGCATGAGCAACGTGTCGGTGCGCGGGGTTTCGCCGCAAGCGTTCGAGCTGCGGCCCGGCTTCCGCATCACGCAGGGTCGGGCATTCCAGTTCGGCACTCACGAGATCGTCGTGGGCGAGAACATCGCGCAGCGGTTCCAGGGCGTCGCGGTAGGCGCCGAGCTGTTGTTCGGCGGGGACCGCTGGACCGTGGTGGGGATCGCCGACGCCGGCGGCACGGGGTTCGACTCCGAGATCTGGGGGGACGCGGACCAACTGATGCAGGCCTTCGGGCGTCCCGTGTACTCGTCCGCGACGTTTCGCCTGCGCGCTCCGGGTCAGTTCGACGCCGTCAAAGCGCGACTCCAGGCCGATCCGCGCTCGCAGTCCCTGGAGCTCAAGCGCGAGCAGGACTTCTATCGCGAGCAGTCGCAGGCGATGGCGAAGTTCATCAAGATCCTCGGTCTCGTCGTGACCACGATCTTCAGCGTCGGCGCGATGATCGGCGCCATGATCACGATGTACGCCGCGGTCGCGAGCCGGACCGTCGAGGTGGGGACGCTGCGCGCCCTGGGATTCCAACGGCGCAGCGTGCTGACGGCCTTCCTGGTCGAGTCCGTGCTGCTCGCGATCGCGGGCGGAGCAGCGGGCGTCGGGCTCGCGTCGCTACTCTCCTTCGCCCGGGTCTCGACCCTCAACTTCGGCAGTTTCTCGGAGATCGGCTTCGGGTTCGCCTTGTCACCCGGCGTCGTCACGCGCGCCCTGATCTTCGCCGTGGTGATGGGTGTGGTCGGCGGCTTCCTCCCGGCGGTGCGGGCCGCGCGACTGAACATCGTCAACGCGCTGCGGGCGTCCTAGCCCGCGAGGCCCGTGCGGTGAAGCTCACCCCGCTCGCCGCGCACACGCCCGAAGCCGTGCGCGCCGCGCTCGCGGCGCGGGGCTGGGAGGCCCAGCCCGCGTGGTTCGCCGCCACGGGCATGCAGTCCCTCGTCGTGCTGCTCGAGGACGTCACCGAGCCCGAGCGCGAAGCGCTGGTGCGTTGGGGTGCGAAGGCGGGCGCCGATGTGCTCACCGGCGACGGATGGGCGCTCGTGAGCACGGCCGCGAGCCGGCTGGCCCCGCTGGCGCGCCCCGACCGGCTGCCGGCCGGGCTCGAGAATCTGGCGCCCGCGCTGGGCCGTTTCCTGGCGAGCTACGCCGACCCGCCGCGCCGCTGGGAGATCGCGGGGCGCACGCTCGCCCTCGACCATCCCGTGCTGATCGGTATCGTGAACGTGACGCCCGACTCCTTCTCGGACGGCGGCCGCTTCTTCACCGCCGACCGCGCGGTGGCGCAGGCCGAGCGGCTCGTGGCGGACGGGTGCGAGCTGCTGGATGTGGGGGGCGAGTCGACGCGGCCCGGCGCGGCACCGGTGGCGGCGCCCGAGGAGATCGCGCGGGTGGCCCCCGTGATCGAGCAGCTGGCGCGCCGCGGCTTGGGGCCGGTGTCGGTGGACACGCGCAAGGCCGCGGTGGCGCGGGCCGCGCTCGCGGCCGGGGCCGCGGTGATCAACGACGTGTCGGGCCTGGCCTTCGATCCCGAGCTCGCGCGCGTGGTGGCGGACGGCGGGGCGGGGGTGATCGTCATGCACATGCGCGGGACGCCGGACACAATGGATGGGCTGGCCGTGTACCGGCACGTGGCGGCCGAGGTCGCCGCCGAGCTGGCTGCCGCCGCGGCGGGGGCCGAGGACGCGGGTGTACCGCACGAGCGTATCGTGGTGGACCCGGGGTTCGGGTTCGCGAAGGGGCCGGAGCAGAACTTCCGCCTGCTCGACGAGCTGGCCACCGTGGTCGGCTTGGGGTATCCTGTAGCGGTAGGGCCGTCGCGTAAGCGCTTCCTCGGGGCCGCCACGGGGCGGCCGGTCGAGGATCGCGACCGCGCCACGGCCGTGGCGTGCGCGCTCGCGTGGGAGCGTGGAGCACGCCTGTTCCGGGTCCACGACGCCGCGCTCGCCTGCGAGGCGCTGCGGGTGGCCGGCGCGACGACGAGCGTACCGTGAACTTCGAAGCCTACCGGTTCCTGATCCCGCGGTTCTGGCCGGACGTGGTCGAGATCCTGCTCGTCGCGTTCGTCATCTACCGTTTCCTGCTGTTTCTGGTCGGCACGCGGGCGATGCAGATCGTGGTCGGCGTCATGATCCTGTCGATCGCCTACTTCGCCTCGCTGCTCGCCAAGTTCACGATGATCAGCGCGCTGCTCTCGTACGTGTTCACGTTCGGGGCGTTCGCGGCGGTGGTGGTGTTCCAGCCCGAGCTGCGGAACGCCCTGGCGCGACTGGGCCAGTCGCGGCTCATGCGCCGCTTCTCGCAGAGCGAGCGCCAGTCGGTGGCCGAGGAGATCGCCGAGGCGATGGATCGGCTGTCGCGGGGCGGCACCGGCGCCATCGTCGCCGTGGAGGGCGACATCGGGCTCGAGGAGTTCATCTCCTCCGGCGTGCCGATGGAAGCCAAAGTATCGGCCGACCTGCTCACCACGATCTTCACGCCGTACTCGCCGCTGCACGACGGCGCCGTGCTGGTGCGGGGCGACCGGATCATCGGTGCCGGTTGCGTGCTCCCGCTCACCCAGTTCAAGGTCGCGGACAAATCGCTCGGGACCCGCCACCGCGCGGCGCTGGGGCTGTCCGAGGAGACCGATGCGACCGTGTTCGTCGTCTCGGAGGAGACCTCGACCATCTCCGTGGCCAGTCACGGACTGCTGCACCGCCATCTCACGCCGCAGCAGGTGCGCGATCTCCTCTCCGGCGCCATCGCGCACCTCGAAGGCGGCGAACGAGTTACCGCTGCCGCCGGCTGACCCCCCGATTGTTTCAATAAGCGCCCTGGGCTAATTTCCACGGTTATGAATTTTGGGGCCCTCCCCGAGCGCCTGGCCCACGTACGGGTCGAGATCGCTCGGCGGCAGGCGATCGGCGGGCGGACGCAGCCGGTGACGATCGTGGCGGTGACCAAGGGCTTCGGACTCGACGCGGTGGAGGCGGCGCTCGCCGCGGGCCTCACGGACCTGGGCGAGAACCGCGTGCAGGAAGCGGTGCAGAAGCTGGACACGCCGGCGGGGCGGCGGGCGACCTGGCACCTGATCGGGCACCTGCAGCGCAACAAGGCGAAGCTCGTGGCCGGGCGCTTCGCGCTGGTCCACTCGGTGGACTCGGCCGCCCTCGCGGAGGAACTGGACAAGCGGGCGGCGGCCCACGGCGCGCCGCAGCGGGTGCTGCTGCAGGTGAATGTGGCGGGGGAGGCGCAAAAGAGCGGGTGCGCGCCGGCGGAGGCGCCGGCCGTGGCGCGGCACGTGGCCGGGTTGCCGCATCTGGCGCTCGAGGGGCTGATGACGATCGCGCCGTTCACCGATGAGCCCGACGTGCAGCGGCGCACGTTCCGCGGGCTGCGCGAGCTGCGGGACGCCTTGCAGGAGGAGGGAGTATGGCTGCCGACGCTCTCGATGGGGATGTCCGCCGACTACGGCACGGCGGTGGAGGAGGGGGCAACGGTGATCCGCTTGGGTACCGTCCTGTTCGGACCGAGGGAGGCGACGACGCGGTGAGCGAGCCCGCGTTCCATCTCACCCCGCTCGATGTCCGGAAGCAGGAGTTCCGGCGCAGGCTGCGCGGGTACGAGCCGCTCGGCGTGGAGGACTTTCGCGCGCGCGTGGCCGACGAGCTGGAGCGGATCCTGCGCGAGAAGGCCGTGCTCGACGAGCGCCTGGCGGCGCTGGGCGAGCAGCTGCGGGTGTACCGCGAGCGCGAGCGCGCCATGAACGAGGCGCTGGTGGCGGCGCAACAGCTGCGCGAGGAGACGCGCGCGGGGGCGGCGCGCGAGGCGCAGGTGATCGTGCGCGAGGCGCAAGCCGAAGCGCAGCGCATTCTCGACGGCGCGCGCGCCTCGCAGGGCGAGGTCGAGCGCCAGAGCGCCGACGTGCAGCGCCAGTTCCAGGCGTACGTGGCCGGATTCCGCGCGCTGCTCGAGCGTCAGCTGGCCGAGCTGCGCGCGCTGGACGGTCAACGGGACGGATGATCGCCGAGGCGGTTCGCGCGGTGCAGGCGCGGACCCGGCTCGTCCCGGAGGTCGCGATCATCCTCGGCACCGGGCTCGGCGGACTGGCCGAGGCGGTGAGCGTGGAGACGCGGATCCCCTACGGAGAGATCCCCGGGTTTCCGCTCTCGACGGTGGAGAGCCACGCCGGCGCGCTGCTGGTGGGCACGCTGGCGGGGCGGCGGGTCATGGCGATGCAGGGGCGGTTCCACCGCTACGAAGGGTACACGCTCGCGCAGATCGCTTTCCCCGTGCGCGTCCTGTTCCAGCTCGGCGCGCGGACGTTGATCGTGTCGAACGCGTGCGGCGGGATGCATCCCCTGTGGAGTCCGGGCGACCTGATGCTCATCGCCGATCACATCAACCTGCTGGGCGACAACCCGCTCGTCGGCCCCAACGACGACCGGCTCGGGCCGCGTTTTCCCGACATGTCCGAGCCCTACGACGCCGGCCTGCGCGCCCTGGCGCGCGCCGTGGCCCTGGAGCGCAGCCTCACGTTGCGCGAGGGCGTCTACGTGGCCGTCACGGGCCCGAGCCTCGAGACGCGCGCCGAGTACCGCATGCTGCGGGCGCTCGGCGCCGACGTCGTGGGGATGAGCACGGTGCCGGAAGTCATCACCGCCGTGCACCTGGGCGTCCGGGTGCTCGGGGTGTCGATCATCACCGACCAGTGCCTGCCCGACGCGCTGCTCCCCACGTCGGTGGAGCAGATCATCGCCGTGGCGCGTGGCGCCGAGCCCAAGCTCGCGGCGTTGGTGCGCGGCGTGCTGGAGCGCCTCAACTGATGGCGTACCGGCTCTTCGATCCCAAACTCTCGCCGGATGGGCTGGAGAAGCAGCTGCTCGCGGCCTGGAAGCACGAGCGGCTGTTTCAGAAAACGCAGGATGCCGCCCGGTACGGCCCCCCGTTCGTGTTCTACGAGGGGCCGCCCACGGCCAACGGGCGGCCGGGCATTCATCACGTGTTCGCGCGCACCATCAAGGATCTGGTGTGCCGCTACCACACGATGCTGGGGCAGGGCGTGACGCGCATCGCGGGCTGGGACACGCACGGCTTGCCCGTCGAGATCGAGGTCGAGAAAACGCTCGGCATCTCGGGCAAGAAGCAGATCGAGGCGTACGGCGTGGAGAAGTTCAACCAGCTGTGCCGCGAGAACGTCTTTACCTACAAGACGGACTGGGAGTCGCTGTCCGAGCGCATCGGGTACTGGCTGGATTACGAGCATCCGTACATCACGTACACGCCCGAATACATCGAAACGGTGTGGTGGCTGCTGAAGCGGCTGTACGACAAGGCGCTGCTGTATCGGGGGCACAAAGTGCTGCCCTATTGCCCGCGCTGCGGCACGGCGCTGTCGTCGCACGAGCTGGCGCTGGGCTACGACGAAGTCCAGACCAATTCCGTCTTCGTGACCTTCGCGCTGGCGAGCGATCCGAAGCGTCAGCTGGTCATCTGGACCACGACGCCGTGGACCCTGCTGGCGAACGTGGCCGTGGCGGTGCATCCCGACCTGGAATACGGCGAGTACGACGTGAACGGGGTCCGTTACATCGTCGCGGTCGAGCGCGCGACGCACGTGCACGTGGGCGGGAAGCCGCTGGCGGCGGCCCCGCGGATCGCCGGGTATCCGGGTCGCGACCTCGTGGGCCAGAAGTACGTGCGGCCACTCGAGCTGGTGCCGCTGCCGCCGGAGGGGCAACGGGCCGTGGTGGTGGCGGGAGGGTTCGTCTCGGCGGAGGAGGGGACGGGGCTGGTGCACATGGCCCCCGCCTTCGGCGCCGACGACTACGCCGCCGCGCAGCAGTACGGCCTCGCCATGGTGAACCCGGTGGCGCCGGACGGCACGTTCCAGGGCACCGGCTGGGACGAGATCAACGGCCGGCTCGTGACCGACAAGGAGACCAACCGGCTGATCATCGAGCGCTTGAAGCGCGAGGGGCGCTGGCTGGAGACGCTGCCCTACACGCACACCTATCCGTTTTGCTGGCGCTGCGATTCGGCGCTCATCTATTACGCGCGCAGCTCCTGGTTCGTGCGCACCACGGCGGTGCGCAGCCGTATGCTCGAGGTCAACGCGCAGGTCGCCTGGCACCCGCCCGAGGTGGGCAGCGGCCGGTTCGGCGCGTGGCTCGAGAACAACGTCGACTGGGCGTTGTCGCGCGACCGTTACTGGGGCACGCCGCTCAACGTGTGGCAGTGCGATGCGGAGGGCGAGCACCGCGAGGTGATCGGCTCGTTCGCCGAGCTGGCGGAGCGCTGGGGCAAGCGGCTGCCGGCGGCGTTCGATCCGCACAAGCCGACCATCGACCAGTACAGCTGGCGCTGCCGCAGCTGCGGCGGCACCATGCGGCGCGTCCCCGAGGTGATCGACGCGTGGTTCGACTCGGGCGCGATGCCGTACGCGCAGTGGCATCACCCGTTCGAGCATCAGGCCGACTTCAAGGCGCACTTCCCCGCGGACTTCATCTGCGAGGGGGTGGACCAGACGCGCGGCTGGTTCTATTCGCTGCTCGCGATCGGCGTCACGGCGTTCGACTCGCTCGTGTACAAGAACGTGATCGTCAACGAGCTGGTGCTCGACGCGCAGGGCCAGAAGATGTCGAAGAGCCGCGGCAACGTCGTGAATCCCTGGGAAGTGATCGAGGAGTACGGCGCGGACGCGGTGCGCCTCTACCTGCTCGGCCAGAGCCAGGTGTGGCTGCCCAAGCGCTTCGACCGGCGCCAGGTGCCCGACGTCGCGGGCGGCTTCCTCAACACGGTGCGCCATACCTACAATTTCTTCGCGCAGTACGCGGGCGACTGGAAGCCGTCCGACGCGGCCACGCCGGTCGCCGGCCGCCCCCTCACGGACCGGTGGGTGCTGGCCCGGCTGGACGAGGTGGTCGCGGCGGTGCGGGGGGCATGGAACGACTACGACGTGACCACCGGAGTGCGCGCCATCATGCAGTTCGTGGTGGACGACCTCTCCAACTGGTACGTCCGCACCAACCGGCCGCGCTTCTGGGCCCCGGACCGGGCGGCCGACCCGGCCGCCCTGGCGACGCTGCACGAGGTGCTCGCGACGGCGGCCCGGCTGCTCGCGCCCGTGGCGCCGTTCATCGCCGACTGGCTGCACCGCTCGCTCACGGGAACCTCGGTGCATCTCGCACCGTTCCCGGCCGATCAAGGGCGCCGGGAGCCGGAGCTGCTGGAGGCCATGGCGGCCCACCGGCGCCTCGCCTCCCTGGCGCGGGCGGCGCGGGAGACCAAGAAACTGAACGTGCGCCAGCCCGTCGCCCGGCTGCAGGTGGCCGTGCCGGCCGCCGTGAAGGGCCCGGCCTTCGCCGACCTGTTAGATATCCTGGCCGCGGAAGTGAACGCCAAGGCCGTGGACGTCGCGGGCTCCGACCACGACCTGGTACGGCTGAAGGGGAAGGCGGAGTTCCGCAGCCTGGGAAAGCGCTACGGCAAGGACACGCCGCGGGCGGCGGCCGTGGTGTCGCAGCTCACCGCGGAACAGCTGGCTGCGCTCGAACGTGGGGACCCCGTACGGGGGGGGGGATTCGAGCTGCACCCCGAGGACGTGGTGGTCACGCGCGAGGTGGTGAGCGACTGGGCGGTCCAGGCCGACGGCCCGTACGTCGTCGCCGTGGACCCGCGGCTGTCGGAAGACCTGATCCAGGAGGGCCTGGCGCGTGAGCTGGTGCACCGCGTTCAGCGGCTGCGCAAGGAGGCGGGCTATGAGTACACGACCCGCATCGAGTTGAGCGTGGCCGGCGCGGCGGACGTCGTGGCTGCCGTGTCGGCGTTTCAAAGCTTCGTCGAGGGCGAGACCCTGGCCCGCAGACTGGTGTTGGGCAGCGTGTTCGAGGAGGCGGACGTGACACGCGAACTGGACATCGAAGCGCGCCGCGTGACGATTGCGCTGCGGCGCCATGACGGACGAAAGGGCGGTACGCGATAATGCCGACGAAATCGAAAACGAAGACGACCAAGGGTGGCTTGAGCAAGAAGCAGCTGACCCACCTGGAAAAGCGTCTGCTCGAGGAGCGCGCCCGGGTGATGAAGGAGCTCGGCTATTACGACGAGTCCTTCAACTCGAGCCTGCAGGCGTCGGACGGCGATCTCTCGAGCTACTCGTTCCACATGGCGGACCAGGGCACGGACGCCATGGAGCGCGAGAAGGCGTTCCTGTTCGCCTCGCAGGAGGGCCGGTACCTGTGGCACGTCAACCAGGCGCTGCGGCGGCTGTACCAGGCCCCGGAGAAGTTCGGC
>Ga0209473_1000562_pt1 | contig 21832 bp, 15 predicted proteins | sample GraSoiAngelo_133_FD_185890 | JGI IMG/M metagenome (GOLD analysis project Ga0209473, IMG submission 185890) | Grasslands soil microbial communities from the Angelo Coastal Reserve, California, USA - 14_0929_05_20cm (SPAdes) (version 2) | ecosystem: Environmental > Terrestrial > Soil > Grasslands ...
TTCGCGGATAGCGGCTTCATCGGCGATCGGCTTCACTTGCACTGTATGCGAGCCGTCTTCAGAAGCTTTGGAATTTACCGACAATGTGACAGTCTCGTTCGCGGTGTTCACAAACAATTCGTATGGATCCTCCGGGACTCGCAATGCCCGGCCGTTCACTGCGATCAGGTAGTCACCTTCTTTCACGTTCACGCCTGGCTCAGTAAGAGGTGAGCGCAGATTCGGGTGCCAGTTTTCTCCCGAGTAAATCTTCTTGAAGCGATACATGCCGCTTGCCTGGTCAGGCTCGAAATCTGCCGCCAGCAGACCCACATTCACAGGATGGATATCCGGATAATCTCCGCCTCCAACGTAAGTATGTGAATTGGAAAGTTCGCCTATCATCTCGCCAAGAATATAGGTGAGCGAGTAGCGGTCGGAAACGTAGGGGAGCAGTTGCGAATACTTCTCTCTTAATTTCTCCCAATCCACTCCATTCATGGACGGCTCAAAGAAGTAGTCGCGCTCCTGCCGCCAGACTTCGTTAAACATCTGCTTCCATTCCTGCGGCGGGTCAACCTCTGCACGCATTCCGGTCAGCGCGAGCGCGCCGTCTCCCACTTTCTTTGGCTTTTCGTCAGGCTTGGCATCGATGATCCCGTAACTGTGTGCTGCAACGCCCTCGGCACCGGCGGCGCCGCCAGGAGGACCTGATTCGTACAGCAGCTTGGTGCCGTCGAATGACAGTGCGAAGCGCTCTACTTCTTCGATCAGTACCTTATTCTTTCGCTCCTTGAGATCGTACGCGTGCACGGCAGATGCCTCGCCCGGAATGGGTCCGGACAGACCCTGCGCCGGCGCAGTTGCGAAATAAATAAATCCCTTCGCGGCAGAGAAAGAACGGATCACGGCAGGTTCACCGGGCAACGCGACGATTCGATCCTGAATGCCGTCGAGATCAATGCGAAACTCCGGAGGTTTTTCCTTTTCTTTTGAGTCCTTACCGGCTTGCTTGCTCTTCTCCTTGGATTCCTTACCTTCCTCCTTACTCTTACTCTCCTCGGTTGAGGTGGAAGCCTCGTCTTTCTTCTCTTCCTTTTTCCCGGCCTCATCGCTCTGTGGCTTGAAAGGAGAGGGTTCGTCTCTCTTGAGCGTGACAATGTACACGCGCGTAGTCTTCGGATTCGCGAACTCGAAGTCCACATTTCCCAGAACCTCGTTGAAGTCCCGATCGGAGAGAAAATAGAGATACTTTCCGTCTGGATCAAATGTCGGCGCGAAACTGTTGTACATCGTCGTCGTGACCGGAGTGATTTTGCGATCCGCCAGCGAATAGAGATTTACAAATGAATAGAGACTCTCAGCAGGTTTGTCGTAGGCCAGCCATTTGCTATCGGGAGACCACGAATAATTCGTAATCTCGCCGTATTTAGCGCGATCCACTTCCATCGGTTTCTTCTCGGTTACCTCCACATACCAAAGCCGAAGAGTCTGGTCAGCCCACGCAAGTTTCTTGCTGTCATACGACCACACCGGCTGGAACATAAATCCTTTGTGGCCGCTGGTGATCTGCTGCTCTTTCCCGAGGCCATCCTGGGGAGCGATGTACAGTTCGTCCTCGCCAGAGCGATCAGAAATATAGGCAATCCACTTGCTATCAGGAGACCACGCGACCAACTTCTCGCGAATTCCCGGCGTTCGAGTGAGGTTGCGAATGCTACCCTCCTTCGCCGGGACCGTAAACACGTCGCCGCGCGCGGAAAAAACGGCGCGCTTGCCGTCCGGAGAGATGTCGAAATCCGTGATGTTCTTGCTCACGCTGGTCCAGTGCTTCATGCTCTGGTCGCGTTCGCCGGGCACAGAAACAGCCAGCTTGTTCGGTTGTTTCGATTGAAGGTCGAACGTATAGAGATAGCCTGCGTTCTCGAAGACGATCGAATCAGGCCCAAGGCTTGGCCACATAACATCGAAATCGGTGAAGTGTGTAAGCTGTTCGATTTGCTTGCTGCCTAGGTCGTAACTGTACAAATTGAAGTGATGTTCGGGCCCTCGGTCAGAGCTGAAGTAAATCGCATTCCCATGCCACATGGGAAACGTATCCGTCCAGTCCGTGTGTGGCACATCTTCGCTGGTGTTGTTCTTCAGATCGTAAATCGTGATCGACTGTGCCAAGCCTCCCGTGTAGCGCTTCCAGGTGCGAAAATTGCGAAAGATTTGGTTATAGGCAATTTTTGTCCCGTCGGGTGAAAACGAAGTCAGGCCGCCTTCCTTAACCGGCAGCGGTTCGGGCAGGCCGCCATCAATGCTCACAGTGAAGGGCCGTTTGATCCACCCATTGGTTGCATCGCGGCGGGAGAGAAATACGATTCGCTTGCTGTCGGGCGTCCAGGTTACCACTTCATCGTGAATCCCCATGCGGTCGTTCAGCGGATGCGCGCTGCCCTGGTAAAACGTCAACTGCTTCGGCTGACCGCCCTCTGCGGGCATGACATATACGTTGAAATTGCCATCGTACTGGCCGGTGAACGCAATCCATTTGCCGTCTGGAGAGAACTTGGGGAAGAGTTCGCGCCCCGGATTGGTCGTGATGCGTCGCGCCGCGCCGCCTGACGTGGATGCCAGCCACAAGTCCCCGCCGTACATGAACACGACTTTGTCTTTGTAGATATCAGGGAAGCGCATGAGGCGGGCTTCCTGAGTATTCTGTCCGAGCGCCACGCAGGCACATGCCACCAGCCATAGCGCAACCCAGTTCTTCAGAGTAGACATTCCAGGCTTCCTCCGTGCGGGAGTCAAATTTGTTGGGAAAAGTCGGTGAACTTTCATCTCAGGCAAACGTGCGATTGTATCAGCTTGCCGCGCTCGTAAAGATCCTTGCGAGCAAGTTGCAACAAAGACACTTCGACTTTGTATTGGACGCCTCTTACGAAAGAAGGAAAGCTGTTTTGCAGGCGTTCCGCTTGACCCATCGCCTATAATGCCGTTTCCTTTCTTTACGAAAATGTCCACCAGACATGTCAAAGGACCCCGTGAGTTTCTCGCTGCATTTCTTGCGACCATAAGCATACTCAGTCTCACGGCGCGTGCCGCCGAGCCGGAAAAAGCTCGCCTCACGACCGAGCAAGCGATCACGGTTCGCAAGTTAAAAGAGCTGCGCTGGTCTCCGGACGGCACCCGCCTGGCATTTACCGTGACTGAACCCCCAAAGGGAACCGACACGCGTAGTCATATCTGGATATTTGGGAACTCGGACGTCGAGCCTGTGCAGTTCACGACCTCCGCGAAATCGGAGAGCCATCCACGCTGGTCTCCCGATAGCAAGCGGCTGGCTTTTCTATCGGACCGTGAAGAATTTCAGCAAATCTATGTGATGCCCGCCAATGGCGGCGAGGCGCTGCCGCTGACCGAAGGCAAACGTTCCATAAAAGACTTCGAATGGTCGCCCGACGGTAAGCAGATTGCGTTTCTTGCTCCAGAAGCGAAAACCGACGCGGAAGAGAAGAAGGAAAAAGATAAGGACGACGCCAAGTCAGTCGATCGTGACGACAAACGTGATCACCTTTGGATGATCGACGTCGAATCACGAAAGACAAAGCAGCTCCTGGGCTCGCCTTGGAATTTCAGCGAACTTCAATGGCTGCCCGACAAAGAGCAGTTGGCCGTCACTGCCACAGATCATCCGGAATCCGACCAGGAAACCAACCGCATTTTTCTGGTCGACACAGCCGATGGAAAAATGCAGTCGCTTGCCGCACCGCGCGGTCCGTTCGAGGGCTTGCGAGTTTCATCCGATAAAACGCAGATTTCTTACGTCGGGGCGCGCGTAGACGGACCCGCTCCGCACGATCTGTTTGCGCAGTCTCTCTCTGGTGGAGCGCCACGCAACCTGAGCTCTGCGCCCCTTGATCGGCCAGTTGAGGCGTACGAATGGCAAACTGATGGCAAGCTGTTGGCCCTGACCGGTGATGGTTTCCGGAGCAAATTTTATGTAATTGATGGCACTGCTCACGCTGAACCTCTGCACGCCCCGCCGGTCTACATTTCCAGCTTCGCGCTATCAAGCTCCGGGCTTTTAGCATTCGTAGGCGAAAACATGCATCGCCCCCCAGAGTTATTTATATGGGACTTGAAATCATCTCAGCCACGCAGCGTATCGCATTTCAATCAAGCCTTAGCACAGCTCCCACTCGCGCAACCCGAGTTTCTCCGCTACCGCACTTTCGATGGCCGCCAGATCGAGGCAGCATTGCTTCGCCCGCCAGGAGCGGAGGCTGGCACAAAGCTCCCAACAATTTTTCTCATCCACGGCGGACCAACAGGGAACTGGTCTGACGAATACGAACCTTGGCCCCAACTTCTCGCTAACGCGGGCTATGCCGTGCTGTGCCCCAACATTCGCGGATCAACCGGGTACGGCTACGACTTCATGGTGCTCAACCGTGGCGACTGGGGCGGAGCAGATTTCAAAGACGTGATGGCGGGAGTCGATTACCTGATTGCGCAGGGCATCGCCGATCCCCAGCGCTTGGGCGTCGCTGGATGGTCTTACGGCGGATACATGGCCGAATGGGCGATCACGCAGACATCTCGCTTTAAGGCAGCGGTTTCGGGCGCTGGAATGTCAGATTTGGCCTCCGAGTTCAGCACCGAAGTTCATCCGGCTTACGATGAATGGTTCTACGGTTTGCCATACGAAAAACCAGATGGATTTCGCCACAGTTCGCCGCTCACATACATTAAGAATGCGCACACACCAACGCTAATTTTGCAGGGCGATGCCGATGTAATCGATCCGCTCGGCCAAAGCCAGGCTCTCTATCGCGCATTGAAACGCTATGGAGTAGAAACCGAGCTGGTCGTCTACCCGCGCGAGGGTCACGGGTTAAAAGAAGAGAAGCATCTGGTAGATCGTCTGAATCGCATTGTCGGTTGGTTCGACAAGCATCTGAAATAGTTCACAAGGAGACAATATAGGTGAACAGTCCAAAAAGCTTGTTACCGAGTTCGCCGCAGCGCAGAAGGTTTTTGCAGACCAGTGTTTTAGGAGGGATGACCGCAGCATTGCTGCCCGCCCTGGCAGGAGCGCGGGAGCTCGCTACCTCGACGCGAGCTCCCGACGTTAAGCCCTTCGAGCTGGACGAAATGACCATTGCCGATCTCCAGGCCGGAATGTCCTCAGGAAAATTCACTGCCCGTTCGATCACTGAGAAGTATCTGACGCGAATTGACGCGATCGACAAGCAGGGTCCGGCGATCAACAGCGTGCTCGAACTGAATTCAGACGCGCTCGCCATGGCCGATGCAGCCGACAAAGAACGTAGGGATAAAGGCGCGCGAGGTCCGCTGCACGGAATTCCAGTCCTGATTAAAGACAACATCGATACCGCCGATCGCATGGAAACCACGGCGGGATCGTTGGCGATGCTTGGATCGCGCTGTACAAAAGATGCTTTCGTTGTTCAAAAGTTGCGCGAGGCTGGAGCAGTTATTCTCGGCAAGACCAATCTCAGCGAGTGGGCGAACATTCGCTCCAGCCATTCCTCAAGTGGATGGAGCGGACGTGGCGGCCAAACAAAAAATCCTTACGCCCTCGATCGCAATCCCTGTGGCTCTAGCTCAGGCTCGGGCGCAGCCACAGGCGCGAACCTTTGCGCTGCAGCGGTGGGCACGGAAACAGATGGCTCTGTGGTTTGCCCTTCATCTGCGAACGGACTTGTAGGCATCAAGCCCACTCTCGGTCTCATCAGCCGATCAGGCGTTATTCCGATTGCCCATAGCCAGGACACGCCCGGTCCGATGGCGCGTACTGTGCGTGACGCTGCAATCCTTCTCGGCGCTTTAGCAGGTGTCGATCTGCGCGACAGCGTCACCGACGCCGCCAACGGAAAAATTGCCACCGATTACACGCGCTTCCTTGATCCCAACGGCCTGAAGGGCGCACGCATCGGCGTGGCGCGCAAATATTTCGGTTTCAGCGACGCCGTGGACTCGCTAATGAATGACCTGACCGATGAGATGAAAAGGGCCGGCGCCATCATCGTCGATCCCGCCGATCTTGATTCGCACGGAAAATTCGACGACACCGAACTCCTGGTCCTGTTGTACGAGTTGAAAACTGATCTAAACGCTTACCTCGCCGCTCGTCCCGGAGCGCCGAAAACATTAAAAGATCTCATCGACTTCAACGACCACAACAAAGATAAAGAGATGCCCTACTTCGGCCAAGACCTTTTCATTAAGGCGCAGGGAAAAGGCCCGCTTACTGAGAAAGAATATGTAACCGCCCTGGAGGCGAATCGCCGCCTCTCACGCAAAGAGGGCATTGATGCTCTCATGGACAAGTTCCACCTTGACGCAATCATGGCGCCCACCGGCAGCCCTGCCTGGATCACGGACTGGGTGGACGGCGACCATGCCGGCGGAGGCAGTTCGAATGCCGCCGCGGTGGCCGGATATCCCGACATTACCGTCCCGGCAGGTTTCATCTTTGGCTTGCCGGTTGGAGTCTCATTTTTTGGACGCGCCTGGAGCGAGCCGGTGCTACTAAAGATCGCCTACGGATTTGAGCAGCTCACGAAAGCCAGAAAACCGCCCCAATTTTTGCCGAGTGCGAAGGTGTGATCTTTCGAGTCAATGCCGATCCGCCCCTCAAAAAGCTTCTACTTAGAGCCGAGTAGAAGCAACCCTCCAGAGTAGTTCCTGAATCTACTGCCATCGCCGTAAGTAGCTGGATCGCCAGAAAAATCTGTTTCGTCCGCATAAATCTTCTGAGCCTTGGGGCATGGCGACGCGCTGCGCACGCACCAGAGGAGCGAACCAATGAGAATATTAAGAATTCTGGGAGCCTTCCTGTTGGGTCTCATGATCTCGACCACCTTTGCTGCTGGCCAGACTTGGGAACCTCTCACCAATCAACCGACATTTAACCCGGGCGTAATGCTGCTGCTGACGGATGGAACCGTCATCATGCACTCGGAGCCAAACTGTCTCACCTGCACAACCACCGACTACAGTTCGTGGTACAAGCTCACGCCCGACAGCAGCGGCAGCTACGTCAACGGCACTTGGACACAGATCGCCTCGCTCCCTAGCGGCTACGCCCCACTGTATTTTGGTTCTGCCGTGCTGCCCGACGGCCGGGTGGTCGTGGAGGGCGGAGAATACAACTGCGCCAGTGGAAGCTGTAACGCGGTCTGGACAAATCAAGGCGCACTTTACGATCCGCTCAAGAATACGTGGACGCCTGTCCAACCCCCAAAGGGTTGGACCACCATCGGCGATGCTCAATCTGTGATTCTGCCCAACGGAACCTACATGCAGGCCAACTGCTGCACAAAGCAACAGGCGCTCTTCAATCCTGCAAACTTAACTTGGAACGCCGTGGGTAAGGGGAAGTTCGACATCAACGACGAAGAAGGATGGACTTTGCTGCCAAACGGCAAGGTGTTGACAGTGGATGCTTACGTCTTCCAGTACGACGCCACTGGCACAAACTCCGAAATTTATAACCCCTCAAGCGCGACATGGACGAGCGCCGGAAGCACGATTGTCCAGTTGTGGGACTCATGCGGCGGCGCAGACCTGGCTTCCTATGAAGTCGGGCCGGCAGTGCTGCGACCCGATGGCACAGTGTTTGCCACGGGCGCGAATACTTGCGGACCGGGCCACACCGCGGTTTACAACTCGCACAGCGGAACGTGGGCGGCTGGTCCGGATTTTCCCGGCGCATACGGCGTCGCCGACGCACCGGCAGCCTTGGAGCCGAACGGCAACGTGCTGGTGTTTTCCAGCCCGAGCCGCTTCTATCCTCCGGCAGGGCAGTTCTTCGAATGGAACGGCACCAGCCTAACCTCGACTACATCGCCACTGAGCGCTGTTGAAGACGCGTCCTATGTCGGACACTTGCTGGTGCTGCCGACGGGACAGATCATGTTCACCGACTTCACCACCGATGTTGAGGTCTTTACTCCGGCAGGTACCTACAATCCCGCGTGGGCCCCGGCCGTCAGCTCTGCACCCAGCAACGTCACACGCGGAAAGACGTACACCGTTTCCGGCACGCAGTTCAACGGCCTTTCACAAGGAGCCGCTTACGGAGATGATTTCCAGGATGCCACCAACTATCCGCTCGTCCGCATCGTGAATCAGGCGACAGGACACGTCGTTTATTGCCGGACTCACAATCCCAGCACGATGGCAATCGCGACCGGAAGCAAGAAAGTCTCAACAAATTTTGATGTGCCGGCAAATGCAGAAATAGGGGCGAGCCAGTTGTTTGTCGTTGCGAACGGGATACCATCGTCGCCGTATTTGGTCCAAGTACGCTAGGCGTGCCAGTCGCCCGAACGAATCTGTCGATTTCAGTTCCGGACTGAAGCGGGGGCTCTCGGATGTGCAGAAGCGTCCCGACAGGAGCAAATACAAACACGCGGCGTAAAGCCGCAAGTGGCCCCCATTCGCATGCGACTTAAGCGACGGGAGAATGCTGGGCGCCTAAAGGCTTAAGATCGCCGATGGCACGCAGATAACGCTCAGCCGAGCGCCTCAGTGCGATCTTCGGATCGCCCTCCACAACGAACTTTGGCCATGCGCCATATAGTTTCGCAAACTGGTAAGGCTCAAGTTTCATCACGATGTCGCGCACAGTCGCGCCGTCTACAGGAATGAAATTCGGGTAGCTGTACATGAAGCTGAGGTATTTGCGATCTGGGCAGACCTGCGGCATGTCGCCCGTCATCAGCGCACCCCTGCCGCGTTCTCCGGAGGCCCAGTGCAGCACCTGAAATCCGCTGAAGTGGCCGCCAACCCGAATAAGAGTGAGATCGTCATTCAGGGAATGCTTCTCGCCACTCCAGAACACAATAGCGGAATCATGATGCTGCACCCATTCACGATCGGCTTCATGGAGATAGATCGGTATGCCGCCGAATGCTCGGCTCCACTCCACCATGCTTGTGTAGTAGTGAGGATGCGAAATCGCGATGGCTGACAACCCGCCGAGCGCCTTCACAAGGTCAAAAGTGCTGGCGTCAATCAAGCTGAGGCAGTCCCAGAGAATCCCGCCATATTGCGTTTGCAGCAGCAGTGCCCGCTGTCCGATGGCAAAATTAGGTTCAGTGTGAATTCCCCAGAGATTTTCGCCCTCTTCAAAGAAGACGTTGCGATGCGTCTTCTGCAACTCGGGCAGCGCGATCCATTTCTGTCCCAGTGGCCCCACATACTGGCGTTCATCTTCACAAATGGGACAGTTCCGCGGAGGCTCATTTGGGTTTGGATATTGTGTTCCGCAAGTAACGCAGATGTGGCTCATAACTTTCCGATCCGCCTTGTCTTGAGCGCAGCGAACCAGTCGCTAGCTGGGCCAGGCAGCGATCCTGCAACGGTGCACGCGCCGCTATTCGTATCTCAGCGCCTCAATCGGATCGAGATTTGCCGCGCGCACGGCTGGGAACATCCCGCTTACCACACCCACCAGAGCGAGAATCGTGGTCGCGATCAGCAAAATCTTCGGCGCGACAATCAAGGTGATGTCGGCGGCTTCGGCGTGCTTGGCGAGAGCGCTGTAGAGGGTCAAGCGTCCGACTGAAAGCGAAACCGCATAGGAAAGCAAAATACCGAAAACTCCGCCTACGGCGGTGATCACCAGCGCTTCCGCCAGGAATTGAAAGAGAATGTCACGTTTGCGCGCGCCCAGAGCCTTCTCGACGCCGATTTCGCGCGTACGCTGAGTGACCGAGACAAGCATAATGTTCATTAGTCCTATCCCGCCAATACCAAGAGTAATCGTGCCAATAAACGCCAGCAAAATCTTCAGACCTAGCGAAATGATCCCAAATTGTGAGAGCTGCTTCTGCGCGTCGAAGACAAAGACCGCCCGTTCGTCGTCTGGTTTGAAGCTGTGGGCCATGGCCAGTGAATCACGAATGGTTTTGGTCAGCTTCTGGTGATCCATTCCCTGTGAGTCGAGCCAGATGCCGTCGATGTAATGATTGTCGTGGAGAACGTCAAAGGAGCTGAAAGGTACATAGACGCTGCGATTCTCGTCGTTGTCTCCCTCTTGCATACGCGGCTTGATCACGCCAACAACTTGAAAACTCACGCCGTTTATGCGAATGGTCTCACCAACTGGCGGAATCCCAGAGAACAATTTATCTTTTGCCTCTGAGCCAATCACGGTGTAAAGGCCGTGGCTCAGATTGTCCTGATCGTTCAAGAAACGGCCCGATTCCATATCCAGGTTCCAAATGTCTCGAATGTTCGCATCCGTGCCGTACACGGGGAAACTGAAAAAACGATTACCGTTTTGCACAGTGGATTGCAATTGCGATTGACGGGAAATGTGGCGCACCAACGGCACCACATTGCGCAGCATTTCTACATCGTCATTGGTAAAGCGGATCTGCACTCCGGCCTTGTTTCCGCCAGCCTGCTGCGAAGTGCGCCCCGGGAAAACCCCGACGGCAGTGGCGCCGAAGCTTTCAAAAATGGTTTGGATGGCGCGGGCAAAGCCTTCGCCATAAGCAAGCAGAAGAACTACCGTGGCAATGCCCCAGGCCATGCCGAACATGGTGAGCACGGTCTTGCGCATGTCGTGCCGCATGGCGGCATAAGCTTGTTCGAGAAGATCGCGTTTCATGCTTACTCCCTGCGTAGCGCTTCCACGGGTTGCAAGTCCGCAGCTTTGCGCGCAGGATATAAACCCGCCACCACTCCGGAAAAGGCGAGCGATGTAATGGCCAAAGCCGCCGTCATCGGCACCAGCTTCGGGGTGTCGAATCCGGGAGGCTGCGGAAGTGTGCCGAGCGCCGCCATCAAAGCCGCCGCACCGCCCATCCCGATTCCTCCACTCAACAATGTCAGAAATGCGCCCTCGATAAAAAATTGGAACATGATGTTGCCTTTAGTGGCGCCAAGGGCCTTGCGCAATCCGATTTCATGGGTACGATCGGCCACGGCAACAAGCATAATGTTAATAATCCCGATTGCGCCTAGAGCCAATGTCACTAAACCAACGCTGCCCAAGAAAAGATTCATCGCATCAAAAATCTTCCCGATCTGATCCACGGTTTTTATGGTGTCCCATTCATCGAAAGCCTCAGGAGCGTCGTAGTCGAAGTTATGATTGCGCGCCACGATTTTGTGAACTTCGAGCTTGGCGGCGTCGTGAAGATCCCGGCTCCTCGGCTGATAATTGATGAAACTAATCGCCTCGTTCGTTCCCCCTACATTGAGGGGCCGGAAATTCATCTTCATGGTATTAAATGGGATGAAAATCCGCAGGTTCAACGTGTTGTTATCGCCGTGGCCGATTCGCTTCAGCGTCCCGATAACCTGGAACCGCACCCCGTTCAGCAGGATCGTGCTCCCGACTGAAGGCCGTCCGGGGAATAGCACGCGGCGCGCTTCGTCACCGAGCACGACAACCGCACGCTTTTGCGTGTCGTCGAGTTCGTTGAGCCAGCGGCCATCCTCAATCGGTAAATAACGAATTTCGTTGAAGCTGGCGGGAACCCCCATAAGCTGGCCGCTGCTATTGTAAAAATCGCTGACGGCGCGAACATCGGCGCGTGAGATTACCGGAGCGGCAACTCTTACATCCGTCGCGTCACGCAAAATGTCTAAGTAGTCCTTGTAAGTCAGGTAATACTGCCGAAGCCCGGTGAAGCTGCCATTCATCGCAGGCGCACGGCCTCCCCAGATGAACATAACGTTCTCGCCGAGGTCATCAAACTGCTTGCGATTGCCGGAGCGGAAGCCCTCACCTAATCCCACCAGCAGCAGCAGCGACCCCACGCCCCATGCGATCCCGAACATGGTCAAAAACGACCGCAGCTTGTGCGCCCACAACGTGCGCAGCGTCTGCGCGAAGATTTCGAAAAGCAGCCGCATGGCCGTGTTCAATGATACGCGAGGTAACGTTCCCCTTGGTTAGACACCAGCAGCTCAGTTTGGTCATTGCAGCGGCCTTAGAACAGGGACGGTCTGGGCGTACCGCCCAGGAGGTTGGGGTTTACATAGCCAATGGTGTGAGTGCCCTCATGCCCGCCCCACGCGAACAGAATCCAGAGCTGAGGGATATTTTCCCCGCGGACCGTGAAACCTGCCGAAAAGCTGTGGCGCAGGTGGTCGAAGTCGAGATCACCGCGAGTGAGCGCGACTTTTCCGTAGTCCGCCATCGCCGTGAATCCCAGCGGCAATTTCCAAAGCGAGTGCTCGAAAGCAGCACGCGCAAACATCACGTTAGGGGCGCGAAAGCGGTAATCCTGATAACTGCTCAGGGCTCGATCGCCATTGAGGTCGGAGCCTCCCATTGTCGGCTGGAAGTAGAAAGGCACGACGTGGCCTGCCGGTGCGATTGATTCAGAGAGAAAAAACCGCAGCTCAAAACTACCCTCTACGTCACGAGAGAAGCTATAGGCCTTCTCAGTTTTGTCATGACTATCTGTCTTTGGATCTCCGTTTGGTCCCACCGTCTCGTTCGGATGAGGAATCGCGTGACTATAAGGCAATAGAATACGATGGGAGAAATCCAGTGTGAGGCGGCGAAAGCTGAACGCCGAGTCGCTGGGCGCGAAGAATTGCTGAAATGTAGCGCGGTAGGTGAGTTTCACTGGAGTCTTGGGGATGCTGGGGCCAAACCGAATGCCCTCACCGATCTGAAAGAATCCTGGTTGATGGGTTAAGCCCGGAGCTTCAGCCACCGTGTAAAGCTGCTCAATAGATGGGCTGGATTGCCCACTGCGGCCCCGAAGTTGCACCAGGCGGCCATTCGCTTCGCCATACAGAGCCAAGTGCAGCTTGCTTTTCTGGAAAATGGGATAAAGGATGCTTGCTCCGGGAATGATCTCGCGCATGCCGAAAAATGACCGGCCTTTCGTTGACGTGAAATTCCCTAAGCCGAAAAAATCGATCTGACTTAGTGAGATGGCCTGCACATATCCAGAATAGATCGGCTGGGTCGCAATGCTGGGGTCGCTTGGCGAAGGATATCCCTTGAAATAGAGACCAGCGCGCCAGGAGCCGTTGGTCGAACGTACACCGTCAAGGCTCCAGCGCACTCTCCAGCCATTCTGAAAATTCGTGCCGTACACGAAGGCCGGTCCAAACCCGAAACCGTTTTGCGGAGCGATACTTCCGGCCGAGATATGCAAAGGATGATCGGTGAAAGCAGTAACCACGCGACAGCCGAAGGTGTGCAGGGCAGAGCCTGCGTTTTCCTCCGCACAAACGTGCGTGAATCGATCCCACTCGTCACTAAATTCTGCCGCAAACTTGCTTTGGTTTTGCGCACGAGCGGGAATGCAAGTCAGAAATAACGGCACTAGCGATGCAATCAGGAGAATTCGTCGCATATGTCTGCCTCACTCCGCGCCCTGCGAACGCAGCTTCTGGGTCACGGTGCGAACGTAACCTAACGCATCCGCCTCGGTCTTGATGGAACTCAAATCGATGTGAGTCTGCTGGGCAAATGGCAGGTGCATTTCTGCAGCGTGAAAGTGAATGACGTTATCTCGAAGCAAGGAATCCATTGGTAAAGGTCGAAAGTGCTGAGATCTGGCCACCGCCGGAGCTGCCGCGTGTATGTCAGCCACTGCTTGTATGTCGCCTACAAGCGTGCCAGGCACGTTCCGGGCGGCCGCAGCGCCAGCCAGCCTGGCTGCGGCATCGGGGAAGAACGCAGCCGCGTGTGGGTTGGAAACACCCTGGAGTACATCTGGCTCCTTGCGCGGAGCGCCCAGCGAGAGCAAGTCTAGAAATGTGTCGGCACTTTTCTCCCGTGGCGAGCGGTTATCGAAGGCGCCGATAAACTTCTTGGTAACGCTCGCCGGGATTGAGGCATGATCAAAAACGCGATCGCTGAGGACGACTGTGCCCTCCGGAATCCACGGCGAAACCAGTACCGCCGGAACACGCACCCCCAAGCGGTCAAACTTAAAACCAAACACCGGATCGGGAGGAAATTCATCCGGGGTGCAAGCGGGTGGCGGCACGTGGTCGTAAATTCCACCATGCTCGTCGTAAACAATCAGCAGCGCACTGCTCTCCCAGAGTTGCTGATTGGATCGGATCGCCTGGTACACCGCCTTGATGAAGCCCTCGCCCACATGGACGTTCCCATCAGGGTGCTGGTCGGATTCCTCGGCCATGCCATCCTCGACTTCATGATCCTTGTAGTTTGGTTCAACAAAAGAATAGTCCGGCAGCTTGCCGGATTTGCAATCGTGGAGAAAGTCATCAAAAGTGCCAAACAGTTTCGGCTGCTTGAGCAGCAGAAAGGCTAGGGCAATGGTTGAGCTGGAATCGTCAAAATAATAGATTTTGGCGGTGCGACCGGCGTCGACCATGCGCTCATAGATAGTGTGATACTTGGCATTTATGTAGAAGAGGCTGTTATCCACTTTGCCGAACGAAGTGCCGAAGTGAGCAAAAACGCGATTGGGAATGGTGGGGCCGGGGAGCGATGAGAACCACGCATTGAAGACTGCGTATTTCCGGGCCAGGGTAGCGAGGACAGGCAGCTTGTCTGGAGAAAAGCAATACATGAGCTGCCGCGCCTTTTCAACATTCTTCAGCTTCACTTGGTAATACGCCTGAACAAAGCCTCCCATTGTGACCTGGCGCGGATTAGTTTGACTTCCGTAGAAGAGCTGGATATCAACATCCTCAAAATGGTGGCCCGGATCTGGATCGAGTTGCCCTTGGGGTGCTGCTAGTGGCTGCACGGGCGCCTGGGTGCCGTTGGGATCGGGGTTCGTTTGTGTGCCGTCAACTCCGTCGATACGCGGATCTTGCGCTTTCAGATATCCCAGCATGTGGTCGAACGAGCGGTTTTCCATCATCAGCACAACGATGTGCTTGAGATTGTCGAGACCTTCAGGCATACATCCTCCAATTCAAGAATTGGTCTGGATAGGAGCGCGCCTCAGACAGAATTCAGGCATGCCCGAAAAAAGTGTAATAGGCCAGACTGACCCAACTAGTTGAAGTTCAGGCGAGCACGTGCCGTTCCAATCAGCGCCAAATTCACCTGCAATAACCACGCCTTTTGCTGGCGTGGATTAGGAAGATACCGCGATACCACCTGTGGGAAGCGCCCTGCGCTATCCGTTCCGATATAACGCTATCCATTTGGATAGAGAAGCTCATAGCTTCGGGTAGGAGTCAAAACTGCCAACAGGCACTATAAGAATCCGGCGCTCTATCGTCTGGGCCAACCGCGATGAATTACGTGCGAGGCTAGAATGCGGGCTGATAAACCGGGTCGAGTGATATGTGCCGTTTCTGCGGTTGATGTTTACGCTGATTTTTCCTGCGCAGGCGACTTTGTAAACAAGATTTCAAAGACCAACAACCCCGCGCCGATTACGATGGCACTGTCCGCCACGTTGAATGCCGGCCATTGGTACTGGCCTACATAGAAGAGCAGGAAATCGACGACGCGTCCGCTGACCAGCCGATCCCACAGATTGCCCAACGCGCCGCCAAGAATCAGTGCCAGCCCAACGCCCGTCGTGCTCATGGAATGACTGTTTCGCCACAACAAGGCGGAGACGATCACCAGTGCCACGATCGAGAAAAGGACGAGCACGGCAATTTTCCACTCGGAGGGCGAATCCGCGAACAGGCCGAAGGCCGCGCCACGATTCTCCACATGCGTGATGCGGAAAAATCCCGGGATTACCTGGATGCTTTCATGAAGAGAAATATTCTTTGAGATCGCCAACTTCGCCACTCGATCCAGGCACACGATGGCGAAGGCGATAAGAAGATGAAATTTACGCATCGCGTGAGGCATTGAGCACTAGTCGTTAGATTACTCTCATGGGTCTTCCGCTTCGATCTCTTTCAGCACCGCACTGCAGCGTTCGCACACGGTTGGATATGCAGGGTTTTCACCAACACGAGTCGAGTAATTCCAGCAGCGCTCGCATTTTTCTCCAGGAGCCTTCGTCACCTCGATCTTAACCACGCTGGCGCCGTTCCCCGAGCCTTGTGCCAGCTTTACGGCTGACACGATGAACAGATAGCGCAACTGATCTTCGAAGTGGTTCAGCACCGAATAGGCCGGATCGGCGGCGGTCACCTGGACCTGCGCATCCACAGACTTCCCAATGAGTTTCTCGTTTCGAGCGTTATCCAGAGCTTTGTTCACCTGCTCGCGGATTGCCAGCAATGTTTCCCAATCCGCTTGTTGCTTGGTGTCGCGCTCTGGAATTCCGGCATCGCACAGGATATCTTTTGCGGTCGGGAACTGTTCAAGATGAACGCTGGCGGCTCGTGAATCCAATTTCGGCAGGTACTGCCACACTTCTTCACATGTGAAGCTCATGATTGGAGCGAGCAAACGCACCAGAGCCTCGCCGATTTTCCAGATAGCTGTTTGTGCAGCGCGGCGCTCCCGTGAGTTCGGCGCGTAGATGTACAGGCGGTCTTTCAACACATCGAAATAGAACTTGCTTAGTTCCGCTACGCAGAAAGTGATCACGCGATGGTAGATCTTGTGGAAGGTGAACTCCCCGTACCAGCGCACCACGTCTTCCGCCAGAGCGCACGTCTGGCGCAGCATGTGTTGATCGATGGCCTCCATCCGCTCGAACGGCACTAGGTTTTTCTGCGGGTCGAAGTCATAGAGGTTGCTCAGCACATAGCGGAATAAATTGTTCCGAATGGTGCGATAGTTTTCCGCGACCTGCCGCATGACTTTTTCCGAGCCGACAACATCTTCGCGGAAGTCCACGGATGCAGCCCACAGACGCACAATCTCGCCGCCGAGGCGGTCGGCAACGTCCACCGGATCGACGTCATTGCCGCGCGACTTGGACATGGCGCTGCCGTGCTCGTCGAGCGTCCAGCCGTGAGTTGCGACCATGCGGTACGGCGGACGACCCTGAGCGCCGATCGCGCAGAGCAGGGAAGAGTGGAACCAGCCACGATATTGGTCCGCGCCCTCGAGATAAATGTCGGCGGGCCACGGCAGGTTCGGCTCGTGGCCGAGCACGGCAACGTGGCTGGAACCGGATTCGAACCAGACATCGACGATATCGGTTTCTTTGCTGAATTTCGTTCCGCCACACTTACCGCACTTGGCGCCCGCGGCGAGCGCGTCGGCTTCGGGTGTATACCAGGCATCGGCGCCGAAGCGGCCAAAGAAGTTAATCACTTTGCGATTGAGCGCCGGATCATTCAGCGGCTTGCCGCAACCTTCGCACAGGAACACGGCGATGGGCACGCCCCAGACACGCTGGCGCGAGATGCACCAGTCCGGCCGTGTGGCGATCATGTTGGAGATGCGCTCTTCGCCCCAGGCCGGATCCCACTTCACTTTCTTGATCTCATCCAGCGTGCGGCTGCGCAGCGTACCGCCCGGCATCGGCGTTTCCATAGAGATGAACCACTGCTCGGTCGATCGGAAGATGACGGGATTGTGGCAGCGCCAGCAGTGCGGATACGAGTGCTCGACTTTTTCCGCGTGCACCAGTACGCCGCGCTTTTTCAGCAATTCGACGATAGGCTCGTTAGCGGCAAAAACCTGCTTACCGTCGTACTCGGGTAAGCCGTTGCGCATGATTCCTTTTTCATCCACGTTGCCGGTGAGGTCGAGCTTGTATTTAACGCCGGTAGCAAAATCCTCTGCGCCATGCGAAGGCGCTGTATGGACAACACCCGTACCCGTGTCCATCGTGACGTAGTCCGCCACCACACCCAGAATTGCGTGGTCCAGAAACGGATGGGCAAAATTTAAATATTCAAGCTTTTTTCCGGGAAAGTGGGCAAGCTTGTGCGTGGCAGCGAGGCCAGCTTTGTTGCTGAATTCCGCGGCGAGCTTCTCAGCGACGATATACACTTCGCCCGCGGGTTCGGATTCCAGCGCTACATATTTTTCATCAGGGTGGAAGGCGACAGCCATCGACGCGGGCAGCGTCCAGGGCGTGGTGGTCCAGATTACGGTAAAGACCTTCTTTCCCTTCAAAACGGGATCGAGCTTCGCCGGGTCATCCCTAAGCTGATACTTCACCCATACAGTCGGACTGGTATGGTTCTCGTATTCGACTTCCGCTTCCGCCAGCGCAGTTTCATCGTGAATGCACCAATAGACAGAGCGCAGTCCTTTATATACCGACCCTTTTTCGAGAAACGCATAAAGCTCCGCTACAACGGCTGACTCGTACTGCGGAGTCATTGTGGAATATGGCTCGTCCCAGCGTCCGAAAACGCCGATGCGTTTGAACTGCTGACGCTGTAGATCGACATATTTCTCGGCGTACTTGCGGCATTCCGCGCGCACATCGACCGGCCGCATCTGCAGCTTTTTTCCGCCCAACTGTTGGTCGACTTTGATCTCAATCGGTAGGCCGTGACAGTCCCATCCTGGAACATAGGGGGAATCAAATCCGGACATACTCTTAGATTTGACGATAAAATCCTTTAGACATTTGTTCATCGCCGTACCCAAGTGGATGGGCCCATTGGCGTAGGGTGGGCCGTCGTGCAGCACATACACGGGCGCGCCTTTGCGGACTTCGCGGATGCGCTCGTAAATTCTCATCTGCTCCCAGCGAGCCATGATCTTGGGCTCGTTTTGCGGCAGGTTCGCCTTCATGGGGAAGCCGGTGTTGGGCAGATTGATGGTAGATTTCAGTTCGAGCGGCACGAGCGTGCTTTCTCCCAAATAGTTGATTTTTTTCATTATAGGGAGCCTGGAAACGAACGTCCATTGGCCCACAACGCAATCGGAGGTCATTGGTCTGCGGGATGTCAAAAATCACTGTCACACAGGTAGAAATAACGTTACAATTTCCCCTAGGTTACGTTTCCCGAGCATTAGCATCTAATTGCGTGAACTGGAATAGCTCAACTTCTTGCACACGGTCAGTTTGCACAGAAGGTGAGCGGCAAAGTTTCTTTGTCAAGAAATGCAACTTGGCAGGGAATGTGCTCATCAAGTTCTAGAGGCAGAACTGAATGCCTCAAACAGGACCGCACTCGGTTGAATTTATGGCAACACTCGATTTCAAGCCGCCCCGCACCAAAGCCGAGCCCGAACTAAACCTGCTGCTGCCCAAAAGCGCCGAGCAGCCGTTGTGGAAGTCGCTGTTTCAGAACCTGGACGATTATTTCTTTCCCAAAAAGCAGCCCCCGCTAGTACTCACTTCGAAGCCCGTTCCGGTCAAGGATATTTGGGGTTTTTACGACTATAAGAAGAGCGGCGTCGTGGGCTCGACCGTCGTCCACATTTTGACTATTGCCGCCATTGTGGGACTCACGATAGCGGGACGCCACGTGGTACAAGAGGTAACGAAAAAGCAGGAAGTCGTTACCTATGTCGCTACGGATGACATTCCTCCTCTGCCCCCGGCGAAGACGATCTCAGGTGGCGGCGGAGGAGGCGGCGATCGTGACAAGTTCCAGGCTCCGAAAGGCAAGCTGCCGAAATTTGACATGCAGCCAATCACCCCTCCCGCGATGGTGGTCCGCAATGAGCACCCCAAGTTGACGGCTGAACCGGCTGTAGCAGTTCCTCCGCAGATTCACATTGCCATGAACAATCTGCCGAACCTGGGTGATCCCATGTCGCGCCTGCCCTCCGGGCCGCCGTCGAACGGCACCGGCTCGGGCGGTGGCATTGGCTCTGGTTCCGGCGGCGGAGTTGGTGTGGGCACCGGTCCTGGCGTAGGCGAGGGCCGCGGCGGTGGTACGGGTGGCGGGGTATTCCGGGTAGGCGGCGGCGTCTCCGCGCCCAAGGCGATTTATCAGCCTGAGCCGGAATACTCGGAAGAAGCCCGGAAGGCCAAATATCAAGGAACCTGTGTGCTGTGGCTGATCGTCGGCCCAGATGGCAAGCCGCGCGACATTAAAGTAAGCCGCAATCTGGGAATGGGACTGGACGAGAAGGCCATCCAGGCAGTCAAGACTTGGAAGTTCGAACCGGCCATGAAAGACGGCAAGCCGGTGGCAGTCGAGATAAGCGTGGAAGTGGAGTTCCGATTGTACTGAGACGAATTTTGTTTGATGAACGGCCGCGAGTGTTCGCGGCCGTTTTTTATTTCAGTGCGAATCTTTTCCGCGCGGAAGAGAAGGCTAGAACCTGTCTGGCTCTGTTGACATCCTAAGTTTCACTTCACGCGGACAGCGGCGAAACCAGGCTATGCTGCAATCAGCGCTGGCGAAACTCGCTACTGGCCGAAGTGGGTTTGGGGCGCTTCGCGCAGGTGGCTTTGGATGTGGCTCAGGTCATGCCGCCCTACCGCACCTGCTTTAGCAAACGCCAATTCTCGCAGCCGCAACTGTTGGCTATCTTGTGCTTCATGCGCTACGAGGACTGGACCTTCCGCGAAACCGAAGTTCGTCTGAGCGAACACGGAGAGCTGCGCCGAGCGCTCGCACTGGCTTCGGTTCCCGACTACACCACGCTCCAGCCGTTCTTGCGACGTCTCCTGGAACCCGACTTGGAGCACGCCCCTCGAGGATAGTCGTGCGTCGCGTGCCGGGGAGGCGGCGAAGGCGAACCACGGTGGCCGTCGATGCCACCGGGCTTGCCCAAGGCGCGGTGAGCACGTTCTTAGTGCGGCGCATGTATCACCACACCCAGCAGCGCTGCCTTGGCGGCGTTGGTTGAAATGGTCGGCCGTCGTCGACGTGGAGAGACAACTCATCTTGTACCAATCGGCACGGCAGGCCCCGGGGAATTCTTCGGTTGCCCATTTGGGTCCTTTAAGTCATCAAGGCTGATGGTGGCGTCGGCATTGGTAAATACTTTCGATTCACCCAAGAGAGTCAGCACTTTGAGGATGGTAGTTTCCGAGCGACGGCTGATGATGTATCTGCCCGAAACCAGCTGTGCATCCCTTGCCCCGTCCACTGCACTGACAGGCGCTGGTTCATACGGGCAGTAGCGGTCCAGAAAGGCATGCCGTACTGCTTCGCGAGCCCTGGTTCCGCTCTTGCCAGCACTGTTGTAAGAGAGGAAGAGGCCTACACCAGCGTCCAGAATCAGATGCAGGTCGCTATGGAAATATTGTGTGTCCCCCGCATGGCCAATGATTCTGTGCCCGTTCGTGGTCTCTTCATAGAAACCGAGCGCCATCCCGTTCATGTCCGGCAGATTGGGCAAAGTGGCGCGAGTGCATCAATCGCGCAGTTCGCCTCAAAGGCAGGAAGCGGCCGGCGGCCAACATGCTGGTCTCCGATTACCTGCGCGTGGCCGCAAACAAGGCGGAAGTCGTGGCCCCGCTGCGCACCCTCGGATTTCACACTTTCCGGAGGACGCTCGCTTCGGTCCTGGTCAAGATGAAGGTTGATCCGAAGCTGGTGCAGGAAATGCTCCGGCACCAGAACCTGAAGACGACACTCGAGGTGTACGCCAGGCCATGACCAAAGACAAGCTCGAAGCCCAGGGGATGTTCCTGGAGTTGCTATTCCGCGGCAGGAAGGACTTGGAGAAAGCGGCTCCGGTGACGGTTGTGGTGCAATCGGCGTCCCGTGACAACGCAAGGGCGACATTCTCCGTCGTTGGAAACGGAACCCCTAACACTCTCCCCCGTACACGGTGGGAAACCTCCAAGACGTATCCGTGGACCGGGGCGTAGGGGGTTGGGAATTTCGATATCATTACTTTTAAGATTGGAAGCAGGACGTCTTCAAACGTCTGTCGGATCCGCTCGTTGGCATCCATCCGTTCAGGAGGATAAACCGCATAGTAGTTTCCGGTTACCTCTAGAACGGTCTCACCGTTCAAGGTCGCAAAACGCAGAGAGCGCTGGTCCAGGTGCTTTTGCGTTCTTTCACCCACATCAAGCGCAGGGCTCAAACAGAAGCGGTTAGGAAATGGAGAGCGTTTATCTGGGCACCTACA
>Ga0209473_1000564_pt1 | contig 21756 bp, 20 predicted proteins | sample GraSoiAngelo_133_FD_185890 | JGI IMG/M metagenome (GOLD analysis project Ga0209473, IMG submission 185890) | Grasslands soil microbial communities from the Angelo Coastal Reserve, California, USA - 14_0929_05_20cm (SPAdes) (version 2) | ecosystem: Environmental > Terrestrial > Soil > Grasslands ...
AACAATGAAACAGAAATGGGCTGAAGTCGGTGAAGGTGAATGGGAGCTCTGCTTCGATTATCGGGCTCGGCACTGGTACAGCCACCAGGGCGATCGTGGAATAGCGCGCTTTCATCGCGGAGTACGCTTGCGTCTGAAAGCCAATGTTACGCCGAAGTATCGAAATGGGAAGATATCCCTGGGTATCAGGCTTGCACCTCGCCAGAGCTGGCGATGCTCAGTTCATGCCACCGCACTGATGGAAGGCGATGAATGGAGCCCGGTAGACGGAAGCCCCTGGTCTTCACCCGTAACAACTACAGAAAAGGAAGACGCCTTCCCTGCCGATGCCACGCAACTCACTTCGCCCGGGTCGCCAACCTTTCCTGCCCTCGTACTCAGCACGCTGGCACGGTCTCAGAAGGACCTGTTTGCCCTGCGTCTAGTCGATCTCGACTCTCGCGACGAGGAAGGAAGGGCCTGGATTCCTGCAGGCGGACTCCCGGCCTATGTTGGACTGTTCGGGCGCGACTGCCTGGCTTCAGGATGGCAGGCAGCCCTATTGAGCACGGCCATGATGCGCGGTTCCCTTTCGGAACTGCCAAAAACGCAGGGACAGAAGATTGACGATTGGCGAGACGAGCAGCCTGGACGCTTCGTCCATGAGCTGCACACCGATCCGCGCGCGGTGCTTAACTACAATCCGCACGCCCGCTATTACGGAGGCGTCACCGCATCCATTTACTACCCGGTCGTCGTCTCCGCAGTCTGGCATTGGACTGGCAACAAACAGTTGGTCCGGCGGTACGTCAAGCCGGCGCTTGAAGGACTCGACTGGGCAGATAAGTACCTGCGCGACGAAAGCGGCTTTTACCGCTACCGCAAACGCTCCAACCAGGGAGAACGCAACCAGGGATGGAAAGACTCAGACGATGCCATCGTGAATGCTGACGGATCACAGGCGAAACATCCCCTGGGGACGTGCGAGATGCAGGCATTTGTCTACGCATCGAAGATGCATCTATCCGAAGTTCTCTGGTGGCTCGGGGATCCCGAAACGGCCCGCCGGTTGTTTCGTGAGGCAGGAGAATTAAAGGAACGCTTCAATGACTTCTTCTGGATGGAAAATGTCGGATATCTCGGAATGGCCATCGATGCGAAGAAGCGCTTAGTGCGATCGATTGCTTCAGATCCCGGGCATTGTCTCGCCTCGGGAATTGTTGATCAGCGTCTGGCGACGGGGCTTGCCGAGCGGCTCATGCGGCCTGACATGTTTTCTGGTTGGGGCATACGCACACTGTCGGCGGAGCATCCTGCATTCAATCCATTCTCCTATCATCGCGGATCGGTTTGGCCGGTTGAGAACGCCGTCTTTGTGCTTGCTTTCGCGCGCTATGGCTTGCACAACAAAATGCAGACGCTTGCGCGGGCGATGTTCGAGACTGCCGAAATCTTCAAGTACCACCGGCTGCCCGAGGTCTTTGCCGGACATCAGCGCGATGGCGAGCATCCCTTTCCGGGAATGTATCCGAGAGCGAACTGGCCGCAAGCCTGGTCGGCATCAGCTCCATTCACGGTAATGCAGGCGCTGCTCGGAATCTTTCCCTATGCTCCGCTGAATGTTCTGCTTCTCGATCCCCATCTGCCGGAGTGGCTGCCGGAATTCACCGTGCAGAACATGAGGATAGGAAAGGCGACTGTCTCCCTGCGATTCAGGCGTAGCGAAGACGGTCGCACGAATTACGAAGTTATAGAGCTCCGAGGGAAGCTGCACCTGGTCCGCCAGCCGAGCCCGTGGTCACTGACGGCGGATCTTGGCGAACGAGTGCGAGACGCAGTCAGCAGCCTACTACCCCTTGCAGCCTAGAAGATCGCTATCTGGTTGTTTTCCTGTCGTTTTCGGCATCAGTTCACGCCATTCTTCGGATCCCATGATCCTTGCTCTTTGCGGACATAGATGATCTGGCCGATGTGGTAGGCGTTGTGGGTGCTGATGTGCGTAAACGTTTGCGCCACGTTTTTCAGTTTTGCTTCGTCTGCGGTTTCCACCCACTTCTCGAGCTCGGTCAGAACCTGATCGAGCTGCTGCACTGTGTCATTCCAGGTTTTCGTATCGAACTTGTTAAAGGTCTCGTCGTTGTTGCCGCTGAAATTTTCTGGTTTCTCACCCTTGAGCCGTGCGAAGTTCTGCTTGTTCCAAAACACCAGGTGATAGGTAAGCTGGCCGACCGAGTGGTTCCCTTTCCCGTCGGTCCAACTCGCCTGCTCGGCGGTCAGCCCTTTGACCGCAGTGTTTGCTGGGACGAACCACTCCGCGGTTGTATGCGTCGAGCGCAGCTCGGCCAGCAGTAAGTCGCGAAGATTCGAGGGCTTCTTGTCTTGGGCATGCAGGGGAAGCACGAGCAACAGCGTCACAAATAGCAGCCATCGTTTTGTCATCCTGAAATTTCCTCCGCCGTCTTAGACGCGCGAGGGGCCGGAACGATTCTCCAGAAAGTAAAAGGGGAGAGCGGCCTCGGTTTCCGTTGGGATGAGATGCATGTGAGAATGTCGTCCACGATGCCGACGGAGAGTCCTTATTCGACCCAAACCGACATCTCGGGCTTAAAGTGGATTGAGCCAAGACGAAGTGGACCAAGTGGAAGGAAAATGCCTGTGTTGGCGCCTCTTTGGCAGTTCTACTGCCCTCCCACTCCTGTCTGTTTTCCCTCGTGCGTTACTTGCGCGGCGATCTTCTGCATGGCATGTGCGAGTTCCGCGGGTGAGTGGATTTTGAAGTTCGTTCCGTCCAGCGCACGCGGCAGCGCGGGCAGCCCCCGCGTGCTGCATAACCTCTACGATCACACATCGATCCTGAAGCTGCTTGAATGGCGTTGGAAACCTCCTACGCTGACGACGCACGATGCATCGGATAGATCATTAATTTAAAACACGCTCTGGACTTTGGGGGTCCACAGCTCGATGTCCCTGCTCTTCCGGCACCAGCGACCTATGTGCCTCTCGCCTGTCCGAACGGATCCGGACAAACCTTCGGCGACACCGTCGGACAGCAGGAGTCGATCGATATGTCGAATTTACAGCAGCTCGCGGTGAGCTATGGATGGCCGATCTATTAGGCTCTGCCGCTGTCGAGTCATCGTGTTCCTTACTTGCCGCGAAAGACGAATGCCAACTCTATGATCAGAATGATCACGACCATCAGCTCCAACACGAATCCGCGCGCCTGCTGGAACTGATCAATCATCACAGTGTAGAGATCCTCGGCGGTTTTGAGCTTCTCGGCGACCAGGGCCTGAAAGTCGTTCACACCGATCCTTGCGACGCACAGTTTGTATAGCCGCGCTATAAACATGTCGTCTACGAACTTAAGCGCGGCAGTTGTGCGCTCCGTCAGCTCCGTGACTTCCAAGACGATGGTGCGCAGGCGCGTCGCCGCCGGACGCATTCTCCAACCGGCCAGCACACCAGCGCGACGTTCGATAAAACGATAAACCTCGCGCAACTCACGTGTGAGCAGCTCGTCGTAGTGGCGGAACTGCAGAAGCTGCGAGTTTGCATATTCGAGTATGAGAGCCGTTGCTTCTGCGCCCTGCTGAGTATCAAGCACGAACGCTGCATTCCAGCCGATCACGATCAAGTCGTTTGGATAATAGGACACGCTTCCCTGCATCACCTCAGCGCGTTCGCTGTCGGAGAGCGCGAAGGGTTCTCCACGGACGATCTGAGCGATGTCCGCGCTGTGTCTGGCGAGTACTTTGGCCGCTGGTTCCATTCCAGGACCGCTGAGGATGTGAAAAATGCAATAGTCCTCGTCCAGCCAATTTTCATAGGGACGCACCAGGGTTGGACGAATCGCCGCGACTCTCTCTCGAACGATCCGCCGCGAGAGCTCGTCAAATGTAGTGCTGGAAACCCAGCGCGCAGCCAATTCACGCAGTCCGTCCCATTCGCAGCAGAATGGAAAACGCAACAGCAGGCTGATGACGCCGTAATCGTAATAGCGCAGAGTCGCATCAAAACGCTCGCCGCTCTGAATCACGACTTGATCGATGGTTTCAATTACCGGCGGCCGCTCGAATCGGACATACTCCGGAGCGGTGTGTTTAAAGCTCGGCGTCACGACTTTGCCCTGGATAAATGGGGGCAACTCCTTCAGTCGAATCTCTTCGCAAACGTCGTACAGCGACAAGATGGAGATTGATCCGCGCAGTTCCATTGTGCCAGTGTAAGTCGACGCTCCTCGTTAGAGACGCAGCATGCTGCGTCTCTATCATCAGCTGTGCAGAGCCCATTCAGTTTAGCGGGCTACCAGCGGCACCGCGGCCAGTGCCGCGACCATTCCTAAGCTCTGTAACCGTGACCAGCGTTCCTTCAGTAGCACGCGCGCCAAAATGATAGTGCTAGCCGGATAAAGTGCGGACAGTACCGCAGCGACGTCGAGTCGCCCGCGCTGGGTGGCGGCAACGTAGAGCGCATTGGCGGCCGAATCCAGAATTCCGGCAAGAAAGATGTAGCGGAACACTCCGGGTGCCGGCGTCCAGGAGACCGGGTCTGTGCTGGATCGCTCTTGATTGGCGGCAAACAAATGCTGCTGAAGCAAAATGGAAATCATCAAGACGAATGACGCAGCACGCGCCGCGACCAGCGGCCAGAATACAGACTGAGTTCCCGCAAACTTAATGAACAACAAAAACCCGCCCAGTCCAAATCCTGCGGCGACTGCGAGGCCGAGTCCTGCGGATTCGCCAGCTGAGCCGCTTTGCGTCGCAATCAGCCAAATGCTGACAATCGCCAACAAGAATCCGAATAACTGCAGTCCACGCGGAAATCCGGCAGTAATGAAACTGAAAATGATCGGAACGAGCGCCGAGATCACGGCCGAAAGTGGCGCGGTCAATCCCATCTTGCCGACAGCTAGTGCCTTGTAAAGACAAGCAAGCCCTGCGCCGCCAACCGAACCCGCTGCAATCCCCCATAGCAAGGAGATCTTCGACGACAAGTGCTCACCTGCGAGAACTGCAAGGAGGAGCATGAAGATGAGGCCAATACCATGCGCGATCGCCACTACCCCAAACACACTCGATCGCTTAGTAGCAAGGCCGCCACTGAAATCAGCCGCGCCCCAGGATGCGGCAGCAGACAAGCTAAATGCGGGTGAAAGGAGGTTCTGCACAACCTATCTTCGCATTTCGAAGCTGTTGCGGTTCGTATGTTGCATCTTGCGCTCCTACCGAGTCTAAAACGTATCTTAAGATTGAGTCCTACGAATCACGAGGAGCTTCCGTGCAAGAGATGAATGTACGTTGCTGCATCGTAGGCGGCGGACCAGCCGGAATGATGACAGGGTTTCTGCTGGCTCGGGCCGGGGTTGACGTTCTTCTACTCGAGAAGCACGCCGACTTTCTTCGCGATTTTCGCGGCGATACAGTGCATCCCTCCACTCTCGAGCTGATGTATGAACTGGGCATCCTTAAAGAGTTTCTCCAGCAACCTCATCAGGAGCTCTCGCGTGTAGCCGTGCAAATCCGGGACACGAAGCTTTGGGTTGGCGACTTCACCCACCTGCCCACGCACGCAAAGTTCATCGCGCTCATGCCGCAGTGGGACTTCCTCAACTTCCTCGCGGAACGCGGGCGAGTTTACCCGGAGTTTCAGCTGCGCATGCAGGCTGAATGTATGGACTTGCTCCAGCAGGACGGCGTGGTGAAGGGTGTGCGCGTCAAAACCACGGGCGGCGAGCTCACCGTTCATTCCGATCTGGTCATCGCTACCGATGGCCGGCATTCAATCGTCCGCGAGAAGGCCGGGCTCACGGTGCGCGACAAAGGTGCGCCAATGGACGTGCTGTGGATCCGCCTTTCACGCCGGGAAAACGACGCTGCACAGGCGCTTGGCCGGGTTGATCGAGGAAGAATCATGGTCATGATCAACCGCGGTGAATACTGGCAATGTGCTTTCGTAATACCAAAGGGAACCGCGGAAGCCCTGAAGGCTCGAGGAATCGAAAACCTTCGTGAGGAGATCAGTCGGCTCGTTCCCTATTTAGGAAATAGAGTAGGAGAATTGAGAGACTGGGACGATGTAAAGCTGCTCACCGTGAAAGTCGATCGCCTGGAGAGATGGTACAAACCGGGACTCATTTGTATTGGCGACGCGGCTCATGCGATGTCTCCGATCGGCGGCGTTGGCATTAACCTCGCAGTGCAGGACGCGGTGGCAGCTGCAAACGTGCTCGCACCTGCCCTGCTCACGCGGAAGGCGATAACACATTCGCTTCAGCAAGTTCAGCGGAGGCGCGAGTTTCCTACAATAGTCACGCAAGCAGCGCAGATTTTTGCGCAGAACCGAATCATCAGCAGGGTTTTAGCCGCTGATAAGCCTCTGCAAGTTCCTTCCATTATGAAACTGCTGGACCGCTGGCCGCTACTTCAACGTATTCCGGCCCGAGCCATCGGCATAGGAGCGCGTCCGGAGCATGTGAGAACGCGAGATGTTCATCAGCAACAGCGCGCGATTGCGTCCTAAAGGCTAGGTGAGCTGGCTTTAACGTCATTCCGTCCGCTCTCGGCCGGCACAAGTTTGAAGAACCCAGAATGGGTCTAAGGCGCTGTCATCGTCGACTGATCGGGATTTAGCCACTCGTTTAGATCGAAGACGTAGATCGAAGACATGGATGTCTTTAACCTTCTACGGGCTGAGGCGGCCGGAACCACGTTAGAAGGGAACCACGCTAAGCCTGCTTCGCGACATCGAGGACAGGCTCGTAGCGAGCGCCTGTCGCCATCAAATTTTCGATCAATTCCACCGGCTGAATTCCACCTCTCGCGCCAACGCCCATGCAGTTCAATGCAGCGGCAGCGCAGGCGAAGTCGAGCCTTCGCCGCAATGGCCAGCCTTGAAGAAGGCCGTAAATGAACCCGGCGTGAAACGTGTCTCCGGCTCCGGTCGTGTCCACGGCGGCCACCTGATAGGCGGAGGCGTAATGGAACTGCTTGCCATCCCACGCTAGCACTCCATCGTCTCCGAGCGTCGCTGCGGTCAATGCACATCCATATCGACGCTGCATCATAGGCAGCGACTTCTCCAGATCCTCCAGCCCGAGCAGCCGCGCTGGAACGTCTCTGCTGACGATGGCATAGTCAATATTTTCGAGCAATCCTTCCACACCAGGATACGTATCATCAAGATCAGCGACGACGGGAATTCCCACAGCGCGAGCCCAGCCCGCTGCAACAGTGGCGGCGGCAGTATCGTAGCCGTCCACGTGGAGCGCACGAGCATTCACGATCCATTCGCGATCCAGTTCTTCGGGACGAAGGCCGAGCTGCTGATCGCGGCGCCACAGAACTGTGCGCTCGCCCTGACTGTCCACAAGGATTACCGCCTGTTGACTTGCACAGCCGGGCACCGTAATGACGTGCGCCTCTACGCCGGCGCGCGCAAATTCGTCGCGATGAAGCTGGGCAGCGCCGTCGTCGCCCAGCTTGCCGACGTAGCGAGTACGCAGTCCCCACTGCTGACATGCCATAACGGCGCTTGCGACCTGTCCACCGGGAAGCACGCTGGCTGAGCGAAACTCGACCTTGGACCCTGGAACCGGGTGCTCCGCCATTGGAATTAACATATCGGTCGCGTTCAAGCCAACGCCGACGAGGTCAACCTTCGATGGCTTTGCTTTTGTCATTGTTTGCGATGACACTGTAAACGAAACATTACGGTACACGAAATCGAGCGGTGCTGCTCACTGACGTCGCTTGAGCCCTTCCAGTTCCTCGAGCGTGCGCGGCCAATCGTCTCTTAGCAAGCGAGACAGGCTGCGATCGGCGAGAACTTTTCCACCTGTCTGGCATCGCGCGCAGTAATTCGTCTCGTTATCAGCGTAGCGGATACGTAACACCCTCTCACCACATCTCGGACACGGCTCGCCATAGCGACCATGGACCGCCATTCCCTTGCGAAACGCCGTGACCTTTTCGGGAAAGCCGTGCGTCGCTTCTTCCCGCAGCGTTCGCGTCCAAAGCTCGAGCGTGCTCCTGGTGGCGGCGAAAAGGCGCTCCCATTCTTGTGGCTTCAGATTGTGCGTCTGTGCAATTGGCGAAAGTTGCGCTGCATGCAGAATTTCATCGGAGTATGCGTTGCCGATGCCGCTCAACAAGCGGGGATCGGTCAGGGCTCGCTTAAGTGCGCGATTTTCTGACGTGAGTGTTGCACAAAAGGAGTTGAGATCGCTCGAAAAAACGTCGATTCCTCCTGGATCCATCGCGCGCAAACTGTCTTCGCCAACCAGAAGGTGCAACGATGCACGACGCTGCGTGCCCGCCTCCGTAAGCACGAGTGATCCCTTCGGAAAATCAAACGCCGCTAGATTTTGACGGCCAGACAGCTTTGCTTCCGCGGGTCGCCAATGCAACCGGCCAGCAATCATCAGATGCAGCACCAGCCAGAAATCACCGCCCAAGCCGAATGCAATGCGCTTGCCAATTCGCCTCAACTCGCGAACGACGCGGCCTTCGACGCTCGTGATCGGTGGCTGCACGGTTCGCAGCAGAAACGCGCTCGCGATTCGCACTCGCTGTAGTGGCTGATGAATCACGCGCGGTTCCAGCGCGCTGATATAAGCGACGATGTCGGGCAACTCGGGCATGCTTATCAGAAGAATGCAGGTTGAAGCCCTAGTTCTGCAAATCGGCCCGACCCGGGAAGCAGAGTCATCCACACGGTGAAAGCCGTGATGACCCTTGCAGCTTCCTGCGCCTTCGTGGATTCGGCCGCACTCGGCCAGGTGTTGGCGATTTTTTGATGTGGTGATTCGAAAATCGCGAAATCACAAATGAAATCTACGGCCGGGCGGGAGGCGCCCGGATGCACGTCTTAGAACTTATCGTCGTTTACTTCGATCCAATATCCATCCGGATCCTGGAAGTAGAGCTGATGGACTCCGTCGGGGCGGACCGAAGTTCCTTTGCTCGCGTCGCGAATACTTTTCCGGTACTTGACCGACATTTGATCGAGATGAGAGACGAAGGTATCGAACGATGGGACTCGAAATGCTAAGTGCACATTCACGTCATGAGGGATTGATTCCGTTGCCCCTGAAACGACGTGGAGCTGGTCGTGCGCGCCAATGCGGAGCCAGAGGTGCCGTCCATCTTTGAAGGGTTCATTTATACGCTCCAAGCCCAACACAGTTTCGTAAAAATCAGCGCTCTTCTGCAGGTCACGTACGTAGACCGTCGTGTGATCGAATTCTGCAGGCTTTGTGCCAGATTGGGAGACAACTAGAGAAGCACCCAAAGATAGCGAGATCAGGAGCAACGCAAGCCTCATCTTTTTCATGCCGGAATGGTACATCACGGATCCTGTAGCTCCGCCGATCATTTCTGCGCCCAATAACTCGTCCTGGCCAACACTCTCAAGTCACTCCGTCCGCGTAATCGAACAGTAAGTCGATGAAGACCAGCATGAGGTTCCTTTGGCTGAAAACTGAGCACGTATCGGCTGTGGAGCCGATTCGTGAAGTCAAACATGTGATCTTCGAAGCTTTTGCTTGACGCAAACAGCTGGTATTCGCCGCCGGTCATGGACGCCAATCCCTTTGCCACATTTTTCCTGGTCGCGTTCATTGTCATCAACAATGGGGCGCCAATATCGAAGGGAGCCCCAGCCGGCCTCCACTCGTCCTTATTCAATCCGCGCTCGGTGTCCAAGACCTGCGACACAGAAGGCGAGAACGGCAGCGCGTACACGACCACATTGCTTCTGCCAACCTCCTCGACGACTTGCTCCAGCTTGGCTTTGTGACTGCCATGATCTCTGGTCTCACTAATAAGCAGCAGCACGCGCTCATGGTCTTTGGAAAGATTCGTCAGCAGTCTGACGGAGTAATCAACTGCATCGAGGATCGCGGCGCCGTTGTCACCCGGCGAAAGATCTTTCAGGTAGTCGGTGACCGGAAGTTCGTCGCGCGTAAATCCTCGGACAGTGCGCACGCGAGTGTCGAACTCCACAATGCTGATTTCTGAAATCGTATGTTCTTGAGCGAGGATGTCATCGAGCATGGAACCTAGGCGCGCCATCCTGGAGAATTCTCGTTTAGCGCGGCGACCGGTCTGTAGCGCGACCACAATTGATACTGGTTCGATATCGGAACGCTCATCGAGTTGCACTGCCTGCTCAACCCCGTCGTCTTCGACCACGAAATCTTTCGCCTGCAAACCATAAACCGCCTGTCCTTTTGCATCTCTCACAAGCGCCGGGATGATGACAATCTGCGACTCACTTCGAAAGACGGGATTCTCCTGTCCCAAGGTGCTATACGAAATCAGCAGAAGGATCATGCACTTCGCTGCCGTAAAGCGTTTAACCGACTGGCCGCGACATTTCATATTCAATCAGCGCTGGATCGTTCGGATACGGTTCTGTCCTTCCGGTTCGCGTGAATCCGAGTCGCTCGTAGAATCTTATGGCACTTTCGTTGCTGCTCGTCACCATCAAGTCCAGTGTCTTCGCACCGCGCTCACGGCACCAGTTCAGGATCTCATTCACCAGCAAACGGCCTGTACCCTTTTGGCGCTGGGTCGGTGCTGTCCACATGGAGATCAGCTGGGCGCGGCTTGTGTCACTCTCATGGAGAAGAGAGAGAGCCAAGCCGCATGGGCTCCTTCCCTCCATTGCCATATAACCAATCGATCGTTCTCCACACAGATTGCCTGCACGTTTGATCCACTCGGCGTCACTGAACTGAGACTCCCTCGCGTAGGTCGAGCCAAAAGCACTGGGAGTGTCCTGCAGTGCGCGCAGACGAACAGCTTTGAAGGCAGAGACGTTCTGCAACGTGATTCGCTCGAGAGTAACCATGCAGGTACGATGACTCCTTAAAAATAATAAAGCGCAGGAGCCTTTGTCGATCCCTGCGCTGGCGGTTCGTAGCTGTTGGTGTCTGCAGATCCAGTTATGGTTCTCCATAGCGATCACGAAAACTCGTATGATTTCTTGCGCACTGGCGTTCAGGCTGCCGGTTGCGGTTGCTACGGCAAGCACCCCCAAAAGGCCAAGAGATCTGACATGCGACATTGACACGCTCCAGATATGGGATTTCGCCAGCACCCTGCCGTTCGAGATGACTCGAATCCGGCCAATGCGCACCCGTACTCACTGGATTAGCAGGCGTATCTTTCAAAATAATGACCAGCAGATTAGTTTTCAATGACTGATCTTCTGGAACGGGATTAAGTGCTGCATCCGACGATCGCCTTCACTATATTGTTAAGAATTCTTTACGTATCGTTTTGGGAAGGACAGTTGGAACGGCCAATCAATCGCCGCTAGGATCAAAAAGGAGAGCCCCTGCTTGGCAGGAGCTGTTGCCACCGACACCGCACGAGGCGGGCCCCGGAAAACGCCGGTGTTGAGCTTGCCGGGGTGCAGACGGGGCGCGGCAGTGCCTGAAACAAAGATTTTTCTATAATGGGAATGGAGCACCTCCTACTATGTTCACGCCGCGGCCGATCGGATTCGTGCTTAGTCCTTACAAAAAGACAAGTGAGGTACCCAAAGGTCCTGGAGCTAAGCATGACGCTGACGGCGTGCTTAAGATCCTGCCGGAGTTTGAGCCGGGTCTGAACGACATCGAAGGCTTCTCGCATCTCTTCGTGCTCTGGGAATTCGATCGCTCCACCGACTTTGAGCTGTTCGCTGCTCCGCCTTTCGATGACCGTCCACATGGCGTGTTCGCTACCCGATCTCCGCGGCGTCCGAATCCAATTGGGCTCACTGTTGTTGAGCTTCGCCGGCGCAACGGAGCAGAACTCCATGTCCATGGGGTCGATATGCTCGACGGAACTCCGATTCTCGACATTAAGCCCTATCTTTCGAGTATTCCGTCAGAAAAGTTGCGGCGCGGTTGGGTGGCTGAGACTGAAGCACGACAAAAGTAGTAGCTCGCCAACCGACGTCGCCCAGGGGCCAATCTTCATTGTCTGGCGGGCAAGCCAAAGGTGCCATCAACCACCTCAAGAAATGTCCGCTCCTCGCGTAGGATGAGGCGTTTCGTTTGTGCCATCGCAAAATTCTCGCGGCTCTCCGGATCTTTTTTTAGCCTGGCCCGGTATCGTTCATACGATCCCAGACTGTCGAAGGCAATCAATCCCCACGCAACATCGTTCGTTCCCTCATCGGGAAGGAAATACCCAAGCAGATGCCCGCCGCAACGCGGAATGATGCGTCCCCAATTCTCGGCATATTTCTTGAATGTGTCTCGCTGGAACGGATCGATCTGATATCGGATGAAACAAGTGATTGTCATCGATGTTTTCCTGGTAGTGGGTTGGATGGGTAGAGCATCGCGGCCAAGGGTTAGAGCTGCGCCCATAGTCGCAATCGTGCGAATCGCCTTGCGGCGATTCATCCGCATCTTTGGCTGATCCATCCTGTGCAGTATGATGGTGCCCATGCAGGAACACTTCGCTAATCATCAAACTATAGATGTAAAGCTCCAGCCGGATCGGGCAATCTCGAAAATCGCGGCAGCGATTGGCGAACCGGCAAGAGTGCGGATGCTTTATTGCCTGCTCGACGGCCGTGCCCGGACCAGCACTGAGCTTGCCGCGTGGCCGGAGTGAGTCCATCCACTGCGAGCGTGCACCTGCATCGTCTCAAAACGGAAAGACTGGTCAAAGTCTTTACGCAGGGCAAGCACCGTTACTACAACTTGGAAGGGCCCAACGTCGCCAGCGCTTTGGAAGTGCTGAATGTGGTTGCCGCCGGATCCCACGACAAATTTGTTCCGAATACCTCAAGCCGGCTACTGACTGCACGAACCTGCTACGACCATATTGCGGGTAGGTTGGGTGTGGTGCTTCACAGCCGCTTCAAGGCTTTTGGATGGTTGTCGACCCGGAAAGACGAAAATGCTTACGATGTCACACTCGCAGGAACGAAGGCCTTCGAGGCGCTCGGCATTGATCTGATCGCGATTCGGACGCTGCGCCGTCGATTTGCTTATGCCTGTCTGGACTGGAGCGAGCGGCAACCCCACATCGGCGGGGCACTCGGCGCAGCTCTCCTGAAAAGTGCACTCAAACGAAAATGGGTTGTTCAGGACCTGGATAGCAGAGCCCTGCACATTACGCGGCTCGGACATCGCGAAATGCTGTCTCGCTTCGGCCTTCACATTGAGGAAATTCAAGGCGGCTCCCGCCGAGCCGATAGCTAGCCCACGGGTTGCCAGCGGCCTTACACTCGTCTGCGTCTTCGAGCATGTCTGCGCAACCGTATATTCGCCTCTTCGGTCCGACGCATCTCTTAATTCTCATCAACGTGCCGGTTTGCGCGGCAGGACTGTCCTGGATGAGTCGTCGCAAAGCGGCTGCTGCGAGATGGACCCGCTTCACGCTTGCGGCACTTCTCACGCTCAACGGACTCTGGTGGTACTGGTATCGATTCAGGGCGTTGGGGGTGCGACTTCCACAGGGGTTGCCATTCGAGCTGTGTGATATCTCCCTTTGGCTCGCCATCTATTCTCTGTTGTTCTTGCGGCAGCGGCCTTTCGAACTCGCATACTACTGGGGATTGGGAGCCGCCATGGCCGTACTCACACCCGATCTGCTCGGGCCACTGCGAAGCGCCTCCTCGGTCAACTTCTTTCTGCGACATGGCGGCACGATCGTTGCAGTCCTATATCTGATTTGTAGCAACCAGCTTCGTCCGAGCCCGCGCTCGTGGCGATTGGCGTTTTTCAGGCTCAATTTGTATGCCGTGCTGGTGGCTTGTTTCGACTTCTTTTTTGGCACGAACTATCTATATCTGCGCAATAAGCCTGCTTCTGCATCCCTGCTAAACGCCATGGGACAATGGCCGATCTACATATTGGGCGCGGACTTGCTTGCGTTGATCATCTTTCTCGCGATGGCTATGCCCTTTCGTGAATCGAAAGTTCATGCTACGGGATCTCAGGCTATCAAGCACGGGTCAGAGGCATCGAATGATGCGAATTATCCGCAGGATCAATCGTAATATCCTTCTCGCGTCTGTACGATGTCATTCTTGTCTTTCGCAGCCAGATGGATCTTGTGGTACGAGGATGATGTTGTACCGCGATCAGGTGTGTACCCGATATTGTATTGATTGCGTAGCTCTTGCTCAATTAGGGAATAGATCTGATCGATCGGCTGCTTCTTGGAAATCTCGAAGATGCGCCCGCCGGTCTCTTTCGCTATACGCTCCAGGACCTTCTTGCCATCTTCGTGCGATTCCTCCGGATAGCGGCCCGGGCCACCACCCGGTCGACCCATTCCCCCACGACTCCATCCGCCGTGCCGGCCGCCGCCAAAGCCACCGAAGTTGCCGGGCTCTTCTCCCTTGAAGTAGATGCAGTAAACGATGGTGTCGGCGCGTTCCGCGGATTCGATTGCGGAATTGAGTGAGGTCTTACTGCCACGATCTTCGCCGTCGGTGAGCAGGATGAGCGCCTTGCGTCCTTTTTGCTTCCGCATCAGTTCATCGGAGGCAAGATAGACGGCGTCGTAGAGTAGCGTGCCCCCGCCACCGAAATGATGATGACCACCTCTGCCGCCTGGAGATCCACTGCCCGGGTATCCACTTCGCGATCCGCCTGAATTCGAGTCATCAGTGCGCTGGGTGGGTTCAATCTGCTCCATGGCGGAAGCCAATTTCTCTTTGGACGACGTGAGGTCCTGAAGGAGTTCGACTTCGCGGTCGAAGTGAATCACGAACGCCGAATCTTTGTCGTCACGCACCACCTGATTGAGAAATGTCCCGCTGGCGCTGCGTTCATCGGGCAGCGCCGCCATCACACTCATGCTCGTATCGACCAGCAATCCCAACTTGAGCGGCAGATCAGTCTCGCGAGTGAAGTACTTGATTGTCTGAGGACGTCCGTCTTCTTCGAGCGAAAGATCGTCCTTTGAAAGGCTGTTAATAATTTGGCCATGTTTATTACGCACAGTGGCAAGAAGATTGACCACTTTCACAGTCGCCGAAAAGGTAGGTCGGGAAGGCTTAGAGTTGGCCGATGCCGATGAGTCCGTGCTATCGGAGCCATTCTGCGCGAAACTTAGCGACAACAGAGTGACCAGAATCAGGCAAACGAGGGCCGCAGAGAGGTATTCCCTGAAAAGCAAGCGGAAGGAGGAGTGATCGCCGGCCATGATGAGGCTTCACCAGAGCTAAACCCTGCGCGTCAAAGGAAGTCGCGTTATTGTTTGCTCGCCCCGCGGATCCTCGGATCGGTAACTCACCAAGTGCTATACCGCGTTCCGTCAGTTCCGACGCGGTTCGAGCCGCTATGGACATTGGAAATGCCCGGTTCGGTCTCGTCGAGGCTGATTGGCCTGTCTGCGTCTTCTATCCGCCACGTATCGGCGGAGCCAGTGAACGGATCTTTGGGAATTTTTCGCAGGTATCCGGAATCCACGAGGTCTTGAAGCGAGGTCGGGCGCTTCTCCTTGTCTCGCGTGTAGTTGTCGATCTCGTCGCGTAACGTCTTGAGATCCTGTCGCAGCACATCCTCTTTTGCTCTCGTGGGTGACAGTTGGCAACAACCAATAAGAGCAGTGGATATGAAGAACGACAGAATCAAGCGTGGGGTGGAGCGAAGCATCACCAGCTGCTATAAGCCGTTCCGTCGCTCCCTACGAGGTTCGATCCGCTGTGGACGTCAGAGATGCCCGGTTCGGTCTGATCGAGGCTGATCAGTGTGTCTGAGTTTTCAACCTGCCACGTATCGCTTGAGCCAGTAAAAGGATCTTTGGGAATCTTTCGCAGATATCCGGCATCCACCAGGTCCTGCAGTGCTTGCGGGGCCTTTTCTTTATCCATCGTGAAGTTGTCGATCTGATCGCGCATCGTCTTAAGATCCTGCCTCAAAACAGCTTCCTTCGCGCGGATGACCGACTGCTCGTACATGGGAACAGCGATGGCAACTAGAATCAGGATGATCGAGATAACGACCATCAGCTCGATCAAAGTGAAGCCGCATAGCTTGCGTGTAAGTGCCGACTTAGCCCGCCTTACCATGTGTTGTACTTGGTCCCGTCCAATGCTGTTCCTTCGCTCTTGGTATACACGTCGAAGACGTTTTGTCCGCCCCAGGATGTGGAATCAGGATCGTCCTGGTTAGAACGCATTCCCCATTCGGTATTTCCCGTGGTGGGATCTACTGGAATACGGCGCAGGAAGCGCAGCTTCTTGCCTTGCACATCTACGCCGTCCACGAGAGTCTGCAGATCGGGTGGATAATTCAGGCTATCGACTTTAGTTTGGAAGGCTCCACGGTCGGCGGCGTCTTTGTAACGATCAATCGCGTCCCGCATCTCCCAAAGATCGCGTCGCAACTCGATTTCTTTGTCGCGCTTCACGCGCACGCGAACGATAGGCACCGCAGCACCTGCAAGCAGGCCGATGATCGATATCGCGATGATAAGTTCGATCAGCGTGAGGCCGCGAGTGCTTCCCCCAGGAGTGCTTCCCAAGACGCGTCGCCTGAAAGCTCGATGCATGACGTCAACCCTACTGAACCTTCACTGTCATCTGCGAACCCAGCACTTGTATCGGCTGCTGTTGGCTGTTTCTTGCCCCAGGACGAGTGATGCTAAGCACGGTGTCGCCAGGTTGCTTCGCCTGAAGCGTTACCATAAAGACGGTGCCCTGCCCACTGACCCCGCCTGAACCTGGCGGACGCGAAGCCGAAGCAACCAGAGTTCCTGTGTTGACATCATCCCGATTGACAAGCGCGACTGGCTGTCCGTCTTTGGTGAGGAAGTCGCCATTGTCGATTTTCACTACCGAAAGATGCTTGGGATCATAGGTGATCTGGAGCGGAACGGAAGCCACGTCGGTGCCACCGTTCATGGTCACCCCCACAGTGAAGGTCCCGCCGTTCGTCGTAGTGATCGATGGAGGATCGAAACGAAATAGAGCCTGGGTCGAGGGCGTGCTGGCGACTTGTGGGAGAGCCTGAGAGCTCGACGGTTGCACCGAAGCTGTTGCCGCTGGATTCACAGTCTGTGGCGGGGGAGCCTGGACTCCACCGACCGTAGAAGCAGGCGTGGCCGCAGCGCTACTCGCCGGAGTCGCGGTCCTTGGCGGTTGCAGCTGACTTTGCGGTTGGGGCGACTCGCCTTGCCCACCCCGGCCGGGCCGGTTCGGTGCGAGGCGTAGTTCAATTCCGCTGTCGGTCCCGACATCAATCGGGCGCAGGTTCAAGTCGCTGACATCCTGGTCCCGCACCAGGTGCGGAATCATTATGAATACAACTTCATTCTTCGTATGATCGATCTTTTCACTGCCGAAGATATACTTCAGTATAGGAATTTGGCCCAATCCGGGAATGCCGGTGAAGCTTTTTTGATCTTGATCCTCGAAAATACCGCCCATCAGATTCACTTCGCCTTCGCGTAAACGAATCTGATGATCAATCTTGCGCTGGCTGATCACCGGCTGGTCAATTCCTCCGATTGAGACGGTATTGGTTTGGGACGATATGTCCATCGTCACTTTCAAAGTGACATCACCATTCAAGTGCACAGTTGGTTGAACATCGATATTCACGCCGACGTCGAGATACTGGAATTGCGTGTTCACCAGCGGATTGATACCAACACCGCCGATGCCCGGCTGAAATGATCCAGTAGCGATGGGAATGCGCGAGCCGATCTTTAGCGATGCTTTCTGGCCATCCGATGCTCGGATCTCCGGGTTCTGCAGGAGTTTGGTATCGGAATCGTTCAATAAAGCATTGAGTTGAGCTTGCGGGACACTTACCGCAAAATCCGTGGCGTTCAAATTCTTGAAGGTATTGAGAGTCAGGCCGTTGTTAGTGGTAGTGGTTGATTGTCCATTGGTGTTGTTCGGGTTCGTGGTAGTAGTCTGCCCGGGCGGAATAAGCTGAACTCCGATGGGTCCATTCGCCAAAGAAGGAGTAAATCCGAGGTTGCGAATTCTCTCTTTTGAGACTTGGAGAATAGCCACGTCAACGACGACTTCTGCGCGCGACTTATCCAGATCGCTGACAATCTTCTCCGCGAGAGCAACTCTGTCCGGCGAGGAACGCACTACAATGGCGTTTTCGGCCGCGATCGGCTGCACTCGCGTGATGTCCAAAATTGTGCGCAGCGTATTCGCGATGTCCTGAAATTCTGTTTGGCTGGCAGCGTTCGTTAAATAGAAAGTTTTGACGACGCTCTGATCCAGATCCTTGCGCTTTGTTTGTGTATTCGGAGCAACAAAAATCGTATTCGGCGTCACTGGCCGCCAGAAGGTCCCCGACTGGATGGAGACGATGCTTAGCGCTTCCTGCAGAGTGACACCGTTCAATTCCAGCGGAGGAAGTTGCCTCGCCACGTAATCTGGATCGAAGAGAATGTTGATGCCGGCCAGCTTGCCGATCGTCTGATAAATCGTCTTGCTGTCGCCGGAGATGTGCATGTTGATCGAGAGGTCGTTAATTGGGGCCAGTTGAACTGGTCCCTGTGCCTGCTCGATGCGTTGGCGGAGGATATCCTCGCGCTTTGGTTCTTGCTGAGTTGTGTTTCCCGCTCCAGCTGCGGCATTGATCTGGGCCTGAGTGCGGGTGATCTCCTGCTGGGCAATGAAGCTGGAGGCGTCGATCTGCGTTGCTGTCTGGAATTCCTGAAGAGCTTTCTGAAGATCGCCACTCTGGCGCAACTGCTGACCGCGCTTTACATGAACAGCCGCTGCCTGGAACTTTAGGCGTTCAAAGGCCGAACGATAGCGTAAGTCCGTCGGCTTCTGTTCATAAGCCGCTTTGTAGGCTTCGTAGGCAGCGACGTAGTCCTGCCTCGCCTCGGCGTCCTGGCCGCGATGGTAAAGAGATTTGGCTGATTCGGCGACGCTTGTTGAAACTCCCAGGGCACATGCCAGCAGCAAGAGAGCGCTTCGGGTGCGGATTCTCAAACCTACTCCTTCGAGCAAAGTTTTTGGACCATTCGTCCAAAACCGGTCCTGTCGTGAGCGGCAGCTGAAAGGGGAATCTAAAAATACCAGACCGCAGGCGGCGCGCAAAGCGGGAACCCTTGCCCCCGGACCTCGCAAGTCACTGTGGCTAGGCCACTTGAGACCCGCGGAATTGCCGATTATAGCATTGGAACGAAGACCTACCTCGGGCTTGCAGCAATTCTTGCATGTTACGATTTGAGATTGTCCTTCTCTCGGAATTACTTTCATGGCTCGCTCCGCTGTGCAGACCAAACCCGAAAAGTCAAAGAACGTAAAGCGGGACCCGGTAGCATCGGGCGAGCGCAATGCCGCGGTCAATCGGGCCGCCTCACACAAATACTTTCTGCTGGAGAAATTCGAAGCCGGACTCCTTCTGCGTGGGACAGAGGTTAAATCGATTCGCTCGGGCCAGGTTCAGCTCAAAGACGCTTACGGATTGGTGAAGGACGGAGAAGCGTGGCTCCTGAATGCGCATATTGGACCATATGAGCACGGGAACATCTTTAATCACGAGCCGCTCCGCACCCGCAAGCTGCTGCTTCATCGCGAGGAAATTCGCAAACTTATCGGCAAGACGCAGCAAAAGGGGCTCACTCTCATCCCAACCCGCGTTTACTTTCGCAACGGCAAAGCCAAGATCGAACTGGCCCTCGCCCGCGGGAAACAGGAATGGGACAAACGCGAAACTGAGCGGCGCCGGACAGCCGATAAAGAAGCACGCGAAGCGATCGCGCGCAGCCGTCGCGCTTGACGGTGTAGAGACGCAGCATGCTGCGTCTTGTACCGGAATCTCCACACATTTTGAGATTAGCTCTGGAGAAAAACGAAATAATGAAATTTGATCTGGCCATCAAGAACGCTGCCGATGTTCAAACCGATTGTCTGGTGATTCCGGTCGTTGACAAAGGTGAGAAGGATAAATCTCAAGCCGCCGTACTCAGCCCGGAAAAACCCTTTCAGGAGGCAGCACAAGAGCTCATCGCATCCGGCGAGCTGACCGGTAAAGCTCTCGAGTTGGCGATGCTGTATCGTCCTTCCGGTATCAAAGCGAAACGAGTGTTGCTTGTTGGCGGCGGCAAGGAGAAGAAATTCAGCCCGAACGATCTCCGCAAGATCGCGGGAGCCGCAGCCCGCCACCTGAAGTCGCGAAACATTCGCAATGTTGCGATCGCGCTTCCTGGGCCGGTGCACTTTCATGCCGACAATGCCGTACGCGCCTCAGTCATCGGCACACTCATCGGCGACTTCGATCCGGACATCTATAAGAGCGATCGCAAGGATCAGCGGCTTGAATCACTCACGGTTGTGGCCCCATCAGGCAGCGACGAAAAGCTCCTGCGCGCTGCGCTGGAAGAAGGACGCATCATCGGGGAATCCCAGAACTTCACTCGCGAACTGGTGAACGAACCTAGTAACCGTCTCACACCGATGATGCTTGCGGATCGTGCGCGGAGGATGGCAGCCGAAACTGGTTTGCAGTGCGAGGTGCTCGGTCCCGATGAGATCAGGGCTCTGAAAATGGGCGCTTTCTGGGGCGTTGCCCAAGGTTCCGACGAGCCGCCGGCGCTCATCGTGCTGAAATATGCGCCCTCAAGCGCCCCAGCTGAGCCCGTTTTGGGACTGGTGGGCAAGGCAATCACCTTCGACACCGGCGGAATCTCGATCAAACCGGCGGACGGCATGGAAAAGATGAAATATGACATGGCGGGCGGTGCCACGATGCTCGGGGCCATGCGAGCCATCGCTCAGCTGAAGCCAAAGGTGAAGGTGAATGCAGTGATCTGCGCCTCGGAGAACATGCCGTCAGGTAAAGCTCAGAAACCAGGCGATGTGCAGATTGCAATGTCAGGCAAGTCGATTGAGATCATTAACACGGACGCTGAGGGACGGTTGGTCCTTGCCGACGGTCTGACGTATGCTCGTACCAAATTGGGATGCACGCATCTTGTGGATGCGGCCACGCTCACTGGCGCCTGCGTGGTCGCGCTGGCGATGGTGAATGCCGGCATCTTTGCGAATGATGACGTTATGTATGAGCGCTTTGAGAAGGCACGTCATCAAGCCGGGGAAAAAATGTGGCGTCTGCCCCTCGACGATGAGTATCGCGACATGATCAAGTCCAGCATCGCCGATATCGTGAACAGCGGAGGCCGCTACGGCGGAGCTGTAACCGCCGCGATGTTCCTGAAGGAGTTTGTCGAAGACAAACCCTGGATTCATCTCGACATCGCAGGCACTGCCTGGGTGGATGAGGCAAAACCCTTCATTGCCAAGGGGCCATCAGGAATCGCCGTAAGAAGTTTGATTGAGTTCGTGCGCGGCTTCGCTGCGTAAGCGTCCATGCTAGAGACGCCCGCTGCGGCTGGCGTCTCTACGGCAGGATGGACTTCACAAGCCGTCTACGGCTTCTTTGACTGCTTCGCCGCGGCCTCTACATCGCTCTTGAAATTCTCAAGGAGTGGTGGATCCTTGCCGCCGAGACCGTCATCTTCAGTTTTGCGCCAGATCCTTGGTCCTTCCTCCCCTTCATGCGCTGCATAAACAGCCAAGTAGTCGCTGGGAGGACCTGCTTCAGCACCAATAGCCGGACCAATTCCGACACCTGGCATTCGGCGTGTTCTTCCGGTTGGATCAATGGACCCGGTCTCAACGTGAATTCCCCCGTTGGCTGAAGCAAGACGCCCTGCGCGCACCGCAATCAGAAGCTCGGCTTGTCGCGGATCAATGGTGATCGCGTATCGATTCCACTTCCTGAGGGCACCACTTAGATTGGCAAGAGCCTGACGATCTTCCGGCAGGATG
>Ga0209473_1000568_pt1 | contig 21642 bp, 19 predicted proteins | sample GraSoiAngelo_133_FD_185890 | JGI IMG/M metagenome (GOLD analysis project Ga0209473, IMG submission 185890) | Grasslands soil microbial communities from the Angelo Coastal Reserve, California, USA - 14_0929_05_20cm (SPAdes) (version 2) | ecosystem: Environmental > Terrestrial > Soil > Grasslands ...
CGGCAGCGACCAGGCGGTGGTGCAGAATCTCTCCTGCGCCGACTGCAGCGTGTCTGCACAGGTCATCAATTTCTCGGCGGGGGTAGCGGAGCTCGACCTGCGCCAGCAGTCCTCGAACGACCGCTACGACGTCGCGCTGCTTGCAAACGGCTCGCTGCAAGTCAGGCGCCACAACGGCGCGACCGTGACCGTGCTCGGACAAGCGCCGAGCGGGATTGCGGACCTGGGATGGTGGGCGACCATCGGTTTGTCCGTGACCGGGTCGAACCCGGTGAAGCTGGTGGGCTCGGCGAACGGCATAGCGAAAGTGATCGTGAACGATTCCTCGGCCTCAGCCGTCACGGCGGCGGGAACAGCGGGGATGTGGACGGACCTGGCGGGCATCTGGTTCCGCGACTTCACGGTCAGCGGGAGCAGAGCCGCGGGCGGTACCGACGGCGGTACGCCCGATGCCGGGCCTCCCGATGCGGGTCTACCCGACGCCGGGTCTCCCGATGCGGGTCCACCCGACGCGGGACCGGCCGATGCCGGACCGGCCGACGGTGGCGGGACGCTCTCCGCGACCGTCACGTACACCGAGACCGGCTTCGATCTGATGGCCGTCGATCGCTCCGGAACGGCGTACGGCGTGAACCTCAACGCACCCGAATCGCAGGTCTGGACCACGGTGGACGGCCGTAGCTGGACGCGGCGCGGCGGCACCGCAAATGGCGCGTCATTCTGGATGATGACCCCTCTGTCCGACAACACGCTGATCGCCGACGTGGTGACGAGCTCGGGCCATGCGCTCGCGCGCTCGACGGATCACGGCGTGACCTGGACGCAGGTCCTCAACACCGGCGTGTATCGCACGCTCACGCCGCACAGCTTCGCCGAGCTGGACGGCGTCGTCTTCTTCATCGAGTACCAGGTCTTCACCACCGCCTCGACGCCGATCCGGCTGTGGAAGTCGCTCGACCGCGGCGCTACCTGGTCCGTGCAGTTCACCTTCCAGGGTCACCGGCACGCCCACGGCCTGATGCCCGATCCGGCGCGCCACGCGCTGTTCGCGTTCTTCGGCGACTTCGACAACCAGTCGGGCCTCTTCCGTTCCACGGATGGAGGCGCCAGTTGGAGGATGATCATCGGCAACACGCAGGCCGGAGACATCGTGGATGGCGTCGTGCTTTCCGACGGCTCGTTCCTCTGCGGCCAGGACATCAGCTACCGTGGGTCGATTCCCGATACTCCGCAGATTGCCCGGGTCGCCCTCGACGGCACCGAGACCGACTATCAGCAGCTTCCAACAGCCAGCTACTCGACCCACGCAATCAGCGCCGGCGGTTACGTCGTGGGGGCGACGTACGAAACGAGCAACGACATTTCCCCGCCGGGTTGGACCCGCGGTTCGCTCTGGGGAAGTGGCGACGCCATCCGCTGGCAAAAGCTGCTGGACGTCCCACAGCTCGACCCGAACGACGACGTCCGCACCGACGTCTACTGGGAGCTCGCCACCGGAGAGCTGGTCGTGAGCGTCCGCAATGCCTCCGGCTTCGGCCCCGGCGGCCGCGGGTACATGCTCCTGCACACCACGCGACAGTGATCGGCCTGGAGGACGGCCCCGTCCGTCTTGAACTGAGCAGCACCCGCATCGCCAGGCCTTAGTCCCGGCCGCCGCCGCCTCACCTTTGCGGCGATGACACGTGCCACGGCCGCAGTGGCGGCGCTCGCCCTGGTCGCTTGCGGTGGCTCTGTCCCGCCGGCCGCGCACTCCACTACGGACTCCACGGACGCAGGCAGTCCAGCGCTGCCGCCTGGGGACCCCGGCGACGCCGGCTCGCGCCTGGCCGCCGAGATCACCTACACGGAGACGGGCTTCAATCTGCTCGCCGTCGATCGCGCGGGCACCGCGTATGGCGTCAACCTCGCCGCCTCGGACGCGGAGCTGTGGTCCAGCGCCGACGGCCGCGCCTGGTCGAAACGCGGAGCGACCACTGGCGGGGCCTCGTTCTGGATGCTTCAGCCGCTCTCGGACGGCACGCTGCTCGCCGACGTGGCGACAGGCGCTGGCCATGCCATCGCCCGCTCCACGGACCGTGGCGCGACCTGGACGGAAGTGCTCCCGCTCGGAGCGTACAGATCGCTGACGCCGCACAGCTTCGCCGAGTTGGACGAGGCGGCGTACTTCCTCGAGTACCAGGTCTTCACCGCGGGCAATGCCCTCATCCGCCTCTGGCAATCGGTGGACGGAGGCGCGACCTGGGCCGTCCGTCGCCTGTTCCAGGGTCATCGCCACGGCCATGGGCTGATCGCCGACCCGGCCCGACACGCGCTCTGGGCCTTCTTCGGCGACACGGACTTGCAGTCGGGCGTGTACAGGTCCACGGATGGAGGAGCCACCTGGACCGCAATTGTCGCGGGGTCGCAGGACGGCGACATCGTCGACGCCACCCTCCTGCCCGACGGCTCGCTGCTGTGCGGCCAGGACATCAGCTACCTTCCACCGCGTCCGGGGATCGCCCGGATCGGCCTCGACGGAAGCGTGACGCGCTACCAGACGTTGCCGTCCGCGAGTTACTCCACGCACGCCATCCGCGCGGGCGGTTACGTGGTCGGCGCCACCTACGAGCTCGACGCCGACGTCTCTCCGGCGGGCTGGAGGCAGGCTTCCCTCTGGGGAAGCGGGGATGGGGTCCACTGGGAAAAGCTTCTCGACGTCCCCCAACTCGACGCGAAACAGGACGTCCGCGCGGACGTCTACTGGGAGCTTCCCTCCGGAGAGTTGGTAATCAACGTGCGCAACGCGGCAGGGTTCGAGCCGGGCGGGCTCGGTTACCTCCTGATTCGCACTACTCGCCGATGACCTTGATGAGCACGCGCTTGTCGCGGCGCCCGTCGAACGACTTCATTGCGCGGCGACCTCGTTCACCGCGCTGGTAGGGCGTTCTCCCCGCAGCACCCGCTCGACCTGCTCCAGCGCAATCCGGGCCATGCTCTGGCGGGTTTCCTGCGTAGCGCTTCCCAGGTGAGGGAGCAGGACCACGTCGTCGCGGTTGAGCAGCCCGGGGTGGACTGCGGGCTCGTTCTCGAAGACGTCCAGTCCCGCCCCTCCCAGGTATCCGGACTCGAGCGCGGCGACCAATGCCGCCTCGTCGACGATGGGGCCGCGCGCGGTGTTCACGAGCATCGCGCCGCGCTTCATCCGCAGCAGCTCGGCGGCGCCGATCAGATGGCGCGTCTGCGCATTCAGCGGGCAGTGGATGGAAAGGACGTCGGACTCCTGCAGGAGCTCGTCGAAGGGCACGCCGCCGCCCCGGGCGGTGAAGAAGACGCGCATTCCGAACCCTTCCGCGCGCCGCGCCACCGCGCGCCCGATGCGGCCATAGCCGAGGACGCCGAGCGTCCGGCCGCGCAGCTCGCGCCCGAGGAGCATCGTCGGCGCCCAGCCGCGGAACGCGCCTGCGCGAATCAGCCTTTCTCCTTCGCGGACGCGGCGAGCCAGCGCGAGGATCAGCGCCCAGGTCAGGTCCGCAGTCGCGTCGGTGAGGACGTCGGGCGTGTTGGTGACCCAGACGCCGCGGGCGGTGCACGCCGGGACGTCGACGTTGTCGTAACCGACCGCGTGGTTGGCGACGATGCGCAAACGGGGAGCGGCATCCAGGAGCTCGCGGTCGACGCGATCGCCGAGCACCGCGAGCAGCGCCGACACCTCGCGCACGCGGCGCAACAGCTCGCGGCGCTCGAGCGCCTCCTCGGAGTCGTGCTGATCGATCTCGATGCCCGCTCCCAACACGCTGTCCGGCGCGAGCGCCAGCCTGCGGGTGATCAGGACGCGCGGCTTCTCCACCGGCCCTCTCTATCACGAGCCTCTTGACGAGGCCGGACGGCGGAGCAGAGTGCGCGCATGCTGACCATCCGCTCCCCCGACTTCGAGAACGGAGGCGAGATTCCGCAGCTCCATACCTGCGAGGGAAAGGACGTCTCTCCCGCGCTGGAGTTCGCCGGAGCTCCCCAGGGCGCGAAGAGCCTGGCGCTGGTGGTCCACGATCCCGACGCGCCCGATCCCGCCGCTCCGCGCATGGACTACGTGCACTGGATCCTCTACAACCTGCCACCGGACTGCAAAGGACTGCCTCGGGGCGTCGCCGAGACGGCGCTGCCGGGCCGGGCGCTGCCGGGGCTCAACGACTGGAAACGGATCGGCTACGGCGGCCCATGTCCACCCGTCGGACGCCACCGCTATTTCTTCGTCCTCACCGCGCTCGACATGGTGCTCGACGATCTGAAGAAGCCCACGCGACAGCAGCTCGAGCGCGCTTTCGCCGGCCACCTGCTGGGGAAAGCAGAGCTGATGGGGACGTACCAGAAACGCGGGAAGTAGATCGTTTGAGCACAAACGATATGCGCGCGCCCCAGCCGCGCCATACCTTCCCTGCATGGGCCTCTTCAAGGTCTTGTCGAGCGTGTGGCCGGTCGCCCGCCAGGCGCTCCACGGCGATCTCACGGCCCTGGGCCCGTCCGCCTGGACGGAGCGCAGCGCCGGGTTGCGCCCGCGCATCGATGGCGCGGAAGTCCACAAGTCCGTGTGTCCGTACTGCGCCGTCGGGTGCGGTCAGAACGTCTACGTCAAGGACGGACGCATCCTCGACATCGAAGGCGACGAGGATTCGCCGGTCTCCCGCGGCCGCCTCTGTCCGAAGGGGGCGGCAACCTTCCAGCTCGTCACCGGCTCGCATCGCATCGATCGCGTCCTTCATCGCCGTCCGTTCGGGACGCATTGGGAAGGGATCCCGCTCGCCCAGGCGATGGAGATGGTCGCGCAGCGCGTGAAGAGCGCGCGCGATCAGACCTGGGAGGACAAGGACCCGAAGGGAAACGGCGTGCAGCGCACGCTCGGGATCGCGCACCTCGGCGGCGCCACGCTCGACAACGAAGAGAACTACCTGCTCAAGAAGCTTTACACCGCGCTCGGCGTCATCCAGGTCGAGAACCAGGCCCGGATCTGACACAGCTCCACGGTGCCCGGTCTGGGCATCTCGTTCGGACGGGGCGGGGCGACGACGTTCCAGCAGGATCTGAAGAATGCCGACGTCATCGTCATCCAGGGCTCGAACATGGCCGAGTGCCATCCGGTCGGGTTCCAATGGGTGATGGAGGCGAAGGCGCGCGGGGCGAAGATCGTCCACGTCGATCCGCGGTTCACCCGCACCAGCGCCATGGCGGATCTGTACGTGCCACTGCGCGCCGGTACCGACATCGCGTTTCTCGGCGGCATCATCCGGTACATCCTCGAGAACGACCGCGCGTTCAAGGAATACGTCGTCAACTACACCAACGCGCCGGTCATCGTCTCCGACGACTATGCGGATCCCGAGGACCTGGAAGGGTTCTTCAGCGGCTGGGACGCCGCGTCCGGCGAATACGACACCGAGACGTGGAAATACGCGGACGTCGGCGACATGCCCGCCGCGGGCCACAAGGAGGTCGTCCCCAAAGGTGTTCCTCCGAAGGTCCGCGGGCTCGACATCACGCATCGGAAATCCGACCCGTCGCTGCAGCACCCGCGCTGCGTCTACCAGATCCTCCGCAAGCACTTCGCGCGCTATACGCCCGAGGCGGTAGCGGACATCTGCGGCGTTTCCCCGGAGAAGTTCCTCAAGGTTTGCGAGTGGCTCTGCGAGAACTCCGGGCCCGATCGTACCGGCGCCTTCTGTTACGCGGTGGGATGGACGCAGCACACCGTCGGCGTCCAATACATCCGCAGCGCCGCCATCATCCAGCTGCTGCTCGGCAACATCGGCCGGCCCGGCGGCGGCATCATGGCGCTGCGCGGCCACGCGAGCATCCAGGGGTCGACGGACATCCCCACGCTGTTCAATCTGCTGCCCGGCTACCTGCCGATGCCACATGCGAACCACGACAACCTGAGCGAATACCTCCGGATCAATTCCGCCGGCGCGGGGTTCTGGTCGGAGTATCCGGCGTACTTCGTGTCGCTGATGAAATCGTGGTTCGGCGAGGCGGCGACCGAGGAGACGGACTGGGGATTCCGCTGGTTGCCGGCGATCTCCGGCGACCATTCGCACATGACGACGGTCGCCGACATGGCGCAGGGCAAGCTCCGCGGCTACTTCGTCATCGGCGAGAACCCGGTCGTCGGATCCAGCAACGGGGCATACCACCGGGAAGGGCTGCGCAAGCTGGAGTGGCTGGTGGTCCGCGACTTTGCGCTCACCGAAACAGCGGAGTTCTGGCGCACCGCGCCCGAGATCGCGAGCGGCGAGATCCGGCCGGAAGAGATCGGCACCGAGGTCTTCTTCTTCCCGGCGGCGACGCATACCGAGAAGGACGGCTCGTTCACGAATACGCAGCGCATGCTGCAATGGCACCACAAGGCGGTCGAGCCGCCCGGCGACTGCCGTTCCGACCTGCAGTTCACCTACGAGCTCGGCAAGCGGCTGCGCGAGCTGTACGCGGATTCGACCATCGATCGCGACCGGCCGATTCGGGCGCTGACGTGGGACTATCCCGAGCTGAAGCCCGGCGAGCCCGACGCGGAGGCGGTCCTCGCGGAGATCAACGGCCGCGACCTGGTCACCGGCAAGCCGTTGCAGAAATACGCGCAGCTCAAGCGCGACGGCAGCACCGCCTGCGGCTGCTGGATCTACGCCGGCGTGTACGCGAATGGCGTCAACCAGGCGGCGCGTCGCAAGCCAGCGCGCGAGCAACACTGGGTCGCGCCCGACTGGGGATGGGCATGGCCCGACAACCGCCGGATCCTCTACAACCGCGCTTCCGCGGCCCCGGACGGAAAGCCCTGGAGCGAACGCAAGAGATACGTCTGGTGGGACGAGGAGGCGCAGAAATGGACCGGCTACGACAACCCGGACTTCATCGCCGATCGGCCTCCTGCGTACCGGCCCATCCTCGGCGCCGCCGGCCTGGACGCGATCTCCGGCGTCGATCCGTTCATCCTCCAGATCGACGGGAAGGGCTGGCTGTACGCGCCGGCGGGCCTGCTCGACGGTCCGCTTCCGACACACTACGAACCCGAAGAGTCGGTGGTCGAGAACCTGCTCTATCGGCAGCAATGCAATCCGCGCCGCCTGGAGTGGCACACCAGCAGCAACCCGTATCATCGCGCCTTCGCCGATCCGCGGTTCTCGTGCGTCCTCACCACGTACCGGGTCACCGAGCACCACACGGCCGGCGGCATGAGCCGCTGGCTCTCCTGGCTCTCCGAGCTGATGCCCGAGATGTTCTGCGAAGTATCGCCCGAGCTCGCCGGCAAGCGCGGGCTCGTGCACGGCGGCTGGGCGACGATCTCCACCGCCCGCGGCGACATCGAATGCCGCGTACTGGTGACGCGCCGCCTCTCGCCCCTGCGCGTCCGCGGCCGCACCGTGCACCAGATCGGGGTGCCATATCACTGGGGCTATACCGGCCGCGTCCGCGGCGACTCCTCGAATGACCTCCTCGCCTTCGTCGCCGACCCGAACGTGCACATCCAGGAATCGAAGGCCCTGACCGCCGACATCCGCCCTGGGCGGCGCGGTCGCGTGCGGCGGGCGGCGGTCCACGGGTTCCCCGCGCGGCCGGAGCTGGGGCCGCCGCGCGACATCGTCGGGCTGCGGCCGTTCAAGCAGCAGCCGCTGCAGCACGACCCCGCGAAGGAGTAGCGATGAAGGGCTTCTTCACCGACACCACGCTCTGCATCGGATGCAAGGCCTGCGAGGTCGCTTGCAAGCAGTGGAACCAGCTCCCCGACGACGGCTTCAACTTCACGGGCCTTTCGTACGACAACACCGGGCATCTCGGATCGTCGACCTGGCGCCACGTCTCCTTCGTCGAGCGCCCGGTCCCGCTCGGCGGAACGCTCTCGAGCTTCTCCTGGCTGATGATGTCCGACGTGTGCAAGCACTGCGCGCGTGCGGGATGCCTCGAGGCTTGTCCCACCGGGGCCATCGTCCGCACGGAGTTCGGCAGCGTCTACGTGCAGCCGGACATCTGCAACGGCTGCGGCTACTGCGTCTCTGCCTGTCCCTTCGGCGTCGTCGATCGGCGCGGCGACGACGGCCGGGCCTGGAAGTGCACGCTCTGCTACGACCGCCTGAAGGCGGACCTGACGCCGGCCTGCGCGAAACACTGCCCCACCGGATCGATCCAGTACGGGGATCTCGTCGAGCTGCGCGTCAAGGCTCGCTCCCGCGTCGAGGAGCTGCACGCGCAGGGAATGGGCGAGGCGTACCTCTACGGAGCCGATCCGGAAAGCCAGCCCGGGACCGGCGGTTTGAACGCCTTCTTCCTGCTCTGCGATCGCCCCGAGAAGTACAACCTGCCTCCTGATCCGGTGGTGCCGACGAAGAAGGTGCGGCGCAGCTGGCTGTCGATGGGAGCCGCGGCGGTCGGGCTCGCCGCGCTCACGCTCGCAGCGGTGGTGACGCCATGAGCGATGCGACGGATCCCGCTCGCAGCGTTCCGTTGGATGGGCGGAACATCGACCAGCATCTTGGAGCGCTGCGCGGCGAGGGTGCGCTCCAGCGCATCGGACACGTCGACGAGGCGCGGCCGTTCGAGCGGCGACCGTGGCGGCGTGAAGCGACGGCAGATGACGATTCGTACTACGGCCTGCCGCTGTTGAAGGAGTCGGTGTGGAAGTGGCCCATTCCCACCTATTTCTACGTCGGCGGGCTGGCGGGCGCATCGGCGGCCCTGGGCGCCGCCGCTTCGCTGTTCGGTCGAGGGAAGCTTCCCCGCATCTCACGGCGCGCACGCTTCATCGCGGCGGCCGGCGCAGCGGCCAGCGCCGGGCTCCTCATCGAAGACCTGGGGATGCGCACGCGGTTCATCTACATGTTGCGGGTCTTCCGGCCGACCTCGCCGATGAACCTGGGCACATGGCTGCTTTCGGCCTTTGGCGGCTGCGCCGCGGCGGCGCTGCTTCCCGGGCGGATCGGCGATGCGGCAGCGCTGGCCTCCGGAGTGGTCGGCTTGCCGCTCACCAGCTACACCGGCGTGCTGCTCGCGAACACCGCCGTGCCGCTCTGGCAAGAGGCGCGCACGACGTTGCCGCCGGCGTTCGTCGCCTCCGCGGCCGCAAGCGCCGCGTCTGCCTTCGAGATGATGTCGCTCGGCCCGCGCGAGGGCCGTGTGATCCGGCGCATGGCCATCGCCGGAAAGCTGGCCGAGCTGCTGAACGACCTCGCGATGGAGCGCGAAGTGTCGCGGGTCGAGCTCGTCGGCGAGCCGCTGCGGCGTGGGGCCTCGGGGCTCCTCTGGCGCGCGGCGACCGTCTGCAAGATCTCGAGCTTGATCGCGTCGCTGTTGCCGCGGAAACCTCGTTGGGCGCGGATCGCGGGAGGAGTGCTGGGTACCGCGGGGGCGCTGGCCACGCGCTTTGCCGTCCTCCAGGGAGGCAAGGCATCTGCGCGGGATCCGCACGCAGCCTTCGCGCTTCAGCGTTAGGTGTCCCGCAGCTGTGTCAACCTCGCCGCGCTCTCGTCGGCGGCGCGGCGCGCCTCTCGTGCCTTCTCTTCCGCGCGGTCGGCGGTGAGCTGCGCTTGACGCGCGATGTGCTCGAGTTGCTCGGCGCGAATCGCGAGACGCCGCGCGGCCTGGTGCGCTCGCTGCGCTTCGCGCTGGCGCTGGAACCGTTCGCGCTTTTCCGCCAGCAGCCTCTTCTGGTGCTCCTTGTGATCGTCGAACGCGGCCTTGCGAGCCTCGGCCTTGCTGGCCGGCGCGGCGGCACCCGAGAGCAGAGCGCCGAATCCCGCCGCCGACAGCTCCTGCTCGATCGCCCCTTGGCGAAGCGCGTCCGGCGCCGACGTTGCCGCCGTCTGCAGCGTGTCGTGGATGCGGCGCTGCAACTCGGGCGTCAGCGTGGCGCCGATCTCGGCGGCGGACTTCTGCGCTTCCACTATCAGCCTGTGCAGCGCTTCGCGCTGACCGTGCATCGCGTCCCGCAGCGCGTCGGTGCCGCCGTGGAGTTGCGCTTTCCGGGCGCGGCCAGTGGAGTCGATCAAGGCGTCGACGTCCTTCGCCGCCCGCCCTCCGAGCTGGTTCGTCACCCAGAGCGCCGTGCTGGGTCGGCGCAACGCGGCGATGCGCTTCGCCTCCTCGTTCTCGCCGCGTTCCCGAAGCTGCCGGACGAGCGCGTCGCGAGCCTTGACGAACTCTTCCGGCGGGACGTGCGAGAGCGGGCTGCGCGGCGCCATCTCCGTAGGCCTACAACCTGTACAGGCTCCTGCGTAGGCGCAAAGCCAGTGTTGTGCCGGCAGCGCCTAGTGAATGTCGCGCTCGCGCGATTCCACTTCCACCTCGCTGATCCGCTTCTTCGTCTTCGCCAGCCGTCCTTCCTCGTCGATGAAATAGAAGCCGACACGCAGGACCGCCGCGATCACCGTCACCAGGATGGAGGAGAGAAACCAGTCGAGGATAGGGGACACCACCGGCCAGCGCGGTGCGACGTGGATGCCGTACGCCCCGGTGAGCGGCACCAGGAGGAACGCCAGCCAGTGCGAGGCGCAGTACGCGCAGGAAACGAAGTAACCGCGCCATGTGCTCATCCCGCCGAACGCTTTGCGAAGCGGCTCGAACAGCTTCTCCCGCGCGATGGTGTGCGAGAGCCCCATCGTCACCGCGGAGACGAGCACGATCTTGAGGATGGGGACCTCCACTTACTTCGGCCCCACCCCGGGAACTTCGCGGTTCCGCTGGGCCGCCTCGTCGCCGAGCCGCATCCATGGCCCCTTCGCGACCCGTGGGCGGTGCAGCCAGCCCGGCTCGGCAAAGTCGCGAGCGCCAGCGCCGCCAGGCGCGGGCAAGAGCCCGTTCACGACGGCGGCGGCGCCAGTGACCAGCCCGGGAACGAGGGCGTGGATCACCCGCATCGCCTTGGCCAACAGACCGATGGTCACGAACCGCTCGCCGCGCGCGCAGGCGCGGAGGATGCGGCGCGCCGCGCGCTCTGCCGCGACCGACGTCAAAGGAAGCGATGCCCCGATTGCGAACCAGGCCACCTCCCGATCGCGGCGGCCCTTGAAGAGCGCGTTCCAGTGCGATCCCGTGCGCATCACGAAGGGCAGGATGGTGGTGACGCGGATGCCGTGCCGTGCCGTCTCGACGGCAAGCCCTTCGGAGAAACCGACTGCCGCGTACTTGGATCCGACGTACGGCAACAGGTGTGGGATGGCGACGGCGCCGCCGATCGAGCAGATGTTCACGATCCGCGAGCCGCGGCGGAGGTGCGGCAGAGCGGCGAGCGTCGTATGGACGGTACCGAAGTAATTGATCGCCATCGCCTCGCGGAAGTCCTGAAGGCCCATCGACTCCATCGGTCCGACCTGGATGATTCCCGCGTTGTTGATCAGGACGTCGATCGCACCGAATCGCTCCGCGGCCTGGGAGACGAACGATCCGGCCTGGGCAGCGTCGCTGACATCGCAAGTAACCGCGAGGACCTCGCCGCCGATGGACTTCAGCTCTGCCCTCGCCCGCTCGAGCTCCGCGGCGTCACGGGCGCAGATGGCCAGTTGCGCTCCCTGCCTTGCCAGCTCCCGCGAAAGCACCAAGCCGAGACCGCGCGACGCACCCGTCACCAGCACTGCCTTGCCTGCGAAGGTGAACGATGGAGGAAATGCCCGACGCAGCCCCATCGCAACGCCCGCCGCCCCGGCCGCGATCATCCAGTTCCGCCCCATCCGCATCATGCACCTCCGCGGCAAAGGTCGGCATCGCGCGATGGGCGGGAAAGCGCATCACGGCGCCTGCACAGCGGCGGTACGATCCCGGACCGGCCGCTCGCTCGCCAGCCGGGCGATACCGGAGCGGCAATTGTCGCAGTTGCCGCACGCGTCGCCGCGGTCCTCGCCGAAGTACTCCCGGATCAGCCGCCGCCGGCAGGCCGCGGATTGGGCGAAGCGCATCATCGATTCCAGTCGCTCGCGATCGTCGAGCTGGAGCTGCTCGTACTCCTGCAGAACGCGCTGCAGGTCGCCCGCGTCCAGCTCGCGCACCTTCACCAGCGCTCGGCGCTTCCGCTCCACCGCGCCTGCTCCGATCAGCTGCGCGACGATCACCTTGACCCGCTTCTCGCCCAATCCCGATGCTTCGACGACCGCTTTCAGCGAAGGACTTCGCGCCCCCAGCGCCTGCCAGACCGAAAGCGATTCGTCGCGGTCCGGGTACTTCCCACCGAGGAAATAGGACTGGATGCGCTTGTCCTCGAGGCGGTAGAGCAGCGTCGCGCGCGCCGCCTTCCCGTCTCGCCCGGCGCGCCCGGCCTCCTGGTACCAGGCCTCGATCGAGCCGGGAAAGTTCCAGTGGGCGACCAGCCGGATGTCGGGCTTGTCGATGCCGAGACCGAACGCGTTCGTGGCGATCACCGCGCGAACTTCTCCGGACATGAACCGCCGCTGCATCTCCTCACGTTCGGAGACCTTCAGCTTGCCGTGATACCGGCCGACGTTCTCCCCCTGCGCGCGCAGCCAGCGATGGAGCTCTTCGACCTTGCGGACGGTGGCGCAGTAGACGATGGCGCTGCCGTCGGCCGCGCGGAGCAGCTCCATCAAGGCCTGCTCCTTCATCGCGCGGTTCACCGTGCGGCGCACCTCGAGAAAGAGATTGGGACGGTCGACCCCGGTCTGCACCACTTGCGGGTCGCGCATTCCGAGCTGGCGGACGATGTCCTCGACGACTTCGGGCGTTGCGGTGGCCGTGAGCGCGAGGACCGGCGGTGCTCCCAGCGCGCGTGCAGCCTCGGCGAGGCCGAGATACGCCGGCCGGAAATCGTGTCCCCACTGCGAGATGCAATGGGCTTCATCGACCACCAGCAGCGAGACACCGCGCTCGCGAAGCAGGGAAAGATATTCGGGACTCTCCAGGCGCTCGGGCGTCACGTAGATGAGGTCGTTCCCCCCGGTTGCGATCTCTGCCACCGCCTCCCTCTCCTCCGACGACGACAACGTCGAGTCCAGCCGGGCAACGTCGATGCGAGCCGCCTCCGCCTTCTCCCGCTGGTCCTGCACGAGCGAAAGCAACGGCGACACCACCACCACGGCCCGCGGCAGGAAGAGCGCCGGAATCTGGTAGGTGAGCGACTTGCCTCCGCCCGTGGGAAGGATGCCCAAGGCATCTCGTCCGGCGAGCGCCGCATCGATCAAGTCGCGCTGTCCGGGGCGGAACCGGCGCACGCCGAATCGCCGCGCCGCTTCGCCCGCGATGGCGGGCCAGTCGATGCCTTTGGTCATCGCACTACGGTAAGGCGTGCCTACTCGAAGCGCAGGGCCTCGATGGGATCGAGCCGCGAGGCCCGCAGCGCCGGGTAGAACCCCGCCACCACTCCGGCGAGGCCCGCGGCGAGCATGGTTCCGAGCATCACGGGTGGCGAGAGCAGGGTGGGCCAGTTTCCCCGCGCCGCCATCCATTTAGAGACGCCGATCCCCAGCGTCAGCCCGATCACGCCGCCGACCGTCGCCAGCACCACCGCCTCGGTGAGGAACTGGAAGAGGATGTCGCGGCCCCGACCGCCAACGGCCATGCGAATGCCGATCTCGCGCGTGCGCTCGGTGACGGAGACGAGCATCACGTTGGCGATGCCAATGCCGCCGACGATCAGCGAGATCGCGGCCACCGCCTCGAGCAGCGTGGCGATGGTCTCGGTGCTCTGCTTCGCCGCGTCCTGCATCTCCGCCAGGTTGCGGATCTGGAAATCGGGCTCCGCCTGGTCGGAGAGGCGGTGCCGCTGGCGGAGCAGCGCGGTGATCTCGCGGTCGGCGTCGCTGACGGCCGACGACGATCGCGCCGAGATCATCATCTGACCGACGGCGTCCGACTGTGAGCCGATCAGGCGGCGCACCACGGTGGACCAGGGCATGAGGATGACGTCGTCCTGGTCCGAACCGCCGAAGCTCTGGCCCTTGACCGCGAGGATGCCCACCACCTTGCAGGGAACGTGCTTGACCCGGATCTGCTCGCCCAATACCGGCGCTCCGGGCACGAACAGCTTGTTGACCACCGTCTGACCGAGGACGCAGACCTTCGCCGCCGAGGCGTCCTCTTCGCGGCCGAACGCCTCCCCTTGCACAAGCGGCCAGGCGCGCACCTGGAGGTAGGCCGCGGTGGTGCCCTGCACCTGCGTGAACCAGTTCTGGTCGCCGTACACGACCTGCGCCCCGGTCCGGTTGATGGGAGCGACGGACGCGACGGAGGCCGTCAGGTCGCGCTCGATTGCGGTCGCGTCATCGCGGGTGAGGTTCTGCGTCGCGCCCGATCCGGTGGCGACGCCGTGCATGGCGATCGAGCCGGGCAGCACCATCAGGAGATTTGCTCCGAGGCTTTCCATCTGCTCGGCCACCTTGGCTTGCGCTCCCTGCCCGATGGAGACGGTGGCCATCACGGCGGCAACCGCGATGACGATGCCGAGCATCGCCAGGAGCGATCTCAGCTTGTTCTTCCTCAACGCGCGAAGGGCGGTCCGGAGCGAGGCGGCCGCGTTCATGCCGAGCGCTCCTCCTGCGCGCGAAGCTCGTCGCGAGCCAGCCGGCGGCGCGCGAGGGGCATGTCGCTGAGCACCACCCCGTCCTTGAACGTCACGACGCGACGGCCATGCTCCGCGATGTCCTGCTCATGGGTGACGAGCAGCACCGTCAGCCCCTGCTCGTTCAGCTCCTGGAAGATGCCCATCACCTCCACGCTGGTTCGGGAGTCGAGGTTGCCGGTGGGCTCGTCGGCGAGCAGCAGCGAAGGGCGATTCACCAGCGCGCGGGCGATGGCGACGCGCTGTTGCTGTCCGCCGGAGAGCTGGGCAGAGGTGTGGTCCAGCCGATCTCCGAGGCCAACGCGGTGGAGGGCTTCCGCAGCGCGGCGGTGGCGTTCCCGCGCGGCGACCCCCTGATAGAGAAGCGGCAACTCCACGTTTTCGACGGCGGTGGTGCGGGGAAGCAGATTGAAGCCCTGAAAGACGAAGCCGATCTGCTGGCCGCGGACCCGCGCAAGCTGGTCGCGCGAGAGCTTTCCCACGTCGCGGCCGTTGAGGAGATACGAGCCGCGGGTCGGGCGGTCGAGGCAGCCGACCAGGTTCATGAACGTGCTCTTGCCGGAGCCGGAAGCGCCCATGACCGCGATGAACTCGCCGGGCTCGATGGCCAGCGAGACGCCGCGCAGCGCCCGCACCTCCACGTCGCCCATCCGGTAGATCTTCTCCAGATCGCGCGTCTCGACGACGGGCGCCGTCCCGGGCGCGTTTCCGTGGCCCGACTCGCTCCTAGAACGGCCCACGGCGCCTCTGCTGCGAAGAAGAGCTGCTGCCGGCGTCTCCACCGCCGACAATCACCTTGTCGCCCTCGGCGAGGCCGTCGATCACCTCCGTGCGCTGCCCGTCCGACAGCCCGACGCGGATCAGCACCGGCACCGGCTTGCCGTCCTGCAGCTTGAAGACCCGCCCGGGACGGCCTTGCGCCTGCTGCCCAGGGCCTGGGGCGGCTCCGTCGCGCGTTCCGCGAGCCGCCGCCGAAGCCGTGCGCGCCTGGGGCGGTGCGCTCTGGCGCTGCTGCGCGGGCACCTCCTGGGCGCCAGTGGCGTCGTCGGGCTTCCAGCGCAGGGCGGCATTCGCTACCCGAAGTGCTTCGTCCTTGCGCGCGGAAGTGATGTTGACCGAGGCGGTCATCCCCTGGCGCAGCTTCCGGTCCGGATTCGGCGCATCGATGACTGCCGGGTACGTGACCACGTTCTGGATGGTATTGGGCGCCTGCCGCACGTCGCGGATCTGTCCGGTGAACGCCTCACCGGGGTAGGCGTCGACGGTGAATTTCGCCTCCAGCCCCTCCCGGACCTTGCCGACGTCGGCCTCGTCGATGTTGGCGAGGATCTGCATCTTCGTCAGGTCGTTTGCGATGAGGAACAGCGTCGGAGCCTGGAACGCCGCGGCGACCGTCTGGCCCACGTCCACCGACCGGGAGACGACGATGCCGTCGATCGGGCTGGCGATCTTCGTGAACGCGAGATTGGCCGCGGCCATGTCGCGGTCCGCCCTTGCCTGCAGCACCGAGGCTTTGGCCGCGGAAAGCGCCGCTGCGTTCTGGTCGCGAGTCGCCATGGCCGTGTCCAGGTCGGCCTGCGAGATCAGACCCGTCTGGCGAAGCTCCTGCTGGCGCGTGGCGATCCGCTTGGAATCGGCGTAGGCCACGTCGGCCTTCTCCACGTTGGCCTTGGCCGAGGCGAGCGTCGCCTCCGCCTTCTCCATCTGCGCCTGGAAGAGACGGGGATCGAGCGTGGCGAGGAGCTGACCCTTCTTCACCGGGCTGTTGAAATCGACGTACAGCTTGTCGATGATCCCGGAGACCTGCGATCCGACGTTCACGCTCACGATCGCGGAGACGTCGCCGGTCGCGTTGACGACCTCGCTCACCGGCCCACGCGTCACCGTGTCGGTGCGATAGCCGACGGCCTGCTTGCGGCCGCAAGCGGCGAGCAAAACGGCGATGAGCGCGATCTTCCGCACCAAAGGTGCCTCCGACCTAGGACCGTAACGGGCCCCCGCGCTGAGCGTCAACGCGCCACGTTTCGGTGAAACACGTTCGCAACAGTGCTTCAAGAATCGGAACGATCCAGCATGCGCCAGAGCAGGTTCCGCAGCGTCTGCCGCTCGGCGCGCCCGAGCGGCGCCAGCACTTGTTCAACCGCCGCGTTGACGAGCGGCCTTCCCTGGGCGAGCAGCGCGCGACCGCGGGCGGTCACCTCCACCACGATCTTGCGCCGGTCGGCGCGGTCTCGGGTGCGGCGCACCAGGCGGGCATGCTCCAGCTCCTCCAGCAGGCGCGACAACCCCGTGGGATGCTGCCCGATGTCTTCGGCCAGCTCGTTCTGCGCGGAGGGACCCCGACGCTGCAGCGCACTGAGGACCTGGAAGCCGAGCACGGTTTTTCCCTGCTCCGCCAGCCGGCGATCCGCCTCGGCGACCAGTCGCCGGCGGATGCGGACGATGCCGCTGGCGATCTCTTCGCGGAGGGACGATGCCGGACGGACGGCCATCGCGAGCTGTGTACATCGCAATGATTGCGACTGCAACGGTTGCGCCTGCAATCGCACTCGCGTAGAACCGGCCGCCGTGCGGCAAACCCGGTTCGCGATGCTGCGGAGTGTTCTCGCGCTGTTGACAGTCGCCGCGTCGGCGCTCGGGCAAGAGAGGCTCACGCTCGAGGACGCCGTCCGGCGGGCCATTGCGCGCAACCCGACGGCGCTGATCGCCGAACAGGAAATCCGGCGCGCAGAAGGTCTCCTCAGGGAGGCGCGCGCCCCGTCGCTGCCCTTCTTGAGCGCGAACGGCACCGGCACGCGGCTGGACAGCTCGCGCACGTCCTCGGGTACCACCCTCGTGGCGCGCGAGTCGATCGCGGCAAACGCGACGCTTTCCCTGCCGCTCTTCGCTCCCCAGCGCTGGCTCGCCTGGGCGCATGCCGGCGAGCAGGTGGACATCGCCCGCACGTCGCTGGAGGACGCCCGCCGAACCGTCGCTGTCGCCACCGCCCGCGCCTACCTGGCGGTGATGGCGCAGCACCGGCTGGTACAGATCACCACCCAGGCGCGCGACAGCGCCCGCGCGCACCGGGATGACGCGCATGCCCGTTTCGAGGTGGGCAGCGGGAACCGGCTCGACGAGGTCCGCGCCGGCCAGGAGTTGGCAGGTGACGAGTCGCAGCTCGCGCTGGCGGAGGCCAACCTCGTGCGTGCCCGCGAGGCGCTCGGAGTCCTCGTCGCTTCGGACGGGCCTGTCGAGGTCGAAGAGCAGGTCGCGCTGCCGGCCCCGCCGGCGCCCGCCGACGCGCTGCGGGATGCCGAGGAGAACCGGCCAGACGTGCGCGCTTCGCAGCAGCGGTCAGAGGCGGCGCGGAAGGTCCTGCGGGACTCCTGGGCCGACTACCTCCCGCTGCTGAGCGCCGTGGTCCAGCCCTTCTACAACTCGCCGGCGACGGTCACGCAGCCGACGACGGGTTGGCAGGCGCAGCTCATCCTCACCATCCCACTGTACGACGGCGGCACCCGCTATGGCCTGCGGCGCGAGCGCAGCGCGCTCTACGAGGAGTCGAAGGCCCAGCTCGAGGGACTTCTGCGGCAGGCACGCTCCGACGTGCGCGGTTCATTCGAAGCCGTCCAGCGAGCGGACCAGAGCGTCCGGTCGGCCCGGCAAGCGGCGCGTCTGGCTCACGACGCGCTGGACATGACCATGCTGGCGTACCGGGAGGGGGCGACCAACGACCTGGAAGTGGTCGACGCAGCTCGGACGGCGCGCGACGCAGACGTGGCGGCGCTCGTGGCGGAGGACACGGCGAGGCAGGCGCGGATCGACCTGCTCTCCGCGAGCGGGCGATTTCCGTAATCGCGGCGCGCGCCGTGCGGATCTCTCCCCAATCAAATCGCGATTCGAGACGCCCTTGAAGGGAACAGGCGGTGCGCTTCGCGGTTACGGCCGTCAACTCGAATCGCGCGTCATGGCGCCAAATCACGCACCCACACCACGAATGGCGTCCGCTCGCCGGCGCTTCCGACTGGTTTCCCACACACCGTCAGCTCGCCGTCCGTCGTCGCCGCGGCGGCAAATCCCCCGGGTACGCGCGCGATCCCGATGCCGCGCACCGAGGCGCGTTCCGCCGCCCACGTCCGCGTCCCGAGGGCCGCTCCATCCGTCGACGCAAAGGCGCGGGCGCGCAGCGTGCGTCCGGCGTTCTCCAGGACCCAGAGCCGCCCCGCGTCGTCGAAAGTGAGCGCCCGGGCGGCAACGCATTCGTCCTCCTCGACCTGCACCCAGTCGCGGTTGCGCAGGATCGCCGCCTGTCCTCCGCAGCGCGCGCCGTCACGCGGCCGATGAAGGTTGGCCACCGCATAGACGGCGGACTCGCGCGCTTCGATGCCGACGACTTCGTCGTCGCCGTGCTCCCCGACGACTTCGTCGTCGCCGTGCTCCCCGACGACGGAGACCCAGCGCGTGGTCCCATCGGGTTGGAGCGCGACAACGAAGCCGTCGGTCCCGTCCGCCGCGCGCACCGATCCGCTGCCGAAGCTCACCTCGGAGAGAGAGGCGTCCACGTCGCGCCCGAACGTCCCCGCGACGATCACATCTCCCGCATCGGTCAAGGCCAGCGCCGTCGCGTGTTCGGCGCCTTTGCCGCCGAATGTATGCACGAGCCGGATCTCTCCGGTCACGCCGCTGATGCGAACGACGAAGGCGTCGGTCAGGCCCGCGGCGCGCGTTGGACCTACCGTGCCGGTGAATTCGCCCGCCGCCCAGATGTCGCCGGTCCGCTCGTCGAAGGCGACCGCCCTGCAGGCCGACTCGCCGTCGCCCGCCAGCGTCGATGCCCACACTTCGCGCCCTTGACCATCGAGGCGTGCGGCGATGCAGTGTCGCTGCGACTGCCCGACGACGACGGTGCCGCCGTCCGGCGCGATCGTCAGCGCAAGGGGACGAGCAGGGCCCATCGGACGAATCCAGAGGACTGCGCCGCCCCCGTTTGCGCGAAGGACGAATCCGCCGGGCGCATCGGTCGCCGCGGTTCCGGCGCGCAGGCGGCCGCCCGATTCGCCGCCCAGCGCAATGCCGCCGCCAGGATCCGTCGCGAACGTCATCAGCGCCGCGGCCGCGTTCACGGGCAGGACATCGCATGGCTGCGCGGACGGCCCACGCGCCGAGTGTGCGCACGAGCAGGCGCACGACGCCACGAGCACCAGGGTGGGAAGGGCGCGCATGCCAGCAGTTTGCCGGAGCAGACCCCGATCCGCACTTTCTGCGCATGCGCGCGCTCAGCTATTTCGGACCGAACAAGGTCAAGGTCGTCCGCAAGCCCGACCCGCGGATCGAGCACTCCAACGACGCCATCCTCAAGGTGACCCGCAGCGCGATCTGCGGCTCCGACCTGCATCTGCTCCACGGGCTCGTGCCCGACACCCGCGTAGGCTGCACGTTCGGGCACGAATTCACCGGTACGGTCGAGGAGATCGGCTCCTCGGTGAAGAACCTGCGCCGCGGCGACCGCGTGGTCGTCCCCTTCAACATCTCCTGCGGCATCTGCTTCTATTGCTCGCGCGGATTGTCCGCCAATTGCGAGAACACGAACCCGAACAGCGACGTCGCCAGCGGCGTCTTCGGCTACTCGCACACGACCGGCGGCTACGACGGCGGCCAGGCCGAATACGTGCGCGTTCCGTTCGCGGACGTCGGGCCGATGAAGATTCCCGACGACATGGAAGAGGAGGAAGTGCTCTTCCTCAGCGACATCCTTCCCACCGGCTACCAGGCCGCGGAGATGGGCGAGATCAAGGGCGGCGAGACCGTGGTGGTCTTCGGCTGCGGGCCGGTGGGGCTGTTCGCGATGAAGTCGGCGTGGCTCCTCGGCGCCGGCCGCGTGGTCGCCGTCGACCACGTCGACTACCGCCTCGACTTCGCGCGCCGCTACGCCGGCGTGGAGACGGTGAACTTCAAGAAGGTCCCGGACATCGTCAGCTACCTGAAGGACCAGTTCGAGGGTCGCGGTCCTGACGTCGCCATCGACGCGGTCGGAATGGAAGCGGAAGGCAGCAAGCTGCACCGCGTGCTCGGAATGAGCTTCATGCAGGCCGGCGTCCCCGTGGCCATCAACTGGGCCATCCAGACCGTCCGCAAGGGCGGCAACGTGTCGATCATCGGCGTCTACGGCCCGCCCTGGAACCTCGTGGACATCGGCACGGCGATGAACAAGGGCATCACGCTGCGGATGAACCAGTGCAACGTCCGCCGCTACATGCCGCACTTGCTGAAGCACATCCGCGAGGGCCGCATCGACGCGAAGGGGATCATCACGCACCGCTTCCCGCTCTCCGCGGCGCCCAAGGCTTACAAGACATTCTCGGACAAGAGGGACGGCTGCGTGAAGTGCGTGCTCACGCCCGCCGCCTAGCGAGGGAGGATTCCATGACCGACAGGCAGCGGCAGCTTCACGAGCATCTCGACAAGTCCGTGGCTGGAGCCGATCTTCCGGCGGATGAACGGCCGGGCGTGCCGATGGAGCACGAGACGCGGCCTCTCACACCGACCGCGCCCGAGCACATCGAGCACATGCGGCCGCGCCGCGGCCTCACGCATCGCCAGGAGTTGCGCTCGATGACGCCGGTCTTCGGCACGGCGCAGCCGCTGCACGGTCTCTCCGGCCTGCTGCGGCGCATCGCGTACTCCACGCACGAGACCCGGGCGAGGCACTGGATGATGCTTTTGTTCGCTGATCGCGTGAATGTGCTCGAGCACCGGATCGCGAAGCTGGTGAAGATTCTCGCCATCGTCCCCGCCGGCGCGGCGGCCGTCGTGCTGGCGGTGAAGTTCTTCAAGGACTGACCGCCGCTGTTTGACACCAGGAGCACGCGCTCGCTAGTATGCTCAATATGAGCATACTCGATTCGAGCACACCTCCGCTGAAGCCCGCCGAGCTGTTCGTCCTCGCGGCGCTGCACGCCGCGCCACTGCACGGCTACGGCCTCGTCCAGGAAGTGGCGACGCGCTCCCAGGGGCGAATCCGGATCCGGCCCGGCAACCTCGATCCCCGCCGGCTCCCGGCCGTGCTGGGGCGGGCGGGCAGGCGGCTGGCGGGCGGCGGCCGGGGCTGGCCGGGGCGGCTGAACGCCACCGCGGACCGGGTGGCC
>Ga0209473_1000569_pt1 | contig 21578 bp, 21 predicted proteins | sample GraSoiAngelo_133_FD_185890 | JGI IMG/M metagenome (GOLD analysis project Ga0209473, IMG submission 185890) | Grasslands soil microbial communities from the Angelo Coastal Reserve, California, USA - 14_0929_05_20cm (SPAdes) (version 2) | ecosystem: Environmental > Terrestrial > Soil > Grasslands ...
CTCGGTCCATTTCAACAGGTCTTCGGCACCGGAACTGCGCAGATGCGAGCCGCCGTCCACGACCACCATCTCGCCATTGATGTAGCCGGCGCCATCCGAGATCAGGAAGCTCGCAAGGTCGGCAAGCTCGCGATGTTCGCCGACGCGGCCAAGCGGATTGCGCTTCGCCCATCCTTCGTCGCGGCCTTCGGGGCGAAGCTGGCCCGATGCGCCTTCCGTCGGAAACGCGCCCGGCGCGATCGCGACGGTGCGGATGCCATTCGGCCCCCACTCCACAGCCAAGCTCTTGGTCATCGCCAGAATAGCGGACTTCGCCATCGCCGACGGCACCGTGAAGGCGCGTCCGGTGATGGTCGAGGTCGAAAGGATGGAGAGCACCACCCCTTTGTGCTGAGCCCCGATCCAACGCTTTCCCGAAGCCAGCGTGCAATACATCGTGCCATGCAGCGTGGGGCCAAGGATCGCGTCGGCGGCGCGGAACGACAGATGTTCGGTCTGCGCGATAAAGGTCGCGGCCGCGTTGTTGACGAGTACGTCGATCGGCGCGTCGTGCCAGAGCGCATCCATCATGGCATCGACTGCGCCGCCATCACGAATATCGCACCGGATCGGAGTGACCTCGCCGCCGGTATCGCCGCGCATCCAAGCCGCCGTCGCCTCCAGGAGCTCGAGCCGGTGGCCGCAGATGAGGAGCTCGGCACCCAGCTCCAGGAAGCGGCGTCCCATCGCCGCACCAAGCCCCGAGCCGCCGCCGGTGACCAGGATCCGCTTTCCCGCCAGCAGGTCCTTTTCAAACATGTTCCATTCCTCCCCGTTCCCCCGTCATTCCGGACCAGCCTAGCGCTGGATCCGGAATCTCGAGATTACTACTCCAACCTACGGCACGAGATTCCGGGTTCGCCCTTTTCGCGCGCGCCCCGGAATGACGGCATTCTATTGTCGCCCGACCTCAAATCCGGCAAGAAGCCACAAGCACTATCTTTGCTTCCGAAAGTCAGGTGTGTCCATGAAAGCCATTCTCTGCTCGCAATATTGCCAACCCGACGATCTCGTGCTGGCGGACGTGCCGGATCCCGTGGCTGGACCGGGAGAAGCCGTGATCGGGATCAAATCCGCGGCGCTGAACTTCTTCGACCTCCTGATGATCCAGGGCAAATACCAGATCAAGCCGCCGTTCCCGTTCTCGCCGGCGGCGGAAGTTGCCGGCGTGATCGAGAGCGTCGGCGCTGGCGTCACCGACCTTGAGGTCGGCGATCGCGTGGTGGCCTCCTGCGGCCATAACGGCGCGCGCGAAAAGATCGCGCTGCCGGCGAATTCGATTGTGAGGATTCCCGACAATCTGGATTTCGATCGCGCCGCCGGGATCATCATCATCTACGGCACCGCGCTGCACGCGCTGGAAGACCGCGCCAGCCCAAAGCCAGGCGATACCATCGCAGTGCTCGGGGCGGCCGGCGGCACGGGCCTTGCCGCCTGCGAGCTCGGCAGATTGATGGGGTTGAAGGTGATCGCCTGCGCCTCGTCCGAGGAGAAGCTCGAATTCGCCAAGGCTCACGGCGCCGAGCTCACGCTCAACTACGCCAAGGAGGATTTGAAGGAGGGATTGCGGCGGCTGACCGGCGGCAAGGGCGCCGATATCATCTTCGATCCCGTCGGCGGCGCTTATGCGGAAGCAGCATTGCGCGCGATCGCGTGGGAGGGCCGCTTCCTGGTGATCGGGTTCGCCGCCGGCGACATTCCGAAAATGCCGCTCAACCTGGCACTGTTGAAGGGCTGCGATATCCGCGGCGTGTTCTGGGGCAACTGGGCGCGGCTCAACCCGGCGAAGAACCGTGCCAACTTACAGAAGCTCGTGCAGTGGACCGCGGAAGGCAAGATCTCTTCGCATGTCGACCGCACCTTCCCGCTGGCACAAACCGCCGACGCCTTGAAGGTGCTGGCGGGCCGCAAGGCGATGGGCAAGGTGATCCTGCACCCCTGAACAAGACGCAATGAAGCGGTGCGAGCTGCCCGTCAAAGTGCGTGTTTCTCACACGCCGTGCGGCGCGGGGCACGTCATGCCGTGTCCACAAGTCTTTCCGAAACCTTTCACGACCGCCGTGTCGAAATGGGACATCATCGTGTTGTCATTCGCGCCGACGCTGCGGCGGACAACGACGTGCTTTGTTATTGTCACGATTGGCTTTCTTGTCCTCGCGGCGGCAGCATGCCGTCCGATTTAACCATAATATATGCTGGGGTATTCCGCTCTGGTGCCGCAATCATACCCAAATCTCTCCCAATTCGCGCCCGCCGTGGTCGCTTTTTTGGCCGATTCAACCTGCGAGTTACGGCGTCGGTAGCGGGGCGCTCCTGAACAACCAGAATCAGAAGAAAGTATTTCTGGGCTGCCCCGATCGTTGCGTCGTAGTTGCGGGGAGTCACCAAATGGTGGAGCACACACAGTATCGATCATACGACCCAGACACCGAGACGTATGATGCGTATGATGATGATGAGACAACCGACTATCCCGTAGGATCTTACAAGTTCGGACGGTCGGCGAAGGATCATTCGGTCCCGTTGTTCCTCTCCGATCCCGATGGTGATCCGGATCCGGAGGAATTTGGAATTCCCCTGCGCAAATCGAGACGGCTATCGATCTCGTCGAAAATCCTGGCGAGCGTCATGGTGGCGGCCGCGGTGGCGATCCTGTTCGCGCTGTTTTCTTCCGATGACATGCGCAACATCGCCGTCAATGCCAAGGCTTCGTTTGCCGCCGTTCTTCCGGGCCCGTCGGTCGCGGCGCAGCCGGACCAGGTGCAGCTCACGGCCAAGGACCTCCAGTTGAAAGACCCGGCTCGTCTATCGGGGCCGGCAAACATGACGACCGGCGCTCCAACGGCTGCCGCTCCGGCGCCTGTCGTCCGAAGCCCGACAACGGTCGCGATGGCGCCGTCGCGCGAGGACATCACAACGGCCTATCAGGGCGCGCTGGGTCGCGCGCCTGCCGCCGCGGCGCCGGCCGCCACAGCGCCAGCCGCTATTGCCACCCCTGCTTCGCCCGTCAGAAGGCTCGATCCCGGCGAGCTCGCCACGCTGATGACGCGGGCCAAGGGACTGCTTGCCGTGGGCGACATTCCGCCGGCCCGGCTGTTGCTCGAGCGCGCAGCGGACGCGCAAGAGCCCACCGCCGCATTGATGCTGGCACAGACCTACGATCCCGCCGTGCTCGGAACGCAGGATGCGCGCAACATCATTCCCGACCTTGAGCTGGCTCGCACCTGGTACCAGCGGGCTGTCCAGCTCGGTTCGGCCGAGGCGCAGCGGCGCCTCAGTCAAATGCAATAGTTTTTTCAAGGGGACCAGCGAAAATGCGACGTTTATTTGGATTGGCACTCGTTGCCATCATGATGGCTTGCGGCTTTGCGGCGCGGGCTGAAGAAGGCGAGTTCGACCCGGCAAAAGTCAGCGAAAGCCTCAAAGCCATCTTCCAGTTCGGATCGACGGACACAAAGAAGGCCTTGAACGCCAACACGGTGACGCTGATCTCCGGCACCATCGGCGGCACCTATGTTCAGTTCGGTGCAGACCTCGCATCCGTGCTCGACGACGGAAACAAGTTGCGCGTACTTCCGATCGTCGGGCGCGGCTCTGTGCAGAGCGTCGCCGACATCCTGTTCCTGCAAGGCGTCGATCTCGGAATCGTGCGCTCCGACACGCTCGACTATCTCGAGAAGAAGGGCTTTGCCAAGGACATCAAGAAACAGTTCACCTATGTGACCAAGCTCTACAACGAGGAGGTGCATGTCATCGCCTCGAAATCGATCCACAACCTGAAGGAACTGGACGGCAAGACCATCAGCGTCGACCTCCCCAATGGCGGCACTTTCGTCACGGCGCTGACCGTGTTCGAGCGGCTCGGGATGAAGCCGAACGTCGTCTATATCGAGCAACGAATCGCGCTCGAGAAGATGAGGAAGGGCGAAATCGATGCCGTGATCGTTTGTGGGGGCAAGCCGTATAAGTCCGTCGCTGGCTTCAAGGACGATCGATTCCATCTGGTGACGGTCGACTACGACAAGCCGCTGCAGAACGACTATTTGCCGGCAACGCTGAGCGCAAAGGACTATCCGAACCTGGTCGCGGAGGGCGAGAAGGTGGACACCATCGCGGTTCCGGCCGTGCTTGCCGCCTATAACTGGGCGCCCAACACCGACCGCTATCGGAAGCTTGCGACTTTCGTGGATTCTTTCTTCGCCAAGTTCCCGACCTTCCAGAATCCGCCCTTCCATCCGAAGTGGAAGGAGGTCTCGCTGTCGGCGCCGCTCGCGGGATGGAATCGCCTGCCTGCAGCTCAGCAGTGGCTCGACAAGAATAATCTGCAGCCCGTGGCTCGCGACCGGTTCGATGCGTTCCTGCAACACAATCCGACGGCAGCGGCAAAAATACAGTCGGATGCCGACAAGGAAGCGCTGTTCAAGCAATTCCAGGCCTGGGAGGCCGAGCGAAATGCGCGGGCGCAAGCGGCCCAGGTGCAGGCCCAACAACCTCGCCCCGACAAAAAAGAGCGTCAGTAACACCGGCTCTAAAGCATGATCCGTAAAAGTGGATATCGGTTTTCCCTCGCGACAAATGCGAAGCATTTGCGCGGAGATCATGCTCAAACAAAACGATAGAGTGGGATGACGATTCGAAGAAAAGTCATCGCGCTCTAAGTCGCGATCGGCACGAATATCTCCTGATCGGCGCCGACGCCCTTGAGCGAGAACGTGCCGACCGATTGCGCGGCAACCCCGCCCGCCCTGACAAAATCGGACGACAGCAAGAGCTGCCGTCCAAGCTCGCGGCACATCGATTCGATGCGCGCGGTCAGATTGACCGCCGGCCCGATCACCGTGAAATCGAGCCGGGTGTCGCTACCGATATTGCCGTACATCACGTCGCCGAGATGCAAGGCGAGGCCGTACTCGATGCGCGGCAGCCCGGCATTGCCTCGCCGTTCGTTCTCCTCGACCAGCCAAGCTTGCGCGCGCGTTGCTGCGGTGAGCGCCGCTTGGCAGGTCTTGCTGCAAGTCTTGCTGTTGCAGGTCTTGGCGGTGTCATCGCCGATCGGAAAAATCGCCAGCATCGCGTCGCCGATGAATTTGAGGACTTCGCCGCCTTCGCTCGCGACCGCGTCGCACATCGGTCCGAAATAGCAATTGAGCAGATCTATCAGCGCGTCACGCGACAACGCTTCGGAGAGATTGGTGAAGCCGCGCAGATCGCACAGCCAGATCACCGCGCGGATGGTTTCGCCGGTGCCGCGCCGGATCTGACCCTCCAGCACACGTCCACCGGATTGCTGCCCGACATAGGTATCAAGCAAGGTGCGCGCGGTGCGGCGCAGCGCCTGCACTTCGAGATTGAACCCAACGGCTGATATCATCGCTTCGAACAGCTTCAGTTCATCGGCTTCGAAACCGCTCGGACGGCGCGTGGCGAGCGACAGCGCCTTATGGCTGCCGTCCGCAAACGGTACCGCGTGCACGACGTAGTCGGTGTAACCGTCGCGGCGCAGATCGCCGAGAATGGCGAATTCGCCCGCTTGCGGCGGGGCGCCGAGATCGCAGCGGACTGGACCGCCACCTTGATAGGCGATGCCGATCGGACTGTTGGCCAGAATTGCCGGGATATCCGGCCGAGGGCGGAACAAGCGCTCGGTCGTGCCCTTGCCGAGCTCCCAGAGGCCGCTGAAAGAGAAAATCTGCGGATGCAGGATCGGCACGCCGGTGGTGATGCGCGATACGTCGACCCCGGCGGCACGCAGCTCGTGGGCGAAGCCCTCGAGAAAATCGCTCGAATCGGCCCGCTTGCGCGCGTTCGTCATCAGCCAGCGGATGACCGGATGGGTTGCGTCTCCTGCGGTAGGGTCCAACACGATCCGGGCTTAGCCCTCGCTGTCGATGCCGCGTTTCAACGCCGCGCGTGCGGCATCGCGATGCTCCGGCGTGATGTGGGTCGCGACCAGCCGGATCGCGGTTGCAAGCACCGCGGCATCATCGGTGAAGCCGAGCACCGGCAACATGTCCGGGATGAAATCGAACGGCAGGATGAAATAGGCAATGGCCCCGAGCAGCGCGGCCTGCACGTGGCGCGGCGTCTCTTTGTCGAACGCACAATAATAGGCGGCGAGCAGATCCTCCGCGAACGGGATCCTGGCCAGCACCCGCTTCAGCTTGATCCAGAAGCGCTTGCGCACGCTTTCGCGGTCCTCGGCAAGCCGGTCAGCCGGCTCGAAGCCTGCGGTATGTTCGGATGCCATCGCTTGAGGCTCCCTCGAAACCAACGCAGCGGATTGCCGCCGCGCAGATCTCTAAAGCTGGGGATTCTGCCTCGCCGCCGCAAGGCGTCAGGCGACGCCGAGCTGTTTTGCGATCGCGTTCATCGCTTTCGCGAGCTCGATATCACGCGCCGTGACCCCGCCGGCGTCATGGGTGGCCAGGACCACCTCCACCGTCTTGTAAACATTCCGCCATTCCGGGTGGTGGTCGTTCTTTTCCGCGACCAGCGCCGCGCGGCACATGAAGCCGAAGGCTTCATTGAAGTCCTTGAACGTAAAGGTACGCCCGATCGCCTCGCGGCCCGGTGTTTCGGCCCAACCGTGCAATCCCTGCAAGGCCGATTTCCGCATCTCCGCCGTCAGCCGTTCCGCCATGACCGCCTCCGTTTGCTGCGACTTACCTAACAATTTGGCGGCGTTCGAGGTCCATCACCCGCGCGCAAGCCAACAGCCCGGGGTAACCATGACGCAGATGTAACCCTGTCTGGTGACGAAATTTGCTAGAGTATAGGGCCGATTTGGCAAATAACCGAACTGGGGAAGATGAAACCGAGCGTCAAGCGATTGTTTGCCAGATCGATGACCGGGGGTCTTGACCTTGTCGAACCGCCGGCCACGCCATCGCTGCGCTCGTCGGCGCGCCGGGCAATGCTCATCACGCTCGCCGGGTTGCTCGCCATCGTCGGCGCGCTCGCCGGCGGCTATTATTTCGCGATGCGGCCGGTGAGCCTGCGGATCGCGGTCGGACCGGCCAACAGCGATGACGTCAAGCTCGTGCAGGCGCTGACGCAAGCCTTCACCCAATCGCACGGCTATGTCCGGTTGCGCCCGGTCCAAACTGATGGCGCGGCCGCCAGCGCCAAGGACCTCGCCGACGGCAAGGTCGATCTCGCCATCATCAGAGGCGATCTCGATGTGCCGAAAAATGCGCAGGCCGTGGCGACGCTGCGCAAGAATGTCGCGGTATTGTGGGTGCCGCCCGCCAAGGGCAAAGGCAAGAAATCGGGTGCGAAGATCACCAAGATTTCGCAGCTTGCAGGACGCCGCGTCGGCGTCGCCGGCCGCACCCAAGCCAACGTCAATCTGCTAAAGGTGATCCTGCAGCAATACGGCGTCGATCCCGGCAAGGTCGACATCGTTCAATTCCCCGCGCCCGAAGCCCCGGAGGCCATCCGCAATCAGAGGGCGGATGCATATCTGGCTGCCGGACCGGTCAACAGCAAGACCACCGCGGATGCGATCAATGCCTCGACCCGCGACGGCGGCGCGCCGACCTTCCTTGCCATCGATTCGAACGAGGCGATTGCGCAAAACCATCCGGTCTACGAGGCCGCCGAAATTCCGGCCGGCGCCTTTGGCGGCTCGCCTGACCGGCCTGACGACGAGGTGAAGACTATCAGCTTCTCCCACCACGTCGTGGCGCGTAGAGGCCTTTCGGAGGCGACCATCGCCGCCTTCACCCGGCAGTTGTTCGCGATCCGCCAGCAGCTGATGGCGGAATTCCCGCTCGCCGCGAAAATCGAAACGCCCGATACCGACAAGGACGCCGCCATCCCCGTGCATCCTGGCGCCGCCGCCTTCGTCGATGGCGAGGAGAAAACCTTCCTCGATCGCTACAGCGATTACATCTGGTGGGGGCTAATGGCGGCCTCGGCGATGGGTTCAGCCGGCGCGTGGTTCGCCGGATACCTCAAAAAGGACGAACGCAACAACAATTCATCGCTGCGCGAACGCCTGCTGGAAATGATTGCGCGGGCGCGCCGCTGCGATGCCACCGAAGAGCTCGATCAGATGCAGGCGGAGGCGGACGAGATCCTGCGCGACACGCTGCAGCGCTTCGAACATGGCGCAATCGAGGAAGGCGCGCTGACCGCCTTCAACATCGCACTCGAGCAGCTTCACCACGCGGTCGCCGACCGCAAGGCTCTGTTGCTCAGCGTACCGCAGAATTTGCAGCGGGCCGGCGCACAATTCCGCGCCACTGCAACGATGTAAAATACGCCTGCTGTAATCGAGCCGTCATAGAATCTTCCTAGGTCTGTCAGAGCTTTCAGCGCAACCTGACGCTCGACCAAGGAGACCTGCATGCCGATCCAGATTCAGAACTTCCGCAAGGTTTCGCGCCGGCGCTTTCTTTCCAGCGCGGCCGCGACCGCCGTCGGCGCGATCGCGATGCCCTATCTCAGCCGCGCCGCCGACCGGCCCGTCCTCACCCATGGCGTGCAATCCGGCGACGTCAGCGCCGACGGCGGCATGGTGTGGGCGCGCGCCGACCGTCCATCGCAGATGATGGTCGAAGTCGCGACCACGGAATCATTCAGCAGCGCGCACGCCTTGCCGCCGATCGCGGCACTGCCCGAAAGCGACTTCACCGCCAAGATGCTGTTGGAGAATCTTCCCTCCGGGCAGGATATTTTCTATCGGGTGCGGTTGCGCGACCTTTCGCATCCTGATGTCGTCAGCGAACCCGTGGTTGGCCGCTTCCGTACCGCGCCCGCCGACCGCCGCGATGTCAGCTTCGTCTGGGGCGGCGATGTCGCCGGACAGGGCTGGGGCATCAATCCCGACGACGGCGGCATGGTCACCTACGCCACCATGCACAAGCACAAGCCGGATTTCCTGATTCATTCCGGCGACACCATCTATGCCGACGGCGTCATTCCCGCCGAGGTGAAACTGCCGGACGGAAAAATCTGGAAGAACCTCACCATCCCCGAAAAGGCCAAAGTCGCCGAAACGCTCGACGAATTCCGGGCCGCGCACAAGTACAATTTGCTCGATGACAATGTGCGCGCCTTCAACGCCGAAGTGCCGATCTTCGTGCAGTGGGACGACCACGAGGTCATGAACAACTGGTCGGCGTCAAAGGAGATCCCCGCCGCCTATAAGGTACGCGACATCAATTTGCTCGCCGCACGCTCGGCGCGCGCGTTCCACGAGATGTATCCGATGCGCGAAAGCATTGTCGAGCCCGGCCGGGTCTATCGTACGCTGAGCTATGGCCCGCATCTCGACGTGTTCATGCTCGACGAACGCAGCTACCGCGGCCCCAACGGTCCGAACCTGCAAGCCACCTATGGACCGGACGCCTACTTCATCGGGCCCGATCAATTGTTGTGGCTGAAGCGCGCGTTGTTGAACTCGCGCGCCACCTGGAAGGTGATTGCATCCGATATGCCTCTCAGCCTCGTCGTCTATGACGATGCGACCAACAAAAAAGGCTCGGAGGCCTTTGCCCAAGGCGATGGCCCGCCGCGCGGGCGGGAACTGGAAATCGCCGATATCCTGCGCTTCATCAAGACCTCGGGCGTCACCAACACCGTGTGGCTGACGGCGGACGTGCACTATGCCGCCGCGCACTACTACAATCCCGACAAGGCGCAATTCCAGGAATTCGATCCGTTCTGGGAATTCGTCTCCGGCCCGCTGCACGCCGGCACGTTCGGACCGAACGAACTCGACAACACCTTTGGTCCCGAGGTGAAGTTCATCAAGGCGCCGGGCCCCGACAAGCAGAACCTGCCGCCATCGGCCGGCATGCAGTTCTTCGGCCACGTCAAGATCGAAGGTGCATCCGGGCAGATGACGGTGACCCTGCGCGACCGCGCCGATGTCGCGCTGTGGTCGACCACGCTCGATCCGAAGCTGGGATAGTTTGCGGGGCCGCGGATGGCGGTGCCGTCCCGCGTCAGCGCGTGGTGCCGTTGTCCGACGATCGGGTCAACAACGCTTTCAGCGCATCCGCCGAATAGGGTTTGGCTAGTATTGGCCTATCGGCGAAGGCGGCCGGAAACGCGACCATGGGGCCATAACCGGTCACGAACGCAAACGGAATCTTCAAGGCATCGAGCCGCTCGGCGATCGCAAAGCTCTTTTCATTGAACAGCCCGACGTCGAGCAGTGCAAAGTCCGGGGCGCGCTCGGCGATCATTTCGAACGCCTGCGCCACCCTCGCTGCAGTCCGTACCCTCTTCACGCCGAAGCCGAGGATTGTCTCCTCGAAGTCGAGTGCGATGATCACATCGTCTTCGACGATCAGAACGTCTTCGGGGAAAGCGGAGATTCGTTCGGGAGAGGCGGGTTCCATGATCTCGCTGGGCATGAGGGATCCAACACTCGAAATACCGGAACCCAACTTTGGCGCGGCCGTCGGCCGGTGTTCCAACCTCGAAACCATCACGTCGCAACGGCGTTGTCTGTGCACTAGTGACCACAGCGGCCTGAGATGGCCTGATATTGTCCCGACGCGTGGGGCACTTTTCGATGGATGCACGGGCCGGAAATGGACCGGACAACAATGGGCGCCCCTGCAATAATCTGTTGCGGCGGCTCAGCACAAGCGATTTTGCACTGATTGCGCCCCATCTCGCCCGGCAGGAGGCTGCGCCTGGCGACCTGCTCTACAATCCCGGCGACGACGTCGAGATCGTCCACTTTCCCTGTGGACCGTCGCTCGCGTCCTATCTGGTTCCCAGCGAAGAAGGCCGCGATGTCGAAACCATTCTGGTCGGCCGCGAAGGCGCCATCGGCGGCATCGTCAGCCAGGGATTTCTGCCAGCCTATACCCGCATCATCGTCAAGTTCGGCGGACCGTTCGTGCGCCTGCATGTCGGCAAGCTGGAAGCGGCGAAAACAAAATCGACCTCGCTGCGTAGCGTGTTCGCGCGCTATGCCGACTGCATGCTCGCCCAGATGTTTCAGTCGACGGCCTGCAATGCGATCCATTCGATCGAGCAGCGCACGGCGAAATGGATCATCTCGGCGATGGAGCGTACCGACGGCGACACTATCGTGCCGCTCACCCATGAGCAGCTCGCGACCCTGCTCGGCGTCGGCCGCAGCTATGCGAGCCGCGTCATCCAGACCTTCAAGGCGGAAGGGGTCCTGGAGACCCGCCGCGGCTCAATTCTGGTGCGCAACCGTGAGGCATTGCAGGCGCGCGCCTGTCTTTGCAATGATTCGGTGAAAAACCACTTCGAGGAAGTGCTGCGCGGGGTCTATCCCGCGGACGAGCTCCCACAGCGGACCAAGCCGCACTCGAAGACCAAATTCGGCTAACCAAGCGCGAAACAAGCCATTGTTTTTTGGTGATTTCTGACTATATTGCGCTGCAACGCGTAAGGTGTGCCCGGTCCTCTTGGCCGGGCTTCCTTTTTGGGGCATGCGCGCCCCCCCGCGAATTCAGTTTTTGAGCGTGACGCGGAAACAGGGTCCCGGCTTTCCGGCGAGATCGCGCTTAGGCATTGCACGACCAGAAGAAGAACCATGAACCTTCGCAACGTCGCCATTATCGCCCACGTCGACCACGGCAAGACCACGCTGGTCGATCGCCTGCTGCAGCAATCCGGCACCTATCGCGAGAACCAGCGCGTGGTCGAGCGCGCCATGGATTCCAATGACCTCGAGCGCGAGCGCGGCATCACCATTCTCGCCAAGGCGGCCTCGGTGCAGTGGAAGGACACCCGCATCAATATCGTCGACACCCCGGGCCACGCCGATTTCGGCGGCGAGGTCGAGCGCATCCTCAACATGGTGGATGGTGCGCTGGTGCTGGTGGACGCCGCCGAAGGCCCGCTGCCGCAAACCAAGTTCGTGGTATCGAAGGCGCTCAAGGTCGGCTTGAAGCCGATCGTCGTCATCAACAAGGTCGACCGTCCCGACGCACGGCCCACTGAGGTGATCAACGAGGTGTTCGACTTGTTTGCGGCGCTCGACGCATCCGAGGAGCAGCTCGATTTTCCGATCCTCTACGGCTCCGCCAAGCAGGGTTGGATGGCAGATAGCCCGGACGGTCCAAAGGACGCCGGCATGCAGCCGCTGTTCGACCTGATCCTGCGCCATGTCGCGCCGCCGACCGTCGATGACGGACCGTTCCGCATGATCGGCACCATTCTGGAAGCCAATCCTTATTTGGGCCGCATCATCACCGGCCGCATCACCTCGGGCAGCATCAAGCCCAACCAGGCCGTTAAAGTGCTTCACGCCGACGGCAAGGTCGTCGAACAGGGGCGGCTGACGAAAATCCTCGCGTTCCGCGGCATCGAACGTACTCCGCTGGAGGAGGCCGAAGCCGGCGACATCGTCGCCATTGCCGGCCTCACCAAGGGCACGGTGGCCGACACCTTCTGCGATCCCGCCGTCGATACGCCTTTGCAGGCGCAGCCGATCGATCCACCGACGGTGTCGATGTCGTTCATTGTCAACAATTCGCCGCTCGCCGGCACCGAAGGCGACAAGGTGACCAGCCGCATGATTCGCGACCGGCTCTTGCGCGAGGCCGAAGGCAACGTCGCGCTGCGCGTCACCGAAGCCTCCGACAAGGACTCCATGGAGGTCTCAGGCCGCGGCGAATTGCAGCTTGCAATCCTGATCGAGACCATGCGCCGCGAGGGTTTTGAACTCTCGGTGTCGCGGCCGCGCGTCGTCCTGAAAAAGGACGAGGCCACCGGTCAGTGGCAGGAGCCGATCGAGGAAGTCGTGATCGACGTGGACGAGGAGCATTCCGGCGTCGTGGTGCAGAAGATGAGCGAGCGCAAGGCCGAGATGATCGAGATGCGCCCCTCCGGCGGTCATCGGTTGCGGCTGGTGTTTTACGCGCCCACCCGCGGCCTGATCGGCTATCAGGGCGAACTCCTCACCGATACCCGTGGCACCGCGATCATGAACCGCCTGTTCCATGGCTACGCATCCTTCAAGGGCGACATCCAAGGCCGCCGCAACGGCGTCTTGATCTCCAACGATCAGGGCGAGGCCGTGGCTTACGCGATGTTCAAATTGGAAGATCGCGGCCCGATGATGATCGAGCCGGGCTGGAAGGTCTACAAGGGCATGATCGTCGGCGAGCATACCCGCGACAATGATCTTGAGATCAACGTGCTCAAGGGCAAGCAGCTCACCAACATCCGCACTACCTCAAAGGACGAGGCGGTGCGGCTGACGCCGCCAATCAAGATGACGTTGGAAAAGGCGCTCGCCTATATCGAGGACGACGAGCTGGTCGAAGTCACGCCGAAGTCGATCCGGCTGCGCAAGAAGTTCCTCGACGCCAACGAGCGCAAACGCGCGGTAAAGGCCAAGGAGGCGGTGGCGTAACCGGTGGCCTAGTCAAGTGGGCGAATAGCGAATAGGGAGTAGCGAATAGATGAAGGCATCTTACCTATTCACTATTCGCTACTCACTATTCGTCCGCTAACTCATGCCCCTCCCCTCCGAAATCGATGTCGCCATCATCGGTGCGGGCGCCGCAGGCCTCGGCGCCGCCAAGGCGCTGAAGGATTCCGGCCTCTCGGCGATCGCGCTGGAAGCGCGCGATCGCGTCGGCGGCCGCGGCTACACCATCATGGCGGCGCCCAATATTCCCTTCGACGTCGGGTGCGGCTGGCTGCATTCGGCGGACAAGAATTCTTTCGTCAACGTCGCTGAACAACTGCATTTCGAGATCGACAAGACCCGCCCGCCCTGGCGCGAGCAGAGCTTTGACGCCGGCTTTCCTTTAGACGAGCGCGTCGAGTTCATGGCCGCGCTCGAGGCTTTCTACGCTCGCGCCGAGGAGGCCGCGACGCGCGGCAGCGACAGCCCCGCGGGCGCGTATCTCGAGCCCGGCAACCGCTGGAATCCGATGATCGATGCGATCTCGACGTACGCGAATGGCAGCGAACTCGACCGCGTCTCGGTGCAGGACCTCGACGCTTACGAAGACACCGGAGTCAATTGGCGGGTTCGGCGCGGCTATGGCGAGCTGATGACGGCCTATGGCGCGCAGCTGCCGCTTGCACTGAATTGCCAGGTGACGCTGATCGATCATTCCGGCGCACGCGTGCGGATCGAGACCTCGCAGGGCTCGCTGACCGCGCGCCGGGTGATCGTCACCGTGCCGACCAATCTGATGGCGGAGGAGGCCATCCGCTTTCACCCTGCGCTCCCGGCCAAGCTCGACGCAGCGGCCGGCCTGCCGCTCGGGCTGGCCGACAAGGTGATGCTCGCCCTGGATCAGCCGGAAGCGCTGCCGAAAGACGGCAATCTTCGCGGCGCCACCATGCGCACCGCGATGGGCAGCTTTCACCTGCGCCCATTCGGGCAGGCTTGCATCGAGGGCTATTTCGGCGGCCGCTTCGCGCGACAGCTCGAGGACGCCGGCAAGGGCGCGCTGGCGGCGCAGGCGATCGATGAGATCGTGGCGCTGCTTGGCTCGGATTTCCGCCGCAGACTAACGCCGCTTGCTGAATCCGGCTGGGCGCACGACCCGTTCGCGCGTGGCTCCTATTCCCATGCCCTGCCCGGCCATGCGGCAAAGCGCGCGGTGCTGGCTGCGCCGGTCGATGGCCGCCTGTTCTTTGCCGGTGAAGCGACCTCGCCGAATTTTTTCTCTACCGCGCATGGGGCGCGGGATTCGGGAGAGCGGGCGGCTAAGGAAGTGCTGATGGCGAGCGCGAAAAGCTGATTGTGATCACGTCATTCCGGGATGGTCCGAAGGACCAGACCCGGAATCTCGAGATTCTCAGATGTGCAATTGCACATCATAGTTCGCGCGTTAGCGCCCCGGAATGACGGCCCGCCCCCTACTCCATCACCCGTGCCTGCAGCGCCGCATCCGGCACGAAGCACGTGTCGTACTTCCCGAAGATCCGATAGCGATTGCGCGCGACGAGATTATAGACCGCGTCGCGCAAGGGTCTTGGCACCGCCAACAACACGCGTACCCATCGCCATCCCGGCAGGTTCGACAACACCGTCAGCGCGGCGTCGGATTTGAAGTAGGCGATGCCGCCATGAATGACGGCGTTGGTATCGGGATCGTTGGCATCGATGCCGAGGGCGTCCGCCAGGCGGTTGCCGTAAGGCGATTGGATCGCCGTGAAGCGAAACCGCGCATGAACATCGCGCGCAACGACGAAGCGGACCCAGCGCGAGCAGAATACGCAAACGCCGTCATACAGGATCACGTCATCATCGGGCCATGGCTTTCCCGCACGCGGCGTCATCGCTTTTTCGCCCCCGGCGTTTTGAGCTTCAGCGCGCGATCGAGTTCGGGGCCGGCGATCTTGACCCCGCTCTCGGTCTCGATCAGCCAGTGACCTTCGCTCCCCGAGGGCGGCAGCACCTCAAAGTGCACTTTGCCGCCACTACGGCGGAAGGCACCCGCAAGCCGCCGCGAGAGGTCGGAGGAGAAGTAACTATCGTTGGCCGCCACCAGCCAGGTCACCGGCACCCGCGCGGCTTGGCCGAATGCGCCCACCGAGACCAAAAGCCTGTGCTCCGCGCAGACTTGACCCGGAAAATCATCGGCATGGCCGCCGCGCCCGGGCGCGAATGCGATGATGGCCGAAACCCTGCTCGGATCTTCGCCCGCCAGCGCCAGCGCGCCCCATCCGCCGGCCGAATGCCCGAGCACGACGGCGCCGTCCTTGCGGATGAACGATTGAGCGCGCAGAAATTCCAGCGGCAGCGCGATCTGCTCGGCGGTGGCGCGCGCGGCATGGGCGTAATCGGCATCGTCGCAGCCGCCCTGGTCCTCGAGGTATTTTCCGCCGGTGGCGCCGTGCCCCAGGCGTTCCGGCACCAGTACGGCAAAACCCCGCGCGACCAGGAATGCCGCCAACGCACGGTATTCCGGCTGCGGCATTTGCGCACGACGCAAAACATTTTGCGTCGTGGCGTGCGCGATCAACGCGAGGCGGAACGGCCCATCGCCGGGCGGGCGAAACAGTACCGCTTGCGCCGAGATGTCGGCATCGGGCGTCGGCACCCGCCATTGCTGCTCGCGATCGGGCTCGCCTTCAGGCCCTTGCGCGCCAAGCGGCGGTTGCGCCAGCGCGGCCTGGCCGGCGAAAGCCAGTAGCGCGAGAAACGCCTTTGCCGAGCGCATCAAGTGCCTGCCCCAAGGAATCCGATTCGGAAATCCGATTCGCCATCGGAATCGTCAGAAGGTAGCAGCGAATCACATCCCCACATTTTTCCGTGAACCGGATTTCGCGACGGCGAAGGACGATGGTCGTTTTGCACTTCCGCGCGTCATCGGGATGGCGGCAAAAGCAGATTCTTGTCCTCTTTCGGCACAATGAAACACAAAACTGATGCAAAAAGTCCACACGTTAACCGATAATTAAGGATAGACCTTGAAGCGGACGCGCCGACTTGCTTTGATTAGGACCATGAGCACAACCCTAATCGAGGTCCGGCCGGCCAAAGCTGCTGACGCAGCCGCGGTTGCGTCTACCCATGACGAGGCTTGGCGCTCAGCCTATCAGGGCATCATCCCCGGCGCCGAGCTGGAAAAGCTGATCAATCGCCGCGGCCCGCATTGGTGGGACAGCGCCATCCGCAAGGGCAGTCGCGTCAGCGTGCTGGTGTTCGGCGACAAAGTCGCGGGCTACGCCAACTACGGCCGCAACCGCGCCCGCAGCCTGCATTTCGAAGGCGAAATCTACGAGCTCTACCTGCGCCCGGAATTCCAGGGCCTCGGCTTCGGCCGCCGGCTGTTTACCTCGGCACGGCGAGACCTTTTGCAGAGCGGGCTGAAGAGCATGGTGGTGTGGGCGCTCTCGGACAACGATCCGGCGACGGAGTTTTATCGTGCGCTCGGCGGCCGGATGGTCGCGCGCAGTTCGGAGAAGTTCGGGCCCAAATCGCTCGACAAGGTCGCGTTCGCCTGGACCAATTAGCTGCCGGTCCGCGACCCGTCGGCGCCCTGCACTTAGCTTTGCCCTGCACTTAGCTTTGCCCTGTACTTAGCTTTAGAGCCTCACGGAGCCAGCCATGCGCATTGATGCCATCCCGATCGGGATCGATCCGCCGCGCGAGGTCAACGTCATCATCGAGGTTCCGGTGGGCGGCGAGCCGATCAAATACGAGATGGACAAGGAGGCCGGCACGCTGGTGGTCGACCGGTTTCTCTATACCGCCATGCGCTATCCCGGCAATTACGGCTTCATCCCGCATACGTTGTCCGGCGACGGCGATCCCTGCGATGTGCTGGTCGCCAACACCCGCGCCATCGTGCCCGGCGCGGTGATGAGCGTACGGCCGGTCGGCGTGCTCTTGATGGAGGACGAGGCCGGCGGCGATGAGAAGATCATCGCGGTGCCGTCGTCGAAATTAACCCAGCGTTACGACAAGGTGAGGCGCTACAGCGACCTGCCCGACATCACGCTGGCCCAGATCCAGCACTTCTTCGAGCACTACAAGGATTTGGAAGACGGCAAATGGGTGAAGGTGCTGCGCTGGGGCGCGGCTGAAGACGCGCACAGGCTGATCGAAGAAGCGATCGCGCGCGCGAAGGGGAAGTGACGACGTACTCGTCATTCCGGGGCGCGCGGCACCGCGAACCCGGAATGACGGCGATTTACACCGCCGGCTTCGGCAGTCCGTGAATCGCACACGCTGCTCGCAGCGTATTCACCAGGAGGCATGCCACCGTCATCGGGCCGACGCCGCCCGGGACCGGCGTGATCGCGCCGGCGACCTCCAAGGCTTCCGCAAACGCGACGTCGCCGACCAGGCGCGTCTTGCCGTCGGCCAGGACTAAGCGGTTGATGCCGACATCGATCACGGTGGCGCCAGGCTTGATCCAGTCGCCGCGCACCAGCTCAGCCTTGCCGACCGCGGCATAAACCAGATCGGCCCGCGCCGTAAGCTGTGCAAGATCGCGCGAGCGCGAATGCGCAATCGTCACGGTGGCGTTTTCATGGAGCAGCAATTGCACCAGGGGCCGCCCGACCAGATTGGAGCGCCCGATCACGATCGCGTTCATGCCTTCAAGCGAAGCATGCACGCTCTTTGCAAGGATGATGCAGCCGAGTGGCGTGCAGGGCGAGAGCGCGAAAAAACCAGCGGCGAGCCGCCCGGCATTGTTTGGATGCAGGCCATCGACGTCCTTGGCGGGATCGATGGCGTTGATGATGGTTTCCGCGTCCAGCGATTTCGGCAGCGGCAATTGCACCAGGATGCCATGCACGCTTGCATCGCGATTGAGCCTTGCGATCAATGCCAGCAGTTCGGCTCGGGCGGCATCGGCCGGCAGTCGGTGCTCGAACGACGCCATGCCGGCCCCTTGCGTCTGGGTGTGCTTGCTGCGGACATAGACTTCGCTGGCCGGATCGTTGCCGACCAGTACCACTGCGAGCCCGGGCGTCAGGCCGGCCTCGCGCTTGACGCGGGCGACCTCGCCGGCGACGCGGACGCGAAGCTCCGAGGCAATGGCTTTTCCATCGATGATGCGGGCCGTCATCTTTAGTCCTTCGAAATCAGAACGCGCAGCGCTTCGCCAAGCTTGGCGGGATCGCCGGCGATGGCGATTTGCTTCATCCGTGATGTCGCACCCGACAGCAGCCGGACCTTGGCCTTGGGCACTCGCAGCGCCTTCGCAAGCAATTCCGTCACGGCGCGGTTGGCCTCGCCGCCTTCGGCAACGGCGCGCACCCGAACCTTGACCACGCTGCGGCCATTGGCGAGCGTCTCGACCCCGTCGATATCGTCGCGGCCGCCGCGCGGCGTCACGCGCAAGGCTACACTGACGCCCCCTGTGGAATAGCGCCAAGGATCCATCAGGCGTCCATCAAAGCCCGCATGCGGTCAGAAGACGCTGGGATAGATGTAATAGGTGATCACCCGCTCGATGAACATGATGATCAGGATCAGAATGATCGGCGAGATATCGAGGCCGCCGAGATTGGGCATGAAGGAGCGGATCGGCGCCAGCGCCGGCTCGGTGATCCGGTACAGGAACTCCGCGACCGCCGAGACGAACTGATTCCGGGTGTTGACGACGTTGAAGGCGATCAGCCAGGACAGGATCGCCGAAGCGATCAACAGCCAGATATACAGATCGAGAACGATGAGGACGATGTCGAGAACGGCACGCATGGCTGATGAACTCTGGCTTCGGTCGGACCTCCAGCTAGATATCGGTTCCGTCATCTGCAAACAAGGGAACTTCCCGGCAAATGGCGCCGAAAACGCCCGTTTTTCGCCGTTCTTGACTTGGCCTTGGCACGGATTGTAAATGGCCGCCATCGCTGGCCGCGCCGCTTTCATGATCGGGCGGCCCGCGGAGGGGCCATAGCTCAGCTGGGAGAGCGCGTCGTTCGCAATGACGAGGTCGGCGGTTCGATCCCGCCTGGCTCCACCACGCTTCGCCTTCGGCTACGCGTGGCGCAGCCACGTGGTGGCCGATGGCGAAGCGTGCCCGGCGTAGCCCTCTTGGGCGAAGACGGGCTGTCAGTACCATCTTCATTCCGCGCATCTATTCCGCGGCTTCCGACATGATCGACAGCGGCATGCGCTTGAGCCAGCCATCGATAAAATCCTTGAGCCACGCACGCTCGGTAGCGTCGTGCACCGCGCGATCTTGGAAGTGCAGGTGGCGCGGCCGCGCCCCCGGCAGATCCATTCGGCCGCGCGTGGTCCAGCAATGCATCATCGCGTAGGTCACATCGGGATGAAACTGAAGGCCGAATGCATGGGCGAACCGGAACGCCTGAACCGGGAAGTCATCGCCCGCCGCCAGCAGTTCAGTCCCCGCCGGAAGCTCGAACCCCTCACGGTGCCAATGATAAACCTGACCCGGCCAGTCCGGGCAGAGCGCCAGTCCGGCCGCCGTGGGACGGATCGGATAGTAACCGATCTGGGTCACCCCTTCCGGGTGCGGCGCAACGGGCGCGCCGAGCTGCCGGGCGAGCATTTGCGCGCCCAGGCAAATGCCCAGAAACGGACGCTGCTCCCGAAGTGGGATCTCGATCCAGTCGATTTCCTCAGCAATGTAGCGGTCGGAATCATTGGCGCTCATCGGGCCGCCGAAAATGACCGCGCCAGCGTGCTCGTCGAGCGTTTCGGGCAGTTGATCGCCAAACCGAGGCCGCCTGACATCCAGCCGATGCCCCAGCGCGCGCAAAACATTGCCAACCCGGCCCGGCGTGGAATTTTCCTGATGCAGCACGACCAGAACCGGCCGGGCCTCTGTTCGCGGGGGTGCGGCTGCCTTGCCCCCGGCACCGAAGGGCAGCACGTTTTCGCCTGCAATGTTTAACCGCGACGGCATCTGCTATGCTTCGCCACCAGAGCTCAAATCTTACCCAGGTGACCGTTAATTTCGTGTGAGTTCGCCCACACTCGTAAGCTTGGGAAGCAAATGACGGGCCAAACAGTGCCCGGGTGCCGCCGTCAGCGCTTGCGCAACTGGAATCGGGCAACCGCCGCGAGGATGAAGGCACGGGGAAATAGCCGCAGCAGCAGCGGCACGATCTTGATGCCGAGGCCCGGCAGCACGATGCGCTTGTTGGCCATCAGCCCGCGATAGGCGGCCTTGGCGACATCCGCCGCCGAGACGTTGAGGACCGTGGAATCAAGCCCCGGCGCGAACCCGGCCCGTCCCTGAAATTCCGACGGCACCGGGCCGGGGCAGAGCACGGTCACGCGAACGCCGCGAGCAGCAAGCTCGGCGCGCAGCGCTTCGCTGAACGACAGCACATAGGCCTTGGAGGCATAATAGACTGCCATTCCCGGACCCGGCAGAAAGCCGGCGATCGAGCCGACATTGAGGATGCCGCCGCGATTCCTGATCAAATCGTCTGCGAACCGCAGCGAAAAATCCGTCAGCGCGCGGACGTTGACCGCGATGATGCCTAACTGCTCGGCACGATCTCTTAGGGTCGCCTCGCCGAAAATGCCGAATCCGGCGTTGTTGACGAGGTATTCGACCTCCACCGCCTCAGTGGCAAGAACGGCGGCAATCTTGTCGCCGGCATCAGGCTGTTCGAGGTCGCAGGCGATCACAATCGGCGCTGAGCCGCCGGTGGACGTGATCTCACCGGCCAACGCGGCCATGCGATCGGCGCGCCGGGCCACCAGAACCACGCGGTGACCGTTCGCCGCAAAAACGCGTGCCAGCTCGGCGCCTATTCCTGCCGAGGCACCGGTAATCAGCGTCACGCGCTCGGTCACGATCCAATGCTCATAAATCAATTTGGGGATATTCTGCTAACGTGGGCACGAGAGAGAGCACAGGCTCGCATCAGCTTGCAACTCACCCGCACGCATGCCGCAGTGCCCAAACCAGCGGGACCACGTCCGCAGCCGCTCGTCCCCCGGGGGCTTACTTCATGTTGGGGCCGATGTCAGCACATTAAAATTTGGTCATGTTTGGCCGCAGACGCGCGCTGGCCCACTCAGCTTCCCGGAACGGGCACACCTTGCCTGGCGGCAACGCGGTGCTTGAGCTCGATCCGATCGCGTGACGAAACGGCGAGCAGATCGGCCGCGCGCCAAACCACATTGTCCT
>Ga0209473_1000573_pt1 | contig 21503 bp, 9 predicted proteins | sample GraSoiAngelo_133_FD_185890 | JGI IMG/M metagenome (GOLD analysis project Ga0209473, IMG submission 185890) | Grasslands soil microbial communities from the Angelo Coastal Reserve, California, USA - 14_0929_05_20cm (SPAdes) (version 2) | ecosystem: Environmental > Terrestrial > Soil > Grasslands ...
TGGGTAGCCGCTGTGCCTGGTTGCGATTGTGCTGATGCTCCAGCCTCCAAGGAAGGTGCCCAGCAGATCGTGACGGTTGCGGAAAATCGGCAGATCGTACACTGCGGCGAGCTGGAAGTAATGGCGAACATCGAAATCAGAGTTTCCCTTGTTCAAGATCTGGGTACCCGGCTCGAACTGCTGGGCGCCAATGTCGTTCGAGGCAGTGTCAATCGAGTGGCTCCACGTATACGATCCCGAGAAGCTCAGGCCCGCGCTGAATTGGTGCGTATAGTTCGTGATTAACGCATCGTAGCTGGCATTCACGTCGGGTAACGGAGTGAAGATCTGGCCGAAACGGTTATTGCCAACGTTGAATGGAGCAGGGCAAGCCGGATTTGATGAACCGCAGGCGATGCCGTTGGCGCTCTTCGTCACCTGTTCATCATTATTGCCGTCAAAGGTATCGCCGGGCACTATGCGATTGATGTCGATGGTGCGCACGAGATCGCGGCTGCGGCTTCCGTAATACCCAACCTTCATTACATCGTGCCGCAGGAACTCCTGCTGCAGTTCGAACGAGAAGGAATAAACGTAGGGATTGGGCTCATTCGGTCTGGCGGCGAATAGCTGCACCTTGTTCACCGAGGTGCACGCAGTATTGGCGCAGAGCGCGCCGTCCGGTGCCACGCCAAATGCGAACGCCGGATTCGCCGGATAGGAGAATGGCGAGCTGCCGTTGGCAATGTTGTATTGAATTCCCGAACCGGGAGGCGGTCCCTGGATCCTGCCGGGATCGAAAAAGCAGCAGGCCTGGGCCAGTGCAAAGAACGGGGTATCCTGGCGCACATTAGCGAATACTGTACCCATCACACGGTTGTAGCCAAGCCCGAAGCCGCCGCGTAGCACCGTCTTGCCGTTGGAAGCGCCCGGGCTATACGTGAAGCCGATCTTTGGACCAAAGTTGTTTTTGTCAGGATTGAAAAGCTGGTTGACCTGTCGGACCGCTCCGTTGCACGCCCCAACATAATTGACACATGCCAGGCCATTGCCGACTCCGGAGCCTGCTCCAAGCACGTAGTTCGTGAGGATGTTGTTCGTCTCCGTAACCGGCGGGAAGTACTCCCAGCGCAGGCCGAGCGTGAGTGTCAAATTGGGACGCATCTTCCAGGTGTCTTGAGCGAAGGCAGCATAATCAGCTGTGCGGAAGTGACGCAAGCCGTTCGCCGGTCCACCGGTCGTGGGATTCACTGCGATTTGCTGAAAGAAACAGCAGGCGTCGTTGGCGAAGTTCAGCAGACCGCGGAACTGATACTGCGGACGCGACTGGCCGGATTCATCGTTATTGTTTTGCTCCTTTATATAGTCGCCGCCAAACTTAAGCGCGTGCCGCCCGAACACCCAGGTCACTGTGTCACGCAAATCGTAGGTATTCTGGGCCAAGCGTCCCGGCGTGGTTCCTGATTGGGTCACGCCCAGAAGGTTGTCGTTGGATCCAAAACCGCCGATATCAAAGTCGAACAATCGTATTTGTGGAATGCCGTAATTCGTCGTCCCCGCCGTGGAAAACTGGTTGTAGGTGTAACGCGTTACATTGGCCCGCAGATCGTTAAGCAGCGCATTGCTGATGGTCCGGGTCCACCCTACGGCGGCGGTCCAGTTGTTAGGCGAGAGGCTGATATCCATAAGCGGCCGTACGCCTCCGCTCACGTTGTCGAGCAATGTGTAGTAGGTGCTGCCAAAAAATTGATTCTTCCCCGACGTGTAGTCGAGGCGTCCGTTGTACTGATTTCCTGTCGAGCTGTTGGGAACACTGGCATCGAAAACGCCCCAATCGGGAATGCCATCTGGTCCATTGCCGATCGCTTGACCAACCGCAATGCCTGGTTGGTACCACGTGCCGAGAGCCCGGCCATCGAGAGAGCAGCAGTCGAGCACGCAGTTCGTCGTCGTGGTGGCGGAGCAAACCGTGGAAGTATTAGTGATGCGCGGCGCTACTCCTGATGTCTGAAAGATCTTTGCTGCAATGCTGTTGGGATTTGTCTTGATTACATATTGTTCGAACTGAGGCGTTTCCAGCTTCTGCGAGCGCAGCAAACTGGTGTTGTGCAGGCGTACGCCTTCGTAGGAGAAGAACCAGAAGAGGTGGTCTTTAATAACTGGTCCGCCGACGCTTCCAGCGAATTGGCGATACTTTTCCAGGTCACGCTGCGGGCAAGAGCTGGCAAGAAGCGTGAATGTATTCGAGCCGCTGACACAGGTGAGCGGTTTCGCCCCCGCAGCGGGTGTTGGACCGTAGAATTTGTTGAAAGCGTTCAGGCCCGGGTCCTGAAACAGGATTACGCCGCTTCCATGCAGCTTATTCGTTCCACTTTTGGAAACGCTTTTAACCACAATGCCGGAATTACGCCCGTCCTGCGCATCGTAGCTGGCGGCTACCACCGTGATTTCGGATACGGATTCCTGACCGGGAGTGATTACCGCTGCTCCGCCCCAGTTGAGACTGTTCACGCTCACGCCGTCGACCAGATAATTATTGGCATCGACACGCTGGCCGTTTGAAATCGCCTGGGTTTGATTTTCGGTTTGGAAAATCTGATTGTTGGTTCCACCGGGACCCTGTCCCTGCCCCGGAAGAAAGACCGCCTGGCCGGCGCCATTGCGCGCACCTTCTCCAAATACACCAGGTACCGTGCGCAACAATTCGTAAGGATTCCGTCCTGCCTGGGGAATCTGCAGCACCTGTTGCGTTGTGATCGTGCTCTGATTGTTTGCGGTTTCAGTCTGTAACTGCTCGTCCCCAGCTGTGACGGTGATTTGCTCCGCCGCCGGTCCAGCCTGCAATGTGATATTCAAGCCGCGCGGAGTTTCCGCCAATACCTGAACGTTATTGCTCACACCCCTGCTGAAAGACGGAGCTGTAACTGTGACCATGTAGGTTCCGGGTTGCAAGTGATCGATTCGATAGAAACCCGCGTTACTACTAGTCGCCGTCGAGGTGACTCCTGTCGCCTGATTGACGGCGTCTACAGTGGCGCCTGGAATCACAGCTTGCGAAGGATCGGTAATGGTTCCCTGAATTGAGCCATTGAACTGCGCAAAAGCAGGGGTGGAAATACAAAGAGAAATTGCAGCCAGCAAGAACGCACGCAAGTGGGACATTCTCAACCTCCGAAGGACGCGTGGTGAATTCAGCCGATCAGGTTCCTATTAGGAATTACCTGCGTTTTTGGTTAAACGATTAACCGAAACTGGCAATCTTTAGCACCGGAGCACGATCGAAGTCAAGTTTGCAAAGGAAGTCCGGGCTGGCGTTTCAGGATGGAATCTGGCCTAATGCAGCGGTGCAGAAATCTGCTGGACACAATTTTGTAAACATTACAACAGTGTCCACAATGGAACTACCCCCTAACGATTGTCATCCTGAAGCCCGATGTTGGCCGAAGGATCTCCCGCGATCTGTAGAACGTAATTGCTGCGTCCCGGCTCTTACACGATAATCGCTGGCCTAAGAGTCAGGATGTGACAATCGAGTCCGACTTCCGGGAGATCATTCGGCCAACATCGGGCCTCAGGATGACAGGCCTGACAAATTGAGCAGTGACTCGCACCGGTCCTACACATGAAATGCCAAAACAAAGCGCGACGAACCGCTAAGCACCGCGAGAACGCGCCCGTAACCATCAGCAGCCTCGCCCAATACCTGAAGCTCTCCCCCGCCGCAGTTTCGATGGTGCTGAACTCAACTCCCAAGGCCGCGCGTTTTCCCGAAAAGACAAGAAAGCGAATCCTCGCGGCCGCCGCCAAATTCAACTATCGTCCTAATTTCGTCGCGCGCTCCCTGCGTAAGCAGCAGACATTCACGATCGGCGTCCTCGTACCCGAGATAAGCGAGGGCTATGCGGCATTAGTGCTGGCCGGGATCGAGGACTATTTGCTCCAGGCCGGCTACTTTTATTTTGTCGTCAGCCATCGCCATAAGACGCACCTGCTTGAGCAATATCCTCGGCTCTTCATGGATCGACTGGTCGAGGGCATCATTGCAGTCGATACCACCGAGCTGCCCTTTATCCCGCAGGTTCCGACGGCGGTCGTCTCCGGCCATCGCCGCATGCCCGGGATCACTAACGTCGTGCTCGATCATCGCCGCGCCGCTCTGCTGGCCCTCGAACATCTTCTGCAACTCGGCCACCGCCGCATCGCCTTCATCAAAGGCCAGCCCTTCAGCTCCGACACCGAAACCCGCTGGTCTTCAATTCGCGGCGCTGCCCGCAAGCTGGGGCTGCAAATCGATCCCGATCTGGTCACGCAGCTTCAGGTGGATTCACCCACGCCGGAGCCAGGCTACGACGTAACGAAATCGCTGCTGGCCAAGCATCGCCACTTCACCGCGCTATTCGCCTTCAACGATATTTCAGCCATCGGCGCCATTCGCGCTCTTCTCGATTCGGGAATGAAGGTGCCGGGCGATGTCTCTGTGATTGGCTTCGATGACATCCAGAACGCCGCTTTTCAAAACCCACGCCTCACCACGATCCGCCAGCCACTGCGCCGCATGGGCGAACTCGCCGCCGAGACGCTGCTCAAACGAATCCGCGGCACCGAATATCACAAAGTGATCGCAGTAGAACCGGAGCTGATCGTGCGCGAATCAACCGCCGCGCCGCCGATTGAGAGTTTGGAAGGTTTGGGAGAGATAGGACAAGCCGCGGCGCGCAGAGAGCGGTAAAGGCCCGATGCCCTATTTGGAATTGTGGCACAGCTGAATTTTGTGGCACAGCCGCCCCCGGCTGTGGCTTTTGACTTTTGTGCTTGGCCCTTACTCTCTCCACAGCCATCGATAATCTTCAGGGTATTTGCACAAGCCAGCATCGATCGGGTTCGTAAGGATGTAGAAGAGTCTGTTGTTCATCTCCTCGTCAGATTCGATTACGTGATCAAAGGACTCATCCTGCCAAAGATGGCCGCTCCGCGCGAGCAATTTGTTGATGCTGTGAGCTGAAGCTCCTTTGATTCCGTTCATGATTTTTGCAAGACGAAAAGATTGACCGTCTTTATCTCGTAAAGGCGTGAATAACAAGTGCACATGCGTGGGCATGATCACAAAAGAGTGCATGTGAACCAGCACCATGTGATCGTGCAAGCAGTGCTGGTATGCGAGATCTCGCGCTTCAGGAGGAAGGACGAAATCTTTGTAAGTGCGGAACGTGACGAAAACCGGAGTGTCGTCTACCTGGAAATGTGGCAGGTTTCGGCGGTACATGAAGTGTACAAGACTGCCACAAGGCAGCGCGCTGTGCACTGGAATCCATAGCGTGACTCGCGGCTTAAGAAGCAAAGTCCAAAGCCACAGCCGAGGGCGGCTGTGCCACATTTTAGGCTGTGCCACAATTCATCTGTGCCACAATTCAACTGATGGTTTCTCCCGCACTCGAGACCGTACCCCGCACTCCGAAGCTCCGTCCTTCCGGCTTCAGCGCGCGCAGCGCAGCTTCCTTCACTCTCTTCGCCTGCGCGCTCTTCATTGTTCTTGGAATCGTTACCACGTTGCTTGGCCCCACGTTTCCTCTCCTCTTGAAGCGCTGGCCGGTGACGACCGCGCAGCTTGGCACATTATTTTTCTGGCAATTCATTCCGTCGACAGCCGGCACATTGCTCAGCGGAGCGATGCTCTCGAAGCGGAGCTTTCGTTTGGGTGTCGTGTTTGGGGTTGCGCTTTGCCTCTTGGGTGTAGCCGGATTGATTTGGGCTGACTGGAACCTCGGAAGAGCCGCCGTCGCGTGCTATGGGGTAGGACTCGGCTTCGCTCTGCCCGCGACCAACCTGGCGGTGGCCGAAGCCAATCGCACGCGACGCGCCGCATCAGTCTCGCTGCTCAATTTCGCCTGGGGCGTTGGCGCCATCAGTGGACCTCTCCTGCTACGCCTCACTCACAGCCTCTCTGGGTTTTTCATAGCGTTGGCCGCGTTAGTAGCTCTAGGACTCGCGGGCTCTGCAATCTGGCAGATGCCGCCAAAGAGCGCGGCAGCTCCAACCGGGGAAATGCCCGTCAGCGCGCCAGTTCGCCTCTGGATCGTCGCTCCACTGATCGCCGCCTCCATGTTCTTGTTCTGCGGTGTCGAGAATGCAGTTGCGGGCTGGGCCGCGACTCTGGCTTTACCCAGCTTCGCCGATGCCTTCCGCGCCAGCAACGCTAATGAAGCCTTCTGGGCGTTCTTTCTCGCAGGCAGAGCGCTCGCCCCAGTTGTCCTCCGACGCATCTCCGAGACATGGCTGCTCTTTGCCTCAATTATTACTGCGGCAGCCGGAGTCCTTGCCTTCTACTTTGCCGCGCACGCCGCAACGATCCTCGTCGCATGCGCTATCGCCGGCCTGGGAGTCGGTCCCGGATTCCCGCTGCTGATCTCACGCGTATCAGAGTTGATTGGCCCACAACGTCCAGCATGCACCGTGTGCTTCGCCTTCGCCGGCATCGGCGCCGCAACACTGCCCAGCGCTATGGGCCTTATCGGAGAGAAGATGGGCGACCCTCGAGCCGGATTGCTGCTCCCTCTGTTTGGACTGGTGTTGTTGCTTCCCACAGCAAGGATGCTGAGCGCGTGGCGGCGCAACGCCTGATGAAGACTTGTGTGGCACAGCCGCCCTCGGCTGTGGGAAGAAACCATATCTAAAACTGTCATCCTGAGGCCCTCTTTTGGCCGAAGGATCTCCCGCGATGCATCGGACTGAACTGCCGCCTCGTGGCACTTCGGCCAGAATTGCGTACAATACCGCGACGTGAAGGAACACTGCTACTCCGTCTACATCGTGTGCAGCCGCACGCGAGTGCTCTATATCGGCATGACGAGCGACCTGCAACATCGAATTTGGCAGCACAAGAACGGCACGTTCGAAGGCTTTACCAAGAAATACAACTGTCACTATCTCGTGTACTTTGAGCGCTACGACAACGTTTTTCGCGCAATTGGTCGTGAGAAAGAACTAAAGCGCTGGACTCGGGCCAAGAAAATCGCGTTGATTGAGTCGGCTAATCCGCGCTGGCAAGATCTGAGTGAAGATTGGGGCCGACAGATTCTTTTCCCGAGACAGTCCAAAGCAGAAGCCGACGCCATTGAGGCTTCAAGACAAAAACTCAAAATTCCGGGCTCCTCGTGAGAGTGCCTTACTGGCGACAATCAAGTCCGACGCATCGCGGGAGATCCTTCGGCCAAAACCTGGCCTCAGGATGACAGTCTTAAGAGGGATATCGTGAAGCGGATATTGGATCGCGGTTGGCCAATAAAATGAGATCGGCCAATAAAATGAAAATCCCTCCCGCCTCAATTAAAATCATCCCGCCGCAAGCACACTTCCTAAACAGGTGACTCATGCCGGAGACCCAGGTGGCTCAGCAAGACATCCAGTCCGTCCTCCGCGAAGCGCGCAAGTTCGATCCGCCGGCGGAGTTCAGCCAGCATGCTCGCATCAAGAGCATGGCCGAGTACCAGAAGCTCTATGACGCCTCAGCGGCCGATCCCGAAAAGTTCTGGGCCAACGTAGCCGGCGAGCTGCACTGGTTCCAGAAATGGAACAAAGTTCTGGAATGGGACTTGCCCTGGGCAAAGTGGTTTCTCAACGGCAAGATCAATCTCTCCTACAACTGCCTCGACCGCCACGTTCAGACCGCACGCAAGGACAAAACCGCCATCCTCTGGGAAGGGGAGCCCGGAGAGGTTCGCACCTTCACGTATCAGCAGCTTCTGCGCGAAGTCTCGAAGTGCGCGAATGCGCTGAAAGCAATGGGAATCAAGCCGGGCGATCGCGTCGCCATCTACATGGGCATGACGCCGGAGCTAGCGATTGCGCTGCTGGCCTGCGCACGTATTGGCGCCGTGCATTCAGTGATCTTCGGCGGATTCTCCGCGAACGCTCTCGTCGACCGCATCAACGACGCGCAATGCATCGCCGTCATCACGCAGGACAGCGGATATCGCCGCGGCAACGAGATCAAGCTGAAAGCCACCGTGGACGAAGCGCTGCAGTCGTGTCCTTCCGTGAAGCATGTGTTGGTGTATCGCCGCACCGGATCGCCGGTCGAGATGAAGAAAGGACGCGATCACTGGTGGCACGAAGTGGTCGACAAAGCCTCTGACAACTGCCCCGCCGAAGCGCTCGACTCTGAAGATCCGCTCTTTATTCTTTATACCTCGGGCACGACAGGAAAGCCGAAGGGCATCGTTCATACCACTGCTGGGTATGCCGTCGGCGTGTACTACACCACAAAGATGGTCTTCGACCTCCGCGACGAGGACATCTTCTGGTGTACCGCCGATATCGGATGGGTGACCGGCCATTCCTACATCGTCTATGGGCCACTGCAGAACGGCGCGACGGTACTGATGTATGAAGGCGCGCCCAATCATCCAGACTTCGACCGCTTCTGGCAGATGATCGACCGCCACAAAGTCACGATCTTCTATACCGCGCCCACTGCCATTCGCGCCTTTATCAAGTGGGGCAGCGAATATCCCAAGCGCCACAAACTCGACAGCCTGCGCCTGCTCGGCACCGTCGGCGAGCCCATCAATCCCGAAGCCTGGATGTGGTACCGCGACATGATCGGCAAGAACCGCTGCCCCATTGTCGATACCTGGTGGCAGACCGAAACGGGAATGATCATGATCTCGCCGCTTCCCGGCGCCGTGCCCACAAAGCCGGGATCAGCAACAGTCCCGCTGCCCGGAGTCTTTCCCGATGTGGTAACGCGTGCAGGCGAATCCGTGCCCAAGGGCTCCGGCGGCCTGCTCGTGTTGCGCAAACCGTGGCCGGCGATGGCGCGAACCATCTTCAACGATCCTGATCGCTTCGTGAAGCAATACTGGTCCGACATTCCCGGCATGTACTTCACCGGCGACGGCGCGCGCAAAGACGAAGACGGCTACTACTGGATGATGGGCCGCGTGGACGACGTGATCAATGTTGCCGGACATCGGCTCGGCACCATGGAGATCGAATCAGCTTTGGTCGCACACCCCAAAGTCGCGGAAGCTGCGGTAGTCGGCCGTCCTGACGATCTCAAGGGTCAGGCCATCGCCGCGTTTGTGACACTGGAATCCGGCCACAAGCCCACTCCAGAGATGAAGGACGAGCTGCGCAAGTGGGTTGTCAAAGAAATCGGAGCGCTCGCGCGTCCGGACGATATTCGCTTCACCGACACGCTTCCCAAAACGAGAAGCGGCAAAATCATGCGCCGCCTTCTCCGCGAACTCGCCGGCACAGGCGAAGTGAAAGGCGATGTCACCACACTGGAAGATTTTTCCGTGATCGCAAAGCTAAGCAGCGAAGAAGAGTAGAGATACACGAACTATAACGTTCCGGCCGGAAAGCTGAACACGGAGGGCACGGAGGTCACAGAGGTTTGGCTCGGCTGATCAAGCTTCATCGCGTTCTCCACCGGCAGGGGCTTATAACGAAGTGTTGGTCTTACTTTCTCCTCTCCTCCATGACCTCCGTGTTCAATTTTTCCCCGCTATTTCACACCAAACGTAACTGAGTGCATAACCGGATCGCCGGTGACCGTAAACTGCAAGCTGTTGGGGAGCGAAGAAGAGTAGAGATACACGAACCATAACGTTCCGGCCGAAAGCTGAACACGGAGATCGCGGAGGTCACAGAGGTTTGGCTCGGCTGATCAAGCTTCATGGCGTTCTCCACGGGCAGGGGCTTATAACGAAGTGTTGGTTTTACTTTCTTCTCTGTCTCCTCCGTGACCTCCGTGTTCAATCTTTCGCCGCTATTTCACACCAAACGTAACTGAGTGCATAACCGGATCGCCGGTAACCGTGAACTGCAAGCTGTAAGTTCCCGCGCGCAATCCGTTCGTGCTCAGATTGAAGATGTATCCTCCCGTTGATCCTAGCGTGCTGTCGAAGCGGAAATCGTTATCCGGATTGGCGTTGGCTTCAGCATCAGCGGCGCCCGAGAATCCGGAGACCGCCGTAATCCCAGCCGCGTGCAGAACGATTCCCGGAGACGAGAGATTCCTTCCGCCGCCATCGCAAAGCTGAAGCTTGATCGGGAATGCCGCTCCACTGTTCTTTGATTTCGTTGGATCGTAAAGCAGGCAGATGTTGTAACTGACATTCTGCGTGAAAGCTGCCGAAGTGCTCGCGCTGAAGTTCGTGTCGCCGCCGTAAGCGGCCATTATCAAATGTGATCCGACAGCCAGGGCAGCAGTTGCCAACGCTGCCTGTCCTCCAGATAGCGCGCTGCTTCCAAGCGTTGCAGCTCCTTCCTTGAACGTAACTGTCCCGGTCGGCGTGCCGGCGCCGGCCGGAGTCACAGTCGCGGTGAACGCAACGGACTGGCCAAGGATTGAAGGCTGTTGTGAAGAAGCGAGCGTGGTGGTTGTCGCCACGATCGTCGGCTGGTTCGAGAACTGCAGCGCCGTGCTGTTTGCCAGCACGCGAGCGTCATAGCTCCAGGGAAGCTGCTGCCCGCTCTGTAGGCCGCCGGAATTGTGAATGCCGATAGTCGCTCGTCCAGCCTGCGTGTTGGGATCGCCAGCCCCAAGTTCGACGTTCTGATACTGGAAGAGAATCTTATTCCCAGATTCGAACAGCACAGTTTCAAAGGTAACCGGGTTCTGCGAGCCCTGCGGATAGGCGTTGTTCCACTGCACCACAAACCTGCGAGCGCCGGCTGCTCCGAGTGTCTGATAAATCACCGAACCGGATCCGGGAACGGCGAAGCTGAGATCGCTCCAGAACGGAAGCAGTGCCGGAGGATCGTTCGGAGGCGGAGCCACGGTCAGGTCGGTATTAGCGAAATCGTTGGCAGCGCTGCCGCATAGGCCGACGCCGGCGATGAAATAGAGAGCGCCATTCGAGCTCACGCAGACCATGCTGTAGTTCTGGCCATAGAACTGAAATGGGAACGGCAAGGTGAGCGGCACGCTTCCATCATCCGTTCCAGTCAGCACACTCGTTCCCGATCCGCCGGAGGAGATGTCGATAAAGCTGTACACCACGGAGTCAGTGGCCGCATATCCGCCGCCGTCGGGCCCGCGCGTCGTACTTGCCCAGCCCAGCGTCGCCGACAGCAGAAGCGCCAACCCCGCAACGCGCAAGATTACTATCCCAACCGCGCTGGATCTCTGCATTCTCGTCCTCTGGAGTTGTTCTCGCATCCGCAGTTTCACCATGAAGTCTGCTTAATGGCAAAAATCTGTCCGCCAAACGTGATTGTGCCAAATCGCAGGACCGGCAGCGCTGCATTGAACGGCGTTACCTGGAATGGCTGCGTAAAGATGTTGTTCACGGGGCCAACCAAGGGTGCCAGAGTGATGAAGCTCGGCTGATCGGTGCCGGTCACCGGAGTGCACCCCAAGGCATTGGGTGAGCCCAGCACCTGGTCGGCGCCGCCTAAATGGCTGAACACCTCGCCATATGAGTTGAGGCTGTAGGCGCAAGCCGCGGCGTTCTCGGTAACCGTAAACCCCTGGTCTCCGAGCTGAATCGTCCCCTGCCGATTCATTCCCGAGAAGTTCGGCGTCACGTTGAAGGTCACCATGCCTGAACTTCCTGAGAAGGAGGTTGAGGCGGTGATCCAGTTGGAGTAGGACACCGCATTCGGTGAGCACCCAGAAGCGGCTGTCGAGAAGGGGAACGTCGCTCCGTTCAGGCCGGAGGAAGATACATTCGTCGACTTCGTTCCCAGCGTGTACGAGCACGGAGCTCCATCCTGCGAGACCATATAGCCGAGCCCAGCAATGGTCAGCGATCCGGATCGAGGCGTGGAGCTGGTGTTGCGCTGCGCCACGAACTGCACGTCGCCATTTCCGCCAGTTCCAGAAGAGGAAATCGTCAGCCAGCTCGGATCGTTGGTCGACGAGGTCCATGAACAGGCCGCAGGCGCGATCACGCCAACCAGGCCATTGCCACCTGCAGCCGGCACATTGCCATTCGCCGATTGCAATGCATAGCTGCAAGTCGTGCCCGCTTGCGAAACGTTCACGCTCTGACCGTTGATCGTGATCGAGCTCGACCTGCCGGTGCTGGAGGAAGCATTGGAGCCGATCGTCACACTGATCGTGCCCGTTCCGGTTCCGAAGCTCGGAGCAATCAGCACCCATGGATCAGCCGCCTTCGCCGACCACGAGCAGCTCGCGCCGTTCGTCGTAACCCCAATCGCCCCCGGACCGCCGCCCGATCCGAATGGCGAGCCCAACTGTGAGGTGTCGAGACTCACGCTGCAAGCGAGTGCTTGCTGGTTAATCTGGAATATCGCGCCGCCGATCGTTAGTGCGCCGATGCGCGGCTGAGTCGTCGAGTTCGGATCGACGCTGTACAGCAGCGTTCCCGAACCGGAGCCGGACCCACCGGAGTTGACCGTAATCCAACTTGGTCCAGTCACAGTCGAGTACGAACATCCCGCCAGCGTGTTCACGATCACCGCTCCGGAACCGCCATTCGCGGGCCATGAAGCGTCCGAGGCATCTAGCGCAATTGTGCAATTCGCGCCAGTCTGGGTAGCGGTAAACGTTTGTCCGGCAACCGTTGCATTCAGCACTACGGTTGATGCAGTTGCGTTGGCCGGGATCGTCAGATTCACCGAACCATTGCCTGTGAATGTCGTCGCAGGCGCTCCCAGTCCCGAAGCGGTCCATTGGCACGTCTGATCTGAGGTCTTCACTGTTACCGGAACAGTGGTCATTCCTGCGGAAACCAGCAAGCTGGTGGGATTTACCGCGTAGGCACAACTGCCTCCAGTTCCAAACTGCGTGATGTTATACACAGCGCCGTTTACCGTGATCGATCCAGACCGCGGCGATGCTCCCAGATTCTGGGCGATCTTGTAGCTCAGCGTTCCCGATCCGGAACCGCTGTAAGTTGTGCAGGTATGACCTAGCCCACAGCCTGTGCTAATCGAAATGAACGAAGAATCGGAAACAGAAGCCGTCCACTTGCAGGATGCCCCGGTTGAGACGTTGAAACTCCCTGTAATACCAGCGGCAACGACCGTGGTACTGGATGGGTTCAACGTGAACGTGCAAGGCTGCGGCGCTACCACAGTCAGCAGCACCGGAACTGTATCGAACTGATTCACAGTCTGCGGAGCCGCTACGCCAATCAACCCCGAGTAACTTCCCGCGCCCAGGCCCGTGGTATCTATCGACAAATTGACCGGCGCCGGAGTTGTGCCCGCGTTCGCGGACAGGTTAGCGCCCGGCAGACCGGACTCGGCCAGCGTAAACGCATAAGCACCGCTGGTCGTGTTCACGTTTACAGGTATGACGACGGGCGAAGGCGAGCCGAGCGTATACACGATCTGAATCGGCTTGGGACTCAGGCTGATGGCGGGTGAGTCGCCCAATGTTCTATCGACGGTAATCGGGTAGGCCTTGTTGAGAGTGTTGCCAGTGCTGTCAGTCAGAGTCAGGTACAGGCTGAAGTAACCCGGATACTGTGGAATTCCCGAGAGTACGCCGGAGCTACTGAGGCTCACTCCAGGAGGCATTTCGGAGAATACATTCAGGCTCAAGACGTAAGGACTGGTACCCCCAGATGGAATCAGGGTTTGCGAATATTGTGTGCCCACCATTGCCGGAGGTAAATAGTCCGGACTGACCGCCAGGACAGTTACCGCACAGGAGAAGTTGAACGTCAATGTTTGCCCGCTTGAATCGGCCACAGTCAATTGGAACTTGTAATTGCCTGGAGTAGTTGGGATTCCACCTATGTAGGTCGGAACACCGTTGCTGCCCAGCACCAGCATCATTCCCGGAGGTAGCGAAGAGCCGGAAGCAATCGACCACGAGTAGGGAGCCACTCCCCCCTGAAGCAAGTCGTTCAGAAGGAAGTGATATGGCACTCCCGCGGAAGCGGCGTCCAATCCCACATCGGGATAATTGAAATTGCCTGAGGGTATAAGCGGGGCTGCCATTCCCGGAGGAGTGATGACGAGGGTCAGCGAAGGAGTCGTGGCAGTGAAACCCTGCTGGTCTGTGACTACAGGCGAGAGGGTGAAGGATCCGGTAGTTTGGGGAATTCCCGAAAGGGTACCATTCGAGCTTATCGTGAGTCCTGCAGGCAAAGGAAAGAAAGGAGATTCGCTAACCGTGTACGGCGCTGTACCGCCGGCGAAGTTGAACTTAAACGAGTAAGACGTTCCGAGCACGCCAACTGGCAGTGGCTTCGAACCCAAAAATAAGTCGAATGCAGGCGTCACCCTCTCAAAAGGAACCACATTTACTGTGACTGTCGAATCTTGGAAGTTGGTGGAATCGGTGTTCTCGGTTGCGCGCACCTTGAACGTGTACAAACCCGGAACACTCGGCGCTCCCGCGATCGCCCAGCAGTTCGGACCACAAATCTCTTGCACCTTCATTCCTGGCGGGGTATTGCCAGCTATCACCGACCAATTGTACGTAGAACTCCCATTCGTCGAATTAAAGGCCAAAAGGAAATCGAAAGTAAAACGACCGATCGAGGTATCCAGGAGTGAATTGATGAAAATGCCAGTCCCGCGCACAGTGAAGACACCGAAAGAATAGCCGCGCGAGAAGGTCTGCCCATTGGCGTCGCGCACCTGCAGCCTGAAAGAGAAACTCCCTGCATCGAACGTCGTTCCCGACAGCAGGCCCGTGTCTGACATGGTGATGCCCGGAGGTAAAGCTGCCTCCCCAATGTTTGCCGGAGCGAAACTATAGGTATACGGCGGCGTTCCGCCCAGAGTGACAAATTGCTGCGCGAACGCGACTCCGGTCGTAACGCGATTGATGGAACTCGTGAGGATCGTCAATGCCGAAACATGCAGCGTGAAAGTTCCGCGCAACTGCCTGCCAGCCGAGTCGCTGACGACCAGACCAAAGCTGTAATCGCCTATGATGGCGGGCACACCGGCCAAGACCGTCGATCCGGGAACAAAATTAACAGGCAGATTGGGACCGGAATACAGATTGAGACCGGGGGGCAAATTCGAGCCTGGAGCCAAAATAATTGTGTACGGCGGAGTACCGCCATTTGGAGTGATTGCCGACTGAAAACGTTGGCCAACTGCCGCATCAGGCAACGCGCTTGCATTGGAAATCGTAAGCTCCGACGGATTTGGCAGGGCGACGGAAAGGACAAATGCTTTTGCAACGTGATCGGAGCCTCGGGTAAGGGTCACCAGGAAAGGCATGTTGATGGCAGTCTGCGCTGGAATTCCGCTGATTACACCGGACGGTGAGAGACTGAGTCCTATCGGCAATCCACTGAGTCCGACCCCCAATCCGCTCAGGCTCCAAACTTGGCCCGGGGTCCCGGCGGCCACAAACGCATAGCTATAAGGCACGCCAACCGTGCCGTTCGGGAGAACCTCGGAATCGGGGATCGCCAAGCTCGAGATGCGGAGCGTGAAGGTGTACCGGATTATCGCCCCGGCGTCGTTTGCGGCTAGCTGGAAGGTGAATTGTCCTGCCTGAGAGGGTGTTCCCGAAATTGAACCCGAGAGAAGTGATAACCCCGGCGGCAGTGGTGAATTCGGTACCTCAGTCCAAACCGGCGTTCCGGAATTGTCAAAGGTCACCAACGGAGCCGAGTAAGGAACGCCGACAGAACCATCGGCCAGAGCCGTGTTGTTGAAGAGCACAAACGGCGCAATGGTGAGCGAGAAGGTTCTGGCGCCGACATTACCCTGGGAATCCTGGATCTGCGCCGTGAAACTGTAATTTCCCGCCACCTGCGATAAACCGGTGAGCACGAAGTTGCTGGCGGCAGCTCCTACAGCAGGCTGATTAGTATCGGTGAGCAGCACAAAGCCAGGCGGCAGAGGGCTAGGAATGCCGATCGTATATGGTCCTGTTCCCCCAGTTGGGTTAAGAGAGATGCGCGGCTGGTTCCCGAGTTGGAATGTACCGAGGTTCGGACCGGAGTTGAAGGTCAGCGTCGCTGCTGTACCCGAGACGATATTGAATCCCAGGAAATTAAAGGAGTATTCGCCGGTGCCGTCGGTGACGTGCATGCGCTTGAAGGACTGGCCGGTTTCGCCGGGTGTTCCGCTCACCACGCCGGTTCCGCTCACGCCAAGGCCAAGCGGCAGCGGATCGGTGTTGGTCCAGTTGTAATTGCCGTCTCCTCCGATCACCAGCAGCGGCTGCGTGTAAGGCGTGTTGTATACAAGCGAGTTTCCCCGAAGCGGAAGATTGAAGTATTCAACTCCAATTCGGGAGACGTTGAAGGTAAAGTCCTGGCTCGCGGCGTTATTACTTGCGTCCGTCACCTGCAAGGTGAAGTGGTAGGTGCCCAGAGCAAGTGCTCGACCCACGAGAATCGACTCCCCGGGGTAGTAGAACGAAGCGATGGTGTCCCCATTGCTTTGCAAACTGAATCCTGGAGGCAGTGAACCGGAAGTGACGGCCCACGAATAGGGAGGCGTTCCACCCTGTACGGTCAGTGGCGCACTATTTCCATCGAAGTACGCAGTGCTTGAAAATTCGCTGTCCATCTGAATGGAAAGCGGCTGCGGCGGAGATGTACTTACCGGCCACGAGAAGTTCTGCTGGACCGTTCCTCCCGGGCCGCTCGCCTGCACCGTGAATCTAAAGTTGTTGGAGAACGACGGCGTTCCGAAAAGCAAGCCGGAGGAACTCATCGATACATTGCCCGGGAATCCGCCAAACAACGACCAGGTACATCCGCTGCCGCAACCCGGAGCGGTGAACTGCAGGTTGTAAGCCGTGCCGACTGTGCCTTGCGGCAAGATGCCGCCGGTCGTGATCGCGAACGCATTCACCTCGATCTGGACGCTGAAGAACTCCTTGTCCGAAGTACTCAGATCGGTAACTATGAAATTCGCATTGTAAAGACCTGAAGCTATTGGAGTCCCTGAGATCAATCCGGAAGAACTTACTGTGAGTCCGGGTGGCAATCCGCCGTTGTCATCGAATCGATAATTTCCACTCCCGCCAACGGCGGTCAGCGTATACGCGTAGGGGACATTTACTGCAGCCAGCGCAAGACTGAATGGACCGGCGTACCCCGGACCGCTAACCGTGAAATGGACGTCGCGATCAAATACATTTCCGCCGTTGTCGGTTACACGGATCGAGGTGCTGTAGGAGCCCGGAGTAGCAATCACCCCGATATAAGCTGCCGTGACGTCTGAGGGAAACCATGGCGGCAAAGGCTGTCCGTCCTGCACACGCATCCCAGGGACAACGTTCGCGCCAGGCGTGAGCGAATAGTGATACGGCGGAGTCCCGCCCGTAGCCTGAAGGAACTGGTAGAAACGACCTGGCGTCCTTTGTCCCAAATCGGGTCCGAAAGAGAAATTCAACGGCGGATTCGTCCCCGCGGGGTAGATAAACAGATCGTAGAAGATTTGGTTGGCATGCCCCGCTTGGTCCGTTACGGCGACAAATCCCTGGTATTGTCCACTCGCGCTAGGTGTACCGCTCAGAGTTCCAGTTGGGGAAAGCGAAAGGCCGGGGGCAAAGTACTGTCCAGGCGGCAATGACCAAGCGAATGAACCTGTCCCGCCCGTCGCGGTGAAAGTAAAACTATACGGACTGCTTACGTTGCCGGGAGGCAATTGATATTGCGTCGTACCGTGAATGGGACTGACAACAAGTTTGAAATACCGGACAGCAAAGTTTGCGCTGTTACCGGCATCCGCTACCTGCAAGGCAAAGTTGTATACGCCCACTGCCGTGGAATTGCCGCTCAGTAAACCGGTCGAAGAGAGTGAAATCCCCTGCGGCAGCGAGCCGCTAAGCAGTGTCCACACGTATGAAGGCGCGCAACAGGCACTCAGTTGGCGGTTATAAGAGTTCCCGGCCGCGCTCGTGCCGAGATCGGCACCGTCATTGATATTGATTGTCTGCGTGCCGTTACTGGGGAAGCCTATATTGAAGTAGTTGGAAATTGTGATGCTGTGGTTGGCGGAGTCGGTGAACCCCAGAACGGCATTGAAGCTGCCCACCTCATTGGGAGTACCGCTCAACAAAAAGTTATTGAAGTCGAAAGCCAGACCGTTGGGTATTTGATTGTTTAGATTCGTGAAAGAGTAGGAACCGGAGCCACCGATGGCTCGCACCTTGAACGAATAAGGAACTCCGAGTGTGCCCTGCGGTATGTGATCGTTGTAGTGCTGAAACACCTCTGAAACGTGCAGCGGAAAGGTGTTCGTAGCGGTCGCGCCCGTGGCATCGGTTACGGTGACCGTCACATTGAAGTCGCCGAGCTGCGAGGGGCGGCCATAGATCTCGGCGTCACCCGGAGTAATGTAGAAGCTGGTAACGCCACCACCAAAGCGGATCGCCATGCCTTGTGGCAATCCGCTGGCCGTCCATGTAAAAGGGGATCTGCCCCCCGCGTGCACCGAGATAGCATCCGCACAATCGTCGCCCAGGACACAGCCATCGAATGATGCGATTGCGCCATAGGGAGAAATCGATGGCAATTGCGGCGGCTTGCCAACCACGTTCACCGACATTCGCCGCGTATATGAGCGATGGTTTGCATCGGTTACGGTGACGTCGAATAGGTAATGACCTGGCCCAAACGAGAGGCTGCCCGTAATGATTCCTGAGGAGCTGAGAACGAGGTTCCCTGGCATTCCACTCGAAGTGAATGTGTACGGCGGCGTTCCACCTCTAGCGCTAATCACGGCGTTGTAGGGTGCGTCCTGCGTCGTATTGGGAAGAGTGCCATCGGTCGTGATCTGAACGTCGAAAACGGGCAGAGCGCGCGTGGTGAACACGGTATCGACGCCGTCCGTGAGCCGGATATAGATGTTGTAGAAGCCGGATTGCGTCGGCGTTCCCGAAAGAGTCCCATCCCCAGCTAGGGTCATTCCGGGAGGAAGCCCATTCACCGCTGCCCAGGTAACGACTCCAGCGTTGTTCAAGGGCGTGAACTTATGCGAGTAGAAAACACCCACAAAAGCATCCGCCTGCTGGTAGATCTCCTGCATGTGCAGGAGCGTTATCTTGATCGTACAGGCGCGAACGACGGTTTGCCCGCCGCTGCTGACTGACAAGGTGAACGCGTAGGTGCCTGGCGTAGTGGCTACGCCTATCAGTCCAGCGCTGGCATTCGAAGAGAAAAACGGAGCAGGGTCGGTTCGCAACAGCATCCCCGGAGGCAGCGAGCCTGAAATTACGCTCCAGGAATAAGTTCCATCTCCGCCCGAAGCATCCAGCTCAACCTGAAGATCGCCGATTTGATATGTCCCGAAATCGGGACCGCTGTTCATGGACAGCGGAGCGGCAGACGAAATTGACCCACTTGTAACTTGCGCAAGTGTCCTTGCCTGCCCTTGGAAACCGAGGTAGGCAGAGTTGACGGCGAAGCCAGTACATTGAATCGCGGGAAATATCGTTGCTCCTCCGAAGCCGATAAGAGAAGTTTCTGGAACGACCAACTCAAGCTCCAACTCATCCCAGCCCGGTATCGCACGTGAACCAAAGCCGAATAGTGCCGACCCGCTTGGACAAGCAGCATTGACCGGACTCGTGAAAGCAATCAAGGTTGAGTTTCCCGGAGTGAACGTGATCGCCGGAAGCCCCAGGATTGCAGGCAAGGGTACGTTCCAATTCGTTACTGCGCCTGCTGTGACGTCGATATCAATGGTGCCGGAAAAATTGGCGCTGCTTTGCAGAACTCCAGTGGCAGTGAAAGTCTTTGCCGATGCAGGTGCAACTGCTAAACACATCGCTAGAGTCGTGGTCCCTAGCGCGATGCTGCGAGCTGTCATAAATCGCCGGCAGATGGCACGTAGCGACTGAATCCTCTTGAGAGCCCCACAACCGACAAGTCCATTCACTCGCGTGTCTCCTCTCGGGAGCACGTTCACAAAGACTGCGGTGGTCCGAATTGAAACGGAGCCTGGGGGATCAAAACAATTGCTGAAAGGTGCGCCGAGCCTACTCGCCACTTTTCAGTGTGTCAAGAGTGAAAGTTATTGCAGCTTGTGGATGGAGCTTCACGTTTCTTTAATTCTGCGCAAGGCGCAGCCGATTCAGCGAGATCGGGAGATTTTTCCCAATATGGGAACAGTAACCTGCGCGATGTGACCAGATCGCCGAATAGTGCCCCATCTTCGCGACAGGTTTTTTAATGAAGATCGCTGTTTTTGCCTGCGTGGTTCCGGCCGCCCCCGGCCGGTACAAGCATTGGGATGCTCTAAATGTGAAATCCCCAGATCGCAGGATCATGGGACGCTGAAGTCTGACACCTTGTACCGGTCGAGGTCGGCCGGTACCACGTAAGCGGAACTGCTTAACCTATCCGGGCAAGTAGTCACCAAATCTGAACAATTACCCAGTTCTCACAACGGCTGACTGCAGCCTTGTTCTGTACAATCCCCACCCATGACCTGGGACCCAGACCTACGATCCGTTCCGACATTTGTCCCATCTTGGAACTGCACCAACAAAGGGCGCAACGAGAGATCGAGGCTCGGCATCGGGTCACTCGTCCCGAGTTGCGCGCCGAGTGACCCTTGGCGTACTTTGGCGCTCGAACTGATCATCCGGTTTCGTGTCTGGCCTGACATAATCGGTGACAAATGTCCCATCCCAGAGAGTCGAGTCTGCTTTTGGCAACCCACAATCGCCCCCTCTCCACCACGTTGAGCGATTACGCGGATCGGCTTTACCAGATTGAGATAGCTCTTGAGACGCTGCAGCAAAGTGCTGGTCCCCACAGCGGAATTGTTGCGCATGTTGCCCGCAGCGTCGGCTCCGCTTTCTCCATCGCCCGCTCTGCAGCAGCCGTGATCGGTTCGTTACAACTCCACAACCGGCATACCGCCGGAAACCAAAAAGACAGCGGCTCGAGGAAAGTAGCCAATGGCGGATGATTCCCAAGCTTCTCGGATAGAACACGGTGATTACATAGCCGAGGTCTTGCGCGCCAGTGGCCCGGATCCGTTCTGGTATTACGTGCTTCAACGGAAAGGTTCCAGCGAAATTCTCGACCTAATGAAGTTTGCAAATTATGAGGATGCCAGTGCGGGAGCACGGGAAGCGCTAACCAGACTGCGTCGTGCTGCCGCCGCAGATTGAAGTTCGCGGGGTCGGGAACTTTGTAAGCCAATATCGTCATGAATCGTGACAACCTGAGTACCTGTTTTTTCATCAAGATCGGGCATGTACGTGAACGACCAGGTCACCTGGGATCCCTCGCTGCAAAACCACCACGGAACCTCTGGCCATACCCTCCACTTGATGAGCGCATTTGTCGGGTGATTCGTCGGTCGTAAACGACAGAAAACACCAAAAAGAATAAGAGAACGGCTATCAAACTCAACTCGCATCCTTAGGAAAAGCTAGGGCAGTAAGGGGCAAAGGTCTGTGAATCGCGAGAATGTCGGGGTGACCCTCATCGACGTCCTTGATCGAATCTTGGATAAGGGAATAGTTGTTGACGCCTGGATCCGTGTTTGTCTGGTGGGAATTGACCTCATCTGGGTTGAAGCCCGTGTTGTAATCGCTTCCTTCGAAACTTACCTCGATCATGCGGAGACGCTGGCTGGAAGCAGCCTGGTTTCGGCGCCGC
>Ga0209473_1000580_pt1 | contig 21344 bp, 20 predicted proteins | sample GraSoiAngelo_133_FD_185890 | JGI IMG/M metagenome (GOLD analysis project Ga0209473, IMG submission 185890) | Grasslands soil microbial communities from the Angelo Coastal Reserve, California, USA - 14_0929_05_20cm (SPAdes) (version 2) | ecosystem: Environmental > Terrestrial > Soil > Grasslands ...
CGCAAACGCCGAGTGCGTCGCCGAAGGCCGCAAAGAGCACAGCCAAGCCGGATGCCGCCAAACCGCCGGCCGCAATGAGTGGTGGCGCCGAGCCGACCCTGATCGGACAGTTCGGAACCTGGGGCGCTTACACCGCTACGCCGAACGGCAAGAAGGTTTGCTTTGCGCTCGCCAAGCCGGCGTCGTCAAAGACCAATCCACCGAATCGCCCGCGCGACCCGGCCTATGCTTTCGTCTCGACGCGACCGGCAGAAAAAGTCAGCAACGAAGTCTCGGTGATGATCGGCTACACGCTGAAGCCGGGTTCGGAATCGACGCTCGAGGTCGGCGGCGCATCCTTTTCGATGTACACCCAGGGCGATGGTCTGTGGATCAAGAATGCCGCCGAAGAGGAGCGGATGGTCGAAGCCATGCGCAAATCCGCCGATGCCACCGTCAAGGGCGTTTCGGCCAAGGGCACCGAAACCACCGACACCTTTTCACTGAAGGGGCTTTCGCAAGCGCTCGACAAGATTGCGCAGGATTGCCGGCGCTAGTTTCCGTAAATCCCACAAATCGATGCATTTGGCCGCTTTCCAGCGCCCGTTGGAGCGCCTATCTGATGTGCCATGAACGATGCCAAGAACGATGTCATGACTGACAGTGCGCCCGCGACCGGCTCCGCGCCGAATGCGCCGTTGGAGAAGATTGCGCTTGAAACCTATGTGCCGCCGGCCAAGCCGTCGCTGGTCGGCCTGTCGCGCGCCGAAATCGCCGAGGCGCTGGGCGAGATCGGCGTTGCGCCTTGGCAGCGCAAGATGCGCGTGCAGCAACTCTGGCACTGGATCTACTTTCGTGGTGCGCAGAATTTTGAGGAGATGACGAGCATCTCCAAGGACACCCGCGCCCAGCTAGCTGCGCATTTCACCGTCGATCGGCCCGAGGTGGTCGCCGAGCAAATTTCCAGCGACGGCACCCGCAAATGGCTGCTGCGCCTGCCGAGCGGCGACAGTGTCGAGAAAGCGCACGAGGTCGAGTGCGTCTACATCCCGGAAACCGACCGTGGCACGCTGTGTGTTTCCTCCCAGGTCGGCTGCACCCTGAATTGCTCGTTCTGCCACACCGGAACCCAGCGGCTGGTGCGCAACCTGACCGCAGGCGAAATCGTCGGCCAGGTGATGGTGGCGCGCGATCGGCTCAACGATTGGGCCGACCGCGAGACGCCGACCGGCAATCGTCTCGTCACCAACGTCGTGATGATGGGAATGGGCGAGCCGCTGTATAATTTCGACGCGGTGCGCGATGCGCTGTTGATCGTCGCCGACAACGAAGGCATCGGCATTTCGCGGCGACGCATCACGCTGTCGACCTCGGGCGTGGTGCCCAACATCATCCGCACCGGCGAGGAAATCGGGGTGATGCTGGCGGTCTCGCTACATGCGGTGCGCGACGAGCTACGCAACGAGCTGGTGCCGCTGAACCGCAAATATCCGATAGCCGAGTTGCTGCAGGCTTGCCGCGATTATCCCGGCTCGTCCAACGCGCGGCGCATCACGTTTGAATATGTGATGCTCAAAGGCGTCAACGATTCGCTTGACGATGCCAAGCTTCTGGTGAAGCTCCTGAAGGGCATTCCGGCGAAGATCAACCTCATTCCGTTCAATCCGTGGCCGGGCACGCGTTACGAATGCTCGGATTGGGACCGGATCGAGAAATTCTCAGAATATATCTTCAACGCCGGTTACTCCTCGCCCGTGCGCACGCCGCGCGGCCGCGACATCCTCGCCGCCTGCGGGCAGCTGAAATCGGAGACCGAGAAACTGTCGGCGCGCGAGCGGCAAGCGCTGCGTGCCATGGCGATGACGGATTAGGTATGAAGCGACCCACCGCTCAATCCGTCATTGCGAGCCAACGGGTCGCGCGAATGCGCGCCCGATGACAGGCTCCGCGAAGCAATCCAGAGTGAGTGGTGCGATTCTGGATTGCTTCGTCGCTGACGCTCCTCACAATGACGGTGGGTTGGCATGGCATTGATCGGCCGCCTCTTCGTCATCCTGTTCGCTTTTCTCGCCGCCTGCCTGGTGGCGGGGATGATCGTGGTCGGCGCGGTATTGTTTCCCGAGTTCAGTGACCTCGGCTCAGGTCCGGTCGACGAAGGCGCGCTAAACATCGTGCTCGGCTTTGGCTTCATCTTCGTCTCCGGCTTCGCGCTGTTGCCGGCGATGATCGTGGCCGCGATCACCGAAGCGTTCTCGATCAGAAGCGCGCTGACCTATGCGGTCGGTGGTGGCCTCGTCGGGCTCGCCTGTTATCTCGGCCTTGTCCCGTTCGATCCAGATACGCTGCGTTTCGAGGGCATCGTCCGGCGTCATCTCGAAATCATGACCGGCGCGGGGATCGTGGCAGGGCTGGTCTACTGGATGATCGCCGGACGCAACGCCGGCGCCTGGCGTGAGCCGCCGCGCCGGCTCACCCCGCCACCGCCGCTGCCGTTAAATTCACGGCCGCCCGCGCCATGAGCCGGACCGGACTTTTCATTGCGCTTTCGCTCGCGCTTGTTGTGGGATTGCTGTTTGGGATCTATCCCGAACTCGACCTCAAGTTGGCAGCGTTGTTCTATGACGCGCCGACGCGATCGTTTCCGCTGAAGCTCAACGCTTGGGCTGCGATCGCGCGCGACGGTGCGATGTGGATCGCCTGGGGTCTGGCGGTGCCTGCGATCGCAGCACTGGTGATCAAGCTGTTGCGGCCGGACCGGCCGCTCCTGATGTCGGGCCGCGCCGTCATCTTCCTGCTTGTGACGCTGGCGCTGTCTGCCGGATTGCTCACCAATCTCACCTTCAAGAGCTATTGGGGCCGGCCGCGCCCGGTGCTGGTGACGCAGTTTGACGGCGATTTGCCGTTCGTGCCGTGGTGGGACCCGCGCGGCGGCTGCGGCCGCAACTGCTCGTTCTTCTCCGGCGAGGCCGCCACCGCTTTTTGGGCCTACGCGCCGGCCGCGTTGACGCCGCCGCCATGGCGGCCGCTCGCTTATGCCGCGGTGACGCTGTTCGGCCTGATCACGAGCGCGCTGCGCATGGCATTCGGCGGACATTTCTTCACCGACGTTACGACCGCGGGATTGGTGACGTTTCTGGTGATCTGGCTGGCCTATGGCATGATCTACCGCTGGCAGCGGACCCGGTTTTCGGACGAGGCCATCGATGCAGCGCTGACGCGCCTTGCCTGGCCGGCCTTTCGGGCGATGCAGCGCTGGCGCGGCCGCGACGCGGGACCTAGACCTGCCACCTGAAGCGCCTGCCACCTGAAGCGCTTGCGCAAGGGTCGGTTCTACCTATAGAACCGCCGCCAATTATCGATTTTAAAATCAAGCAGGATTTTCATGAGCAAGGACGTGAAGAAAGTCGTGCTCGCCTATTCGGGCGGACTGGACACCTCCATCATCCTGAAGTGGCTGCAGCAGACGTATAGCGCTGAGGTCGTGACCTTCACCGCCGATCTCGGCCAGGGCGAGGAGCTGGAGCCGGCGCGGGCGAAGGCGCTCCTGCTCGGCATCAAGCCTGAAAACATCTTCATCGAGGATTTGCGCGAGGAGTTCGTCCGCGACTACGTATTTCCGATGTTCCGCGCCAATGCGGTGTATGAGGGGCAATATCTGCTCGGCACCTCGATCGCGCGGCCGCTGATTGCCAAGAAGCAGATCGAGATCGCGGAGCAAGTAGGCGCCGACGCGGTATCGCACGGCGCGACGGGCAAGGGCAACGATCAGGTCCGCTTCGAACTCGGCTACTACGCACTAAAGCCCGACATCACCATCATTGCGCCGTGGCGCGAATGGGACTTTCGCTCGCGCGAGCAATTGATCGCGTTCGCCGAGGCGCATCAAATTCCGATCGCCAAGGACAAGCGCAACGAGGCGCCGTTTTCGGTCGACGCCAATCTGCTGCACACCTCCTCAGAGGGCAAGGTGCTCGAGGATCCTGCGCTGGACGTGCCCGATTACGTCTATTCGCGCACCGATGATCCCGAGAAGGCGCCGGACCAAGCGACCATCATCACGGTCGATTTCGAACAGGGTAATGCGGTCGCGATCGACGGCAAGCCGATGTCGCCCGCGACATTGCTGACCGAGCTCAACAGGCTCGGCCGCGTCAACGGCATCGGCCGGCTCGATCTCGTCGAGAATCGCTTCGTCGGCATGAAGTCGCGCGGCATGTATGAGACGCCGGGCGGCACCATCCTGCTTGGCGCGCATCGCGGCATCGAGCAGATCACCCTCGACCGGGGTGCTGCGCATCTCAAGGACGAGCTGATGCCGAAATATGCCGAGCTCGTCTACAATGGCTTCTGGTTTTCGCCGGAACGCGAGATGCTGCAGGCGGCGATCGATCACAGCCAGCGATACGTCACCGGCCGCGTGCGGCTCAAGCTCTACAAGGGCAACGTCATCGTGATCGGCCGCGAGAGCAGATATTCGCTCTACGATCAGGACCTCGTCACCTTCGAAGAGGGCGCGGTCGCCTACGATCACCGCGATGCCGCAGGCTTCATCAAGCTCAACGCGCTGCGGCTGCGCACGCTCGGCCAGCGCAAGAAGAAGCTGGGATTGTAGCCCGCGGCATCGCCGGTGCACTCCCTCGCCCCGCCCTTCGCGGGGAGAGGGTTGGGTGAGGGGCTCTTCGCTCCTCAATTTCGACTGCGAATTTTTGAAGCACTGAAACGTCCGGCTTGCGCGGCGGCTTTGGCCAGCGATGTGCCTTGCCCCTCACCCGCCGCGAAGACGCGACGACCTCTCCCCGCAAAAGAGCGGGGAGAGGCGAAGCAACGGCGCCCCCCTACCTCGGCGGCGCGGTGCCGGGCGGTGGCGGCGGCAACGACGCCGTGCCGCCGTTGAGCAAGGGCGTAATGCGCCGGATAGTGACGCGCCGGTTGATGCGGCTCGGTCCCGAGGTCTGTTCTTTCGGATATTGCGAGCCGTAGCCCTGCGAAGTCAGGTTCTCCGCAGGCACCTGGAATTGCTGCGTCAGCAGCTCGGCTGCGGATTCGGCGCGGCGATCCGATAGCGACAGATTGTCGACGTCGTTGCCGACCGCGTCGGTATGGCCCTCGATCAGGAACACCTCGCGCGGGTTGCGCTGGATCGCGCGGTTGAGGCCATCGGCGATCACCTGCAGCTTCGCCGCCTGATCGGGCGGAATCTCCCACGATCCGGTTTCGAAGTTGATGGTGTTGAGATCGATGCTCGGCATCAACTGCCGCACCGACGGGCTGTAACGGATCTCGTCGAGCGAGTAGCGGCGGTCGATCCGGTCTACCGGAGGTGCCAGCATGGTGTCGTAGATCAGTTCCGGCGGCGCTACGTCGGCCTCGACGATGTAGCGATCGTAGGGAATGCGGATGACCGGCGGCGGCAGGTCGACATAGAAGCCGCCGACCGCGCGCGGATCGCGATAGCTATTGTCGATGATGATGATCTCGCGGCCCTCGCGGTCGCGCCTGAGCCGGCGCAGCAGCTGGCCATCGCGGCCGACAACGGTGATGACCTGCGAGCCGTCGGGACGGATCACGACCGTGCGGGTTTCGCCGCCCACTTGCTGAGTTTGGATGTCGCGCGCGCCGAAGCGGAAGCGATCCTCTTCGTTGTGGCGAATGAACGACTGGCCGGAGGGGTCGACCACGATCACCCGGCCGGGTTCGGTGAAGACCCTGCGGCCGCCCTGGTCGCTTTCCTGCCGCTGGCCGCGGAAATCTTCCATGCGACGCGGCCCCTGTGGCGCGGCGCCTTGCGGAGCGGGTGCCAGGGCTTGGGCGGGCGGCGGCGGTGGTGGAAGTGGTGTGGTGACAGTTGGTGGCGCACGGCGTGCCAGCGGGGCAGCACCCGAGGGCGCTGCGCCCTGTTGCCCGCCGGGTGCGGCTGGCGCAGGAATAGCGTTCGGCGCCGGCGGAGCACCCGTCGGTGGCTGCCCGCCGGGCCGTCCCGTCGGCGGCGTGCCGGCACCGCCACCCGCGGGCGGCGTGGGCGCGGGCTGGGCTTGCGGAGCGGCGGCAGGCGGCGGTGTCTGGGCGGCAGGCGGCGGTGTCTGGCCGGGCGCGGGTCCCGTTTTTTCACGCTCTCGCAACGGCTCTTTTGGTTGCCCTGCGGGCGGGGTCGCGGGCGCCGGCTGGACTTGCGGGGCGGCGGCCGGCGGCGGTGTCTGGCCGGGCGTGGGCCCCGTTTTTTCACGCTCTCGCAACTGCTCTTTTGGTTGCCCTGCCGGCGGCGTCGCGGGCGCGGGCTGAGCCTTCAGACCTCCGGCCGGTGGCGGTGTCTGGCTAGGCGTGGGCGTCGTCCGCTCTCTTTCGCGCAGTTGCTCCTTCTGCCCCGCGGGCGGCGTTGCCGGCGCTGGCTGGGCCTGCGGGGCTGCGGCCGGAGGCGGCGTCTGGCCGGGCGGAGGCCCAGTCCTTTCCCTTTCCCGGAATTGTTCTTTCGGCTGCCCCGCAGAAGGCGGTGTCGGAGCCTTTGGCGCGGCCGGCGGCGGGGGCGGCGCAGGCCGCGGAGGTGCTGCCGCGGGTGGGGCCGGCGGAGGCGTCGGGCGCGGAGGTGGGGCCGCAGCGGGAGGCGCTGCAGGTGGCGCGGCCTTCGGAGCGGCCGCAGGCGGTGCTCCCTTGGGGGCTTCTCTCTTGGGTTTGCCGTCGGGACCCAATTCTTCCTTTGCTTGCGCCATCACCTGTGGCGCTGTTTGCGCGTGCGACGGCAAGCTTGCGCATTGCATCGCTGTGAGGGCTGTTGTGGCAAGCAGCACGAGGCGAAGTTTTGTCATGATGATCTCGGTCCCGGAAAACCTTGGCAGGAAAGATAGAAGTGTCGTTCGGCCGAACCCGTCGGCATCGCGATCAACGGCCAGCCATTAGGCCGGATTGTGGCGGGTTACCAACGCAAAACGCTTTTTATTTCGTTCATGCAATGGGTTACATATGTCCCTCGTTCATTGCGCGTTCAGACGAGGGTTGTGGATCGAAGCACATATTGCCCCCTGCGGCGTGTTCGGGCGAGGAAGAGTGATAGGCGCCACGGGTGTGGCGTTAGGGAATCGACAACGGCGTGGCAGCCGCGAGGTTCCCGCCTTTGGTTCCCTGGGTGCAATGCTGACCCGATTACTCCGGCTTGTGGCACACGGCTTCGATGTTGTGGCCGTCGGGATCCAGCACAAACGCGCCGTAGTAATGGGCGTGATAATGCGCACGGACACCGGGCGCACCGTTGTCGCGTCCGCCAGCGGCGATAGCCGCCTTGTAGAAGGCGTCGACGGTGGAGCGATCTTTCGCCAGGATCGCCACATGCAGCGGCTTGTCCAATCCGCCTTCGCCGCCGATCCAGAAATCCGGCTTGCCATTGGCGCCAAAACCGGCGGCGGGATCATGGCCGGTCTGCTCCTGCGTCACCTCCATCACCAGGCCGTAATCGAGCGGCGCCAGCGCTTTCGCATAGAATTCCTTCGAACGTTGATAGTCGGAGACCGGGAAACCAATATGGTCGATCATCGAACCCTCCAAATTCGGAATGAAAGCTCAGCCGCGCAATAATAACGTGTTGCTGCGGGTCTTGCCCGCCCCGGCATAGCCCCGCGCGCGCATGTCGGCGATGCAGTCCTCCTGCCATTGATCGCGGGACAGATGTTCGATCACGACCGCACGTGGCCACAGCGCTTGTGGCGCTTCTTTGAAAAAGCCGGTCAGCACGCGATCCTCGAAACCTTCGACGTCGATCTTCAACGCATCGATCTTCGCTACGCCGGCGTCGCCGAGGATACGCGCAAGCCGCCATGCAGGCACCCTGATGGGATCTTTCGCGCCCGCGCCCAAGACGATGTGGCTGGCGCCGAGATTGTCGCCGTCGGTCTCAATCATCAGTTCGCCGTCCTCGGGACCGGCGGCCGCGGCGACCAGACGGACCTGGGTGAAGGCGGAGGCCGTATTGTTGAACGAAAGCCGTGCGAAGGTGATGGGATGCGGCTCGATCGCAATGACTGTACCGCGGGCGCCGACGTGGCGCGCCAGCGCGAGCGCGTAAGTGCCGACATTGGCGCCGATGTCGACGAACACGCCGCAGGGCGGCGTATGCTTGCGCAAGAATTCCAGTTCTTCGAGATTATAGTCGGGATTGAACAGCGCGCCGCGTTCGGTGGCGCTGGCCTGATGGTGGAAACGGAATGAGGCGCCCTGGTACTCCACATCGACCGGGCCGGCGCGCAACAGGTTGACGAGCCGCGACAGCATCGGGCGGAACGCGCCGCGCTTCAGGCGGGTGCGCCGCGCCAGCGAGATAACGACAGCTTGCGCCGCGTTCGGCGCCAGCGCGCCAAACGGCGCGGGCAAAGGGTCATTGTCGGGAATCAAGCAAACTTCCTCGTCAAGCGGCGGCATGCATAGCCGGTTTTGCCCATGACTCCAACGATGACGGGCTCCAACGACGATCCGCTGCTCACTCCGCGCTGCCGCTGACCAGCACCGACATGCCGTCAAGGTTTGGCGCCGCGCAAGGCAAGTAGCTGGGCGGTCAGCTTGGCTGCACGGTCGACCGTGTTCGAGATAGCATCGACATAGCGCTGGCGCAGGCCTGTGACGACGACCGGTGACAGATGATCGGTCGCCTAAATCTGCCGTTCGACCATCATCAGCTTGAGTTCGGCAATCGCCTCGGAGGGATTGAGGCTCTTCGGGCAGGCCTTGGCGCAGTTTAAGATGGTATGGCAGCGATAGAGCCGGAACGGGTCCTCGAGATTGTCGAGCCGCTCGCCGGTCGCTTCATCGCGGCTGTCCTTGACCCAGCGTGTCGCCTGCAATAGCGCAGCCGGCCCCAGGAAGCGCTCGCTGTTCCACCAATAGCTGGGGCACGAGGTCGAGCAGCAGGCGCACAAAATGCATTCGTAGAGGCCGTCGAGCTTTTCGCGGTCCTCGTGGCTCTGCCTCCATTCCTTCTGCGGCGTCGGCGAGGTCGTCTTCAGCCACGGCTCGATCGAGGCATATTGCGCGTAGAAATTGCTCAGGTCGGGCACCAGGTCCTTGACCACCGGCTGATGCGGTAGCGGATTGACCTTGACCGCGCCGTCCTTCACGTCGTGCATCGATTTGGTGCAGGCGAGCGTGTTCTGGCCGTCGATGTTCATGGCGCAGGAGCCGCAGACGCCTTCGCGGCAGGAGCGGCGAAACGTCAGTGTCGGGTCGATATGGTTCTTGATCCAGATCAGCGCGTCCAAAACCATCGGGCCGCAGTCATGGGTGTCGATGTAATAAGTATCGATGCTGGGGTTTTTGCCGTCGTCCGGATTCCAGCGATAGACCTTGAACTCGCGCGTCTCGGGGGCGCTCGCCGGCTTCGGCCAGGTTTTGCCGCCGATGATCTTCGAATTTTTCGGAAGTGCGAATTCAACCATCCATCTTGCCTTTTGGTTCAATCCGTCATTGCCGGGCTTGACCCGGCAATCCATCATCTTCGAAGAGGATGGATGTGCGGGTCAAGCCCGCGCATGGCGAGCAGAGCATTAATACACCCGCGCCTTCGGCGGAATGTACTGCACATCATTGGTCATCGTGTAGTCGTGCACCGGGCGATACTCGATCGAGGTCTTGCCGCCATCGTCGATCCACGCCAGCGTGTGCTTCATCCAGTTCTTGTCGTCGCGGTCGGGGAAATCCTCGCGCGCATGCGCGCCGCGGCTTTCGGTGCGGTTCGCCGCCGAGTCCATGGTCACCACCGCCTGCACGATCAGATTGTCGAACTCCAGCGTCTCCACCAGATCGGAATTCCAGGTCAGCGAGCGGTCGGTCACCGAGATGTCACTGATGCCGCTGTGAACCTTGTGAATCAGGTTTTGACCTTCCTCCAGCACCTCGCCGGTGCGGAACACCGCGCAATTGTTCTGCATCACTAGCTGCATGTTCTCGCGCAGCTTTGCGGTCGGCGTGCCGCCGGCGGCGTGACGGTAGCGATCGAGACGGCCGAGCGCCTTGTCGGCCGAGCCGGCCGGCAGGTCCGGCTGCTTGCCGTTCGGCGTGAGCTTTTCCGCGCAGCGCAGCGCGGCGGCGCGGCCGAACACCACGAGATCGATCAGCGAGTTGGAGCCGAGCCGGTTGGCGCCATGCACCGAAACGCAGGCCGCTTCGCCCACCGCCATCAGGCCCGGCACCACGAAATTGTCGTCGCCGTTCTGCTTGGTCAGCGCCTCGCCGTGGAAGTTGGTCGGAATCCCGCCCATGTTGTAATGCGCGGTCGGCACGATCGGGATCGGCTCGCGCGTCACATCGACATTGGCAAAAATCCGCGTTGATTCCGAAATGCCCGGCAGCCGCTCTTGCAATATCTTTGGATCGAGATGATCAAGGTGCAGGAAGATGTGGTCCTTGTGCTTGCCGACGCCGCGTCCTTCGCGGATTTCGATGGTCATCGCGCGCGAAACCACGTCGCGGGAGGCGAGATCCTTGGCCGAGGGCGCATAACGCTCCATGAAGCGCTCGCCTTCCGAATTTACAAGATAGCCGCCCTCGCCACGCGCGCCCTCGGTCACGAGACAGCCCGCGCCATAGATTCCGGTCGGGTGGAACTGGACGAATTCCATGTCCTGCAACGGCAGGCCGGCCCGCAGCGCCATCGCGCTGCCGTCGCCGGTTTGCGTGTGGGCGCCGGTGCAGGAATGATAGACCCGCCCGTAGCCGCCGGTGGCAAGGATCGTGGTCTGGGCGCGAAACCGGTGCAATGTACCGTCGTCAAGATTGAGCGCGATCACGCCGCGGCAGGTGCCCTGGTCGTCCATGATCAGGTCGATCGCAAAGAACTCGATATAGAATTCCGCGGAGTGCCGCAGCGCCTGGCCGTACATGGTGTGCAGCATGGCGTGCCCGGTGCGGTCGGCAGCGGCGCAGGTGCGCTGCGCCTGGCCTTTGCCGTAGTCCACCGTCATGCCGCCGAACGGCCGCTGATAGATCCTGCCGTCCTCGGTGCGCGAGAATGGCACGCCCCAATGCTCGAGTTCGTAAACCGCCTCCGGCGCCTGGCGCACCATGTATTCGATCGAATCCTGATCGCCCAGCCAGTCCGATCCCTTGACGGTGTCGTACATGTGCCAGCGCCAATCGTCCGGATGCATGTTGCCGAGAGATGCGGAAATGCCGCCTTGGGCTGCGACCGTATGCGAGCGCGTCGGAAACACCTTGGTGATGCAGGCCGTGCGCAAGCCGGCCTCGCTGCAGCCGACCACGGCGCGCAAGCCCGCACCGCCCGCGCCGACCACGACGACGTCATAGGTGTGGTCGTCGACCGGATAGGCCTTTCCGTTGGTGGCCGGGCCGGCGCTGCCGTTTGCGGTCTTGCCGTTACCGTTCGCGGCCATGGGTTATACTCCCGATGACAGTTTGAGGAGGGCGTAGATCGAGGCGAGCGCCACCGCGAACGAGAAGAAATTGTTGGCCATGATGCTGGCGAGCTTGAGCTTCTCGCTGTGAACGTAATCCTCAATCACGACCTGCATGCCGATCTTCATGTGCCAGGCACTGGCGACGATGAACAGCAACAGGATGACTGCAATCGGCAATGATCCCAGAATTTGCGCCGCGCCAGCCTGGTTGCGACCGAGCAGCATCAGCACGATCACGATTACCGGCAGGATCAGAAGCGTCATCGCGACTGCGGTAAGGCGCTGGCGCCAGAAATCGGCGGTACCGGAATGCGAGGCGCCGAGGCTGCGTACCCGCGCCAGCGGCGTGCGCATCGATTTGGCGGGAGAATTCTGCGCGCTCATCTTCCGCCCCCGATCGCGTAAGCGGCGATCCAGACCAGCACCGTCAGCGAAACCCCGCCGATCAGGGCGCCCCAGGTCAGCGCCTCGCGTTCGTTAGGCTTGAAGCCATAGCCCAGGTCCCAGACGAAATGCCGGATGCCGCTGAGCATATGGTGCATCAGCGCCCAAGTGTAGCCGAACACGATCAGCCGGCCGATGGTGCTTGCGGTAAAGGCCTGCACATTGGCGTAGGCGCCGGGTCCCGAGGCCGCCGCGATCAGCCACCATGCCAGCAAAAGGGTGCCGAAATAAAGCGCCATGCCGGTTACGCGATGGACGATGGAAAGCGCCATCGTCAACGTCCAGCGGTAGGTCTGCAGATGCGGCGAGAGCGGTCGTTCGATCCTGGCGGTCATTGGCGGCTTTGACGGTTTTTGCGGCCCCGCAGGGGCGGTTCGGCGATCGCGACAGATTTGAGTCCTATTTACGTAGTCGAAACAGCTAGCGCAACGGCGAAATGCCCGAAATTGGCACGCGCATTCATTGCTAGAGGCGTTCGCACACGTCAGTATATGCCGAGCGAACGAGGCGCTGCCGAAAGATCGAATTTGAATTCGATTATTGCGCTGACCGGACTTTTTCCAGGTGTTGGCCGAGGGCGTCGGAACGGTGCAATTGCTGAACGAGAAAGTCCGCACAAACCCGTATCTTCGGCGATGCCAGCCCGGAAGATTGAAGCAATAAATGCACCGGCGCGGGCGCCGGCTCGTGATCGCGCAGAATGCGCCGCAAGTGGCCCGCCGCCAGCTCCGACTTGATTTGCCATGACGGGACCCTCACCACCCCGGCGCCGTCTTTTGCCGCCGCGACAAGCGCATCGAGGCTATTGATCCAGAGCCGACCAGCTATCCGGATTTTGCATTCCGCTTTTGCGTTCTCCTTGAAGCGCCACTCGCCGACACCCGGCGTATCCGAGAACACCAGACAGGCGTGATGGCGTAGATCGGCGGGCGAGCGCGGAACGCCGAAGCGCTTCAGATAGCCTGGCGCTGCACAGACGATCATCTGTACATCCGCGAGCTTGCGCGCGATTAGTTGCGAATCCGGCAAATGTCCGACGCGAAGCGCGACGTGAATGTCCTCCTCGATCATGTCGACGGCGCGGTCGAGCAGCAACAGCTCGACGGACACGGACGGATGGCGGCGCAGGAATTCGGCGAGCAGCGGCGCAATCAGCAACCGACCCATCAAGCTTGGCGCACTGATGCGAAGGCGCCCAGATGGTTGCTGCCGGCCCGACGATAACGCCAGTTCGACCTCCTTGAGCTCGCCAAGGATCGATTTTGCGCGATCGTAAAGAAGGCGCCCGTCATCGGTGAGTACGAGGTGGCGCGTCGTTCGCGTGAGCAGACGCGTCCCGAATAGTTCTTCCAGCGCGGAAATCTGTCGGCTCACCGATGTCAGCGAGCTCGGCAGCGACCTCGCCGCAGCGGACAGGCTGCCGGCCTCCACCACCCGCACGAACGTCGCTATTGCCGCGAACTGGTCCATGCTGATCCTTCCGTATCTCGCAAAGGTCTTCCCCGAATTGCGCTCATACTACCGTAATCCACAACGGTCTATGCTGCCGGGAAGTTCACGGCTTACGGAGTTCGACATGACCCAGATCTCCCGCGCGCCCTGCCAGCCCCGCGAATCCGCAGGCGGCGACAATTTGGCGTGCCCGCTCGCCTTCTCGGTCACGGGGCTGCTCATGCACGGGCTTGCATTGATGGTACAGAACCATGATGGATGGCCGGCGCCGATCGGATTTACCTTGATCGCGGCCGCACCGGCGCTGGCAGCGATCGCCGCCCTGCACTTTGCCGGCGATCTTGACGAAGCTCGTTCCTGAAAGCGGACACGCAAATGATAGCCGGACTCGATCCCTCCGCGCTCGCCGAGCTCGCGCTAATGCTCGTCGCGGTCGGCGCGCTGGCAGGCTTCCTCGCCGGCGTATTCGGCATCGGCGGCGGCGCGGTCCTGGTTCCGGTATTTTACGAATGCTTCCGGCTCGCCGGCGTGCCCTTGGAGGTACGGATGCCGCTCTGTGTCGGCACCTCGCTCGCCGTCATCATCCCGACCTCGATCAGCTCGTTCCGCGCCCATTACCTCAGAGGCGCGGTCGATATGAACATCCTCAAGATCTGGTGGCTGCCGATCGTGATCGGCGTGGTCGCCGGCAGCATCACGGCGCGCTTTGCGCCGGAGCGGCTGTTCAAATACGTCTTCGTCATGGTGGCGTGGTCGGCGGCGACGCGACTATTGCTGGCGCGGGAGAACTGGAAATTCGGCGATGAGATGCCGAAGGGGCCGGTGATGCGGCTCTTCGGCTTCCTCGTCGGAATTCTCGCCACCTTGATGGGCGTGGGCGGTGGACTGTTTTCGAACCTGTTGATGACGTTCTACAGCCGGCCAATCCATCAGGCAGTCGCGACCTCCTCGGCGCTCGCCGTGCTGATCTCGATTCCCGGCGCGCTCGGTTACGTCTATGCCGGCTGGCCGGCGGCGGCGCGCTTTCCCGATGTCGTGGCGCTGCAATTGCCGTTCGCGCTGGGCTATGTCTCGCTGATCGGGGCCGTGCTGGTGATGCCGACGAGTCTTTTGACCGCGTCGCTTGGTGTCAAGGCGGCTCACGCTATGTCGAAGCGCACGCTCGAGGTCGCATTCGGCTGCTATCTGTTTATCGTCGGCGCCAGGTTTGTGATAAGCCTGCTGTACGGACAGTAGCAGTCGCTTGCTGGGCGTGAACTCGAAGGGCTCGCATTCTTTACGCTACGAGTGATCGCGCTTGCCGCCGAGGTAGTTGAATGAGGCCGCAGGAGTTCTCGCAAATGCTCGTGAATCCTCGGCAGCCTCGTCTTGCTCCATAGCCCGGTCCCCCAGCATCGACGCGCTCACTTCGCCTTCGTGTAAATATCCGAATACATATCGCGCAAAATATTCTTCTGCACCTTGCCCATGGCGTTGCGCGGCAATTCGTCGACCACGAACACCCGCTTCGGCATCTTGAATTTCGCCAAACGGCCGTCGAGCGCCTTCAGCACCGACGCTTCGCTGACGTCGGCGCCCTTGTTGCAAACCACGACCGCGGTGACGCCCTCGCCGAAATCGGCATGCGGCACCCCGATCACGGCGGATTCGATCACGCCCGGCATCGCGTCGATCTCGCTCTCGATTTCCTTCGGGTACACATTGAAGCCGCCGGAGATCACGAGATCCTTGCCGCGGCCGAGAATGTGCACATAGCCCTTTTGATCGATTTTGCCGAGATCACCGGTGATGAAGAAGCCGTCGTCGCGGAATTCGGACCTCGTCTTTTCCGGCATCCGCCAATAGCCTTTGAAGACGTTGGGGCCCTTGACCTCGATCATCCCGACGGATTCACGCCCAAGCTCCTTGCCGGTCTCGGGATCGGTGACGCGCACGGAGACGCCGGGCAGCGGATGGCCCACGGCGCCGGCGACGCGTTCGCCCTCATAGGGGTTCGAGGTGTTCATATTGGTCTCGGTCATGCCGTAGCGCTCGAGCACGGCGTGGCCGGTACGCGCGGCCCACTCCCGGTGGGTGTCGGCAAGCAGCGGCGCTGAGCCCGAGACGAACAGCCGCATGTGCCTGGTGGACTCTTTGGTCAGCGCCGGGCTCTGCAGCAGCCTGGTGTAGAAGGTCGGCACCCCCATCAGCACGCTCGCGCGCGCCATCAGCTTGATGATCACGTCCGGATCGAACTTCGGCAGGAAAATCATGGAGGCACGAGCGAACAAGGTGACGTTGCTCGCCACAAACAGGCCGTGGGTGTGATAGATCGGCAGCGCGTGGATCAGCACGTCTTTGTTCGTGAAACGCCAATAGTCGACCAGCGAAAGCGAATTCGACGCGAGATTATCGTGGCTGAGCATCGCGCCCTTGGAGCGGCCCGTGGTGCCCGAGGTGTAAAGGATTGCGGCGAGGTCGTCGTTGGTGCGGGCCACCGTTTTGAACTCGGAGCTGGCTTTGTCGGCGGCTTCCGTCAGCGAACCCTTGCCGTCAGCCCCGAGCATCTCGACCTTGGCGCCGGTCTTCCTTGCGATTGCACCGATCCCTTCTGCCCTGGAAGGATCGCACACCACCAGCGATGGTTCGGCGTCGGTGATGAAATATTCCAGCTCGTTCAGCGTGTAGGCGGTGTTGAGCGGCAGATAGACCGCGCCGGCGCGGACCGCCGCCAGATAGAGCACGAGGCCCGAGACCGATTTTTCGGTCTGCGCGGCGACGCGGTCACCGGGCTTGACGCCACGGCTCACCAGCACATTCGCCGTCTGGCCGGCGCGCGCGATCAGATCTCCGTAAGAGATGCGCTTGCCCTCAAGGGTTTCGATCGCAAGCCGGCCGGGATCGTCAAGGCCGTCAAACAGGCGAGAAAACAGATTGGCGTTGGCGATTGAGTTCATGCAACATTCCATGGGCGGCGGCTGATCAGGTGGTTGGATTAGCAAAAACGCCCATCAAAAAGCAACGGAGACAGCTTGCATGACAAATGGCGGGAAACGCGTGGCCTGGGTGACTGGCGGCGGCAGCGGCATCGGCGAAGCCGGTGCGGAAGCGCTGGCGGCGGATGGCTGGACGGTGGTGGTTTCGGGGCGTCGCAAGGACGCGCTCGATACGGTGGTGGCCAAGATCGAAACAAGCGGCGGCAAGGCTGAAGCGATCCCGCTCGACGTCTCCATCGCGGCCGACGTCAACAAGGTCGCCGAGCAAATCCTCAAACGTCACGGCCGGATCGATCTTCTGGTCAACAGCGCCGGCGTCAACGTGCCGAAGCGAAGCTGGGCCGACATGGAGCTCGAAGGCTGGGACAAACTGGTCGATATTAATCTCAACGGCGTGCTCTATTGCATGCGCGCGGTGCTGCCGGCGATGCGCAAGCAAAAGGACGGCTGCATCATCAACGTCGCATCATGGGCCGGCCGTCACGTGTCGAAAATGCCCGGTCCGGCCTACACCACGACCAAGCATGCGGTGCTGGCGCTGACCCATTCCTTCAACATGGACGAATGCGTCAACGGCCTGCGCGCCTGCTGCCTGTCGCCCGGCGAAGTCGCAACCCCGATCTTAAAGCAGCGCCCGGTGGTGCCGTCGGAAGAAGAGCAGGCGCGCATGCTGCAATCGGAAGACCTCGGCCGCACCATCGCGTTCGTCGCCGGCATGCCGCCTCGCGTCTGCATGAACGAGATCCTGATCAGCCCGACCTGGAACCGCGGCTTCATCCAGACGCCGCATAGCCGGGATTAGCGGCTTCCTTACAATGCGAGCCAACGGGTCGCGCGAATACGCGCCCGATGACAGGCTCCGCGAAGCAGTCCGCCGCACCGCGATAACCTGCATGGATTGCTTCGTCGCTCGCGCTCCTCGCATTGACGGAGAGGCGCATACACGGCCATTGCTTCAAAAAGTTTCAAATCCGCAAAAATTTATAATTCGAAACCGCGGCCAAAACCTCCCGTAATTCCGAGCAACGGCGACGCCGATCATCAACCAAGCAAGCGTCGTTGTTGCCCCTTCACCGCCGGCGCGGCCCGCCGGTCAACCTATTCAATCGGGAGACTATCCATGTCCAAGCGTATTGCCTTTTTGTCCGCCGTTGCCTTCGGCGCATTGGCCCTTACGGCTACCGTCGCAGCACCCGTCAGCGCGCAGGAAAAGACCGTGATGGTCGGCGGCGCGGCGATGTTCCCCTCCAAGAACATCATCCAGAACGCCGTGAATTCCAAGGACCACACCACACTTGTTGCCGCCGTGAAGGCCGCCGGGCTGGTCGAAACCCTGGAAGGCAAGGGCCCGTTCACGGTGTTCGCGCCGACCAACGCCGCCTTCGGCAAGCTGCCGGCCGGCACCGTCGACAATCTGGTCAAGCCCGAGAACAAGGCGACCCTGACCAAGATCCTCACCTATCATGTGGTCCCGGGGAAGCTTGACGCGTCCGACCTGACCGACGGCAAGAAGCTCAAGACCGCCGAAGGTGAAGAACTCACCGTGAAGCGGTCCGACGGCAAGGTCTGGATCATCGACGCCAAGGGCGATAGCTCGATGGTCTCGATTTCCAACGTCCATCAGTCGAACGGCGTTATCCACGTGATCGACACCGTCTTGCTGCCGGCGTCGTAACCCGCGCGCCCGACTAGTTCCCGTTCCCCAACGGGACGCGCAAGGAAGCGAGCCGCGGAAGCCCGGCTCGCTTTTTTGTGACCGTCACGTCCACCATCAATGATTCTGATAGCGCCAATGCGGTAACAGAAAGCCGGTTCCCAGCGTATAAGCGGGGTGACGGACGCCAAGGACGAATCAGCCATGTCGAGCCTAACAGTCAGCGACCAGCACGTGACGCCCCCGACCGGCAAGGTCATCCAGCCCGGCTGGGTCCGGGTAACGCACTGGATCAACGCGTTCGCCATGGCCCTGATGATCATGTCGGGCTGGCAGATCTATAACGCATCGCCGCTGTTCGATTTCCGGTTTCCGAGCAGCATCACGCTCGGCGGCTGGCTGGCCGGGGCGCTGCTGTGGCACTTCGCCGCGATGTGGCTGTTAGTGGTCAACGGCCTCGTCTATCTTACCGTAGGTTTTGCCACCGGCCGCTTCCGCAAGAAATTGCTGCCGATCACGCCGAGCGGCGTGATCTCGGACATCAAGGCGGCGCTGACCTTCAGGCTCGCGCATGACGATCTGACCAAGTATAATTACGTGCAGAAGCTGCTTTATACCGGCATCATCGTCGTCGGCATCGTCATCGTGCTGTCGGGCTTGTCGATCTGGAAGCCGGTGCAGCTGCATTGGCTGGCGGCGCTGTTCGGCGATTACGACATCGCGCGTTACGTGCACTTCATCTGCATGTCTTTGATTGTCGCGTTTCTCATTGTTCACGTCGCGTTGGCACTGCTGGTGCCCAAAAGCCTGCGCGCCATGATCATCGGCCGCTAAATTTCGAGGAGAGATACCATGGGCCGCATGCGTTCGCTTCTGATCCCGGGCGTCGACAAGAAATTGCTGGTCAGGGACGCCGTGAAGGTGATGCCTGATCCGGCGCGTCGCCGCTTCATCGCCGGCGGCGCCAGCCTGGGTGCGCTGACGCTTTTGACCGGATGCGACATCACCGACAGTTCCTCGGCCGAAGAGGTGTTGAAGAAAGTCTCGAAATTCAACGATGCCGTGCAGGCATGGATCTTCAATCCCGACGCGCTGGCGCCGACCTTTCCGGAAAGCGCGATTACAAAGCCGTTCCCGTTCAACGCCTATTACGAGGTTGACGACGCGCCAGAGATCGATGGCAAGTCATGGAAGCTCGAGGTGCGAGGCCTCGTCGACAACAAGAAGTCCTGGACGCTGGAGGAGCTCTACAAGCTGCCGCAGGTCAAGCAGGTCACGCGCCATATCTGCGTCGAGGGCTGGAGCGCAATCGGGAGCTGGACCGGCACGCCGTTGCGCGATTTCCTCAAAATAATCGGCGCCGACACCAGCGCCAAATATTGCTGGTTCCAGTGCGCCGACAAGGAAGGCTACAACTCACCTTTGGACATGCGCACCGCGCTGCATCCGCAGACTCAGATGACGTTCAAATTCGCCGACGAGATCTTGCCCCGCGCCTATGGCTTTCCGATGAAAATCAGGGTGCCGACAAAACTAGGCTTCAAGAACCCGAAATACGTGATCTCGATGGAAGTCACCAACGAGTACAAGGGCGGCTACTGGGAAGACCAGGGCTACAATTCGTTCAGCGGCAATTGAGCCGCGCGACGTTCCTGCACTCCGATCGAGCCGGCGCATCCAGCGTTTGACGCGGCGTGTCTTCTTGCCATCACGGCGTCGAATGCAATTCCCATCTCGGGGAGGGATGGAGCAAACCCGGTAAATAAGTCAAACGCATCGGCGGCGGCATAGATCGCAAGCTCGCGCCCGGTCATGACGGTAGCGCCCTTGGCCTGGGCGGCGGTCAGGAGCGGCGTCCACAGCGGAGAATAGACGGCGTCGGCGACCCACAGTCCGGGATGCAGCAGGCTATCCGGAACCGGTGTGCCAAGGCTCGGCAGCATCCCGACCGGGGAAGCGTTGACTACGCCCGCAACGCCGTGCAGCGCCTCCTCGACGCTGGATGCCACCCGCGTGTTGACGTTTGATTTCCCGTGGCCGTCGAGCCTTGCGGCAAGGTCCGCAGCCTTGGCCTGCTCGCAATCGAACAGCCGCAATTGCTCGACGCCTAACCCGACTAGCGCAAAGGCAATTGCCTTGCCGACGCCGCCCGCGCCGATGACGGCCACCGCGCCATTCGAGGAGCCGCAGACGAGTGCGGCAACGGCCCGCGCAAAGCCTGTCGTGTCGGTATTGTGGCCGATCAATCTGCGATCACGCACCACGATGGTATTGACCGCGCCAATCGATTCGGCGCCCGGCGACAGCTCGTCGAGCAGTTCGAGGACGGCTTCCTTATAGGGAAACGTGACGTTGATCCCGGCGAAACCCAGCCGCCGGACGCCTTCAAGCAAAATCCTTAACTCCTCTCGCCCGGCGCCCGCGATCTCGATGAGCTGATAGTGGCAGTGAAGCTCCAGCGCGTCTGCCGCCCGCTCGTGCATGGCCGGCGCCGCAGACTGCGCGATCGGCGCGCCGAGCAAGCCGGCCAGAATACGGCGGCTCCGAGAGACGGGGCTGTTGGTGGATTTCATCATCGTTTCGCTGGCGTCGACAGGGTTTATTGCGAACTCCCATGGCCTGGTCGATGTCACGATAGCCCACCGGCAAGCCAACTCAATTGCCATTCTTAAGAGGTGCTCGAAAGTTTCCTCTGGAACATTGCGGCGATGGCACCGAGAGCCAGCATCGCGGCGGAAACGTTCAGGGCAAATGACAGGCTGCCCATAGCATCCGTGATCGTGCCTACCAAGAGGGGTCCCAGCGTCTGGCCAATCCCGAACGCGATCGTCATCGCCGCGATCCCGGCCGGCCAGCGGGCCGGTGGATAGTTGAAGCGCACGAAGGCGGTGGTCGATCCGACTACTGCAAAAAAAGCCACGCCGAACACCAGCGCCGATATCGCCAGCAGCAGCGGCGAATGTCCGAAGATCGGCAGCGCGGCGCCGATCGCGTTGACGCCGAGGATGATGGTGGTCGGGAGGCCCCCACGATCGAGCGCGAGCACGGACCGCCATACCCATGGCGTCGCGAACGCGCTGATGCCGATCAGGCTCCAGAAGACACTTTGCGCTGCGGCTCCACCGCCGCCGTCGCGGACATAGGCGATCATGAAGGTCATATAGGCGATGTAGCCGGCGCCAAACAGGAAATAGCCCACGAGATAGATCAGCACCGGCCGGATGGAGAATGCGCTACGTGTCGTACGGTCAACGGCGGCACGAGTATCGAGCGGCGCAAGCATGAGCGGGATAGTCATGACGACCGAAAGCAGCGTCAGCGCCCACCACACGATCCACCACGAGCCCGGGCCGAAGGCTTGCAACACGAACGGCGCGATCAACCCGGAAGACAGGATGCCGAGCCCGGGTCCGGCATAAAACAGGCTCATGAGAAAATTGGCCCGCTCGG